>Ga0137412_10000830_pt1 | contig 23038 bp, 21 predicted proteins | sample CZODoug2_1_16fun_FD_122160 | JGI IMG/M metagenome (GOLD analysis project Ga0137412, IMG submission 122160) | Vadose zone soil fungal communities from Angelo Coast Range Reserve, California, USA - CZODoug2_1_16fungal (Hybrid Assembly) | ecosystem: Environmental > Terrestrial > Soil > Vadose zone... | reverse complement strand
GGGAGTGCGCACCTCGGCCAAGGCCAGCTCGGCGGCGCCGACCACGATCTCTTCCTTGTTGGCGAAATGGTGGTAGAGGGACGCGCCGTTGACGCCCAGCTCGTCGGCCAGGCGCCGGATGCTCAATGCATCCAAACCTTCGTTGTCGATGATCTTCAGAGCCGCTTGCAGCGCGTTGCGCCGGGAGATCAAGGGAATCTTGGGACGGGCCACGGAATCACGCTCTCTCGACGGGTCGCTTCTGCAGCGCCTATCTTATCGGTTCCGAACGCTGTTTGATTCGCTTCGCGAGCATTTCTGGTCGGCGACATCGAACCTTGACCGGTAAACCATATGTCGTTAGGTTCATGGAGCGCCCCGCGGACTCGTCGGAAGGGTTTCTATGGCCCCGATCGCCGTCGACTGGGTCGAGTACAACGCACGTCGCTTCGGCGATGCCCCCGCACTGCAAACGGCGGAGACCCGCGCGATCATCAGCTGGGCCGAGCTCGAGCCCCTGGTCGCCGGATTGGCCGGCGCCTTGCGGGATACCTACGCGATCGGGTTCGGCGACCGGGTGGCCGCGTTGGCCGACAACGACGTGCGGTTCTTCGTGTTGCAGTTCGCGTGTATGCGTCTGGGCGCGATTTTCGTGCCGCTCAACTGGCGACTCAGTGCCGCCGAGCTCGCCACGCTCTGTACGGACGCGCAACCGCGGCTGATCGTGCACGACCGCGAATGGCAGGGAACCGCCGGGGAATTGGCCGAGAAGGTGGGGATGGCCACGGCGAACTGGGGCTGCGCCGACGCCGAGCGCGACATCGACACCCTGCTCGCGCGGGCGACGCCGGTGGCCGACGAGGGCGTGCGCACCCTGGACGACCCGACGCACATTCTCTACACGTCCGGCAGCACCGGCACTCCCAAGGGCGCGCTGGTGACCGGCGGGACGCTGGCGTGGCACACGGCGAACATCGCGCAGGTCGACGAGGTGACCGGGCTCGGCGACAAGCTCCTCGACCCGCTGCCCCTGTTCCACGCCGGGGGGCTGACCACCCTGGCCGCGCCGGTACTGCTCTCGGGCGGCTGCGTGTGCGTGATGCGGCGCTTCGACCCGGCGCTCACCCTGGCGCTGCTGTCAGACCCGCAGCTGGGCATCACCCACTACGGGGCGGTGCCGACGATGCTGCAGATGATGGTCGACCGGCCCGAGTTCGCGTCGGCCCGCTTCGACAGCGTGCGGCACTTCCAGGTCGCCGGCGGCGTCGCGTCGAGCAAGCTCCTCGGCGTCTGGGCCGCGAAAGGCGTGTTCCTGCAGACGCACTACGGCGGCACCGAGATGGGCCCGGCGATCGCTGCCATGCCCAAGGAGGCGGCCGCGGCCAAGCCGGGCTCGTGCGGCTTTCCGGTGCGACACAGCCGGGTGCGTCTCGTCGACGACGACCGTGATGTCGGGCCTGGCGAGGTCGGCGAGGTATGGCTCAGCGGCCCGAGCGTCACCCCGGGCTACTGGGGCCGCGATCACGGGAGTGCGTTGCGGGACGGGTGGTTCCGCACCGGTGATGCGGCGATGCGCGACGAGGACGGCTTCCTCTACCTGGTCGACCGGCTCAAGGACATGTACAAGTCCGGCGGGGAGAACGTGTTTCCCGCCGAGGTCGAACGCGTCCTGGTCGAACACCCCGACATCAACGAGGTGGTCGTGATCGGCGTGCCCGACGAGAAGTGGGGCGAGTCCGGCGTGGCGATGATCGTCGCGCGCGGCAGCGCACTGATCACCCGCGAGCTGCTCGTCGAGTACTGCGTGGGCCGGCTGGCCAAGTACAAGATCCCCCGCGAGGTACTGCTCGTCGAGACGCTGCCCCGCAACGCCACCGGCAAGATCGTCAAGTCCGAGCTGCGCGCCCGCTACCTCGCCGAGCAGGCCGGCGCCGACGGATAGCCCGTCACGACCGCGGCACCGCGCTCCAGGGAATGTCCTTGTCCACCCGGGGTTCGCCGGGCAGGCCGAGCACCCGTTCACCGAGCACGTTGCGCAGGATCTCCGACGTGCCGCCCTCGATCGAGTTGGCCAGCGAGCGCAGGTAGTCATAGCGCAGGTCACCGCTGCCGCCGTGCACCGTGGTGAAGTCGGGACGGGTCTCGGCGTAGCTGGCGAATAGCAGGGCGTCCTCACCGACGAAGTCGAGGGCCAGGTCGTAGATCGCCTTGTTCAGTTCGGCCATCTGCAGCTTGGCGATCGATCCCTCCGGCCCCGGCCGGCCACGGGCCCCGGCCTCGGCCGCCCGGACGTTGGTCAGCCGGGCCGCCTCGGCGCGCGTCCACAGCTGCATCAGCCGGTCGAGGTCGCCCGGCTCGGCCCGTCCGGCCAGAGTGGCCGCCCGATACGCCTCGACCGCCTGCCCGATCGGGCCCTCACCCCGCTCGACGACACGTCCGCCGAGGGAGAGCCGCTCGTTCATCAACGTGGTCATCGCGACGGTCCAGCCGCCGCCGACCTCGCCCAGCACCTGGCCGTCCGGGACGAACACGTCGTCGAAGTAGACCTCGTTGAACTCGGCCTCGCCGGTCAGCTGCCGCAGCGGACGGACCTCGACGCCGGGACTGGCCATATCGATGAGGAGGTACGTCAACCCCTTGTGCTTGGGCTGATCGGGGTCGGTGCGCGCGAGCAGCAGCCCCCACCGAGCCACGTGCGCGAGTGTCGTCCACACCTTCTGCCCGTTCACCCGCCAGCCGGTGCCATCCCGGACGGCCCGCGTCGACAGTGCGGCCAGATCGGATCCGGCGCCCGGCTCGGAGAACAGCTGGCACCAGATCTCCTCGCCGCTGAACAGCGGCCGCAGGTAACGCCGCTTCTGCTCGTCCGTGCCGTGCGCATGGATCGTCGGCGCGGCCATGCCCAGCCCGATGACGTTGCGCGCGGCCCAGTTCGGGCGGCCCGGATGCGCGAACAGCTCCTCGACGTCGGCGTGCCAGGCGGGGTCGGCGTCGAGACCACCGAACCCGGGCGCGAAGTGCACGAACGCCAGGCCGGCGTCGAAGCGAGCCTCGCGCAACTCGCGATCGGGTGTGGTGTCGAGCGGATGGGCGGCCAGGAAATCCGCAACGTGTGCCCGCACGTCCAGCGCGGTCATCGTCGACCTCCTAGCCCGAGTTGATCGGCCAGTCGTCGCCGGTGTGCGGTCGGGGTACCGAACAGCAGCGCCGAGCTCTTCGCCCGCTTGAGGTAGAGGTGGGCCGAGTGCTCCCACGTGAAGCCGATGCCGCCGTGGATCTGCAGATTCGCCGCGGCCACGTGGACGTACGCGTCGGAGCAGAACGAGCGGGCGAGGCTGGCCGCGGTCGCCGTCTCGGCCGGGTCGTCGGTCGCCGTAGCGAGGCCGTGGTAGGCAAGCGACCGGGCCAGCTCGACGTCCATCAGCATGTCGGCGCAGCGGTGCCTGACGGCCTGGAACGAGCCGATCGGGCGGCCGAACTGGATCCGCTGCCGGGCGTAGCCGACGGCGGAGTCCAACGCGGCCTGGGCCCCGCCGACCTGTTCGGCGGCGAGCAGCAGCACGGCGACATGGAAGGCCCGCGCGATCGGTTCCGCGACGTCGGTGCCGACGAGCACGCCCGGCGTTTCGTCGAAGTCCAGCCGAGCCAGGCGCCGGGTCGAATCCATCGTGGTCAGCGGGGTGCGGGACAGACCCTCCGCATGCCCGTCGACGATGTAGAGCCCCAGGCCCTGACCGTCGTGCGCAGCGACGACGATCACCTCCGCGGCGGCGCCGTCCAGCACGAAGCCCGCGGTTCCGGTGATTCGCCCGTGATCAGCCCGCAGCGAGCTGATAGCCGGGCTCGGGCCGGCCCAGGCCAGCGTGGCGATGGACTCCCCCGCCGCGATCGGCGCCAGGTACCGGGCCTTGGCGTCCTCGTCGGCGGCGGCCATCAGACCGGTGGCGGCGAGCCCGACGCTCGCCAGCAGCGGCGCACACAGCAGGGCTCGGCCGGCCTCTTCGAACACGACGCCCAGCTCGGTCAGGCCGGCGCCCGCGCCGCCGTACTGCTCCGGCACGGCCAACCCCGGCAGGCCCAGTTGCTCGGCCGCCCGGGCCCACACCTTCGGGTCGAAGCCGCTCTCAGTCTCCATCGCCTGGCGGACGCGGGCCTCGGACGACTCGACGGCGAGGAAGCCCCGCACCACTGACCGGTACTGCTCCGCGTCGCCACCAGGCATGAAGCCCACGATCGACACCTCCAGGCGTACTCGACCGGACTAACCATATGGTGTTTGATTTAGGGATGCCAGACCGTATCGCGCTTATCACCGGAGCAAGCCGGGGTATCGGGCTCGCCATCGCGCACCGGCTGTCGGCCGACGGCTACCACGTCGTGGTCACCGCCCGCAGCGCCGACAAGATCGCCGACCTCGCCGATCAACTGAAAGCGGCCGGTCGTCCCGCCGACGCCGTCGCCTGTGACCTGGGCGACCGGTCATCCGTCGACGACCTCGTCGCCGAGGTACGCGCCCGCCACGGACGCCTGGACGTGCTGGTGAACAACGCCGGGGCGCTACCCGCGGCTCGCGTTGCCGAGGACGTCACCCGGGCGGAGTGGGACGCCGTGCTCGAGGTGAACCTCTCCGCACCCTGGTTCCTCGCCTGCCGGGCCAAGGAACTGATGGGCGATCGGGGTGGCGTGATCGTCAATGTCGCGAGCACGGCGGCGTTCTACCCGTCGCGGGGACTCGTCGCCTACAACGTGAGCAAGGCCGGAGTGGTCATGCTGACCAAGGTGCTGGCGCTCGAGTGGGCCCGCCACCGCGTACGGGTCGTGGGTATCGCACCGGGAAAGATCGACACCGACCTGTTGGCCCCGGTCGTCGCACACGCCGAGAAGAAGGGTGTCGCGCTGAATCCACAACGCCGGGTCGGCACCGGCGAGGAGGTCGCCGGCCTGGTGTCCTACGTGGTCAGCGACGCGGCGGCGTTCGTCACCGGCAGTGTCATCCCGATCGACGGCGGCGAACTGCTCGTGGCCACCAGCGAGCACGGCAAGTAAGACCGTCCTTGACGTAGCCGACCGATAACCATACGGTGTTTGGTAAGACGGTTCGAAGGAGGACTCATGTTCCACCATGTCGCGATCGCGGTGAAGGACGCCACCAAGGCGCACAAGTTCTACACCGAGGCAATGGGATTCGAGCTCGTCAAGGTGGTCAAGCGCAAGACCCCGGAGGGGGGCTGGACCAAGCACATCTTCTACGACACCGGCGACGGGCTGTTCGCGATCTGGGACCTGCGCGGTCTCGCGGGCGAGGTGCTCGAGGACGCCGACTGGCGGGGCGGCATGTCCACCGGCGCCGGCCTGCCGTACTGGGTGAACCACATCGCGTTCGACTGCAAGGACGCCGGCGGGCTGCAGGAATGCATGCAGCGCTGGCTGGATCTCGGCTACCACGTGACCGAGGTCAAGCACGAGTTCATCCACTCGATCTACACGCGGGACCCGGACGGGACGCTGGTGGAGTTCACCTACGACACCCAGCCGCTCAACGAGGACGATCAGGTCGAGGCGGTCGAGTTGCTCGCCGACGACTCCCCGGCGACGGTTCCCGACTACGCGGGCATCGTGCACAGGTCCCCGAACTACCAGGCCCGCAAGCAGGCCGAGCTGGAGATCGACGCCCACGCGGCGTCCGCGATCTGACCGCTCAGATAAGGGAGATCGCCTGCTCCGGGCAGTTCATGATCGCCGACTGCAGGTCGGCGGCGTACTCGGGACCCGGGTCGGCGATGAGCACCTGGCCGTAACCCTCGTCGTCGACGTCGAACAGCTCGGGGTTGGCGAGCACGCATCGTCCGTGCCCCTGGCACTTGTCGGTGTCGATGACGAGCGTCACGGTGTCTCCTCGGCGCTGGGGATCGGTGGGGACATGGCGGGGACGTAGCCGGACAGGCCGCCGTCGACGACGAGCGTCTGCCCGGTGACGAACGAGGCGGCGTCGGACGCCAGGTGTACGACGTGCGCGGCGATGTCGCTCGCGCGGCCGAGGCGGGGCACCAGGTGCGCGGCTTGCAGGGCCGCGACATAGTCGGCGCCCACCGTCTCGTGCAGCCCGGGCGTCTCGATGATGCCGGGCGCGATGGCGTTGCAGCGGATGTTGTAGCGCCCGTACCCGGTGGCGATCGAACGCACCAACTGCTCGAGGCCGCCCTTCGCCGTGGAGTATGCGGTACGCAGGCTGCTGCCGGTGCGTCCCTTGATCGACGAGGTGAGGATGATGCTGCCACCCCCGGCGGCGACCATGCCCGGGATCACGGCCCGGCAGCCGAGCAGGTTGCCCCGCAGGACGACCGCCATGACGAGGTCCCACGTGCCGAGGTCGAGCCGCACCGCGTCGAGATCTCGGCTCATGATCGGCCCCGCGGTCGGCGCCGCGTTGCCGTGCAGCACGGTGATCGCGCCGAACGCCTCGGTGGCCGCGGCGACGGCCGCTGACCACGCCGCTTCGTCGGTGACGTCGAGCCGCAGGCCGATTGCCGACCCGCCCGCTTCGGACGCCTGCTTGGCCACCAGGCTCGCCGCACCACCGTCGAGGTCGGTGACAACCACCGCGGCGCCGGCAGCAGCCAACGCTCGCGCACTCTCCGCGCCGATACCGGAGCCGGCCCCGGTGATCAGTGCCACCTGCCCGTCAAGCACGCTTGCCATGGGTCGACGTTACCAATCGATGTTTGATTCATCAATCGTCTCGACCCGGTCGACTCGCAGGGATCGGGCCTCGAACCAAGATACCAACCAATGTTTGGTTATTGGTCCGTACGGTGTTAGGTTCGCGCCGTGGGCGAAGCACCGATCCAGGAGGACGAGGACCTCGTTCGTAGCACGCTGCATTCGTACTGCCGTTGCCTGGACGAACACGATCTCGATCGGCTGATGGACGAGGTGTACACGACCGATGCCGTCGAAGATCGCCGGCGGGGCGAACCGATCCGTGGCCACGAGGAGATCCGGGCCTACTTCGCCCGAGCGAACGACATTCTCGAGGCCACAGTGCATCTGCTGAGCAACATCGAGGTGAGTGTGGACGGCGACCAGGCCACCGCCTACAGCCGCGTCACGGCCTACCACTGGACCCGCGCCACCACCCAGCTGGGAGCAGCCCGGCCGGCTGACTTCGTCCTCCTCGCGAGCTACGACGATCGGCTGCGCCGGACCGAGCACGGCTGGCGGATCAGCCATCGCCGATTGACCGCCCTCGGTCCTGGGGGCGTGGCGGCGGGCGAGCTGCCGGATGCCTTTCGCGGTTTCGGAGGGAAGACGTGACATCGGACCAACTCACGGCGCCGCTCAGCGGCATTCGGGTCGTCGACGTCAGCGCGCTCGGGCCCGGGCCGTTCTGCTCGATGCTGCTGGCCGACTACGGCGCGGACGTGGTCGCCGTCGAACGTCCGACCCACGAGACGTTCGATCCGTCGGCGTCGTTCTCACGGGGCAAGCGGTCGATCGTGGTCGACCTGCGGGCCGACGGCGGTCCGGAGGTCATCCGGCGACTGGCCTGCTCGGCCGACGTGTTCCTCGAGGGCTACCGTCCCGGGACGATGGAGCGCCGCGGGCTGGGTCCCGACCGCCTGCTCGCCGACAACCCACGGTTGATCTACACCCGCCTCACCGGCTACGGGCAGAGCGGTCCGTACGCCCGGCGGGCCGGGCACGACATCAACTACATCGCCCTGGCCGGCGCGCTCGGCGTGATCGGTGACGGCCGGCCCGTCCCGCCGCTGAACATCCTCGGTGACTTCGCCAGCGGTTCGGTCAACGCGGCGATGGGCGTGATGCTCGCCCTGTTCCAGCGTGAACGCACCGGCCGCGGCCAGGTGGTCGACGCGGCGATGGTCGACGGCGCCGCCCTGCTGCTGACGGCCCAGCTGGCCGAGCAGGCGCAAGGCACGTGGGCCGGACGGGGTCAGGGCATTCTCAGCGGAAGCGCCCCTTTCTACGGCGTGTACCGCTGCGCGGACGACGGCTGGTTCGCCGTCGGCGCGATCGAGGAACGCTTCTACGACCACTTCCTCAAGGTCCTCGGGCTCGACGGCGAGCCGCTGCCCGACCGGGACGACCCCGCGACCTGGCCCGGCCTGCGCGAGCGAATCGCCACGGTGTTCGCCACCCGCAGTCGCGCCGAGTGGACCGCCGCCTTCGCCGAGATCGACGGGTGTGGCGTACCGGTGCTGGACCTCGACGAGCTCGAACACGACCCGCACCTGTCGGCGCGGGGCACGGTCACCCGCCACGACGGAGCACTGCACGCCGCGCCCGCCCCGCGACTGTCCGACGCTGACATGCCGGTGCGCGCCGGCTACGAGCGTCGCGGCGAGCACACCCGGGTCGTGTTGCGTGACTGCGGTCTGACCGACGACGAGATCGACCACTTCGCCGGGCTGGGCGCGCTTCCCGGCGAGGTCTCTGCGCAACGGAGGTAGCGATGGATCGCCTACGCGGCAAGGTCGCGCTGATCACGGGTGGGTCCGGCGGCATCGGCAGCGCCACCGCCCGCGCTTTCGTCGGCGAGGGGGCGCGGGTCGCGGTCACCGACGTGCGCGCCGAGCAGGGACGCCTCGTCGTGGACGGCCTCGGCGAGGCGGCGATCTTCGTCGAGCACGACGTACGCGATCCGGCGCAGTGGGCGCAGGCAGTGGCCGCCGCCGTCGAGGCATTCGGCCGTCTCGACATCCTCGTGAACAACGCCGGCGTGTGGCGCCCGGCGCCGCTGGCCGAGGTCACCGTCGAGGAAGCGCGGCTGGTGTACGAGGTCAACCAGCTCGGCCAGCTGCTCGGCATGCAGGCGGTAGCGGCGGCGATACGGGCGGCCGGCGGCGGGGCGATCGTCAACCTGTCCTCCGGTGCCGGTATGGCCGGCTTCCCCGGGCAGATCGTCTACGGCGCGACCAAGTGGGCCGTGCGCGGGATGACCAAGACCGCGGCCATCGAGCTGGGCGGACCGGGCGGCATCCGCGTGAACTCCGTGCACCCCGGGGCGGTCGACACCGAGATGGTCGCCGCGGTGGCCCACCACAACGAGCACGCGTGGGACAACAACCCGGTACCGCGCGTCGCCACCGCCGACGAGATCGCCGCGCTGGTGGTGTTTCTGGCCTCGGACGAGGCCGGCTACATCACCGGTGCCGAGGTCGCGATCGACGGCGGCCTGCTCGCCGGGCCGAAACTGTTCGACGTCAACAGCTAGCGGCGGTCTACGGCGGGTAGCCGCGGGGACGAACACTCGCTGTGCGGTGATCTTGTGCAGACACGCCACCCGGCCACGGCGCGTTTGCACAAGATCGCGCGACGATGTCGCGGACAACTCGATCAGGGGGCGGCGGTGATCCGCGGCGCGGCCGCCGGCCTGCCCTCGGTATGGGTGAACGTGCCGCGCTCGCGCAGGTGTGGGTGATCCGGGGCCTCGGCGAGGCTCAGCACCGGCGCCACGCAGGCATCCACGCCGGTGAAGATACGTTCCCACTCGGCGCGGGTGCGGGCGGCGAACCGCTCCGCGAGGGTCGCGCGCAGGGCCGGCCAGCCGGCCGGATCGTCCCGGCATGCGAATTCGGCCGGCAACTCGAGCACGCGCACCAGCTCGGCGTAGAAGCGGTCCTCGATGGCGCCGACGGACACCCACTTGCCGTCGCTCGTCGCGTACACGTCGTACCAGGGCCGGCCCGAGTCGAGCAGGTTCACGCCCCGCTCGTCCACCCAGTCGCCGGACGCCAGCGCCGCGAACGCCGGGGTCATCAGCCGGGCGGCGCCGTCGACGATGGCGGCATCGACGACGCGGCCGGTCCCGGTCGCGGTAGCCACGTGTAGGGCAGCGAGGACGCCGGCAACGAGGAACATCGCGCCCCCGCCCAGATCGCCGACGAGATACAGCGGGACGCTCGGCGGCTGGCCGGCCCGTCCGATCGCGTGCAGGGCACCGGTGAGCCCGATGTAGTTGATGTCGTGCCCGGCGGTCGCGGCGAGCGGGCCGGACTGCCCCCAACCCGTCATCCGCCCGTAGACGAGCGCCGGGCTGCGCCGCCAGCAGTCCTCCGGCCCGAGGCCGAGTCGCTCGGCGGTGCCGGGTCGGAAGCCCTCGATCAGGATCTGCGACCCCGAGACGAGGTCCAGCGCCGCAGCCACGCCGTCCGGGTGGCGCAGGTCGAGCGGGACGCGGCGCTTCCCCTGCGCCAGCGGGTCCGCCCCGACCGGGTCGTCGACCCGCGTCACGGCCACTACCTCGGCCCCGAGATCGGCCAGCATCATCGCCGCGAATGGGGCCGGACCGATGCCGCCCAGCTCCAACACGCGAATCCCAGCCAGGGGAAGGTCAGTCACGTCGCTCCCAGGCCTCCCGGATGGCCGGGCGGGAGATCTTCTCGGTGGCGCTCCGGGGCAGGGCCGGCAGCACGATGAGCTCGGTCGGCAACTTGAACCGGGCCAGCCGGCCGTCGGCGAAGGCCCGGACGTCCTCGAGCGTGATCGTGACTCCGGGCTCGGGCACGACGGCGACCAGCCCCGTCTCGCCCCACTTCTCGTCCGGGATGCCGAGCACGGCCAGCTCGGCGACACCGGGGAGGCCGGCCAGCACGGTCTCGACCTCGGCCGGGTACACGTTCTCCCCGCCCGTGCGATAGCGCTCGCGCACCCGGCCGACGACGTAGAGCTGAGCGTCGTCGCCGACCCGGCCCGCGTCGCCGGTGCGGAACCAGCCGTCGGTGAACGACTCGGCCGGATCCTGGTGCCAGTAGCCGGGGATCACGCCGGGGCCGCGCACCCAGATCTCGCCGGACTCCCCCGCCGCGACGTCCGAGCCGTCGGGGTCGACGATGCGGATCCGGGTGTGCGGCAGGATCGTCCCGGACGTGCCGCGCTCGGCGGCCGACGGATCCGGGCGGGACAGGATCGACACGTTAGGGCCGAGCTCGGTCGCCCCGTAGGACAGTTGCACCCAGATGCCCCGCTCAGCCCAGGCGGCGTAGATGCCGGCCGCCGACGGCCCCCAGCCGCCGAACAGCACCGTGCGCAGCGTGGGGAACGACGACTGCCCGAACTCCGGCAAGGCCGTCATCCATTCATACATCTGCAGCACCCCGCACAGGTGCGTGACCGCGAGGTCGGGGTCGTTCAGCAGCCGCAGGGCCGTCCCGGCGTCGAAGCGCCCGACGGTGGTCACCCGGCCGCCCCAGAACAGCATCGCGTTGGAGAAGACGTTCAGCCCGCCCGCGTGGAAGAGCGGGACGATGTTGAGGTGGTGACCGCCGGGCTCGGCCATCCGGCTGCTGTGCGCGAGGTTCTGGGCCTGGGCGACGATCGTGCGGTTGGTGCACAGCGCGCCCTTGGGCCGGCCGGTCGTGCCCGAGGTGTAGAGCAGCTGGGTGACGGCGTCGGGGTCGAGCTCGCCGCCGCCGACTGGTTCCCCGGCGGCGATCGCCTGCTCGTAGCTGCCGTCGGCCCAGCTGAGCACCGTACGCAGCGGTACGGCGTTGGCCAGGTGCCCAGCCAGCCTTCCGGCCAGCTCGGCCCAGCGCGCATCGTGGATGAGCACGACCGGCGCGGCGTCGACTAGCTGCTCGCGCAGCTCGGGCTCGGCCAGGCGCCAATTGAGCGGCACCATGATCGCGCCGATCCGCATACATGCGAACTGCACCTCGAAGATCCGCGGGTCGTTCTCGACGATCAGCGAGACCCGGTCGCCCCGAGCCACTCCCGCGTCGAGCAGCACGCGGGCCAGCCGAGCGACCCGGTGCTCGAGCTCGGCCCAGGTGAGGTTCGATCCGTCCGGTTCCACCGTGGCGACCGCGACCGACTCGGGACGGTGCCGGGCGTGGTAGTCGACCCAGTCGGTGAGCAGCTCGGTCATGATCAACCTCCGGAGGGCGGGTCGACGAGCAGCGCCAGCTCCTGCGCGACGGACGCGACGAGCCGGCCGTCGGCGGTGTAGTAGCGGCCGGTGGTCAGCCCGCGGGTGCCGAACGCCGAGGTCGACTCCTGCTCGTGCAGCAGCCACTCGTCGGCCCGGAACGGGCGGTGGAACCAGATCGTGTGGTCGAGGCTGGCGCCTCGGATGTCCCCCCGGCTGACCCGTTCCCAGCTCAGTGCCCACGGCGATCCCCCGTGCGGGTAGAGCACGGGCTCGAACATCGACAGGTCACTCGCGTAGGCCAGCACGGTGAGGTGATCGAGGGGGTCGTCGCCGAGGGGCCCGTCCGCGCGCATCCACATCCGGTTCGCCGGGCGGGCGTCGCCGTTGCCGACCGCCGCCGCCCACGGGACGCGGTCCAGGTAGCGGATGTCGATGGGCCAGGGCACCCGCGCCGTTTGCGGTGGGTCGACCGGGAACGCCTGTGCCAGCAGGGTTTCCCGGCGCGGCAGCGATTCGGGAACAGCCAAGCTGTCTATCGGCGAGCGGGGGGCGACCGCGTGCTCGAAGCCCCGCTGCTCGGGCTGGAACGACGCGGTCATCGTGGCGACGATCCGCTCGTCCTGGCGCGCCTTGACCCAGCGGGTGCTGAACGTGCGCGAGTCGCGCAGCCGCTCGACGGTGTACTCGACCGGACGGCGCGGATCACCGATCCGCAGGTACGTCACGTGCAGCGAGTGCGGCAGCTTGCCCGGCTCGACGGTCAGCGCCGCCGCCCGCAAGCCCTGGGCCGCGGTCTCGCCGCCGTAGATGCGGTCGAAGGACGCGGCCGGACGCGCACCGGTGAACGTGTCGTCGCCGGTGCTGAGCACCGGCAGCACGTCACGGACCAGAACGTCGAACGCGGAGGATGCTTGGTCGGCCGTCACGTTGCCGCCGCGGCCAGGGCCCGCCATTGCGGCAGCGGCAACGGGGCGTCGCCCCCCAGCACCTGCACGCAGACGTGGTCGGCGCCGGCCGCGCGATGGTCCTGGATCCGCGCGGCCACCTGCTCCGGCGAGCCCCACGCGATCAGCGAGTCGACCAGCCGGTCGCTGCCGCCGTCCTCGACATCGTCGGGCGTGAAGCCCGTCCGGAGCCAGTTGTTGACGTAGTTGGGAAGCACGAGGTACGTCGAGAGGTGCTCGCGGGCGATGGTCCGGGCGCGGTCGGGATCGGTCTCGAGCACAACTCCCAACTCCGGCGCGACCACCGGATCGGGGCCGATCTCGGCGCGGATCTTCGCGGTGTTCTCGGCCGTGATCAGGTACGGATGCGTGCCGAGCGACGTCCTCGTCGCCAGCTCCAGCATCCGCGGACCGAGGGCGCCGATGATCCGCCGCTCGCGCGGGACGTCGTCCAGCGCGCTGAGGTAGGCGCTCATCGTCTCGATCGGGCGGGTGTAGCGGTTCGGAGCGCCGCGGTTCACCATCGGCGCGTGGCTGATGCCGATACCCAGGAGGAACCGTCCCGGAGCGACGCGTTCCAGGTCGGCGAAACCGGCCCGCGCCTCCTCGGCCGACGTGTTCCAGACGCTCACGATCCCGGTGGCCACCGTGACCGATCGCGTGGCCCTGAGCAGTGTCGCGCCGATCTCGAAGCCCCGGTCCCGGCCGGCCGGGAACCACAGCGTGCCGTAACCGAGTTCTTCCAGTTCGGCGGCGGCCTCGGCTACGCGGGCGCTGTCGCGATCGCGCAGCCCCGGACTCCACACCCCGAGCAATCCCAGCCTCATACTTCCATAACCTAACGCTGTCCGGTTACGCTAGCAACAAGCCAGCCTTGGAGGTTCTTGTTCATGTCGGTCGCACTCGTGAGCACGGTCATCAACGCCCCGGCCGACGAGGTCTGGGCGCGCATCGCCGATTTCACCGGTTGGCACACCTGGCTGCCGCGCATCGTCGCCACCCGGATGAGTCCGGGCGGCGAAGGTGGCCCGGTCGGCAGCGTCCGGCACCTCACCCTGTCCGACGGCAGCGAGGTCGACGAGCAGCTGCTGGCCCGCGACGACCTGGCCCGGCACTTCGCCTACACGTTCGTCGGCGCCACCCCGTTCCGGGTGCACCGCTACGTCGGCGCCGTGACCGTGCACCCGGTCACCACGACCGGCGCCAGCTTCGTGCAGTGGTCCGGCGACTACGACGCGGACGCCGACAGCGACGAGGCCCGGACGGCGGCGACGTTCGAGCGCCTGTACGGGGCGTTCCTGGCCGCGCTCACCGAGGCGAGCGAGCAGCCGGCGACGGTACCGGCATGACCGACGCCCTGGTGCTGCTGCAGGCCGCGCGGCTCAAGGGTCGGCTCAGCGTGCCGGTCGCCCACCTGTTCAGCGCGGACGCCGAGGCCGGCATCGCCGCCCTCGAAGGGTCCGGCTACCTGCAGGTTGGACCGGCCGGGGGACGGCTCACGCCCGCGGGCCGCGACGAGCTCGCCCGCCTGATCGCCGCCGAACGCGACGCCGCCGACGCGGTGGTGCTGGAACGCCTGTATGCCCGGTTCGACCCGCACAACAGTGAGCTGAAGGCGACGATCTCGGCCTGGCAACTGCGTCCGGACGGCACGCCGAACGACCACGTCGACCCGGCCTACGACGCGGAGGTGATCGCCCGACTGCAAGGCGCCCACCACGACGCGAGCGACCTGCTCGACGAGCTGGCGACCGCCGTCGCGCGGCTGGGCCACTACCCGGTGCGGCTGAGCGCGGCGGCGCGCGCCGTCCAACAGGGCGACACCCGCTTCGTGGCGAACCCGCTCGCCGACAGCTACCACCAGGTCTGGTTCGAGCTGCACGAGGACCTGCTCGGGTTGCTCGGCCGCGACCGGGAAGCCGAGGCGATGGCCGGACGGGCCGAATGAGCGAGCTGGCCCAGTGACGCTGCCGATCTACCTGGACGGCACGGTCGAACTCGATCGGGCCGAGGTCGGCGGCAAGGCGTGGTCGGTGAATCACCTGCGCCGGCTGGGATTGCCGGTGCCACCGGCGTTCACCCTGCCCACGGCGCTGGGCCCCGCTACGATCGCGGCCGGCGCCCTGCCGGAGACCGCGCTCACCGCGCTGGACGACGGGATGCAACGCCTGGAGGCCGAGCTCGTTCGCGGATTCGGCGCCGCTGACCGGCCCCTGTTCGTGTCGGTGCGCTCCGGCGCCGCGCAGAGCATGCCCGGGATGATGGACACCGTCCTCAACATCGGCACGACCGAGGACACGCTCAAAGCTCTGGCCGGCGAACGGGGCGAGGCGTTCGCCGCGGACGTGCGGCGCCGGTTCGCCGAGCTGTACGCCCGTATCGTCGGCGCGACCCCGCCACCCGACGCCCAGGCCCAGCTGATCGCCGCTGTCGAGGCGGTGTTCCGTTCCTGGGACTCCCCGCGCGCCGTGGCCTACCGCCGCCACCACGGTCTGCCCGACGACGGCGGGACGGCGGTGACCGTCCAGGCGATGGTGTTCGGCAACGGCGCCGAGGCGTCCGGGACGGGCGTGCTGTTCACCCGCAACCCGCTCGACGGATCGCCGGCGCCGTTCGGCGAGTGGCTGGCCGGCGGGCAGGGCGAGGACGTCGTGTCCGGACGCGCCGATCCGGCATCACTCGACGAGCTCGCGCAGGCGATGCCCGCCGTGCACGAGCAGCTCCTAACCGCGGCCCACGCGCTCGAACGGGACGCCCGCGACGTCCAGGACATCGAGTTCACCGTCGAGAACGGCACGCTGTGGCTGTTGCAGACCCGGGCCGCCAAGCGCTCCCCCGAGGCCGCCGTCCGCATCGCCGTGGCCCTGCACCGCGAGGGTCTGCTCAGCCGGGCCGAAGCGTCAATTCGGTTCTCCGCCGAGGACGTCGCCACGCTCACGAGGCCCCGCGTCGACGCGACCGGGGCCACGGTGCTGGCCACGGGTGAACCGGCCAGCCCGGGCATCGCGTCCGGCGTCGTCGTCACGAGCGCGTTCGAAGCCGAGGAGCGCGCGGACGAGGGTGTCGTGCTGGCGACAGCGACCACCGACCCGGACGACATCCACGGGATGATCGCCGCTACCGCAGTGATCACCGAGCTGGGCGGGGCGACCTCGCACGCCGCGGTGGTCAGCCGCGAGCTCGGACGCACCTGCGTCGTCGGCTGCGGCCCCGGCACCGTGACCGGGCTGGCCGGCCGGCTCGTCACGGTCGACGGCGGCGCCGGACGCGTCTACGCCGGCGCGCTGCCCGTCGTAGCCCCGACGGCCGCCGACGACCCCGACCTGGCCGAGATCGCCCGCTGGCCTAGTGTCTCGCGACAGAAGTGACGTAATTCCTGCGTCCAAACGCATTGCCGGGCGGACGGCGCAGGAAGATCTCCTGCCAACCTGGATCTTCCTGCACGGGCCGCCTCATAGGCCCTTATAGGCAGGAAGATCTCGTTGGCAGGGCCATTCACCCACGAATTTCTTGCGCAGGACACTAGCCAGATCAGCCCCGCTTGCTGATCCCGTCGGTGATGTTCGCGGCCAGCGCCAGGGTGACGTCAGCGGTGCCGGCGCGGGCGTTGTTGCTCATCTCCACGTCGCAGTAGCCGATCTGGCCCTCGTGCTCGACCACGCAGAGCGTGTCGACGTAGAAGACGTTGTGCTTGTGGCAGACGTAGCCGTCGATGGCGCGCGCGACCAGGTGCAGCTCCTCGCCGGTCTCCAGGTACCAGGTGGCCTCGGCGCCCCGCCCGGTCAGCCCGTCGGGCTCCAGCCACACCACGACCTCCATGTCGCGGGCCAGGGTGACCTCGCCGTCGCGCACGACGTATCCGGTCTTGACGAACGAGCCGTCGATCGCGTGCCACATGACCGACCCGAACGACAGCTGGGGGCCGAACGTTCCGGACACCCAGCGGTGGCTGAGCAGCGTGCTGGGCAGCCGGGTGCCCCACGAGTGGTCGCGGTGGCACAGGCCGTCGACCTCGAAGCGGCGTCCGTCGAGCACGACGCTGCCGGTGACCCGTCCGGACGTCTCGTAGTGGTTCTTCGCGAAGTCGTCGACCAGCGAGCCCTTGGCCGGGAAGAAGCTGGTCAGCGGGTAGAAGTTGCTGATGTCGAGCTCGAGGTCCAGGCCCGGCTCGTGCACCTCCAGGCGCGGACCCGAGCCGTCGACGTTCCACGTGCTGCCGCCGGAGCGGAACCCGCGCGGTGACTGCGGCGTGGCGATCGGCAGCTGGTAGTCGTCGCGGCGATAGCGGGTGCCATCGGTGGTGAACACCCCGCACTGCAAGGCGTTTCGGCCGCCGTCGCGGTTGGGCTCGTGCCCCAGCCGGTGCACGCCGCCGACCCCGCGGTCGCGGTCGAACCAGTGCAGGAACACGCTCTCCTGCCACCACTCGTGACCGTTGTCCGGGTGGGTGCCTTCGTCCTCGTACGCGTATTCGTGGGCCATGCCTGAGCGAACCTTTCAGTGGATGTGAACCTCGCCGGACGAACCGTCCAGGGTGACCGTCATGCCGTTCATCAGCCGGGTCGTCGCGACCTTGGTGCCGACGACGCACGGCACGCCCAGCTCGCGGGCGACCATCGCGCCGTGCGACATCGGGCCGCCGATGTCGAGCACGACCCCGCCGGCGCTGGCCAGGGCGGCCGACCAGCCCGGGTCGACGGTGCGGGTCACCAGCACGTCGCCGGGCTCGAAGTCGTCGAACGGGTCCGAGAGCACCCGGACGGTGGCGGTGACCCGTCCGGGCGAGGCGGCCACGCCGCGGATCACCGAGTCGTCGGCCGACGTCGTTTCGGGTGGCAGCATGCCGCGAGAACGGAACGCTGCCGCCGAGGGCAGGCCGACCCATCCCGGTTCGGCCTCGAACAGGTCGGGCAGCGTGACCTGATTGCACCGCTGCAGCTGTAGCTTGCGGTCCTCGATCTCGGCCGGCCCGGGACCGTCGGCGCCGGCGAGCACGGCCTTGAGCTCGGCGTAGCGCAGGTACAGCGCGTCGCCGGGCTCGGCGATCACGCCCCGCGCCACCAGCAGCGGTCCGGCCCCCTCGAGCACCCGCCGTAGCTCGTCGAAGATCAACACAGCCGGGGCCTTGGAGTTCTCACGCACGCCCATCATGTGCCGCGACCCGCGCAGCGCGAGCCGGATCGGCAGCCGGGCGAACGCCGGCACCTGGGCCCGCAGGTCGGCCTCGGCCTGCCGCCGGGTGGACTGCGCGGTCTCGGCCGCCTCGGACGGGCGGGCGTACTCACGCGCGACGAGGTCGAGCAGCTGGCGGGGGTCCTGGCGCCAGGTCGGCTGGGCCAGCTCCAGCTCGGGCGCGGTGTGGAAGCCGAACCGCTCCAGGGCGGCCGCGAACATCTCCGCGAACGAGGCGTCGGTCGCCAGCACCTCGTCGACCGGACGTCCGAGCGCCGCACCCACCGCGGCCTGCGAGCGGGCGTGCTCGGCGAGGCGCCGCATCGTGTGGCCCATCTCGGCGCTCTCGCTGTTGCCGATGCCGACGTGCAGCCGGTTCGCCAGGTCGCCCGCCCGGCCGCGGGTCGCCCAGCTCAGCAGCCGGGTGGTGAACGTGAACGCGGTGCCCGCGATGCCCGCACCGATGAGCAGGGTCTCCCAGGCCGCGCTGTGGACAGCTTCCAGATCGTCGATCCAGCGCCGGCACTCCCGTTCGTCCAGGCGGCTCGGGTCACGCCGTAACCCGCGGATGGTGGCCAGCTGAGCCTCGATGCGGCGCGGGGCCCGGCGTCCGCTGCGGATCATGCGCATCGTCACGACGGCCCGCCGCGGGACGTCACGCAGCCGGCGGGTCGGTTCGGTCTGATCGAGGTCCGGCTTGAGGTTCGAGTAGCGCTGCAGCGTCGCGCGGCGCGAGTTGCCCGGCATAGCGTCACCCAGGTCGGCGTGCTGGTCCGCGTCGACCGCGACGTAACCCCAGAACGCCAGCCAGAACGGCGGACGGGGCCCGCCGGGCTTACGCACCTTGAGGCACTTCTCGAGGAAGTCGTGCACGCCCGAGTTCTCGAAGATCAGGACGAGGTCCTGGGTCAACGGGGTGAGCGGTCGGGGGAAGCCGTCGGCCGCGTTACCGCGAGTCACCAGCACCCGCCGGGTCGGCCAGACGTTGTGCCAGTACTCCCAATCGACGAGGCTCGGTTGGGTCATCGACGGTCGAACTGCAAGTGCAGTAGATCGGGGCTGTTCAGCGGGATGCCCATCTGCAACGGCATCGGAGCGCCGGGGGTGAGTCGGAAGTTCTTCGTCACCGCGAGCAGCTCCTCGAACGCGATGCTCAGCTGGATGCGCGCGAAGTTCAGGCCGAGGCAGCGGTGGATGCCCAGCCCGAAGGCGGCGTGGGCGTTGCCGACGCGGTCCAGGTCGAGCTGGTCGGCGTGCTCGAAGCGCTCCTCGTCGCGGTTGGCCGAGTAGAACGCGACGACGACCCGATCGCCCGGCACCATCGAGACGCCGTTCAGTTCGGTGTCCTGCATGACAGTGCGGGCCATGAAGCCGACCGTCGGCTCGAAGCGCAGGAACTCGTCCATCGCGCCGCGGGCCCAGTCGGTGTCGCGCAGCCGCTGCTCGATCGCCGGATCGGTGGCGATGTGGCGGGCGATGTTGACGAGCATGCCCCGCGTCGTGTCCAGGCCGCCGAGGAACAGCGTGGTGATGATGCCCAGCCGGTGCTCGGTCGAGAGCGGCTCACCGTCGATCTCGGCCCGCACGATCGCGGCCAGGACGTCCTCGCGTCCGGGCGGGGCGGCCTCGACCTCGGCCATCGCCTCCATCGCGATCGCGGCCACACCGGAGAAGGTCTCCGGCGTGCTCTCGACGGCCGTGCGCTTCACCGCGGTGACCCCGCGGTCGACCAGGTCCTGGTTCTCGGTGACGAGCACGATCCGGGCCAGCGATCCGGCACTGAACGGGATGGCGTAGTCGTGGACGAACTCCATCTCGCCCGAGTCGATGAACTTGGCGATGGCGGCGCGGGCGACGTCGCGCATGTCCTGCTCGTAGCGCATCAGGAAGCTGCGCGAGAAGTAGGGGTTGAGCAGTTGCCGGATGCGGCGGTGCTCGGGCGGGTCGGCGTCCAGCGGCAGCAGCCGCACCGGCAGCGCACCCTTGATCGCCGGCGCCTGCGAGCTGTAGATCTCCGGGTGTTCGCACACGGTGCGGACGTCGTCGTAGCGCGTCACGAGGTGATAGCCGCCATCGGCATCGGTGTGCAACACCGGGCAGCGCTTGCGAGCAGCGGCGAGCGCGTCGACGAAGTTCTCGCGCTGATCCTGATCGAACACGTCGGCGTGCTCGAGGATCTCCTCGACCGTCTTGACCATGTCCGGCTCCTTCGTAGGGATCAGCTGATACGCGGTGTGAACTTCACCGGCAGCGAGCGCAGCCCGTGCTGGTTGGTGCCCCCACCCCAGACCGGCTCACCGTCGAGCGTGACGTCGGGCAGGTTGTCGAGGATGTACTCCAGCGCCAGGGTCAGTTCGATCTTGGCCAGTGGCTCACCGAGGCAGCGGTGCCGGCCGCTGCCGAACGTCAGGTGCTGGTTGTTCTCGCGACCGACGAGGAACTCCTCCGGCTCCGGGAACCGGTCCGGATCCCGGTTGGCCGCTCCGTAGACGAGCATCACCTTCTCGCCGGGGCACAGTGCCTGGCCCCGCACCTCGGTCTCGTCGGCGATGGTGCGGCCCATGTTCCACACGGGTGGGTGCAGCCGCAGCGTCTCGTCGATCACCGACGGCATGATCGAGCGGTCGTCGAGCAGGCGCTCGCGCAGCCCGGGCTCGGTCACGACCCGGTAGGTCATGGTGGCGATGCCGTTCACGGTCGTCTCGTGGCCGGCGACGACGATCAGCTGGGTGAGGCCGAGGATCTCGCGGTTGTCCGCGGGCTGCCCGTCGATCTCGGCGTTGACGAGCGAACCGAGGATGTCGGTGACCGGCTGGCCCCGCCGCGCGTCGATCTGTTCCTGCAGGTACTCCTCGAGCTCGGCCGCCTTCTGCCGGGCCAGCTCCGGCTTCCCGGTGGCCTGGATGAACGCGGCGGCGAGTTCGCGGATGCGCCGCCAGTCCTCGCCCAGCAGGCCGAGCACCAGTGAGATGGCGAGCACCGGAACCGGATGCGCGACATCGGTCACCAGGTCGGCCCGCCCGGTCGGCAGCACCGGCTCGAACGCGTCGGCGATGATCTTGCGGAACCCGGGGATCCACTTCTGCAGCGCCGGCTCGGTGAAGAACGGCAGGGCCAACTTGCGGAACTGGGTGTGCCGGGGCGGGTCGAGCTCGGCCGGGATGACCGGCATCGAGGCACCGGTCGGCGGGATCATGATCCCCTGCGAGACGGTGTAGTGCTTGTGATCCATGGCCGCTTTGACCACGTCGTCGTACTTGGTCAGGGCCCAGAAGCCTCCGGACGCGTCGCTCCACGCCACGGGGCATTTCTCGCGCATGTCGTTCAGCGTCGGGAACAGCTGCGGCAACAACTCGGGATCAGTGTTGTCGAAGTGGTACACGTCCGGCTTGGCTTCGGTCATTGACGGCTCCGAACTCGGTGATGATGCGACGTTAGCAAACAGTGTTTGGTTATATCAATGTTTCGCCGCTTCTCACGCGCCGGTCGTGACGACCGAGGTGCCGAGGTAGGCGTCGAGGACGGCCGGGTCGGCGCGCACGTCCTCCGGGCGCCCCGACGTCAACACCCGGCCCGATTCGAGAACGGTCACCCGGTCGCTGATGGACATGACCAGCTCGACGTTGTGCTCGACGAGCAGCACCGCGATGCCCCACGAGTCGGCCAGGTTGCGGATCAGGGTGGCCAGCTCGGCCGCCTCCCGATCGTCGAGGCCGGCCGCCGGTTCGTCGAGCAGCAGCACCGACGGCGCGCTCGCGATCGACCGCGCGATGGCCACCGTCTTGCGCTTGCCGAAGGAGATCTCGCTCGGCTTGGCGTCGACCAGATCGTCCAGCTCGAACTGGTGCAGAGCCTCCAGCGCGGCGTTCGTCAGGCGAATCCGACCCGGATGGACCAGATCGGTGAGATACGGCCGGGCCCGGGCCCGATCGCCGGCCACCGCCAGGTTCTCCCGGATCGTCATGTCGGTGAACAGCTCGAGCGACTGGAACGATCGTGACAACCCGGCCAGCGAGCGGCGCTGCGCCGCCCAGCGACTGATGTCGACGTCGCCCAGGTGAACCTGTCCCGAGCGGGCGCGGACGAATCCGGTGATCGCGTCGATGAGCGTCGTCTTGCCGGCCCCGTTGGGACCGATCAGCCCGTGCACCTCGCCCGGGTGGACGTCGAGTGACACCCCGCGCAACACGTGCACTCCGCCGAAGGACACCGACACGTCGGCCACGGTGAGCGAGCGGGCCGGCACCCGGGTCACCGTCGCCGGACGCAGTTCCTGGCTGCCGCGCACGGCGCCGAACCCGGCCACGCCCAGGATGCGCCCGACCCAGCCGGCGGGACGCCAGGTCGGGAGTCGGCGGCCGAGCGGCGCCAAGGCCCGGGCGAGCATCGCGCGGTTCATCTCGAACAGGCCGTTCGGGCTGGACATCAAGCTCAGCACGAGCAGCACGCCACCGATCAGCGGCAGGTAGTCGTTGACCTTCGACCAGCTGCTGAACAGCTTGGACACCACGCCGCCGGAGATGATCAGTGAGCCGAGCAACGCGCCGGGGATGTAGCCGACGCTTCCGGTCACGGTGGCCGCGACGATCAGGATGCAGGTGAAGACGTCGAACGTGCTCACCTGCACGAACGGCTGGATGCAGGCGAGCATGATGCCGCCCACCGCCGCGATGGCCGCCGAGAGGGTGAACGCGTAGGTCTTGACCCAGGCGACAGGAACGCCGAGTGATACCGCCGCCCGCTCGTTGGACCGGACGGCGAGCAGCCGCCGGCCGGTGACGCCCCGGCGCACGTTGGCCACCATCAGGCCGATGAGCACGAACATCGTCATCGTCACGAACGCGTACCGCTGGGTATGGAAGAACGGGTCCAGGCTCCATCCGAACAGCGACGGGGTGTGGATCAGCAGGCCCTGGACGCCGCCGGTGTACTTCGGGTTGGCGAGCACGACCGCCACCAACCCCGAACCGAGCGAGAGCGTCGCGACCGCGAGCGTGATGCCCCGGGTGCGCAACGCCGGCACCCCGATAACCGCGCCCACCGCGGCGGTGAT
>Ga0137412_10000829_pt1 | contig 23054 bp, 25 predicted proteins | sample CZODoug2_1_16fun_FD_122160 | JGI IMG/M metagenome (GOLD analysis project Ga0137412, IMG submission 122160) | Vadose zone soil fungal communities from Angelo Coast Range Reserve, California, USA - CZODoug2_1_16fungal (Hybrid Assembly) | ecosystem: Environmental > Terrestrial > Soil > Vadose zone... | reverse complement strand
GCCGCGTTCAACCGAAACGACCACCGCGCCGCGATACGCCATTGGGAACGCGCGCTGAAGGTTCTCCCTGGGGAATCCGACATGGTGCAAAGAGTGCAGGCGAGCATCGCTGAGGCGCGCTCCCTGGCCGGATCTCCGGGCGGAAGGACGCAGGTCGCGAAACCTGCACAAGCCCGAGGTGGCGGCCGGGTGAGCGGCGTGGTCAGACTCGCTCCAGAGCTCGCCCGAAAGGTCTCCCCCGGCGACACCGTTTTCATCTTCGCCCGCGCGGCCGAGGGTCCGCGCATGCCGCTCGCCATCCTGCGCAAGCGCGCAAGCGATCTTCCCGCCGAGTTCACCCTCGACGATTCGATGGCGATGGCGCCTCAGATGAAACTCTCCGCCTTTCCCGATGTGGTGATCGGCGCGCGCGTCTCGAAATCCGCCAATGCGAGTCCGCAGCCGGGCGACCTTCAAGGCTCGAGCGCGCCGGTGAAGGTGGGCGCTAGGAGCGTAAGTGTCGTGATCGATACCGAACTGCGCGAGCCTTCAGGAAAATGACAGCGGACGGGCGCCTCGCGGAAAACGTCATGCACTTCGCGCGCGTGCTGCGCGCGGCGGGACTCCCGATCGGCCCCGACCGGGTGCTCGACGCGGTGCGCGCTCTCGAGGTCGCCGGGGTCGGGCGGCGCGACGACTTCTACTGGACTCTCGCGAGCGTCTTTCTCGGCCGGCGCGAGCAGTTCGAGATCTACGACCAGGCCTTCCACATCTTCTGGCGCGACCCGCAGCTCCTCGAGCGCGTCATGGCGATGTTCCTGCCGCAGGTCTATGGACGCCAGGGCCGCGACGAGGAGCCTTCGGCGTCCAATCGCGTCGCCGACGCGCTTTATCCGAAGCCGAAAAGGCCGAGGGAGGATCCCGCGGAGCTTCCGCAGGAGGTGGAGCTCGACGCGACCTTGAGCTTTTCATCGCGAGAAGTGCTGCAGCACGCCGACTTCGAGACGATGACGAGCGAAGAGATCTCGCAGGCGAAGAAGATGCTCGCGAACCTGCGCCTGCCGATCCCGCAGATCCGCACCCGGCGCTTCGAGGCCGACCCCCGCGGCCTGCGGGTCGACCTGCGCGCGAGCCTGCGCGCGAGCTTGAGGAACGGCGCAAAGATCATCCCGCTCAGGCGGCGCTCGCCCCAGCGGCGCCATCCGCCGCTCGTGGTCCTGTGCGACGTTTCGGGCTCGATGAACCGCTACTCGAGGATGTTTCTCCACTTCCTGCACGCGATCACCAACGACCGCGACCGCGTGACGAGCTTCGTCTTCGGCACGCGGCTCACCAACATCAGCCGCTACCTTCGCCATCGCGACGTGGACGTCGCGATGGGCGGGGTGTCGGATGCGATCGCCGACTGGTCGGGCGGGACGCGCATCGGCAATTGCCTGAGGGAATTCAACCTGCGCTGGTCGCGCCGGGTGCTGGGACAAAACGCGGTCGTGCTGATGATCTCCGACGGTCTGGACGGCGATGTCGGCGAAGGACTGTCAAGGGAGATGGAGCGCCTGCACAAGTCTTGCAGGAAGCTCATCTGGCTGAATCCGCTGCTGCGCTACCCGGGGTTCGAAGCGCGGCCGGCGGGCGTGCGCGCGATGCTGCCGCACGTGGACGAATTCCTGCCGGTGCACAACGTCGCGAGCCTGATCGATCTCGCCCGCGCGCTCGAGGGCTCGCACGAATATCGCCGCGCGGCGTGAAAGGGCTTTGGCGCCCCAACGGGGCGCGCTTTTCCCCACCCAGTGTGCATATTCCACAATAAGGCGGTGGAAGGCTCCACTGCGCTTGTCTCTCCCGAAACCTAAGCTGGTTACCGTGCAAATGAACGTTTGCATGGGGCCGGGTGACCGGAGACGCAACGGGACAAGGAGCTCTAGACCATGACCAAGAACACCAACGTGCACTCAAGCATGGATCGGCGCATCGACAGCATCCGCGCGAGCGAAAGCGACCGGCAGATCGCCAAGGAACACATGCGCGACGCGGACTTCGTCGCCGATCTCATCTGCCGCGCCACCGAGAAAGTTCGGTCCGCCGAGGGGTTGCTGAGCAGGTTGTTCGCGCATCGCGCCCAGTAGAGCCCGGTAGAGCACTTCCGGGAACGGCCTCGCACCACCCTCCGATCAGGTCGGAGTTTGAATTTCGAACGCCGCCACCTCCGTCGGATCGGCGCTGTAGGGATGCCCGAAGCTGATTGATCCGCGGCCGCGCAGAAGGACCTCCTCGCGCTTTACGGCCATTTCGGGCTCGCCGTGGAACGTGACGAAAGTGCCGTTGGAGCTGACATCGATCAGAACGAACTTGTCGCGGCGAAGCTCAATCCGCGCGTGCTCGCGAGAGGCTTTGCGGTCCGCTATGACGACGTCGCTCGAGTTCTCCCGGCCGAGCGTTATCGGTTCGCGGCCGGGGCCCAGAATGATTTCCTTCCCGCCGTGCCGCAGGCACAGCCGCGCCCGAGGCTGCGTCGGCGGGCCGGGCGCCCGGCTCGCCATGAAGGTCAATTCCTCGCTCTGCCTCCACAGGACCTCGTAGACATCGACTTCCTGCTCCCTCCCTTTGACGGGAAGTTTGTCGAGGGGACGCGTCTGGTCCCTGATCGGTTTGCTCAACGCCTCCACGCACTCGCCGCCGGCGATGATCTGGGAGGGCTTGGCCAGCTTCACCATTCGAGCCGCCACGTTGACGCAATCGCCGAACACGTCCTGTCCCTCCTCCAGCACCGGGCCGAATTGCAGCCCGATGTGGATCTGAAGGCGCTGCCCGGATACCGGTTCCTGCATCTCCACCCGCGACTGCATCTCGATGGCGGCCTGGGTCGCGGCCAACGCGGTCGGAAACACGCACAAGACCTCGTCGCCGATCGTCTGGACCACCCGCCCCCCGCAGCCGAGCGCCGATTCGCGCATGATATTGAGGCATAAGCCGACGCACTCGAGCGCTCGTGCGTTGCCGAGTCTCTCGTACAGGCGCGTGCTTCCGGTGATGTCGGCGAACAGAACCGCGAGATTTACGGGCTTCTTCTCCATCGGACGGGTGAGCCATTCTGGCGGCCGCGCAGAGTATAAGCCAAAAGGCCGGGAGAATACGCTGTCGCTCTGACCTTGGTCGTACTTGAGTGCCCGTTACCGTCTGCTCTAGAATGGCCCCTAGAAACTGCAGAAGCGACGTCGGGAGGGACATGCGCGCGTGCGGCCGGGGGCTGGGACCTTGTTTCGCGATCCTATTGGGAGCCTGTGCGTCCGCATTTGCCCAAAGTGCGGGCACCCTGACGCTGGTCGAAGGGAACGTTGAGCTCATCCGGGGCGCGACGCTCTACGCCGCCACCCAGGGCGTGAGGCTGGGAGACGGAGACATATTGTCGATCGACCCCAAGGGACAGGCGCAAATAGAGTTTCAGGACGGCGCCATCCTCAATCTCAGCCAGGGCGCGCGCGCCATGCTGACAAACCTCGGTTCGGGAGCGCGCGGACAATCGGAGATCGCGGTGCTGTCGGGCTGGGCAAAGTTTACCCAGAAAAAATCCGGCAAAGGCGCACAGTACCGCTACCTCACGCCGCGCGCCGAGATCACGGCCGGGGAAGCGACAGCGGTTCTGAACGCCGGCGACGGTTCCACCGACATATACATCGAATCCGGCGCCGTGAGATTTTCCGAGATCGGCAGGAAAGGCGTGCAGAGAATCGCGCGCGACGCGAAGGGCGGCGAGTTCATCGTCCGCAGGGGCGAGCAGCCGGCAACCCTCGGCGCGCGCCCTTCGGCGGAGTTCATAAAGAACATGCCGCGGCATTTTCGGGACGACCTGCCCGTGTTGCTCGACCGGTACAAGAACAGAAGGTCCGAGCCCAAGCGCGAACACGAGGTGACGTACGCCGAAGTCGAAGCCTGGCTGAAAGCGGGCCCCTCGATCAAGAGAAATTTCGTGAAACGGTTCGAGACTCGATCCAAGGATTCCGAGTTTCGCCGCAAGCTGATCGAAAATCTGCGGGAACACCCGGAATGGGACAAGGTGCTGTTCCCGGAGAAGTACGAACAGAGGGGCCCGAGCGACCCGAAGAGCGGGCAATCCGGCACGCAACAATAGGAGGAAACAGTCGTGAGACTGATCGTCAAGTTCAACATAGTGTTTCTCGCAATTTTCCTGGTCGGTCTGGCCATCGCAGCCTATGTATCGCTCGACCTGCTGCGGCAGAACGCGCGCGACGAGGTCCTCCAGCACGCCCGCATCATGATGGAATCCGCACTCGCGACCCGCGGCTACACCTCCAAGCAGGTGCGCCCGCTGCTCGAGACGCAGATCAAGTATCAGTTCCTGCCACAGTCGGTTCCTGCGTACGCCGCCAACGAGCAATTCAGCGATCTGCGCAAGAAATTCGCCGATTACGATTACAAGGAAGCGACGCTCAACCCGACCAATCCACGCAACCGCGCCACGGACTGGGAAACCGATGTCGTGAACCAGTTCCGCCAGGCGCCCGACCGTGTCGAAATCGTCGGCGAGCGCGATACGCCGACCGGCCGGGCCCTGTACATGGCCCGACCTCTGCAGATCAAAGACGCCGCCTGCCTCTACTGCCACAGCACCGTGGACGCAGCTCCGAAGACCATGATCGAGCTCTACGGTCCGGCGAACGGCTTCGGCTGGAAGCTGAACGAGGTGGTCGGCGCACAGATCGTGTCCGTCCCCATGACCTTGCCCATCAAGCGCGCCAACGACACCTTCAAGGTTTTCATGATCTCGCTCACCGGGGTCTTCGCCTTCATCTTCGTCGCCCTCAACCTCATGCTTCATGCCATCGTGATCCGGCCGGTCACCCGGCTGTCGCGGATCGCCGATGAGGTCAGCCTCGGCAATCTCGACGCCCCGGAATTCATGAGCAAGGGGAAGGACGAGATCGCGATTCTCGCCGGATCGTTCAACCGCATGAGAACGAGCCTGGTGCAGGCGATGAAGATGCTCGGGGAGTGAAGGCCGCGATAACAGCGGTCCCGGAGACTAGTGGCAGATCTCAAGCAACTCGGCAAGTACAAAGTCGTCGAAGTCATCGGCAAGGGGGCGATGGGGGTCGTCTACAAGGGATACGACCCCGATCTCGAGCGCCACGTCGCGCTGAAGACCGTGCGCAAGGAGCTGGTCGACGAAAAGCTCGCGGTGCAGATCATCGCGAGATTCAAGAACGAGGCGCTCGCCTCGGGCCGCCTCAACCATCCGGCGATCGTCAGCATCTACGACTACGGCGAGAACAAGCAGCTCGCCTATATCGCGATGGAGTACGTGCAGGGTCGCGGGCTGCGGGACTTTCTCGCCCGCCAGGAGCGCTTCGGGCTCCAGGACGTGATGAGCATCATGAGCCAGTTGCTGGACGCGCTCGACTACGCCCACGAGCACGGCGTGGTCCACCGGGATATCAAGCCGCAGAACATCATCATGATGTCGAACGGCCGTCTCAAGCTTGCGGACTTCGGAATTGCCCGGATCGACCGCTCCAACCTCACCCAGGTCGGGTCCATCATGGGCACCCCGGCGTACATGTCACCGGAGCAGTACGCCGGGCAGCAGGTGGACCGGCGCAGCGACGTCTTTTCCTCCGGCGTCGTCCTCTACGAGTTGCTGACCGGCGTCAAGCCGTTCGAAGGCCCGACCGAGACCGTCGGGTACAAGATCTGCCACGAACCCCACCGCAATCCCTCGGAAATCAACCCTCAAGGCGTTCCCGGGGTTTTCGACGCGATCCTCGCCAAGGCTCTCGCGAAGAAAGCCGCAGATCGCTACGCCAGCGCCCGCGAATTCGCGGAGGCCCTCGCCAAGGGCTTCGAAAGCCGCGGCGGCGAGTCGGTGGCGACGGAGGTGACCCTCCTCCCCACGATCATTCATCAGCACCGGCGTGACACGACTTTCCCGCCCCCGGGATGGGCGGCCGAGCCCCTGCGTGAGCTCGAGGAGCTGCTCGCGCCCTATGTCGGCCCGGTGGCGAGAGTGCTCGTCAGGAGATCGGCGAAGACCACCAGCGACGGCACGGCCCTGGTGCGCCTGCTCGCCGAGAAGATTCCATCTGAGCGGGATGGAGAGGCGTTCGCTGCGGCGGCGCTCGAGAAGGTTTTCGGGGTTGCGCGAACCGAAGCGGCCCCGGACCGGTCCTCGCCCGATCTTTCAAACAAGCCGGTCGAGGCCGTAGATGTCGACAAGGCGACCGGGCAGCTCGCGCCTTATGTGGGTCCGATCGCCAAGGTGATGGCGAAAAAGGCCGCCGCGCAGGCGCGCGACCTGAAGGCGTTCTATCAGCGGCTCGCGGAAAACCTCGACCCCGAGGACCGGGCGCGGTTCCTCAAAGACGCCGGGTACGAACCGTAGCGGAAATCACGCTTTGAGCGTCGGCAGCAGCTTGAGCGCGTTGTCGCGTTCGATGGCGCGGAGATCCTTCGCCTCGAAGCGGAACTCGGAAAGCCCGCCGTTTTCCTCGGCCCCGTCGCGGAACGGGAAATCCGTGCCGTAGAGCACCTGCGACGGCGCTACGATCTTCATCAGCGCCGCGAGCGCGCCCGAATGATTACCCTGGGCGGTGTCGTAGTGGAACTTCTTCAGCTCGTACATCACGCCCTTTGGCACGCGCTCATTCGCTTTTTCCTTCATGTCGATCTCGTGGCGCGTGAAGCGGCTGAGCAGAAACGGCATCGTGCCGCCGCTGTGCGAGAAGATCCAGCGGATGTCCGGATAGCGTGACGCGGTTCCGCCGAACACGAGACTCGCGATAGTGCGCGTCGTGTCGGTGGCGTATTCGACGACCGCCGGCGGCACTTCGCTCTTGATGTTCCTGCAGCACTCCGGTGAAAGCGGATGGGTGTAGATCACCGCCTTCCTCCGGTTGAGCTCATCCCAGATCGGCGCGAAGGATGCATCCCCGAGGTACTTGTCCTGGTAGCTCGTCATGAGCCCGATGCCCTCCGCCTTGAGCGTATCCAGGGCGTAACCGATTTCCTTGAGCGTTCCCTCGGTATCGAGGAGGGGCAGCGTCGCGAAGTTCGCGAAGCGGCCCTTGTGGTCGCGCGCGAGCTGTGCGCCGTATTCGTTCGACAGGCGCGCGATCTTGCGGCCTTTCTCGACGTCGGTGGTCACGGCGCTCGGCTGGATGAGCGAGAGCACCGACACGGCGATGCCGCTCTTGTCCATGTCCTCGAGCGACATCTCGGGCGACCACTTGAAGGTCGAGCCCGCGCGGCGGCCGCCGATCTCGTCGAGGTAGCCCGGGTACATGAGGTGGTGATGGACGTCGATGCGGTGCGGCCTGCCAAGGGCCTTCTTTGCGCCCTGCGCCATCAGCTCCCGCGGGAGCAGAGCGGCAGCGCCGAGCGCGGCCAGCGTGCCGAGAAAACCGCGCCGCGGCGGGCAGCAGGCGCAGGGAAGATCGGGAACGTTGTTGTTTTCAGAAGCGGGCATCGTGGACCTCCTCCTTTGAAACCTTCGCAAAAAGTATCCTATCATGGCGATCGGCGCGATTTGGCGGCGGAGGACGCATGAACTCATGGCGGTACGCGTGGCTCGCGGGCTTGCTCCTCGGCTCTTGCGCGTGGGCGCAGGATCCGGCGCCCGGATATCCGGCCCGCCCGATCCGCGTCATCGTTCCCTTTCCCGCGGGCGGCGCAGCCGACGCGCTGCCGCGCATCGTCGGCGAGAGGCTCGCCGCGCGCTGGGGGCAGCCCGTCGTCGTGGAAAACCGGGTCGGAGCATCCGGCGGCATCGGCGCGGAGGCCGTGGCGCGCGCCGATCCCGACGGCTACACGCTGCTCGCGACGCCCCCTGCGCCTCTGGTGATCAATCCCAGCCTGTATGCAAAGCTCCCCTATGACCCGACGCAGTTCGTGCCGGTCACGGTGATAGCGGCGATCCCGAGCGTTCTGCTCGTCAACGCTTCGAAGGTCCCGGCGAACACGCTCCAGGAATTCGTCGCGTTCGTGCGCGCCAACCCGGACAGGCTCAACTACGCATCCCAGGGTACGACCACGGTTTCATTTCTCACGACCGAGATGTTCAAGACTGCCGCCGGCAGCCTGAAAATCACGCACGTACCCTACAAAGGGACTGCGCCCGGGCTCGCGGCGCTGCTCGCTGGCGAAGTGGAGATGATGTTCGACAATCTCGGCGTGACCGTGCAGCACGTTCGCGCGGGCAAGCTGAGGGCGCTCGCCGTCGGCAGCGAGCGGCGCGTGCCTTCGCTACCCGAGGTGCCGGCGATGGCGGAGTTCTATCCGGGGTTCGTCTCGATCGCGTGGTTCAGCGTTTCGGCGCCGCCGAAGACGCCCGCGGCGATCGCCGAGAAACTCTCCTCGGCGATCGCGGACATACTGAAGCAGCCCGAGGTCGCGAAGCGCCTCGACGGCTTGTCGGCCGAGGCGATCGGGAGCAACCCGGCCGCTATGACGGCCCTTATGAAGGAAGACACCGAGCGCTGGCGCGGCGTGATTCGTTCCGCGGGCGTGAAACCCGAATGACCTAGGCGCGCCGTTTGACGGCACGTCCCGCTTTTGTCTCCGGACGCGGCTCGAGCGCGACGCGAACCGCCTCGTCGACATCCTCGAGGAAAACGAATTCCATCTTCTCCTTCGCTTCCGCCGGTACCTCCTCGAGGTCCCTGCGGTTGCGGGCGGGCAACATCACGCGGCGGATGCCGGCGCGCATGGCGGCGAGCATCTTGTCCTTGATTCCGCCCACGGGCAGCACGAGGCCGCGCAGGCTGATTTCTCCCGTCATGGCGGTGTCGGCGCGAACGGCGCGCTCGGCGAAGAGCGACGCGAGCGCGAGAAACATCGCGACGCCGGCGCTGGGGCCGTCCTTGGGGATCGCGCCGGCCGGCACGTGGACGTGCACGTCCATTTTCTCGAACGCGGCCGGATCGATGCCAAGCGCCGTGGCGCGAGATTTCACCAGGGTGAGCGCGGCCTGGGCGGATTCCTTCATCACGTCGCCGAGCTGGCCGGTGAGGATCAACTTGCCAGCACCCGGAGTGCGGCTCGCCTCGATGAACAGAATATCTCCGCCGACCGGCGTCCACGCGAGGCCCGTAGCGACGCCCGGCATGCCGGCGCGCAGCGCCACCTCGTTCTCGAATTTGGGCGACCCGAGAATCTCGGCGAGGTCACCCTCTTCGATTCTCACCTTCTGCACCCCGCCTTCGGCGATGCGTACTGCCGCGCGCCGGCACACAGCGCCGATCTGGCGCTCGAGCGACCGCACGCCCGCTTCCCGCGTGTAATCGCGGATGATCGCGGTCAGCGCCGCGTCGGCGATCTCGAACTGCTCGGGCTTGAGCCCATTTTCCTTGAGCTGGCGCGCGACGAGGTAGCGGCGCGCAATCTCGAGCTTCTCCTCCTGCGTGTATCCCGGCAGCTGGATGATCTCCATGCGGTCGCGCAGCGGCCCGGGGATAGTGTCGAGGACGTTCGCCGTGGTGATGAAAATCACCCGCGAAAGGTCGTAGGGCACACCGAGATAGTTGTCGCGGAACGTGTTGTTCTGAGCCGGATCGAGCACTTCGAGCAGGGCCGAGGACGGATCGCCGTGGAACCCCGCGCCGAGCTTGTCGACCTCATCGAGCATCATGACGCAGTTGCGCGTGCCGGCCTTCTTTATCGCTTGAATGATGTTGCCGGGCAGCGCGCCGATGTAGGTGCGCCGGTGCCCGCGTATCTCGGCCTCGTCGTGAACGCCGCCCAGCGACACACGCACGAACTTCCGCCCGAGCGCTTTCGCGACGCTCTGGCCGAGCGAAGTCTTCCCGACTCCGGGCGGGCCGACGAAGCACAGGATCGGCCCGTGGCCATCGGGATTGAGCTTGCGCACTGCGAGGTACTCGAGGATGCGCTTCTTGACCTGTTCGAGGCCGAAATGATCCGCGTCGAGAATGCGCCGCGCTTCGGTGATGTCGATCGTGTCGGGCTCGGGGCTCTTCCACGGCAGCTCGATCAGCCAGTCGAGATAGGTGCGCACCATGGAGTACTCGCCCGTGGCGTCGGACATGCGCTCCAGGCGCTTGAGCTCCTTGAGCGCCTGCTTCTCCACCTCTTCGGGCATTCCCGCTTCGGCGATCGCTTTCCTGAGCTCCTCGATCTCGGCGGCGTGCCCGTCTTCGCCCTCGCCCAGTTCCTTCTGGATCGATTTCATCTGTTCGCGCAGGACGTAGCGGCGCTGGGTCTCGTCCATGCTCGCCTTGGTGCGCTGGTCGATCTCGCGGGAGAGCTTCAGCACCTGCAGCCGGTGCGCGAGCTTGTCGAGCACCGCGTCCATCCGCTTTTGCAGGTCCAATGTCTCGAGCAAGTTCTGCTTTTCCGAAACCTCGATGTCCATGACACCCGCAACGAGGTCGGCGAGCGCCGCGGGGGACGACATGCCCTGGATGCCGGCGACCAGCTCCTGGGGGGCCTGAGGCAGGAGCTCCAGGACTTCAAGCGCCCGCTCCTTCAACTGCACGAAGCGCGCCTCTATTTCGTTGCCGGCGGCCTCGGGCTCCTCGATCCGTCCCACGCGGGCGACGAGGAAGGGGTAGCCCTCGAGGTACTCGACGACGCGGAAGCGCTGTTGCCCCTGGCAGATGGCATGGTGCGTGCCGTCGGGCGTGGTGATGTAGCGCAGGATACTGGCGACCGTCCCGACCAGGCACAGGTCATCCGGTCCGGGCTGCTCGACCTCGGGGTTTCGCTGCAACAGGACGCCGATCGGCCGTTTGGCCTTCGCCGCAAGCTGGGCGGCGGCGATCGAGCCTTCGCGCCCGAGCGCAATGGGCATGATCATGCCGGGAAAGAGCACCATCGCGCGCACGGGCAGGATGACCAGCGCGTCCTCGGGAAGGGCATACGTACCTTCGGGCGACGACCGCGGCCCCGGGGCGTTGGCTTTTTCGCCCGCGGGCTTCTGATTCGCGCTGTCGAGTTCCAGGTCCATGTTGCTCACCTGAGCCTGCGCAGGCCGAGCGTGAGGCAGCCTTGCTCCAGGCGCCGATCGACGAGCTCGTATTGGCCGGCGGGCATCGCGATGCGGCGCTCGAAACGGCCGTAGGGGATTTCCAGGCGATAAATGGTCGCCGGCTGATAGTCCGCCGGAAACGCCCGCTCGCCGCGCACCACGACGGTTCCGGATTCGAGGAGGACTTCCAGTTCATCCGCCGCGACACCGGGAAGAGCGACGCAGAGCGTGAGCTGGGCGTCCGCCTCGTAGAGGTCGACGGAAGGCTCCCAGCACGGCGCTTCAGCCGCGCCGAGCTGATAAAACCGGCGCTGGAGCTTCTCCGCTCCTCGGAGCAACTCCAGCGCTTCGGTCCACACCCACAACCTCGGATCGCGATATGTCATGCAAAATCCCCTGGGCACGGCTTGCCGGGACACACGCCCCGGCAGCTTGACCCCAGTCAAATGGGGGCGCGGCAGGAGAAGAGCAACCCCGCGGTGCCCTGGGGGATTCATTGTCGCTCACTGTCGCCCGACCGGCGTACTTGTTCCGCTACTTATAAAAGACGTGCCCGCCGATCCGCGCAAGCGGCCGCTTGCCTTTCGCCCAGTCGGGTTTGATATAAGTCGCATGAAAGAACATCGCGCCCTCCAGCACCGGCGCCTCCCGCTCATAATAGACCGCTTCGGCCACTTCCCAGGCGCGCAGCCAGTCCTCCCCCGTCGGAGTCGGCAGCGTATCGAACTCCGTCCATGAAAAGGCGCCGACATAGCGCTTTCGGAGCGGATCCCAGTTTTTCTGGTAGACCACGCCGCAAACCGTGCCGGCGTAGCGGCCCGAGGCCTTGCGGTTCATCGTGACCTCGGCCACCGCGTATTGACCGGCCACCGGCTCTCCCCGCGCTTCGAAATACACGTTCCGCGCAAGGCAAGCCAGGTTCCGCCTCTCGTCTTGACGCGTGTAGACCGCCTGCAGCGCGACGACGAAGACCGCGCCGATCAAGCCCAGAACGAGGGCGAACACCCATGGCTCCTTGTCCCAGGCGTGCCAAGACACGCGCGCGCCGTACCACCAGCGCGACACCGCCCAGCTGAGGCGGGAAGGGAAATCTGCGTAAAAAAATCTCAAGAGCATGTCCTTGCGGGATTGCCTCAAGAGGTCGCCACGGACCCGGTTAACGCGCGAATACTCGTCAGAGTACACCGCCTTGCCGAGGTTTCATGCTCCCGAACCCACCAAGAGGAGGATTTCGTGTCTCTCCTGTGAATTAATTAATAAGCGGGAGTATGACTTTGGCATAGGCTTACCGAGCGGTAGATGTGGGACGGGGGAAGGTCATGAGAATGAACACCACGCTGGTAATCAATTCCAAAGGCGGGTCCGGAAAGACCACCATTACGACCAACCTCGCCAGTTACTTCGCGGCCCAGGGCATCCCGACTACCATCATGGACTACGACCCACAGGGGTCGAGCCTGCATTGGCTGCGGGTGCGCGCCGGATCCGCAGCGAGAATTTACGCAGCCAATGCAGCGCCTCAGAAAGGCGGCCGCATACGCAGCGTCGAGATGCACGTGCCGGCGGACACGCAGCAGCTCCTGATCGATGCGCCGGCCGGCACCTCGGGTCTGCTCCTCCAGGAAATGCTGAGCAGGACCGATTGCATCCTCATTCCGGTGGCACCCTCGGCGATCGACATCCACGCAACGGCAAATTTCGTCAGGGACCTCCTCCTCGTGGGCAGGATCCGCACCCGCAACATCCAGCTCGCGGTGGTCGCGAACCGGGTCCGCAGCTCGATGCCGGTGTATCAGCCGCTGGAGCGGTTTCTCAATTCTCTCGGTCTGCCGTTCCTGGCGCGGATCAGCGATTCGGACATGTATGTCAAAACCGCGGAGTCGGGAATCGGGATCTTCGAAATGGCTTCTTCCGCGGCGGCGGCGGAATGCTTGGAGTTCATGCCGATCGTCGAATGGGCGGGCACGCAGCGGTCAGTGGCGTCCGGGGACGGAAAGGTGATCGATCTCGCGAGCAGACGCTGGACGGAGAGGACCCCCGGCCTCTCGTCGATCGGCTCCAGGTTCTGAGTCACACCCGCTAGAGCGGGATCGCAAGCAGCGTGTCCACGCTGCGGCTGTCGATTACCACGGCTCTTTCCTCGAACTGCGGCGTTCCGCCGTCTCCGTTTAGGCGGATGCGGTCGAGATAGCGGCCGCTCGCGAACAGTATCGAATCCCCTGTGCGCATGATGCGCACGACCTGAAAGTTCGAGGTCGCGCGCGCGGTGTCCGCGTCCACTCGTTCGACGAGAGTGGAAGACACGACATGCCGGTAGCGCTGCGCCTCGTAGATGTTCGCATGTCGCAACGCCGAGACGCGGTCGGCGAGCATGGCGCGCGAGTCGGCGTAGATGATGGACAGCGGCAGGCCGCGCTCGAAGTTCTCTGCGGTGGTGATGCGGTAGCGGCCCTTCTCCACGAAGAAACCCGGCCAGTCTTCCAGCCGGTCGTCGTCGATGGCGTGGACATAGCGTGCCATGAGGTTCTCCACCGCGAGCTGCAGCGCGGCGTCCATCCGCTCAGAGGCCCATGTGCCTGCGGTACTGCTGCCACAGCCCGCGCACCGAGGTTTCGGTGACGCGCGACTCGTTCGACTCGACCGTGCGCCCGCCCATCTCGACCACCGACGCCTGCGCCGAAGCGCCCTGCACGCCGCGCTGCACGAATCCGGTCGCGGCGCCGTCCTCCAGCGAAATGTATCCTGCCGGGCCGACGAGGTTCGACTGCCTCATGCGCAGCTCGTCCATCTTCGCGTCGTCCGACGCGTAGCCGAAACAGGTCCACACGAGCTCGGTGCGACCTACCCCCTTCGGCAGCACCTGTCGCACCGCGAGGCTGTTCATGATCTGCTGCAGCACGAACCCCGGAAACACGGTGAGGATCTGCAGCGTGACACCGTCGCCGACCTCGTCGACCGACTCGAGCATCTGCGGCGCCTGCAGCGCGTAGCCGCCGCTCGCAGAGCGCATGCCGGCGCGCTCGTACTCGTCGCCGGCCTGGTCCGACCTCATCATGGTGAAGCTGGCGTGGCTGCCGCCTTCGCCGCCGACGACGACCCCGCCCTTCTGCTCCAAGCGGTTGAGGCGGAAAGTAGAAAAGAAAAGATGCAAGAGGCTCGCGTGGTAGGTGTCCTTCACGTTCTCGAAGTAGAGCTTCCAGTTGCTCTGCAACACCTGGGTATAGCCGCCGAGAATCTTCACGGGCTCCTTCATCACGCGGCGGATTCGCGCCGCGACCTCGGGGCCGATGTAGCGTTCGATCGGGGGCGTCGCCTCCGAGAGCGTCGCGAACATCAGGCCGCAGAAGATCTCGACGCGGAATTTTCGCGGCGCCTGGCTCCCCGGGTCGGCGTCCCCGGGCATGCCGCCTTTGCCCTGGATGCCACGGCGAAACGCGACCGAAGTGAGGTTGCCCTGCAGGTCGTAAGTCCAGTTGTGATAGACGCAGGCGATCTCTTTCGCATTGCCGCGGTCCGCGAGACACAGGAGCGCACCGCGGTGCGCGCAGCGGTTCTCGAAGCAGCGGATGGTACCGGTTTCGTCCCGCGTCGCCACCACCGGCATCTCGCCCGCGAAAGTGGTCTTGAAGTCTCCCTTCTCCGGGAGCTCGGCCTCGAGGCCGAGGAAATTCCAGGCGTCGCCGCGGTAGATCCGTTCCTGCTCCCGGGCGTAGATGTCCTCGTCCTGGTATATCCAATAGGGAACGCGGGCCAGGCCTTCGGCAGGCCAGGCGCGGGATTCGGGGACCACGGACAAGGGAATGCCTTTATCGGGAAATTCGTTCAGGCCGATTCTAGCACCGGTAAAATGGCGCGAGACCGAGGAGAAGACCGATGAGGGTCGTGATCGCCAGGGTGCTTGCCGCCGTATCGCTGTGCGGATTTCCGCTCGCACCGCAAGTGCAGTCGCAGGATTACCCGAACAAGCCGATCCGGATCGTCGCGCCGTTCCCCGCGGGAGGCAGCGCCGACGTCATCCCGCGCATCGTCGGCGAGAAGCTCTCGGCGAAATGGGGCCACCCCGTCGTCGTGGAGAACCGCGTGGGCGCGGCGGGCAACATCGGCGCGGAGTACGTCTTCAAGGCCGAGCCCGACGGCTACACGCTGCTTTCTTCGCCTCCGCCGCCTCTCATCATCAATCCGAACCTGTATCGGAATCTTCCCTTCGACCCGACGCAGTTCGTACCGGTGGGCATCATGGTCGCGATCCCCAACGTGGTGCTTGTGAATCCCAAGGTGCCGGTGAACAGCATCCGCGAGCTGATTGCCTATGCCAAGGCGAACCCGGACAAGCTCAACTACGCCTCACAGGGCAGCGGCACGACGTCGCACCTCACCGGCGAGATGTTCAAATCGATGGCGGGCGTGCGCCTCACGCACATCCCCTACAAGGGCAGCGCGCCCGCGCTCACCGACCTGCTCGCCGGACAGGTGGAGATGATGTTCGACAATCTCGGCGTGTCGCGGCAGCACGTGGTGAGCGGCAGGCTGAAACTGCTCGCGGTGTGCAGCGAAACGCGCGTCGCGTCGCTTCCCGACGTGCCCGCGCTTGCGGAGATCCTCCCGGGATTCGAGGCCGTCGCGTGGTTCGGTATCGTCGCGCCGCCCAAGACGCCGATGCCGATCGCGGAGAAGATCTCGGCCGCCGTCGCCGAAGTGCTGAAGCTGCCCGACGTACGCAAGCGCCTCGCCGATCTCTCCGCCGAGCCGATCGGCAACACGCCGGCGCAGATGGCGATGGTCATGAAGAAAGACGCTGAGCGCTGGCGCGAAGTGATCCGCTCGGCCGGGGTGAAAGCAGACTAGATGAGCCTGCCGCGCATCGCCATCGCCACCGGCGATCCCGCCGGCATCGGCCCGGAGATCGCGCTCAAGGCGGCGCTGGCCCCGCAGGTTAGAAAGATCTGCCGGCCGCTGCTCTTCGGCGACCGCAGCGCGCTGGAAACGCACGCCGCCGCGAGCGGCGTCGAGCTCGACCTGAGGTTCGTGACGCGCGCCGCGGACACCGACTGGAGCGACGGCGGGCTGACCCTGGTCGAGCGCAAGCAGTTCAAGCCCGGCGAGTTGCACATCGGCGCGATCGCGGCGCCGCACGGCGAAGCCGCGCTCGATTCGGCGAAGACCGCGATCGACGCGGCGCTCGCGGGCGAGGTGGACGCGGTGGTCGCCGCACCGCATACGGAAAGCTCGATCAAGCTCGCCGGCATCGAGTTCGACGGCTATCCCACGTTCCTCGCGCGCTGCACCGGAGTTCCGCCAGAGGACGCGTTCCTCATGCTCTGCTTCGACCGCGACGGGACGGAGATGCGTATCGCCCACGCGACGCTGCATGCAAGCCTGCGCCGCGCGATCAAGCTGGTCACGCGCGACCGCGTTCTGCACGCGATCCGCTCGGCGGATTCGGCGCTGCGCCGCATGGGCATCGTTGCCCCCCGCATCGCCGTGTCGGGACTCAACCCTCACGCGGGCGAAGGAGGTCTTTTCGGCGACGAGGAGCGGGAGATCATCGGCCCGGCGATCGCGGACGCGAAGAAGAACGACGTCGCCGCCGAGGGCCCGTTCGGCGCCGATACGATGTTCCTGAAGAAGGGCTACGACGCCTTCGTGGTCATGATCCACGACCAGGGGCACATCGTGGCGAAGACCCACGCCTTTGCCGGCACCGCGGCCCTCACCATAGGCACGCCGGTGCTATTCTCCTCGGTGGCGCACGGCAGCGCACTCGACATCGCCGGGAAGAACCGCGGCGATCCGGGCGCGATCATCTCGGCGATCAGGCGGCTCGCCGGCGCTTCGCAAACATAAATGGAAACCAAGGTAACGATTCCCGCGCTCCAGAAAATGAAGCGCGAAGGGCGCAAGATCGTCGGAGTGGTCGCCTGGGACTCCGAGATCGCGCAAATCGCCGACCGCGCCGGGGTGGACCTGATATCGGTAGGCGACTCCGTCGGCGTGAATCTCTGGGGGCACGCGACGGACACGGAAGTGACCGTCGACGAAATCCTGATCTGCTGCAAAGCCGTGCGCCGCGGCGCGAAGCGCGCCCTCGTCAGCTGCGATATCCCCAATCGGTCGACGCAAGCGGGAACAGCGGCCGCAGTCGGCGCGGCCGTGCGCCTCGCAAAGGAGGGTGGTGCCGACATGGTGAAGGTGCTGGGCGATCCCGGCGTGGTGAAAGCCATCGTTCGAGCGGGCGTCCCCGTCTTCGCCGAGTTTCACGGCGAGAACCTCCCCGTCGACAAACTGGTGGAGGAAGCGAAGCGATTGGAAGATGCCGGCGCATCGGTTCTGGACTTCAGGCACTCGGGTCCCGTGGCCGGTCCCGCGGTCGTAAGCGCGGTTTCCATTCCGGTGATCGGGGGCCTGGGTGGAGGACCGTGGCTCGACGGGCGCGTGCGCCTCGCGCACACCGCCATCGGCTATGCGGCGAAGTGGATCGACGCCAAGAGCGAGACCTACGGCAATGCCGCGAAGCTGAGCCTGGCTGCCTTCCGTGCCCTGATCGACGATGTGCGTTCTGGCCGGCAGATCAAAGGCGGCTGAAATGCCCGTCGCGCTCATCGACGGCATCAGGACGAATTACGAAGTCATCGGCGACGGCCCGCCTCTGCTGATGTACGCACCAGCGGGCTTCGATGCGACGCTCGATAAATGGAGAACGCAAGGCGTATACGCCCGCATCAAGCTGCTCGATCATCTGCCGAAGAAGTACGCCTGCATCGTCTTTGACCGGCGCGAGACCGGCCAATCGGGCGGACGCGTCGAACGAATTACGTGGGCGCACTACGTCGCTCAAGGGCGAGGCCTGCTCGAACACCTCAACTTCAAGCGCGCCCACCTTATCGGCGGCTGCATGGGCTGCTGCCCTGTGGTCGCCTTCGCCGTCGCCCATCCCGAGATGGTGATGAGCATGGTCCTCTACTGGCCGGTCGGCGGCGCGAAATACCGGATCAGCACGCACAAGCGCTTCGCGGATCACCTGACGTACGTCGGGCAGCACGGCCTCGCGGGCGTGGTCTCGCTGGTGATGCAGGAAGGCAAGCCTTTCAACGCGGAGCCGAGAGGCGGGCCGTGGGCCTCGGTGATCAAGAACGACCGCGCTTTTGCCGATTCCTACGCGAAGCTCGACGTCGAAAAGTACAGCAAGCTCGTCGCCGACATGTGCCGCACGCTATTCGACCGCGACACCTCTCCGGGCGCCGAGCCCGAGGACATGCTCAAGCTCGAAATCCCGGCGCTCGTCATACCGGGACGCGACGCGTCTCACGCCACCTCGGCAGCGAGGTATCTCGAGGAATGCCTGCCACGCTCGGAATACTGGGACGTTCTACCCGAGGAACAAACAGAGCAAACCGCTCCAGCCCGGCTGCTGGGTTTCCTGCAGAAAGTAACGCCGTAGATCAGTCTACAACGACTTGATCTGCACCTTGCGCCACTTGATGGCGCCGCCGGGGGCGTCGTTGGGGCCGAGGCCGTACTGGAGCGCCACGCGTCCCTCCGCGAACTGGCCGTTCTGCACATTGACGGTCTGCACTCCGTTCAGAACGACGGTGAGCTGCGAGCCCTTGGCGGTGATTTCATAGATGTTCCATTTGCCGCCGGCCTTCGGCATCGGCGAGACCTTGGCCACGTTGACGATTGCCCCAGTGCCATAGGACGGGTCGGGGCGCAGGTCGTAGACGTTCACCTCGTAAGCATTGGTTGCGGTGACCTTGTTGGGATCGGTGCAGCGAATGAAGACGCCGCTGTTCGTGGAAGTATCCGCCCAGAATTCCGCCCTGACCTGGAAGTCCTTGTAGGAGTTCTTCGAGACGAGATAGCCGCCTTTGCCCTTGTCGGCCACGATGGCCCCGTTCTCCGCTCTCCAGTTGGCATCGCCGATGGGGTTGAAGTTCTCAAGGCCGGCGTTACCGTCGACAAGCGTGGCCCAGCCTGAATCCGACCACGGCATGTATGAGCAGCCGAAAACGCCGAACGCGACGACCATCAGTCCCGCGGTGATGACAGACAAGCGTTTCATTGTGACCTCCTCCTTGAGTTGATGACGATTGCTCCCGCTACTGCCACGCGCGATTGTCGACGGTGTTCTGGTAGGTCGCGCCGGGAACGGTCATGTTCCATTTGACCGTCCAGTTGTAGGTATCTTCCCACCGCTCGTGCGTGTAGGGCTGCGGCGCGGCGTGAAGCAGGCGCCAAGTCTGGAATTCCTCGGGCTTGAGCAGGCCGCCGGTCTCGCGTATGAAATAGTGGACGAAGGGCGTCGGGTCTTTCTCGATGAGCTCCACCGCCCGCGCCTGCGCGCTGAACATTTTCTTGAGCGTCGCGCCGTCGAGGTCGTCGCCGGCCGCTTCGCTCCGGGTCGAATGCGATTCGATCAGGATGCGCAGGCCCCACTTCTGCGCGACGCTGATCCAGGGCTCCATCACGCTTGCCGCCGCGACCTTGCCGTCGCGCACCGCCTCGAGCCGCTTGAGCATCGACCCTGCGTGGGTCCTCTTGATGTGCTCCTGCGCGAGGAAGCCTTCCATCATTTTCAGCGTGGTGAAGTCCGAGCCGTTGTTCGGCGTCACCGCGATCGGCTGGTTCTTCAGCATCTCGGGCTCGTAGTACTTCGAGCCGGGCGCGACGACGATCGCGAACTTCGACATGGAGGCGCCCAGGGCCACGATCTTGCGCCCGCGCAGCCCCTGCGTATTGGCTTCGACCGCGCGCTTCATGATTCCCCATTCGCACATGCGGTACTGGTCGATGCCGCCTTCGTTGTAGACCGAGTCGAGCGGGCGGTCGAAGACGGAATCGAACTTGACGAAGTGCGAGGTCGTGACCTGCGCCATGCCCGGTGTGGTCACGAACTCGAGGTCCAGGCCCTCGTCCTTGAAGAAACCCTTGTCGCGAGCGACGAGCACGGGCAGGTCGTGCACCGCGTTCATGGTCGCTACCTGGGGTTTTGTTCTTTCCTTGACAGTCATGATGTGTTCTCCTATATGGACCGTAAGACTCCCTCGGTCGTGGCTGCCGATGATCCCTCTACATCCGCTTGCCTGTCAACGGCCGAGCGGCTCAGCAGCAATCCCAGCCGGCTCCCTCCTGAACCGCGAGCGCATCCCTGAGCCAGGCGTAGGGAAGATCGTCGACGACCACCTCCGCCACCGGTTTGAACAGCTTGAACTGGTGGCGCTGTTCTGCAATCCAGAACATGACCACAGTCTCCAACGGCGCGCAGCCGGGAAGGCTGCAGGCCACCTCCGCAACGGAGACCGCCGCCTCTTTCGAAAGCTTGAAGCGCTCGCGCGTCCACTCCTCCACTCGCTCGACCGCCTGGAGACGTCCCGGAGTCTTCTTGGCCAAACCCAGCATCGCATCAGCCTAGCATGAGAAAATCCCGCTGATGGCACACCCCGATCGTTTCCTGCTGGCCGGCGTCATGGGCTGGCCTGTCATGCATTCGCGCTCGCCGATGCTGCACAACTACTGGTTCAAGCAGCACGGTCTGGCCGGAACCTACGTGCCGCTCGCGATCCGGCCCGAAGGCCTCGCCGCTGCCTTACGCGCGCTTCACCCCCTGGGATTCGCGGGCTGCAACCTGACGATCCCGCACAAGCAGGAGGCGATGAAGATCGTGAACGAGGTCGACCAGCTGGCGAAAAGCATAGGCGCGATCAGCTGCGTGGTCGTTCGGCCCGACGGCTCGCTCGCCGGCACCAACAACGACTGCTACGGTTTCATCAACAGCATCCACCAGGAGCAACCCGGCTGGCGGGCCGATGCCGGACCCATCGTGGTAGTCGGTGCGGGCGGCGGCTCGCGCGCCGTGTGCTACGGACTCGCACAGGAAGGCGCAAGGGAGATCCGGCTGGTCAACCGCTCGCTTGTCCGCGCCAAGGGCATCGCCGAAGAGTTCGGCGGCCCGATCAAGGCCCTGCCCTGGGAAGCACGCCACGACGCTCTGGAAGGCGCGGCAATGGTCGTCAACACCACGAGCTGCGGCATGGTCGGCCAGCCCGCTCTCGACATCAAACTGGACAAGCTGCCGAAGTCCGCCCTTGCGGCCGACATCATCTACATCCCGCTCGAAACCCCGTTCCTCGCCGCGGCGCGCAAGCGCGGCAACCGCACCGTCAACGGCCTGGGCATGCTCCTTAACCAGGGCCGGCCGGCGTGGAAGGCGTGGTTCGGCATCGAGCCCGAGGTGACGGCCGAGCTGAGAGAGATGGTCGAGAAGACGATATGAACGGGTCTACGGCCTGACCGCCTGCTCTAGCAGCCATTCGCGAAACGCAGCAACGGCCGGGCGCTCGGCAATGACCTCCGGGCACACGAGGTAATACGCCGACTGCGGTTTCAGTTCCACCTTGAACGGCGCGCACAGCTTCCCCGACGCGATGTCGTCGTCGACCAGGGGTTTCAGGGCGAGAGCCACGCCCAGTTTCTGCGACGCCGCCTCGAGCGACAGGATGTTCGAGGAAAAATGCGGCCCGCGGCTGCCGTCGACGCGCTCAGCTACGCCCGCGGCCTCGAGCCATTTCTGCCAGGCCCTGCCGTGGGCCACGAGGTCCATGGCGTCGTCGTGCAGGAGCACGTGGTGCGCCAGGTCGGCCGGCTGCTCAAGCGGCGGATCGCCGCGCGCTAGCTCCGGGCTCGCCACCGCGACGGTTGCGACGTCGAACAGGTGATCGGCACGATAGCCAGGATAGGTTCCGCTGCCCAGATGAATCTCGACGCCGGACACATCGTCCCTCAAGTCGAGATTTCCGACGAGCGCAGCGGAGTCGAGGGCGCCGGCGTCGACCATTTTGCTCGAGCCGAAGACGCGCAATTCGATGCGCGGCTCGCGCTTCGCGAAATCGGCCAGACGCGGCATCAACCAGCGTGCGGTGAACACCGGCGGCGCCGTGATCAGCAGCTCGGTCTCTTGGGCGCGCTCGAGGATCGTCTCCACTGCGGCGGCGAGCGACTCGAAGCCTTCGCGCAGTTTCGGCAGGCAGGCACGCGCCGCTTCCGTGAGCTGCACGCCGCGTCCAGCGCGGCGGAACAGCTCGACGCCGAGATACTCCTCCAGGCTCTTGACCTGGTGGCTGACGGCTGCCTGAGTGATCGAAAGCTCGTTCGCCGCCTCCTTGAACGAAAGGTGGCGCGCTGCGGCCTCGAATACCCGCAGCGCATTCAGCGGGGGCAGGCGGTAAATCACGTGCAATGGCTCACGGATGGGATGAGTTTTCCTTATGGGGTAGATGAGAATTCATCGTTTGTTCTTCCATCTTCCCGGGACTATCTTCCAAGGCGTGATGAAAGACAACGTGAAATCCAGAACCGATTTGACCACTTCCGAATTGTACGCGGCCGCGCGTTTGGCCCGCGCGCGGGAAATGGGGCGCCTGATTCGCGCCGGTGTGGACGCACTGGTCCGGTTTGCCAAGCGCGCCGCATCGGTGCCGGACAACAGAAAGGAAGTCAGTCATGCGTAACACGTTGCGTACGTCGTTCTGGCAAGCGGCCTACCAATCGCTTCCGGAAGCCGGGCGCCAGCGCTACCTCGCGTATATCGAGCAGGCGGAATGCTGGGATCTCGCCCTCGATGCGGCCAGCGACGCTCTGTCGCGAGTGAAAGGCGCTCTGACTAAGTTGTTTGAACCGCCCGCCAAGGCACGCTCTGCGCACTAACCGTTTGCCTCGCCGTTCCCGCGACCTGACGTCTCCTCCTCCTCCTTGACTCAGTAGCGCGAGCGGCGAGCATTTGACGACGGGGACAGACCGCAGGGTCTGTCCTTTGTTTGACTCCGCGGGCGATCCGGAGGCTGGCCAGCTCAACCGAGCTTCGCTCGGAAATGGTCCCAGGTGCGCGTGAAGAGGCCCGCGTTCCATAGCTTCTCGCGGCATAGCGCGATCTCCTCCTCGCTGAAGACATACGGCTTGCCGATCTGCAGGGCCATATACTGGCGGTAGGCGTTTTCCTCCATGTAATTCGCGAGCACGAACGCTTCGACGATGTCCTTGCCGACGGTGACCGCGCCGTGCGATTTCATCACCGCCGCGGGCC
>Ga0137412_10000828_pt1 | contig 23081 bp, 19 predicted proteins | sample CZODoug2_1_16fun_FD_122160 | JGI IMG/M metagenome (GOLD analysis project Ga0137412, IMG submission 122160) | Vadose zone soil fungal communities from Angelo Coast Range Reserve, California, USA - CZODoug2_1_16fungal (Hybrid Assembly) | ecosystem: Environmental > Terrestrial > Soil > Vadose zone... | reverse complement strand
CCCTGCTGGGCGTGCCCATTCTCTATCTGCCCTTTGTCACGCACCCGGTCGACTCGGACAGCAGGCAAAGCGGCCTCCTGCTTCCCGTCGCCGGCACCTCTTCGACTAAGGGGACCATCGTAGGTGAGTCGATCTACCTGGTCATCAATCGCAGCATGGATGCCACCCTGGGCACTCAATACTTCTCCAAGCGCGGCTGGTCGCCCAGCGGCGATTTTCGCTATCGCGGGCGCGGCGAAGATTTTGTGAATGCTCGCTTCACCGCTCTGTGGGATCGGGGACTAGCGCCGGACTACCTCAACCAGGGCGGCCAGGACATCGTTTTTAGCGGCAGGCGTGACTTTGATCTGGACGAGCACACCCGCGCCGTCGCGACCGGCGAGTATCTCAGCTCTTTTGTCTATCGCGAAGCGTTTGCCGAGTCCTTTGCCCTGGCAGTCGCTTCCCAGGTCACCTCGTCGGCGTTCGTTACCCACAATGCCCGGGGACGCTCCACGAGCCTCAGCTTCGACCGCTATCAGAATTTCGTAGGCATCACCCAGGTAGGCAAAACCTACAACACACCGCAGATCCGCATCCTGCATGTCCCGAGGCTGAGTTTCGACACCGTTGCCGAGCCCCTTCTCGGGACGCCGCTACGCTGGAGCGTGGATAGTTCCGCAGCGGGATTAAGCCGCAGTGAGCCGAACTACAAGACGGGAGTCATAAGCCGCTTCGATCTCTATCCCCACCTGTCCCTGCCCATACACCTGGATGGCTGGACGCTGCGGCCGGAAATAGGGGCTCGCGAGACCTATTACACCAAGAGCCAGATTTCCAGCACTACGACGCCCCTGCCGGGCAACGGCAGCGTGAACCGCTCTGACCTGGAGGCCAGCTTCGAGCTCCGGCCGCCGGCGCTGGTTCGTGATTTCAAAGCGCCTGCCCTTGAACGGCTCTTCGGCGGCGACCTGCGGCACACCATCGAGCCTGAGGTCCAGTATCGCTACGTTGCCGGGGTTAACAACTTCGCTTCCATTCCCCGCTTCGACACCACCGACGTAGTAAGCGACACGAATGAGGTGGAATACTCGCTCACCCAGAGGCTCTTCTTCAAGCATTTACACCCCAAAGCCTGCAGTAGCGGCGATCTGCCTGCACCGATCAACGGCATTATCAGTCTGCCCGGAACATATACGGAATGCGGCGGCGATACCGATGCGTGGATTACCTGGAAGCTGGCCGCAAAATACTTCTTCGACCCGAACTTCGGGGGGGCCGCGTCTCCTTTCCGTCGCAATGTACTGGCCTCTACGCTCGACCTCACCGGGGTGGCCTTTCTCAACGGACCGAACTACTATTCGCCGCTTATTTCGCGCTTCAAAGTGCGCACCAGCGAACACAGTGACCTGGAATGGGATGCGGATTATGACTTCAAAGCCGGTCGGATGGACGCCAGCAATCTATTTGCGGACTACCGGCGAGACGCTGTTTTCGGCAGCGTGGGCTACTCCAGCCTTCAGGCACTGAATGCATCGTTCACCTCCAACCTTTCTAGCCAGATAACGAAATACAATCTGCTGCGTCTGTTGCTTGGGTATGGAGCTCCGACCAAGCGCGGGCTGAGCGCCGGCGTTAACGCCGGCTACGACTTTATTCAGAATGCCCTGCAATATGGCGGCATCCAGTCCTCTTATAACTGGGACTGTTGCGGCCTTAGCGTCGAATATCGCCGCCTGGCGCTGGGATCGGTCCGCAACGAGAATCAATACAGCTTCAACTTCACCCTGGCCGGCGTAGGCGCGGCGGGAAATCTGAAGCATTCGGAGCGCATCTTTTGACCGGCCCCTGGCCGCCGCTGGACACGCTAGTGGGAAAACCGTTCTAATGAAAAGATGCTATGGAAAGGTGGTTGTCTTGCCTGTTCGCCGTACCCTGGTTTGGTGCCTGCTCATTTGTCTTTCTGCAGGCTGTAAGGCGCAGAGTCCCCCCAGCACTGCATCGAATACCGTCTCGCCCGTCCCCGCCACTCAGCTCAACCGGAGAATCGAAGTCCTGGTGCGCTCGCAGTTTGAGGTGCCTCCGAATGTTGAAGTCGCGATTGGGGCCACCAGCAAAAGCGAATTTCCCGGGTTTGACAATCTGCCCATCACCTTCTCCAGTAATGGCAAGCACACGGTGGTAAATTTTCTCCTCTCCAGCGACGGCAACACGGTTGCACGCCTGGAAAGGTTTGATATCAGTCATAGTCCGTCGGATATGATCTCGCTCCAAAACCGCCCCTTGCGCGGGGTGCCCGATGCCAAGGTCACCATTGTGAACTTTGATGACCTGGAATGCCCCTACTGTGCGCGCATGCACGAGCAGCTCTTCCCGGCTACGCTGGATCGCTATAAAGGGCTGGTCAAGTTCTTCTACAAGGACTACCCGCTGGTCGAAATCCACCCCTGGGCAATGCACGCCGCGGTGAACGCGAACTGTCTTGCGGAACAGAGCCCGGAGGCCTATTGGAAGTTTGTGGACTACGTGCATTCGCACGGGTCAGATATCACCGGGCCGTCGAAAGACCCTCATGAGGCTGAGAAGACGTTGGATAAGCTTGCGCGGGACGAGGGCCAGCGTTCCAAGCTGGACCAGCCTAAGCTCGACGCGTGCATCGTGAAACAGGACGGTGCCGCGGTGCGTGCATCGATGAAGCAGGGAGACAGTCTTGGCGTGAGCGGTACGCCGACGTTATTTATTAACGGTGAGCGCATCTCCGGGGCGTTGCCGCAGTCAGAGCTTTGGATCGCGATCGACCGGGCTTTGCGAGAAGCCGGTGTGCAGCCTCCGCCGCAGGTAGCGCAAGAGGTAAAGAAACCAACACCGCCGGCCCCCAAATAGAGACCATGTGATCGCGAGGAGAAAGACCGTTGGAACGACTGCTAGTGCCCGCCTTACCACGTAACTCCGCTGTGACCGTTGCCTGTGCCTCGATAAGCATCGTGTTGTTGAGCGCTGTTCTGGGTTGCAAACACAGCTACGGGCCAGACGTAGTGGCAACGGTTAACGGGGAACCCATCCAGCGTTCGGAAGTGGAGAAGCTCTACCGCGACAACCTGGGCAATAACAATAACAAGGAAGCACCTACTAAGGAGCAGGCCGAAGCCACCCGGCTGGGCTATTTGAAGCAGCTGATTGACGAAGAAATGCTGCAACAGGCGGCCAAGAAAATGAACCTGGTGGCCAGCGACGAAGAGGTCGACGCCAAGCTTGCTGAGATGAAGGCGCCCTATACCCAGGAAGAATTTGCCAAGCGCCTACAGGCTGCCAGCCTGTCGCTGAACGAGCTCCGTGTCCAGATCCGGCGCAATCTCACTTCAGAAAAACTGATGAACAAGGAAGTGAATTCGCGCATCAACATCACCGATGCGGATGTCAGCAATTTCTATAATGCAAACAAGGCGCAGTTCAACTTTATCGAGCCAAAGTACAACATTGCTGACATCGTCGTTACTTCACAGCCCACACCGATGCGGCAGGGAACCAACCTGCAGAACAGCAAAGCGAGTAACGACACGGAAGCGCTCAAGAAGATCGCAATGATTCACAGCCACCTGGAAAGTGGAGAAGATTTTGCCACCCTGGCCTCGAACCTGTCGGAAAACACCAATGATGCCGGCAACGGCGGCAACATGGGCTTTGTCCCGGAATCGAGCCTGCGCAACCAGCCTCCGCCCATCTTCGCCGCAATCTCCCGGCTACAGCCAGGACAAATCACAGACGTTATTCCAATATTGGCCCCGGGCGCGAAAGCTCCTGTGGGCTACGCAATCTACAAGCTGATAGAAAAGGAACCGGCCGGACAGCGTGAGCTGAACGACCCTCGAGTGCAGCAGGACATCCGCCAACAACTGCGCGACAGCCGCTCCCAACTCCTGAGAGCCGCCTACTACGAAATGATGCGCAATCAAACCAAGGTAGAAAACCACCTGGCAGAACAAATCTTCAAAAACGGCGCTCAGTAAGATTCTGTCGAAAACATTTCCAGGAAGAGGCATCAACACAGAGATCTCTCCGCTCCGCTGCGCTTCGGTCGAGATGACAAAGGGAAGGGCGGCGCTTCCCTTGAAAGCGGTTTTTCGAGTGGGCGTTCGAAGGTCAGCGGCCCATCCAAGGCGATAAAAACGCCTCATGGTCCAGCAACCTCTCTCCCCGGAAGCGCCGCCCTCCCCTTTGTCATCTCGACCGAAGCGCAGCGGAGGGGAGAGATCTCTGTGTTGATGCCTCTTCTTGGAAATGTTTTTCGACATTCCCGGAGCAAGCCCGCATTCTCAGAAAAGGTGCGTCTGTTTCCCCGGCAACTGAAGACCAAAATGTTCATACGCCAGCCGGGTAGCCACGCGTCCCCGAGGAGTGCGATCCAGAAAACCGATCTGGATCAAAAAAGGCTCATATACCTCCTCCAAAGCATCCTCTTCTTCCGCCAGGCTGGCTGCCAACGTATTGAGCCCCACTGGGCCGCCGTCGTACTTCTCAATAATGGTCAGCAGCAGCCGGCGATCGAGGTCGTCAAAGCCGTGAGCGTCGACGCCAAGCAGCTTCAGGGCCGCCTCGGCGGTCGCCCGGTCGATGCTGCCCGTACCCCGTACCTGGGCATAGTCACGCACCCGGCGTAGCAGCCGGTTGGCGATGCGCGGTGTTCCGCGCGAACGCAAGGCGATCTCTGCCGCTCCGTCCCGATCAATCGGCACGTTCAATACTTCTGCCGACCGTTCGACGATGAAGCGCAGTTCATCTTCGGTGTAAAACTCCAACCGCAGCAGGATCCCAAAGCGCGATCGCAATGGCGAGGTAAGCAAGCCCGGGCGGGTAGTGGCCGCGATAAAGGTGAACGGCTTGATTTCCATCACGTGGGTTCGGGCTGCCGGTCCCTGCCCGATGATGATGTCCAGCTTGTAATCCTCGAGCGCGGTGTAGAGCTTTTCCTCGAGCACCGGTTGCAAGCGGTGGATCTCATCCAAAAAGAGCACCTGGCGATCCCGCAGATTCGTCAGGATCGCGGTCAAATCTCCCTGAATCTGCAGTGCCGGACCCGAGGTCTGCTGAAAGCCGACATCCAACTCGTTAGCAATAATCGTCGCCAGCGTCGTTTTACCCAGACCGGGGGGTCCGAATAACAGCACATGGTCCAGTGCTTCGCCGCGCGATTTCGCCGCGGTGAGGGCAATGGCGAGCTGTTCCTTGGCCTTTTCCTGGCCGATGAACTCCCTCAGCCATTTCGGCCGCAGCTTCAGTTCAAACGATTTATCATCTTCAGCGCTGTCGGCGGAAACCAGCCGCTCAGATTCGCTTTTACCGGCGGACATTGGCATCAGATTAGCAGCAAGGCCCCTTTCCTGTTTTGCCTTCCTGTCCGCCTTCTTCTTATGGATCGGCGGCGCGAAGCGCATCCAAGCGGGGGAGGAACCAGCATTCTGGGTAGAATCATCATCTATGCTTTTAGCAAGGCTGCTTCAGCAGCGAACTAAACTTCTCCGCATCTTCGGAATCATGTCGGCGACAGCCGTCGCCTGCCTTGCCATTCTGTACTTCTCCATCCCCATGGCCGACACTCAGCAGAGCAAATTCGATGTGATTCTGGTCCTGGGCAATCCCGCCGCAGATAATGGCTCCATCGCGCCCCTCGCCCAATCGCGCGTCCTTGAGGCTATCCGGCAATATCGCGCGGGAGTCGCGCCCCGGATCATGATGACCGGTGGCGCAGTGCGCAATCAGTTTGTCGAGTCGCAGGTGATGATGCAGTATGCCCACGCACAGGGTGTACCCGCATCCGCACTCTTTATCGAAGAAGATTCGCACAATACCATCCAGAACGCCTATTACTCGTACCGGATCATGCAGGTGGAGGGATGGACCTCAGCGCTGATCGTTACCTCGCCCACCCATGTGCGCCGTGCCAGCCTTATCTTCCAACACTATCCTCTTGCCTGGAAAATGGACGAGGCTCCCTGGCCACCCAATTACCCGCTCTGGAAGAAGGCCTGGTTCTGGTTCAGCGAAACCGGCTATACCGCCTACGGACGCATTTTTGGCTTTCCGAACGCCCACCAATATCTGCCCCATAGCCATTTCAGGTGGCCGCGGCTCTAGAGACAGATCGCCGCCCATGCGTTTTTACCATCGACGTAAACGGGGAGACGGGTACGAACGCAGCCATTCCGTCCAACGATGGCCGGACAGAGCCAATATGTCCAACGCGCAGTCATAGTAAAAACGCAAAATTCATGCCCAAGTTTTCAGGCTTTCAATTTAATCGCCCGCAACAACTCGCAGCCGTGCTGCTGTTGCTGCTGGTGGCGCAATGCCTGTGGGTCTTTCACCGCCAAACCCTCACCTCACGCGACTACGACTTCGCCCGCTGTGGCCGCGAGATGTGGGAAAAACCAGACCCCCTTGCCGGATACTTCACCACCTGTGGCAATATCCCCGATGGCACCCTCGGATACCGAATTGCGGGCCTTCCCCTGACTCTCCAGCGCGTGCTCGCCGGGCAGGCCGCGGACACCTCAACCTGGGAAATGCGACACGAGCTCGGTTACGTTCTGGTGCTGCTGCACAGCGGTTTCCTGCTCGCTGGAATGATCCTGGGGGGAGCTCTGTGGTGGGTCACCCGGCGCCTCTATGGCAACCCCGGCGGCTTTATCGCTCTCGCCCTGTACTGCTTCTCTCCTGCGGTCATCCACGCCTGTACTTATCCGAACAACGAGATTCTCACCGCCTTTGGACTGTTTGCCTCGCTTTACACGGCCATGGGCGTGGCCCACGCCATGCAGGGGCCCCCTCGTAAGTGGCGCTCGCGCATTGTGCTCCTCACCCTCACTCTTGCCTTTACCGCGGCGTCCCATGTCGCCGCCTTTCTGCTCGCGCTACTGTTGTCCATTGGCCTCATGGCCTACCTGGCGGTCGGCCGCCGCGCCTACATCGTGCCCATCATGATGGCCGCGACCATCGGAACTTTGTTGCTGGTGTTCGCGTCGTATGACTTCAGCCTCGACGCCTTCAGCTACTTCTTTCGTAGCGGCGCCGGCCGCATAGGGTTTTCTCTGGAGCCCGCGCATCATTGGTTGCTGAGTCTTCCGAATTCGGCCATAACGCTGGCCGCAGCTACCTCCCTGCTGCTTTACCTGCCCACTCGCCGATCGCGGTATTTTGGCAATACCGTGCCACTGCTCCTGGCGCTGCTGTTCCTTTTCCTCGTCACCACTGGAATTTCCAGCGAGCCCACCCTTTGGGCTCTCCCGTTTCTGCTTACATTTATTGCCGGAGTCTTTGCCGATTTCCTCGAAACCCGCTATCGCAGAGTCTTCCTGGCCATGACTGGCTGCCTGCTTGCTCTGGAGGTAACTCTGAGTGTTCTCTCCCTCCCCTAAAAATAAGACAAATGATTCAAAAAAAAAGACTTAGAGTGGCCCCAGCGCCTTGCTGGGCGGCTCTAAACCACGTATCATCTAAATAGCCCTCGACCGCAGATTTGTTCCCCGTCCAAGGCCCACCTTCTTATGGCAGACGATCAGAATCCCCAACTCCCCCTAGGTCCAAACGGCAGCGACGGCAACCCGCCGGATGGACCGGGAACGCGCCTCATCCCCATCAACATTGAAGATGAGATGAAGCGTTCGTATCTCGACTACTCGATGTCGGTCATCATCGGGCGCGCTCTTCCCGACATTCGAGATGGCTTCAAACCCGTGCATCGCAGAATTCTGTACACCCTGCATGAGATGGGGCTGGAGTTCAACAAGAAGTACGCCAAGTGCGCCAAAGTCGTCGGCCAAGCCATGGGTGTCTATCATCCCCATGGTGATTCGGCGATCTACGACACCATGGTGCGGCTGGCGCAGCCTTTCAGCATGCGCTATCCCATGGTGGACGGCCAGGGAAACTTCGGCTCCGTAGACGGTGACCCACCCGCGGCCATGCGCTACACCGAATGCCGCATGACGCGCATTGCCGGCCAGATGCTGGCAGACATCGATCAGGAGACGGTAGACTTCGTTCCCAACTACGACGAAAGCACCCTGGAACCCACGGTGCTGCCAACCCGCGTTCCCAACCTGATCGTGAATGGATCGAATGGAATCGCGGTGGGCATGGCGACCAACATCCCGCCCCACAATTTGAACGAGGTGATCAGCGCCACCATCGAGTTGGTCAAGAACCCTCAGGCAGGCCTGGCCGAAGTGTTGCAGCATGTGCAAGGGCCGGACTTTCCTACAGGCGGTTTCATTTATGGCCGCGGAGGTATCGCTCAGGCCTACAAGACTGGCCGCGGGCGCTTCCTCATGCGCGCCAAAGCGGCGATCGAGCAGCTGAAGGGCGGCCGGCAGGCGATCATCGTCACGGAAATTCCCTACCAGGTCAACAAATCCAAACTGATCGAGCGCATTGCGGAACTGGTCAACGATAAAGTCATCACCGACATTTCCGAAGACGACTTCCGCGATGAGAGTGACCGTGACGGTATGCGCATCGTCATCGGCCTCAAGCGCGGTGCAGAAGCACAGATCGTGCTGAACCAGCTCTACAAGCACACCCAGATGCAAGAGAGCTTTTCCATGATCTTTCTCGCCGTGGTCAATAACCAGCCGCGCGAGCTCGCTCTGCATGATGCGATCCGTCACTTCATCAACCACCGCGTGGACGTGGTTCGGCGGCGCACCGCCTTCCTGCTCAGGAAAGCTCGCGAGCGCGAACACATCCTCGAGGGCTACAAGATTGCCCTGGACAATATCGACCAGGTTATCCGCATTATTCGCGCCTCAGGATCGCGCGCCGAAGCACGCGAAAACCTGCGCCGCTTCTCTCTTTCCAAAGACATTGTTCTCAAGCTTGACTCCGGTATTGTCACCGGGCCGGAGCGGGAACCCGGTCTGAGCTACCGGCAGATCGACGCCATCCTCGAACTGCAGCTGTACCGCCTCACCCAGCTTTCCACCGACGAGATCATCAAGGAATTGGTTGAAGTGCGCGAGCGCATCGCCGAATACGAATCCATTTTGGCGTCGGAACCGAAACTGCGAGCGTTGATCGTCAAGGAGCTTGAAGCGGCACGCAAAGAGTTCGGCGACGAGCGCCGTACCCAGATCCTCGACGAGACGGCTGAGTTGCAGCTGGAAGACCTGATTGCCGATGAACAGGTCGCCGTCACCGTTTCCCATTCCGGTTACCTCAAGCGCACGCCCATATCGATCTACCGCCAGCAACGGCGCGGTGGGACGGGCCGTCTCGGCATGAAGACGCGGGAAGAAGACTTTGTCTCCCAGCTCATCGTGGACTCCACGCATGCCTACCTGCTTTGTTTCACCAACACCGGCCGCGTGTATTGGTTGAAGGTCTATGAGATTCCCGATATCAGCGCTGCCGGCAAGGGCAAGTCCATGGCCAGCCTGCTCAACCTGCAGCCGGGAGAGAACGTGCGGACCATCCTGCCCGTCCGCAATCTGGAAGAGGAAGGCAAGTTCATCTTTTTCGCTACCCGCAAGGGGACAGTCAAGAAGACTCCGCTCAAGGACTTCTCCAACGTAATGGCGCGCGGCATCATTGCCATCGGTATTGACGACGATGACGAATTGATTGGCGCCAGCAACACGGATGGCAACCAGATCATTTTCCTGGCCACCCATGGTGGGATGGCGATCCGCTTCGACGAGAACGACGTTCGCTCCATGGGCCGGCCGGCTTATGGCGTCCGCGGCGTCGATCTGACCAAGGGTGACTACCTCGTCGGCCTGGCCGCGACTCCACGCGAACGTAAGAAGAACGGAGATGGGGGACACTCTCCTTCGTTGATTCTTTCCATTACCGAGCAGGGCTACGGCAAACGAACCGACGTAGATGAATACCGTCTCCAGACCCGGGGTGGCAGGGGCGTCATCAACGTGAAGACGACTACCCGCAACGGTAAGGTAAGCGCCATCCTGCTGGTCGACGAAACCTCGGAACTGATGGTCATCAGCCAGTACGGCAAGATCATTCGCATTGATACCAAGACCATCCGCGCTGCCGGCCGGTCCACGCAGGGTGTTCGCTTGTTGCATCTTGAGGAAGAAGACAAGGTTGCCGCGGCGGTTGTCATCCCGCCCGAAGAGGCCAAATCCGAACCGGAAAACGGCACGCTACTGCAGTAAAAAGGGAGAGGGTATCGCGGGGGCGCGATACCCTTTTCCAAGGCAGACGATCAGTACTGCAAAGTTAGAAACCCTTGGCGGACGTCTGCTTCGGCTGTTTGGTCGAAGCGGAATTGTCGGGCGCCGTCGCGTGTGAATTGCCGCAGTTGTCCACCTGGAAGCGGCCGTATTGGGGCTGCAAATAGAGGACATACTGTTGGCCGACATACATGGCGAAGAAGCGCGGGCTGTTTTCGCTGAAAACCGTAACCTCGGTATTGGGTTGCGCTTTTCCGCGGATCTTCGAGTCAACGCGAACCGTATAGTTCACGCCATCCAGAAAATCCCACGCTTCCGGTACTGGTTCTGCTGCCGTCACCGTACCCACGAACACGGAGGATGCCATATGCATCTCCTTGTGGGCGCTGACACGTTCCGTCTTGCACTGGGAGAAACCATTGGCCGCACTCAGGCAGAGAATTAATGCAATAGCAAAGTTTTTCACAAACCCTCCTGGGGTTACGAATCGATATTTGCGGTACCACGTAAGTTGTATGTGTACTGCTTAAGTGGTAGATTGCCCGGTCTAACGGGGGATGGCAATTGTATTGTTTTGGAACGCCCTTACTTCGGAGGAGAGGAAGCGGACCGATGGTAATGGAAGGACCGATAAGGCCCCTGTTTGCACCATCTGCCACCAGCAAGGTGGCACATAGAAACCTATGACTGTGGCATAGAAGGGCAACGCAGGCAGGTACCTACGTTTGCACCAGGGTACTTGGGAAGGCCTTAGGAAACCGTCACAGTGTCATTGGCACCGCGCGGAGCCTCGCTCGATGAGGTCTTAACAGTTGCGTGAGAACAGGAAAAACCGCAGGTCTCTCCACTTCGCTGCGCTCCGGTCGAGATGACAATTCAGTTGTTGAATTCGATCCTCCTAACTGAATTGTCATCTCGACCGGAGGAGTCATAGGCCTGTGGCCCACCCAAGGTGATGAAACGCCGGCAACTACTCTCTATCGAACCGTTGCCCTCCCCTTTGTCATCTCGACCGGAGCGCAGCGAAGCCGAGGGATCTGCTGTTCAGCGGACCTTTCCTGGAAATGCTGAATTCCTATCCTCAAACAAAATTGTCATCTCGACCGGAGCGCAGCGGAGTGGAGAGACCTGCGGTTTCTTTTTTATTCTCGTGCAGACTTTTAGACCCATGAGATGGGTTTCATTTCACAAGAGGCCCGCAACTCAGTCACCGTTAGCGTGAACCACCTGCCGGATGACCTTACTCGCCTCATCCATCGGTCCGGAGTTCCCGCAGACATTCACCATCCAATGCTGATAATTGTTGGTGAGAAACAGCAGGTACTGCTTACCGGACTCCAGGACAACCGCATCATCCCTGTGCTCGCTGAAGATAGTGATCTCGCCCGTCTGTTTGCCTTTGACCTTCTGGTCGATATGCACCACATACTCGGTGCCATCCAACGCGTCCCATGACTGTGGTACCTGGCGAGACGACATCACGGTGCCGATGATCACCGCCTGCGAGTCCTTCATCTCCTTGGAGACCGGCAGCGTGTTGGGGCACGCCGCGAACGAAGCCGCCGTGAAAAAAAAGCAGACTAATCCTGTGACGGCTCGCTTCAATCTCCCTCGCTTCCCTCGTCCGTCCATGATCCCACGATTGAAGCGCCATTTCCGCCTGATAAACGGCTCGCGAACCAAGAGATTCATCCCGTATCCACGAAAGTGTTATATCCCGATCACCCAGCCGTGGCAGCCCTTCTAACACCAATGCGGGAGTCGGGAAGCGTCTATTCCGGCCAGCGGCGGAAGATGAGTGCTCCGTTGGTTCCACCGAAGCCAAAAGAATTGGAGAGCGCCACCTCAAGTTGAGCCGATTGTGGCTTGTTGGCAACGTAGTTCAGGTCGCAGGCTGGATCCGGATCGTCGAGATTGGTGGTGGGAGGGACGGTCTGATTTTGCAGGGCCATGATGGTGATACCTGCCTCCAGGCCGCCCGCGCCGCCCAGCAGATGCCCGGTCATTGACTTGGTCGAGCTTACCAGGAGCTTGCCGCTGATCGCGTGCTCATGGAAAAGAGACTTGATGGCCGCGGTCTCCAGGGCGTCGCCCAGAGGAGTCGACGTAGCATGGGCATTTACGTAACCCACCTCGTTCGGTTCCAACTTCGCGCTGCGCAGGGCGTTCCTCATGGCCCGCAGGCAGCCATCTCCTCGAGGAGCCATGCTGGTGATGTGGTACGCGTCTGCGCTCATCCCATAACCGACGACCTCCGCCAGGATGACGGCGTCTCGGGCGCGGGCATGTTCCAGTTCCTCGAGAACGAGGATGCCGGCGCCTTCGCCGACCACAAAACCATCGCGGTCCTTGTCAAACGGACGGCAGGCATGTTCCGGGTCAGCGTTGCGGGTGGAAAGCGCTCGCATGGCGGCAAACCCACCCACGCCCATGGGCGTGATTGCGGCCTCGGCCCCGCCCGCAATGACCACGTCTGCATCGTCACGCTCGATGGTGCGAAACGCGTTGCCCACGGAGTGCGCACTGGTGGTGCACGCCGTCGATGTTGCCTCGTTCGGGCCCAGCGCTCCATAGCGGATGCTGACCTGGCCGGCCGCCAGGTTGGCGATGGTTCCAGGAATAAAAAACGGTGAAATTTTGCGCGGGCCACCTTGCAGCATGGCGCTGTGCTCGCGCTCGATCACGTCGAATCCGCCGATACCCGATCCGATATTCACGCCTACCCGCTCGGCGTTCCACGGACCGATCTTCAAACCTGAGCTGGTAATGGCTTCCTGGGCCGCAGCAAGCGCGAAATGGATGAAGCGCCCCATCTTGCGCGCTTCCTTCTTTTCCATAAAGTCCAGTGGATTAAAGCCCTTCACCTCCGCCGCGAATGTGACGGGAAAGCCCGTCGCATCGAAGCTGGTGATGGGAGCCATTCCGCTCTTGCCGGCAAGCAGGTTATTCCAGACCTCGGGCGCAGTTCTACCTATTCCACACAACAGCCCGATGCCTGTAACAACGACCCTTCTTGCCATCTCTCCCGACTCACTTATTGCCCTTCGCGTTTTTCTCGATGTATTCCGTAGCGTCTTTTACCGTCTTGATCTTCTCTGCATCCTCGTCCGGAATTTCCAGGTCAAAAGCTTCCTCGAACTGCATCACCAGTTCGACTACGTCGAGCGAGTCTGCTCCCAGATCTTCCTGAAACGACGCACTGGGAGTCACTTCAGCCTCATCGACCTGAAGTTGCTCGACGATGATCTGCTTTACCTTTTCTTCCACTGCTGCTGTTGCCATTCCGTCTCCTGTCTATAAAAACAATTTGTTAGCGGTTTCGCGAGAGGCTTATCCGGTATAGATCCGTTGGACCGGAGTGGGCACACTAATCGTTAAGCCGCTCAACAGGGTTAGAACCCTGCAAGATTGGGCGAACGGTCCGGGAAAGCGGGTGCGGGGGTGTCCGGTTTTCCTCCAGGCGCCGCCTGCCACAGAAAGAGGATCTGGCGAGGGGTCCGGGAGAACCCGGCTGCGCCGGAAGCCAATGTCTGGCAGGAGACAGCAACAGGAAAAACGGCCTTGTCCGCAACCCGCGCAGTTCACGGCCCCAAAGTTTCCAGTCTACTGAGCGCTCCAGATGGTGTAAAGCGCGGCACCCCGCTGACCGGGCGCCGGTTTCCCTCAGCAACCTTACCGTCATGGCGAGTAAAGTCAAAAAAGAAGATGGCAATGTTTCCCGGAATCATCACACTCCTTTTTTTGACCGCCGGAGCCTTTGTTGCAGGCATCGTGGTGGCCATCTATTTTGAGCGCAGCCGCGTGGGCGCAGAGCGAGCCGCTCATGAAAAATCCGCCAAAACTCTGCAGGACCAGTTGGCGGACGCCCGCACTCAGTTGGACCACGCACGTACCGAGGGCTCGGAACTTAAGTCCACCGTCGCCCGCCTGGAAGAGCGCCACGCCGCCACCGAACGCATGGTGGAACAGATGCGGGTTGGCCTGCCTGAGACTTTCAAATCTTTGGCCAGCGAGGTGTTGGAAGAGAAATCGAAGCATTTCTCCGAGCAGAACCAGACCAGCCTGGGCCGGGTTCTCGAGCCGCTCAAGACGAAGTTGGAGGATTTCCAGGCCAAAATCGAAGCTGCCCGCATGGAACAGGTAAGAGGCGGCGAGAAGCTAAGTGCCCACATCGATAAGCTTTTCGAGTCGAATACCCGGATCGGCGACCAGGCAAACAATCTGGCCATCGCCTTGCGGGGGTCGAGCAAAGCCCAGGGTGCATGGGGAGAATTAATCCTGGAACGGACCTTGCAAGCCGCCGGCCTGCGTCCGGGACACGAATACGACGCCCAGGAAAGCTATGCTGCGGAGAACGGCTCCCGGGCACAGCCGGACGTGGTCATTCACCTTCCCGGCGACCGGCACCTCATCATCGATTCCAAGGTTTCCCTGGTTCACCACGGGGCCTACAACACTGCGGAAAGCGAGACGGAACGATCGCTTGCGGCTGACAGCCATTGCAGCTCGGTACGCACGCATATCCGTGGTCTGGCGGACAAGAACTACCAGACCCTTTACGGCCTCAATTCGATTGATTTCGTGATCATGTTCCTTCCTTTCGAGTCGGCCTTCATGTTGGCTGTTTCCCGGGATGAAAAGCTCTGGGAGCAAGCCTGGCAGCGAAATGTTCTGCTGGTCAGCCCGAGTACTCTGCTTTTCGTGTTGCGGACGGTTGCCTCTCTCTGGCGGCAGGAGCAACAGAAGCACAACGTTGAGGAAATCGCCCGGCGGGGTGCGGAACTCTACAACAAACTGGCGGGCTTTGTGGCCGACTTTACCGAGATGGGGAAGCGTCTTGAGCAGGCCCAAACCAGCTACAGCGGCGCCCTGGCCAAGCTGCACACCGGACCCGGAAACGTAATCCGCCAGGCAGAAATGCTGAAGACTCTGGGCGTCAAGCCAACCAAACAGATTTCCCAGGGGTTAATCGAGCTGGCCCAACAAGAAACCCTGGAACTGGAAGACCAGCCGGAACTCCCCTAGTAGAAGCTCCGGATCTCAATGCTTCAGTCAACGGCGGAGGAAATGGGACGGGTGCCCCACATTCGCCCCGGCGTATGTGGGCCGAAAACGATGGGCGCAGCCCAACGATCGCTTTTGTCATTCGACCAGAAGATCCCGTTCCGAACGTTGGAAACATAACAATCACTGCACGCGTGCATGACTCATCGGCCAAAAACCACCACGGCCATTAGGGCCGGATCGCCAGGCTCCCGCAACTAAGTGCCACGCGGGACCAAGCAATGCCCAATTAGCCGCCCACAATGCGTCGTTGCTCCACGCGGAGATCATCAGCACCGTCATCGTAAGTGCCAAAACAGAAACTGCGCGGAATGAGATCCGGGAACCTTGCCATCCCCGCCAGACGCCTAAGATCGCCGGCGGCAGGAACAGAAAAAAGCACAACCAGAGGCCAGACATACACAGAAAGAGCAAAGAGGGAACAGCAGCCAGAACAACGCTCGCCCACAGGGTCCGTCGCGAAACCGATCCAACCACGTAGCCGGCTGTCCACGACCAGGCAATGAGCAGCAGCATGTGGCAGAGCAGTAACGGGAAACCCTCGTGGCCCGTTGGCCACTTCCCAACGAAGACCCTGTGATTCACCAGCCGCTGGTACGTACAGGTCACCGAAAAAGAAGCAGTCATCAGTAGGTAGCTGCTCGGAAGTGCCACGACAAATCCCGCAACCCAGGGCCGGCGATCTCTCCAAAGACCAGCTTGCCGGCGCAACACCAGTCCGAAAACATCCAGCAATCCGCGCCATGTGGTTTCATGGGTCTCCATCAGATCGCCGAGCACCACCTCCCGTTCCTCGGGATCGAGCAGCCTCGTGCCAAGCTCCACCAACGGCCACGCGCTTGCGTTCATGAAATCCTTCCCATGCGGTTTTCTACCCAGGATGTTTCTACCCATGAAGCGCCCCGGCTTATTCGCACGATCGAGTCATAGAATTCTTTCGCGGCGCGCACACCCTGCGGGGTCACGCGCACCATTCGCTTGCCGCGGCCGCCACGCTGCGGCGTCGCTTCACCCACCCACGTCTTGAGTAGGCCCTTTGCTTCCAGGCGGTCCATGGTGGTGTACAGCGCACCCATGGAGCATTTCCGTTGGATAGCCGCTTCCACCTCGTCCCGGATCGCAACGCCATAGGCATTCTCTCCGAGTCCGGCGGCGGTGGTGATCAGCACGTATTCAAATTCGCCAAGCATTATTTAAATTACATTGTAGTATTAATACGATGCCAGTCAAGCTGTTTTCGTTCTGCATCCACGCTTCCTCGACTGATCCATCTGTCTGGCAAACCACCCGCGTCCTAACGGATCCGTTCCGTTTCATCGCCGGGAATCACATCGACCAGGCTGATGACATCTAGCGTGTGCTTCCAGTGGACGACGAGAAAGGCTGTCGGCTGGCCGTCGAGATATAAATCCTGGCGCAGGAGACGCCACGCGGCGAGAGGCTTGGTGCTGAAGGCGGCTTGTTGCGGATCTTCCGCGTTGTAGCCGAATGCCTGGATGTCACTGACCACCTCTCTCTCCACCGCCAGAACCCTTTCGAAGGGACGGGAAGGAGCCATGCGGCTGTCTTTATCGATGGTCACGACACGCTCGCGCAGATTGAGAGGAGTGGCAGGGTGACGCCGCGAGCGAAACGCATAACGGGCGATGGCCATGGCGCCAACAAATCGCTCCAGGCAGCCATGGTTTTCCTCTCCGTTGGCAGAGAGGCAGAAGGCGCGGTTCGTCAGGCGATCGCGAAAATGAAATCCCTCGGTGGATGAGTTCGCAAGAAATTGAACGCTCATGCGGATTTCGCATTCCGGTGTTCGGAAGCGGTAACTCGGCCCAGACCGATTTTCGGCTTTCAATCCGTGGTTGCTCAGCCCAAGCCCGGCCCCAAGGTTGGCGAGCGACGAGAGGAAGAATCGCCGGTCGGGCTTTGCCAGGAACCCTGTTGCTTGTGGAGGTGACGCCATACCTTCTCCGAATACCCGCTGGATGCGTAGTCCTTCGCAATGTCTGGTTGCTATTAACTACAATGTAGTACAAATTGCGACTGGGAGTCAACGCCGTTGATTACCGCGCTGCGACGGCAAGTAAGGAGCCTCCAAGGCTGCGTGGACGTGTGGTCCCATTCGTGCGCGCGGTTCGTAAAGAGCATCTCCCCTTAACTGGCACTTTCTGCACTTCGCCGACGCAGAACAGGAGCATGGCGCCTTCAAGGCTTTGATGGCTCCAATGGCGAACTCTTCCTCGATATGAAAGGGATGTACACCGCGTAGAACGTCGTGCTTCGGTCACGGCAGAATCACATCCGTCGTGATGGTCTTGTACACCGAGTAGCGATCTGGGTTGTCACCGTCGTTACTTGATGTACCCGCCGCTCCACTCAAGCGCCAGCTTCGCATATTGGTCGGGGATGTATGTCGCAAAATGGAATTCCATCAAACCGCATCCACGGTCCATTTCACGCTTCAATGGCAAGTGCCGCGGCTGTGATCAGCGTCTATAGAAATCCCGCCACATTTGTTACTCTCCACCTCTTCGGTCCCTGCATCAATATTTGTATATGGCCACCATGCACTCGGTCATAGTGAGAACGCAACCAAAAGCCAACATCTGACGAAGGAGAGAAAGGTAATGACGACACGGTAATGCCCTAAGGGCGGACGAATTGCAATTCAGAGGAGGCGCTCATGTGCCCAGCGTGCATCGCAAGTACAGCAGTAATGGTCGCCGGAGCCGGAACCACGGGAGGAATCCTGGCGGTCTGCATCGGCAAGTTCAGAAAATTTTCCCGAGCGAATCGTCTCGGTCTGTTTCACAACACAAAGGAGAAATAACATGGCAACACACAAAGAGAGAGACACGGAACACCATCTTGCGATGAACACACCCCCGATCGTGTCTCAGCAGGAGTGGGAGGCTGCGCGCCAGCAACTCCTCGCGACGGAGAAGGCCTTCACCCGCTCCCGTGACGCCCTCGCCGCGGAACGCCGGCGGATGCCCTGGCTGGCTGTGGACAAGAAGTACCAGTTCGACGGACCCAGGGGCAAGGTAAGCCTGCTCGATTTGTTCGAGGGTCGCCGTCAGTTGATCGTCTATCGCGCCTTCTTCGAGCCTGGTGTGTTCGGCTGGCCTGAACACGCCTGCCGCGGCTGCTCCCTCGGCGCCGATCAGGTCGCCCACTTGACCCATCTGAATGCCCGCGACACCACTCTCGCCTACGCCTCACGCGCGCCGCAGGCGGACATCGCGCGCCTGAAGACGCGGATGGGCTGGGGGATGCCCTGGTACACCATCACAGACAGCTTCGATAAGGACTTCGGCGTGGACGAATGGCACGGCCACAATGCATTCATCCGCGACGGCGACAAAGTGTTTCGCACTTACTTCATCAACAGCCGCGGCGACGAGGCCATGGGGAGCACCTGGAGCTATCTCGACATCACGCCGCTCGGCCGTCAGGAGACCTGGGAGGACTCGCCGGAGGGTTATCCCCAAACCCCGCCGTACAAGTGGTGGAACTGGCACGACAACTACAACGCCGAGGCCTCGCCTGACCCAAAGTGGGTCAAAGTTTCCGAGGCTGGAGAAGCTACCTTCCGAAAGAGTGACGCAGAGGCGAAAGGCAGCTAGACGAGGGCGGCCGCTTCGCCGCCTTTACCGCAGCCGGCTCCTTCGAAGCCGGGACAGAATCGATTCTTAATGGAATCGTACCTGTTACCAAATCGGGATGAGCGCTTCGTTAGCTTTCACGTCCGAGCGTATTGCGGTTCTGCTGGCGGCTGGTAGCTGATCGCCAACTGCGGCGTCTCCAACCGCTGGTTCAGCTTGTGCCTTGAATGCAGACACGCCTCCAGCAGGCCGGTCGTCAGCAAGGTTCGCTCCACCGGATAGGCCGTGCTCCGGGTCTGGAACATCTGCTCGATCTTCGCCGCCAGGCACGCAGAGTAACTCTCGTTTGGGGCCGGCGGCAGGAAGAACTGGGTGGAGACCATGCCGTGGCCCGCTACCCTCGCCGATATATTGAAGTCCTGGATGGCGCCGTTGAGCATCAGCACCGTAGCACGCGTCCCATCCGTGTACTCGATGCAATACGCGGCCGGATTCTTGACCAATTGCGGCAAAACACCGGAGGCAACCAGGTCCTGCGTGCGCCCGTCCAGCACCGTCAGGCCCAACGGCGTGTCGCTGCGGGAAAGTGCGGAGCTCAGCAGATCCCTGGACCAGCGGCCCGCGTTTCCAGCTGCCCACACATCGTCGCCTTCGAGCAGCTGCACCGCCTTCACCCCCGTCTCGCCGCCCTTGCGCCGCTCCAGCATGCACTGCAGAGCTTCGAGTGCGTCGAAATCCGATCCATCGAATCCGCCGACACCCACCATCACCGCCTCTTCGACCTCCGCACCGAGCGGTATATCCACGTCTGGCAACCGCCAGGTCACGGGAAGCGAAGAGCCGGCCAGCAGCGGGAATCGCAAGCGGTTGGCGGTCTTTACCATGGCTTGCGCCTGCTCGAAGCTGTAGGAAAGCTGCTTGTGGTTGAAGTAGGGAACCGTGTGTCCCTCATCCTCAAAGACCTCGACGCACTGCTGAAAGAAATCGTAGCCCGGCAGCAAAATCTGCCCCCGGTCGTTGCTCGGGTAGTCATCCTGCTCCACGATCGTCAGCACTGCGTCGACAGCGATGCGATCGCCGCCACAGCGCAACGCCTCTGGAATGTTGCTGCACAGGCGGAAGCCGAACTTCTGCGAGCGCGCTCTGCTCAGATCGCTGATCGGCTCCGCCTTCTCATGCGAAGGCTGCGCCCCCACGGCGAGGTCCCGGCCCAGGCCGCCCGCTATTCCCTTGGCGGAACTTGCCGGCGCAACCTTGGCCCCCGTCATCGCAAGCTGATAGGGCGAGGGCGCAGCTTCGGCCTGGCGCGCCAACTGGTCTACGTACACCGAGACCACCTGCACATTGGGCATGTGCCATTCGCCATCATAGGGATAGCCAACCAGAAACCGGTCGGCGAGGGTTTGCATATTTGACTGGTAGCGATACACGCTGCCGAGGATCGCCAGGCGCAGCGGCCGCTGCGTAGGCGTCTGCGCCCACCCGTTGTGCAGCAGCGGACGATACGCCAGCATTGCCGAGGATAGCGCGGAATAGCCTACAAAACGGCGGCGGGTCAGCATTAGCTTCTCCAAAAGGTGGATTCGGGGTTGGGCTGGTAGCGTACTTCCGCTAAGTTCGCCGTCTGCACACGCCGCATGCCCTGGTGAGCGCTATCGACGCCGGCAATCAACAGGCCGCTGGTCAGCAGAGTTCGTTCTATCGGATACTGCGCCTTGCCGGTCAGGAACATCTGCTCCGCGTTGTACACCAGCGGGCTGAAGAAACTTGCCAGCGTGGTGCGGCCGTCGGGCATAGGCAAGTACATCTGGGTGGAGAAGGGTTTCGCCTGCCCCTCGATGGCTGCGGCGAAGGTGAAGTCGCGCACCAGCCCGTTCATCAGCAGCATGGTGCAGCGCAGCCCGTCGCGATGTTGGTAGTTGTAGGCAACCGGATCGGGCACCAGGGCCCGCATTTGTTCGATGGTAGGAAACGTATCCGTAAAGGTAGCACTTGCCGGGGCTAGGGTGGAACTGCGGCACAGCGCCGCTTTCACCAATGCCTGCGGCCACACCCCCTGCTGCCACGCCGTCCAGAAGCCATCGCCGCGATAGGTCTGCAGCCACTCCACCCCGGTCTCACCGCCCTTGCGGCGCTCAACCATGCAATGGATGGTCTCCAGGCCGTGGAAGTCGTAGCTGCCCATGCCGCCATAACCGACGGAGACGGCTTCACGCACCGTAGAACCCAGGGGGAACTCCACCGACGGAACCCTCCAGGTGACCGCCAGGCTTGAACCTCCCTGCAGAGGAAAGCCCAACTGGTGGGAAGTGTCGACCATCTGCTTCGACCAATCCCAATTCCACGCGAGCTCCTTGTCGTTGAAGTAGGGAACTGAGCGGCCGCTGTCGCGGAAGACCCGGGTGATTTGTTCGAAGAACTCGAAATGCGGATGCTTCATGATCCCCGTCTCGGTAAGAGGATAGGTACCATGCTCGCCCACCACGATCACTCCATCAACCGCCAGCTTGCTCGTGCCCAGGGTTAAGGTCTCCGCGATGGTGGGGTAAATCTTCACGGTCGGATGGCGATCCACGCGTTCCTTTGACAAATCGCCCTCGCCCCGTTGATCGACGTAGAGCGATACCACGTCCATCGCAGGATGGTGGAAAGTGCCGGCCCAGCCATAACCATCAAGGAACCGGTCTACCACGTGTTGGCCGTGCAGTAATCTCTTATAGGCAGTGACCACGGCAGCGAGCCGGGGGCGATGGTTAGACGTCGTATTCTGATGCATAGCAAGTCCCTTGGAAGTGGCGGTTGCGAGCGAGTGTAGCAAAGATGCGTGTATCAACCTGTTGGAGACGCGAATGCTGACCCGCCGTCGATTCCTGGGCTACACCGCGCTGGCGCCCGCTGCGTTGCGGAGCACCTTATGGGCCAACCCGGCCCCGCAAATCTCTGCCCGCGCATGGGCCGTGCATAAGCGGGCGTTGGTGTTCGACGGCCACGTCCACGCGTTGGATCGCGAGTTCTATCACGGTGGCAGTATGGGCACACGAAAAACGGATGGACAGTGGGATCTGCCGCGTGCGCGGGAAGGGGGAGTCAGCGCGTTCTTCCTCTCGGTGTTCATTCCCGAAGAGTACTACCCCGGCCGTTTCGAGACCAAACAGGCGTTCCGCCGGGTGGATGAAGCGCTGCGCCAGTTGCAGATGAACAGCGGACAGGTTGCGTTGGCCTTGAATGCCGACGATATAGAGCGCATCCATGCACAGGGAAAGATGGCCGCGGTGCTCGATATTGAGGGCAGCTACGATCTCGACGGCGATCTGGGAGTTTTGCGCGATCTCTATCAGCTGGGACTGCGTTCGGCGCAGCTTTCCGCGCACAACTGGAACCAGAACTACGCCGCCTCCTGCTGCGCGCCGGCCAAAGTCGAGGGTCTTACTCCCCATGGCCGCGACGTCATTCGCGAGATGAACAGGCTGGGCATGGTGATCAACGTTTCCCACTCCGCGGACGACACGATTGCCCAGGCGATCGACGTGAGCGACGGTCCCGTCGTCGCCACGCACCACGGGTTGCGCAGCATCAACAACATCCCCAGGAACATGCCCGACTGGCTGCTGAAGAAGCTGACGGCCAAGGGCGGCATCATCGGCTTTCAGATCGGCAGTGAATTCAACCACCCCGAGGAGTACGCATACATCACTGCCCACCAGAAGAAGACCTTTTGGGACACCACCAGTATCCCGGATCGCGTGAAGGGCAAGAACATCTACGAGGTGGACCAACTGGTGGCTCCGCAGTTCCCGATGCCGGGCGCCCAGGTGCCGGACTCTGTCATGATGACGGTAGACAACTGGGTAGCCGTAGTGGACAGAGCCATCCAACTGGTGGGGGACGATCACGTGGCGATCGGCACCGACTTCGACGGCGGACCAACCCTGGCGCGCGGCATGCGCGACGTGCGTGATCTGCCCATGATCACCGAAGCCATGCTGCGTCGCGGTTACTCTGAGCAGCGCATTGACAAGTTCTGGGGTGGCAACCTGCTGCGCGTCTTCCGCCAGGTTACGCAAAACCGGTCCTGAACCACGGCTTCCTTACTAATGTCCGAGTCATTCTATTTCGAGCCAATTTAAAAAGGCTTTGTATCAAGCCGCAAATGACGAGGGCTTTACAGGCTGCGGAAAACTAAATTCTTTGAAGGGGACGGCCTTCAGGCCGTCCGTAAGTGATTGTAATTATGTCCGGCTTTAGCCGCTGA
>Ga0137412_10000827_pt1 | contig 23119 bp, 20 predicted proteins | sample CZODoug2_1_16fun_FD_122160 | JGI IMG/M metagenome (GOLD analysis project Ga0137412, IMG submission 122160) | Vadose zone soil fungal communities from Angelo Coast Range Reserve, California, USA - CZODoug2_1_16fungal (Hybrid Assembly) | ecosystem: Environmental > Terrestrial > Soil > Vadose zone... | reverse complement strand
CCATAAATCTCCGCCATCATGGCCTTCGGGTCGCTGCCGAGCGCCAGTGGATATCCGTGGCAGCGATAGGTGGCAAGTGCAGCATCGCCCTCGCGGAAGTGGCACAGCGAGCCGACGATGGATGCTTCCGCGCCGTCCGCGAGGTGGGTATGCCCACGGATCACGCCGGGATGCTCGGTGAAGGTACGCTTCACCCGTTCTTCGAACTCACGGATGCGAAGCATCTGAGTGTAGATCCAGATCTGCCGTTCGTCAGTGAGTGCCTGCACGCTCGTTTGACCCTCTATTGGTGTGGCGACCGCCCGTGCAGCCGACTGTAACACTGGAAGATCTGATGCTGACTTCTTTAAAAGTCGACTTCCGCTTCACCGGCAGTTGAATGGAATCATAGCACCGCGATGACTCGCATCAGTCCGGCGCGCGAGGTCAGAGGCGAATGAGAAATCGGACGAGAACAAGAGTTTGTCCGCGTAGCCGTCTTCCAGCAGCGCCAGGACAGCCGGCACCTGGTCCGAGTCTCCCGGTCCGCCCTGACGATCGAAACCCACGAACGCACCTCGCTTGCAGATCGCCTTTTGAACTGCGGCGGTGGAGTCTGTAAGACCGCCAAGGTGCCCGATCGCCACCCGCTCCGGTTTGACGCCCACCGACTCCAGCACATCCAGCTGCGCGAGCGCGCCCTTGCCCATGTTCGTATGGGTGAAGATGGGCAGATTCGTCGCGAGATGCGCCTTGCCCACGGCGCGGAACACTTTGCGCTCATCGTGAGTCATCGTGTCCCAGGTTCCTATCTCGCCAAGTGCGCCGATGGCTTCGGCCTTGGTCTGTGCAATGAGCTCGTGAGTGATCTTTTCCTCATCCCACAGTGCAATTTCAGGCGGATAGAACGGCTGAGCGTAATACCCGGCGCCGGCGACGATCGGCATTCCGGATTTCAACGAGAGCTGCTTCAGGAACTGGAAGCTCCGGCCCATGTCCGGGTGGCCTGCATCCACGATGCACGCGACGCCCTTCGCAGCTGCGGAGCGCATTTCCCCCACCATGACATCGATATCCTAGTGGGCCAACGTCGACATAAAGCTCCCTGGCAGAACCAGAACAGGGCGACTGTAAATCAACCCGACGGATGGCGCCAAGGCGGAAAATCTCGGTCCCACCCTCGTCGCCATCCTCGCCATCGACTAGCATGCGAATGTGAGAAATTTCCGCGAATAAGGTTTGGGCCCATAAGGAATCCGATCATGGCTAGGATCATCGGCGCAATCGCAACATCGCACACCCCGACGATTGGGTTTGCGAAGGATCGGCGCCTCGAGAACGATCCCATCTGGAAGCCGATCTTCGATGCGTACGCGCCGATACGTGCTTGGCTGGCCGAAAAACGCGCCGATGTTCTGCTCACCATATACAACGACCACGTAACGTCGTTCTTCTTTGATCACTACTCACCCTTTGCGCTGGGGGTCGATGATCTGTATCTGCCGGCCGACGAGGGAGGTGGTGCACGCAATGTGCCGCCGTTGCCCGGTGCTCCGGAACTCGCACGGTCCATCGCAACCAGGCTCTTTGCAGAGGAATTCGACATTTCGTTCTTTCGCGGCAAGCCCATTGACCATGGATGCTTCTCGCCGCTGTCAATGCTGGCCGACCCCGACGGTACCTGGCCCTGGAAGGTACTGCCGTTGCAGGTCGGCGTGCTGCAATTTCCGATACCGACGGCGCGGCGCTGCTACCGATTGGGGGGCGCGTTGGGCCGTGCCATCCGCGCGTACCCCTCGGATCTCAATGTCGTGATCGTCGCGACCGGGGGTTTGTCTCATCAGGTTCACGGCGAGCGCTGCGGATTCAACAACCCTGAATGGGATCACCAGTTTCTCGATTTGCTCGAGACCGATCCTGGAGCATTGACGAATCTGACGCATGCAGAGTACGCGGAACGCGGCGGGTTCGAAGGCGCCGAGGTGATCATGTGGCTGATCATGCGCGGTGCCATGACCGAACGGATCCGCAGGCTGCACCGCACGTACTACCTGCCGTCCATGACGGCAATCGCCACGGCGATCTACGAGAATGACGGAGAATATCCGCCCGCCGCGCCGTTGCCGGACCAGCTCGAGGGGGTGGATCGGCTCGCCGGTACCTATCCTTATACGCTGGAGCGAAGTGCCAAGGCCTACCGGCTCAACGGGTTCCTGCATGACTTGATCATTCCGGAACACCGCGAGGCGTTCCGGCGCGACGCGGATGCGCTGATGACTGGGCGCGGACTCACTGTGGAGGAGGCTGATCTGGTACGCCGGCGGGACTGGCGCGGGCTCATCCACTTTGGGGTGATATTTTTTGTACTCGAAAAGCTGGCGGCAGTGGTGGGCGTGTCCAATCTGCACGTTTATGCTGCCATGCGCGGGCAGACGCTGGAAGAGTTTCAGGCAACCCGGAACGCGAAGATCGAGTATGGAGTCGGCGCCAAGCTTGTATCTGGGAACCCAACAGAGCAAGATCCCACCTGACGTACGGCTGCCTGCGAAACGGTACAAAAGGCCGGATTATGTTGCGATAAGTGGGGGCGCTACATGGCAATGCTCGAACAGAGTTGGTCGACAGAAAACCTGCAGCCCGGCAAGGCGCTCACGTATTGGCGGGATGTGATCTGCGAGAATCTCTTGCAGATGCACATTCAAAGCTCCCAAGAGAGCGCATTTTTCGGGCATATCGAGAAGCATGCATTCGGTCCGATCAAGGCAAACTTCATTTCGGTCACCGAACAAAGGGTCTGGCGCGACCGCACGGCGGCCTGCAGCGCGAAAGACCATCTTTTTCACTTGATCCATGTCCGCAAGGGCGTGCAGCTGATCGAGCAATACGGCCGCAGTCTCAAGGTCCAGGCGGGCGACTGCTTGCTGATCGACTGCCTTGCCGGCTTCGAGTTCGATTTTCCTCAGGGGGTCGAAGCCTTGGTGCTCGAGATCGGAAGAGATTGGCTCAGCGGCTGGCTGCCGGCCCCCGAGGATGCGGCGGCGCGCCTCATCGACGGGCGCAGCGGTTGGGGGGCGACGTTGGCATCGGCATTGAGCAACCTCACGCCTGCAACGGTGGGCGCATCGGGGCTGCCCCCGGCGGTGGTGGCGGAGCAGATCGTCTCTTTATTGGCGCTCGCCGCCTCGCACGATGATCCGCCCTCGACCACCCACAAGCGCGCATTGTTGCGGCGGGTTACGGAGACGATACGGGAGCGCTGCCACGAATCCGACCTCGATCCGGCAAGGGTCGCCGCCGCGTTGGGTCTGTCGCGTCGTTACGTGCATCTGCTGTTCGCCTACGCGGGCAAGACTTTCAGCCAGGAGTTGTACGATTGCCGGCTCCACCGGGCGCAGCGGCTGCTGCGCGACAAGCGATTCGACGGGCTCGGGATTGCCGAAATCGCCTGGAATTGCGGGTTCAGCGAGCCCAGCCACTTCGCTCGCCGATTTCGCGAGCGATTCGGTGCGACGCCGAGCGCCTACCGGCTGAACACCGCGAACTGACGAATGGCTCCGCCATAGGTGCGCGCTGCGGTTTTTCACGGTCCCCGCGACCTCCGTCTCGAATTGGTTCCCGAACCCGAGCCAGGTCCCGGCGATGTCAAGCTGCGCGTCATTTACAACGGAATTTGCGGCAGTGATCTACACGAATATTACGACGGGCCGCTGACCACCCGCACCACACCGCATCCGCTCACCGGGGTCAAGAATCCCGTCATACTCGGTCATGAGCTCTCCGGCGTGGTCGTGTCCTTCGGCGCCGGCGTCGAGGATCTGTCTCCCGGAGATTTGGTGGCGGTGGAACCCCTCGAGACCTGTGGCCATTGCCACTGGTGCAACGCCGGACAATACAACCACTGTCCCGTCGTTGCACTGCACGGCTATAACCGCAGGGGTGGCGGGCTTGCGGAATTCACCGTCGTCCGTCGTTCCATGGTGCATCGTCTGCCGCCCGGAATGACTCCTGTGCAGGGCGCGCTGATCGAGCCGCTCGCGGTGGCCTGGCATACCGCAAATAGGTGCCGGCTGGAGGCTGGGCAGACCGTGGCGATTCATGGGGCGGGTCCCATCGGCATCGGCGTTTGCCTGACACTTCTGGCGCGCGGCATCGACGTCATCGTCGTCGATCCGTCGCCGCTGCGGCGCGGGGTACTCAAGCGCCTCGGTGCGCGAGCGACTCTCGATCCCGCCGACTGCGATCCCATCGCCGCCATTCGAGACTTGACCGACGGCCGCGGCGCGCACGCATCGGTCGATGCGGCCGGAGTCCCCGCGGCGTTCCACGCGATGCTGCACGGGACTCGCGTCGACGGCACCGCCGTCGTCGTCGCCATTCATCATCTACCCGTAGTGATTCCGCCTTTTGATTTGCTGATGCCGGAGGTCAGCATTACCGGAGTCGCCATGTCGGCCAACGCCTTTCCGCGCGTCATCGATGCCATGGCGAAGGGGATGTATCCGCTGGATGAGTGGGTGGAAATCATTCCGTTCGACACGGTGCTGAATCGCGGCCTCGAGCGGCTGCGGCGGCAGGAGGGCCTCAAGATTTTGGTCGACGTGGGGTCGAGCTCATCGGACGCGCACCTCCAGCAACATCGGAACGTCGGCCGCGAATAGCTCGAGGAGCGCGGCGTCGAGATCCGCGCAGTGCTCGACGCGCCTGCTGTTGACACCCTGAGCATGGGCGAGCGCGCAGAAGTCCAGATGCGGCAGCTGCATCCCCGGCAGCGTCTCGATGCCGAAGTGGCGGCCGAATTCTTCCAGCGCGCGATAGCTTGAATTGTTGACGATGATGAAGGCAATCGGCAGCCGAAGTTCGGCAGCGCTCCACAGGCCTTGAATCGAATACATGGCGGACCCGTCGCCGAGCAGAGCGATCACCTTGCGTCCCGGACGCGCCAGCGCGACACCCACCGATGCAGGCAGACCGAAGCCCAGCCCGCCGCTTGCGCAGGTGTGAAAGGTCTCGCGCTCGAGCATGGGCAGGTAATCGTGCATCGGCCCGCGGCTGCTGGGTGCCTCCTCGACGATGATGCTGTCCGCCGGGCGCAATGCGCCGATTTGCTGCATCAGGTACCGATCCGTCAGAGACGCAGGTTCAACTCGCGCTGCCCTTGCCGGGACCGCGGGAAGTGCGCGGGCGGCGACCGGCGCCGATCCAAGCAGCGCGGCAACGCCAAGCTTCAAATGGGTCACGATGGATGTGCCGACCGGGCACCATGCCGCCGCGCCGGGGTCGTCGGTTAGCTGGATCAGCGCGGCTCCTTCCGGTACATGAGGCCCTTCACCTTCGACGTGATAGGTGAAAACGGGCGCTCCGAGCGCAAGGATCAGATCAGCGCCCTGCAGCTGAGCGACGATTGCCGCTCGGTTCGCCGGCAAGAACCCAGCGAACAGCGCGTGGCGCTCCGGGAAACTGTTCCGCGCGGACATGGGACTCACCCACACCGCGGCTTGGTGCTGCTCCGCGAGAGCAATGGTCTCATCCCAGGCGTCGTCGCGTGCCACTGAGGCACCGACGACGATGACGGGCCGGCGAGAATTACGCAGCTGTGCCGCGGCCCGTTCGAGCAGCGCCGGGTCGCCTGCGATGCGCCGGCTGACCGGACGCGCAGAGAGGGGCGCGCACGCACGTTCCCAATCATCCACCGGTATGGAGACGAAAGTGGGTCCGCGCGGGAGCTGCATCGCAACGTAATAGGCGCGCGCGATCGCCGCCGGGACGTCGGCCGCGCGCGCGGGTTCGCTGCTCCATTTCACATAGGGTTTCGGCAGCTGCGCCGCCTGTTCGGAGAACAGGAAGGGCTCAAAGGGCAGAATCGATCGCGCCTGCTGGCCGGCGGTGATGACGAGGGGCGTTTGGTTCTTGTAGGCCGTGAAAATGCTGCCGACGGCATGACCCACGCCGATTGCCGAGTGCAAATTGACCAATGCAGCGTCGCCCCGCGCTTGCGCGAAGCCATCGGCCATGGCGACGACGATCGACTCCTGCAGCCCAAGCACGTAGCGGAAGTCGGCAGGAAAATCGCGGAACATCGGCAGCTCGGTCGATCCCGGATTGCCGAAGACGGTGGTCAGCCCGAATTCGCGCAGCAGTGAATATACCGCGGCCCGGACCGTCACTTCCGCGCTCAAAGCCGCATCACCACATTACCGACGGCCAAGATTTCATAGGCACGCATGGTGTATCTCCGAATTATTGCGCATCGTTTGACCATCAAAGCAAAGTTGACCATCAAAGCAAAGCGGCCGGCACCGTAAACACGATTGTACCGGCAGCGAACCCGCGGCGCTCGCCGGCCCTCCGGCTCCTGGCAGCTCATATCCGGGAGTAATGTTATGCTATATAGCAAATGGTGCCCAGACGCGACACGACGAACGCCGATCGTGCGGACCTCGACCAGCATGTGGGCTACATGCTGCGGCAGGCGCAGCTGGCGGTGTTCGCCGATTTCATCGCCTCACAGCGTGGGCCGGTTAGGCGGCCCGGCCAGTTCTCGATATTGGTCGTCGTCGGCCGCAGTCCGGGCTTGAGCCAGGCGCGGGTTTGCGCGGCCCTCGGAATCAAGCGCGCCAATCTCGTGGCGGCCATCGATGACCTCGAATCCCTGGGGCTGGTACGCCGCAACGCCTCGGCCGCTGATCGGCGCGCCAACCGGCTGTATTTGACTCCGGCAGGACAGCGCGCACTGCAGCACGCGCTCGAGGCCCAGGCCGCGCATGAGGCGCGCATCACCCGCCTGCTCGGAACGGCCGGCCGCAAAGCCCTGCTCAAACAACTCGCGCAACTTTCCAAACTGAGTGCCCCTTGAAATCCAATCCCGTCAGCGTAAGCCTCGACCGAGATATCGCCGTCATCAGCGTCGACAGTCCGCCGGTCAACACCATTTCGGCAACCGTGCGTGAGGGGTTGTTCGCCGCGATCGCCGAGGTCCGCGCCCGTCCGGGACTCGCCGCCGTCGTCCTCGTATGTCGGGGCAGCACCTTCTTTTCGGGCGCCGACATCGGTGAATTCTCAGGGCCGCCCAAGGAGGCAGAGTTTCGGGATCTGTTCCGTCAATTGGAGCAGCTGCCGGTGCCGGTGGTGGCAGGCATGCACGGCGTCGCCATGGGCGGTGGTCTCGAGATCGCGCTCGCCTGTCACTACCGGGTGGCGGTGCCGGATGCGCGCTTCGGCCTGCCGGAAGTCACGTTGGGCATCATTCCCGGCGCCGGCGGCACGCAGCGCTTGCCGCGGCTCATCGGCGTAGAGAAAACCTTGGACCTGATCCTGGCGGGGCGGCCCGTGGGTGTCGCCGCGGCCATTGATCTCGGCTTCATCGATGCAGAGATTCAGGGCAATGTGCTCGACGCGACAGTGGCGCACGCCCGCGCATTGGTGGCGAAAAGCGCAGGCGTACGCCGCACCTCCGAGCGCCGCGTCGATCCCGCCACGGCGACGCCCGAGATCATAGAGCGGCTGACGGATCAGGCCAGAAGGCAATATCCCAATCGCGAGGCGTGGCGGACCGCCATCAAGGCGGTGAGCGCCGCTGCGCGCCTGCCGTTCGAAGAGGGACTTCTGTATGAGACGGAACTCGCCAACTATACGAAGTCGACGGTGGAAGCGAAGGCACTGATCCACGTGTTCTTCGCGGAGCGCAACACGCGCAAGGTGCCGGGTCTATCAGCCCAGCCCACGGGCACCATGGCGAGCGGCGGTGTGATCGGCGCCGGGACGATGGGCGGCGGCATCGCAATCTGCTTCGCGAATGCGGGCTTGCCGGTCACCGTGCTCGACAGCAGCCAGGCGGCATTGGACCGCGGATTCGCCGGGATGGGCAAGACCTACGATTCCATGGTGAAGCGCGGGCGCTTGACGGTCGAGGAAAAGGAGCAGCGGCTGGCGCTGATCCGCGGCACACTGGATTACGCGGACCTGGCGGGCGCCGACGTGGTGATCGAAGCGGTATTCGAAAGCCTCGATCTCAAGCGCACAATCTTCAAGGCGCTCGATGAGGCGGCAAAGCCCGGCGCGGTACTCGCCACCAATACCTCAACGCTCGACATCACCGAGATCGCGGCGGCTACCCGTCGTCCCGAGAACGTCATCGGACTGCACTTCTTCGCACCGGCCAACGTCATGCCGCTGCTCGAGATCGTGCGCACCGACGCCACCGCTCCGGCGATCATCGGCAGCGCCCTCGATCTCGCGAAACTTTTGCGCAAGACGCCGGTGCTGGCGCGCGTCTGCTACGGCTTCATCGGCAATCGCATGATGGAGGGCTACGCGCGCGAGGCGCAACGCATGGTTCTCGAAGGGTCGACGCCGGCCCAGATTGACGGCGCGCTCGAGGCCTGGGGAATGGCGATGGGCATCCTCGCGGTATTCGACATGGCGGGAGTCGATGTGGGAGTCAATGTGCATCGAGCCAACGCCGATCGCTATCCGCCCGATCCGTCTTATTATCAGGCGGATTTCGCGCTTCACGCCGCGGGTAGATGGGGTCAGAAGAGCGGCAAGGGGTATTACAAGTACCTGCCGGGCGATCGGACGCGGCACGAAGATCCGGAGGCGATCGACATTCTCAAGAGCACGGCGAGCCGGCTCGACATCCCACAAAGGGCGCATAGCGCGGATGAGATCGTGCAGCGCTGTCTGTATCCGCTGATCAACGAAGGGATCCGAATCTTGGAGGAGGGTATCGCATTGCGCGCCGCCGATGTGGATGTGGTGTGGTGCGCGGGGTACGGATTCCCGCGTTATCGCGGAGGTCCCCTGTTCTATGCCGATAGCATCGGTCTCAAGACCGTCCACGACGGCATGCTCGAGTACCGCGACATGTTCGGACCCATGCACTGGCAACCGTCGCCGCTGCTCGCGCGTTTGGCGAACGAAGGGCGTAGTCTTGCCGCTTGGGATGCCGCGCGACGAGGGCAGTAGGAGAGAACGGCGATGAATGTGAAGGATCTCATTGCGATCGATGTGCACACGCATGCCGAGGTGTCCTGCCGGCAGCCGGTGGACGAAGTGTGGAAGGAGTACGAGGATGCGGCCTCGAAATACTTCAAGGCGGGCAAGCGCCCCACGATCGCGGAGACGGTTGCCCACTACCGCGAACTCAAGATCGGACTCGTAATGTTCACCGTCGACTCGGAACACGAGCTGGGCTCGAAGCGCATTCCCAACGAGGAAGTCCGCGATGCCGCGCGCGAGAACAGCGACATCATGCTGGCGTTTGCCAGCATCGATCCGCACAAGGGCAAGATGGGAGTGCGCGAGGCTCGCCGCCTCATCGAAGAAGGCGGCATCAGCGGCTTCAAGTTTCACCCCACCGTGCAGGGATTCTTTCCGAATGATCGAATGGCCTACGGACTGTACGAAGTCATTGCGGAACACAAGCTGCCGGCAATCTTCCACAGCGGTCATTCGGGGATCGGCACCGGCATGCCCGGCGGTGGAGGCATGCGCCTCAAGTACTCGAATCCCATTCACGTCGATGACGTGGCGGCGGACTTTCCGGACATGAAGGTCATCATTGCGCATCCGTCGTGGCCGTGGCAGGACGAGGCGTTGTCGGTGTGTCTGCACAAACCCAATGTATACATCGATCTGTCGGGCTGGTCGCCGAAATACTTTCCGCCGCAACTCGTGCAGTACGCGAATACTCAGCTGAAACGCAAGATGCTGTTTGGGTCGGATTATCCCTTGATCGCGCCCGACCGATGGATCAAGGACTTCAAGGAAGCGGGCTTCAGGCCCGAGGTGCATGAATTGATTCTGAAAGAGAATGCGGTGGCGGTACTCGGGCTTGGGTGAAGCGCACTGACCGTCAAGAGTGCCGGTGTCAAACCTCATGAGCGGATGGCTGAGCCGCACCACCTGTAAGGCCCATTCCCAGCTGCAATAACCCCCAGGGTGTGGGGACTACTGCAGCTGTACCATCCTATTTATTGCTCGAGACGAGTTTTTCGGCGCGAGTGGTTATTCCTCACCATCCCGGAGTAATCGCGAACCTCAGGATCTGCCCGGCGCCGGCCGGGGCTGCGCCGAGATTCGACACGTAGAGATGTCCATTGGGACCGAATGTCATCGCGGTGGGGACTGAGAGTCCGGTGATTACCTCCTCGATTTCACCGGAGCGCTTCACGCGCACGACCTTTCCTTCACCCGGGGTTGGAAATCCCGCGGCGTCCGACAGCTCGAGCACATACAGAAGGCCGTCCGGCCCGAAACGCAGTGACACCACGGTAGTGAATCCCGCCTTGGAATCGACGATGTGGTATTTCCCATGGTCTTCGAATCCCGGCGCAAGATCTTCTCCTTCGGATTCATGCCGGCGGACGATCTGAACTCTCGCCCATTGCGGGTCGATCGGAAAGAGGTTGAGATTGCCGACATAGAAGGCGCCCTCCTGCTCGGCGAGCGTGGTGGGGACGATGTGACCTTGCGAGGCGGAAACATCGAGCAGGGTTTCGATCCGCCCGGACGGCGAAACCGCCAACATGTTGCCGTGGTTGGGTTCGACGGTGACCAGGCGGCCATGCGCGGCGATCATGTTGTAGTACGTGCCGTCCGGTTCGAAGTCATCGGCGGACTCGAACTTCGCTGGATGCGTGCCCAAATATGCTATGCCGAGATCGGCGATGAGTTTCCATTTGCCGCTCTTGACGTCGACCTCCGCGATGCCATTGGGACTTTGCGGGTTGCCATGCGAACAACCGCCGCCGCCGATGAGCGCGTACAGCGTTCCGTTTAGGAATACCACGTCCGCGACGCCGATGACTCCGCCTGCACTGATAGTCGACGGAAATCCGGAGGCCACCGTGGAGAGCTTGCCGCTGCGATCGACCTTGGATATTCGCCCGGTGGGGCCGCCCGTATAAGGTCCCGGTGGCGTTGGCACTTGCATGCATTGCGTCGGCAGCGTGGCGTGCGTCCCGCCCGAGCCCGCTTCCGCAATGTACAAGTCATGATCAGGCCCAAAGGAAAGGCCTCGGGGCCCAAGCAGTCCGGAGGCAACTACGGTTGCGTCGCTGGGCGTTTGTGCGGCAAAGATCTGCGCGGGACAGAAATACATGCACGCGCACGTCATGATGCCCATCGTCGTCATTGATTTGATGGTCTTCACGCTGAGCTCCCTTCGTATGAATAGTTTGATTCGAACTGGAGTGTCGAGAGCGACGGAGCTTATGCCTGCCTACCCCTTGCCACAACAAAGAAAAACGACGCGACGCATCATTACTATGGATGGCGATACCGTGGAGGGCAGGAAAGTGTAAGCCACGTTGCTGCGTTGCTTGCGGCGCTGCATTGCGGTCGGAACTGGCTGCCATGATCACGCTGCGCCCAGCACGGCGCCCAAGACGATGATCACCAGCACGAGCATTGAGATTCCGCTGAACAGTAGGTCGCGGTCACGCACGAACGCGCTGAGCATTAAAACGACTCGCAAGACCGGCAAAAAAATGAGAAGAGAGATGCCGGCCGCGGCTACCTTCATTCCGGTCGCTGATGGGAGTACTTTCCGCCCGTGGAAGAGGGACAGAATTATTCCCAGAGCTATGATCGAGCATGCCAGCAAGGAGCCCAGGTACAGGACTCTGGCCAAGAGTTGCTCCAAACCGCCATCCCGCCGCATGTCTCTGGTCACGAAGGCTTATCCCAGACATGAAACCCAAGGGCTGACAGTGCCATTTGTATCGCCAAGACGATCAGTACGATGACGAAGAGCAGCCGCAACTTCGCACCCGGGACAGATATCAAGAGGCGCCCGCCGATGAGCGAGCCAATGACGGAACCCAGCGCGACCGGCCCCGCAACCGCCGCATCAATGTCGCCACGGATGTAGTAGGCCACACCGCTAGCCGCTGCCGTCACACCAATCATAAAGTTGGATGTGGCTCCGGACACCTTGATGGGCAGCCGCAAGGCAGTATCCATGGCCGGGATCTTTAGGACTCCGCTGCCAATGCCCAATAGCGCCGACAACACACCGGCGCCGTACATCAGAACCAACCCGAGAGGAAGTCGTTGAACGCGATATACAACCTCTTTTTGTAAATGGGTGTCGGAATAGCTCGAGTGCAGGCGAAGTCGACTGGCGCAGTCTCGCGGGTTTGCATCTTCGACTCCGGTGAAGATGTCGGCTCGACGAGTGTTCATCTGCCAGGCGGAGGCCAACAGCACGATCGAGAATAGAAGATATAACAGCGAGACCGGCAACACGCGGATCAGCAGCAAGCCGGTTAGGGCACCGAGTGTCGTGGCGACCTCGAGTACGATGGCAAGCCTAATGTTCGTCATGCCGTTCTTGAGAAACGGTGCCGCGCTACCGCACGAACAGGCGATGACTGAGACGATGCTCACGATAATGGCGGCATGGATTTCAAGATGCCCAAACATCGTCAAAATCGGCACGATAAAAATGCCGCTCGCCATTCCCAGCGCACCACCGAGCGCACCTGCGCCGATGGAGACGGCAATGAGCCACACGACAAACGCCGGGTTCATCCTTCGGAGAGCTTAGGCCGGCTTGCGGCGTATCAGACGCGTCTTGAAACGGATCAAGTCTCCCCGATAGAAGAGCCTCTCGTAATCGACGGGTTGGTCGCCGACGGTGTAAGAGGTGCGCTCGATGAGAAAGATCGGGCTTCCCACCTGGACGCTCAAAGCGGAGGCGACATCACTTGTTGCGGACACTGCTTCGAGATTGTAGTCAGCTTCCACGAGCGGAATGCTGTAGCGCTGTTCCAATAGAGTGAAAATCGGATTTGCTTCCAGATCGTGTCTGACGATCTTCTCGCCGATGCGCAGCGGCAGGTACGTTTCGTCAAAGGACATACCGATCTCATTCGCAATGCGCACGCGCTGAATCCTGATCACATTCGTGCCAATGGCCATTCTTAGGCGCTGAGCAACGTAGGCATCGGCGGCGATTACCCGCTGGTCGATGAGTCTCGCGGAGGCGGCGTGGCCGAGCGCCTCCATGTCTTCGACGAAGCCCGTCAGCTCGGTCAAGTCCTGAGTGATTTTCGGCTGTGCGACGAAGGTACCTGTCCCACGCCTGATTTCAATGAGCCCACGATCAGACAGGTTTTGGATGGCTTTTCGCACAGTGGTCCGACTGACCGAAAAGCGCTGAATCAATTGTTCCTCGGTGGGCAACTGACTGCCGATCGGAAACTCTCCGCCGGAGATGCCGGCGGCAATTTGCGACTCCAGAGCGGCATAAAGCGGAGTGGGGTCTGAGGGCAGCTTTGGCATGTAGACATCATGACATCATGATGGCATGATGTCTATGCTTTTGTTAGAAACCCACTCTTTATATAGGTGCACGCATGAATGCCTTATTAGACCGGTGCTCCCGCCTGTGTCCGTCAATGCCATCGAGCTGGTACGCGATTCCCCTCCGACTGATCATAGGCGGCGGATTCATGGAACACGGCTACGCAAAGCTGGCCCGGGGACCGGACGACTTTGCGAATATCCTCCATGCGCTCGGAATGCCGTTTCCGACATTGCTGGCATGGGCGACCGTCGGCGTAGAAATTATCGGCGGCTTGGCGGTTTTTCTGGGCGCGTATATTCCCGTGGTGAGTTTGCCGATGGCGGTGGTACTTTTGGTCGCCATTTTCACGGTGCACCTACCGAATGGATTCAGCTCCATCAAGCTGCAAACTGTGAATGCGGCCGGAGCTCACTTCGGTCAGCCTGGATACGAAACCGATCTGCTTTATCTTGCCGGACTGGCTTCACTCATATTTGGGGGATCGGGTCCGCTGGCGCTCAACCTCGGGGAGGATGGTGACGGTCGAGACAATCGGGCATAACGGCGCGAAGAGGAGAATCAACAGTGCAAGCAGCGTTTTATTCCAGCCAGGGGCCGGCGCAAGAGGTGATGCGGTACGGAGAGCAACCGTTGCCGGAACCCGCAGCGGGCGAAGTGCGCGTGCGCCTGCACACGTCTGGCGTCAATCCGTCCGATTGGAAAGTGCGCAAGGGCGGTCTCGGCCGATCGCTGTTTGCGCCGCTCATCATTCCGCACAGTGATGGTGCGGGCGCTATCGACGCAGTGGGCGAAGGCGTACCCGCAAGCCGGATCGGTGAACGAGTCTGGATCTGGAACGGCCAATGGAAACGACCGTTCGGCACAGCCGCTCAGTACATCGCACTGCCGTCATTCCAGGCGGTAGCCCTTCCTGCACACCTCGGTTATCCGGAGGGTGCTTGTCTCGGCATTCCCGCTCTGACCGCCATCCACGCGGTGCGCATCGCTGAAGCCAACCATGGCATGAACATCCTGATCGTCGGCGGCGCCGGTGCGGTTGCGCATTATGCGATCCAAATGGCGAAGGCACGCGGCGCCACGGTGCTGACGACCGTGAGCACTGCGGCCAAAGAGAAGCATGCCCGAGACGCCGGGGCCGATTACGTCATCAACTATCGAACCGAAGATGTGGGGTCGCGGGTCAAGGCGCTTACCGGCGGTGCCGGCGTGGACGCCTTGATAGAAATGGACCTTCCAGCAAACGCTGCCGGCTATCCGCAGATTCTAAAGCCGCGCTCCAACGTAATTGTTTACGGCACGTCGAAGGGTGAGGCCACGTTGCCCAGCTCGTGGCTGATGCAGAATTCGATCACGCTACGGTTTTTCTTGATCTATGAGATTACGCAAGAACAGCGTGAGGCGGCTCTCCGCGATTTGACGGGCCTGCTCAAGGAGGACACCCTCAAGCATTCAATTGGTTTGCGGCTGCCGTTGCGCGAGGCGGCGAGCGCCCATGATCGGATCGAGCAGGGTTCGGTTATGGGGAACGTGGTGCTTGATATCCCTTGAGCCGTTGAACCTCGTACGGTCATCATCGATATGTCACTCGAAGACCACTCGCGGCAGATAAAACGACACCACCCAGTTCGGTCTATCGACGATCTCGCTGATGCGGAGGTCCCCGCAGACGCTGCATAGCATGTAGGCATGCTCTGCGCCGAGCCCCTGGGTCCGGCCGAGCAGATCGATCATTTCACGCACGGCATTTTGCGACGCCTCCATGAGATCGGGGCCTATGCCCATAGTCACGTCGTAGCCGTTTTCATCCAGATGGCGGCTGACGGGCCGGCGCGAGAGAAATCGCGGGAACCGCTGATTGCCTCCCTTGACGAGATCAATGTGCGCCGTGACGCTCATGGGCGACTCAATCGCGGTTCCGCAGACCTCACCGTCGCCCTGGGCGGCGTGAGGATCTCCGATGGAGAACAATGCGCCCTTCACTTTGATGGGCAAATACAGCTCAACACCCTCGCCAAGGTCGCGAATATCCATATTGCCGCCGGTCTCGTACGGCGGGATCGTGCCGAAGCTGCCGGACTCCGCCCGCGCGACACCCACGGTTCCGCAAAATGGCTTCAACGGCACTCGAGCCCACTTTCCGTACGCCGCCGGCACGCCAAACGAGTGGTCATAGTTCCAGATGTGCAGGGCGAAGCCGGGAAAATCCGCAGCCAACAGCCCGAAGTCCGGAAAAATTCCCGTCCAACCCCAACCGGAGGTCTCAAAGCCGAGCAACGTGACCTTCAGTGTATCGCCAGGCTCCGCACCGTCGACATACACAGGTCCCGCGATCGGATTGACCACATCGGGATCGAGCGTCGAGAGTTCCCCCACCGTCGACTGGGCCGTGAGCTGGCCACCCAACGCGTCGAGGTCCTTGAATTCCACGCAATCGCCCGGCGCAATCGTGATGGCAGGAAGGCGGGCATTGTCCCAGCTCAGATGCTGCTGGTGCCGGTGGATCGTATGCGCCCTATTATTAATGTCGGAACGTCACGGTGAGGCCGAATGTTCGCGGCCGATAGCTGACAAATCGGTACGCGGGACTTGCCAGCAGTGCGCCGTTGTCGTCGTAGGTGTTGTTCTGATGGTTGTAGTTCACGATCGGGTGAGCGTCGGTCAGGTTGTCCACGAACAGGGATGCGCTCCAGTCGCCTACATTGGTGCCGGCCCGCAGCGAGGCGAAGGCCTGGCGCGGCGTCGACAAGGCCGTCGGATCATAGGAGGCCGTGCGCGAATCGAGAGCAGGATGCAGCCACTTATCTCCGGCCAGGTACTCATAGTCCCCGCGCACGAAGGATTCGTGTGCGAACGCGTGGAACTTGTATTCCAACCCGATGGTCGCGGAGTAGGGCGGAATCGAATAGCCCTGGCCGATGCCGTTTGCCCCGGCGACCGCATCGCCGCTGGTCACCAGCGGCAACGGCGGATTCGGTCCGGTGAGGACGGTGCCGCTCGGGTAGGCATTCTTGGTGTAGCGCGCGTCGGTGTAGCCGAAGGCCGATTCGATGGAGAACGCGCTGGTCAGCTGGAAATCCGCCTGCAGGTCGAATCCTTTCGAGACGGCGCCGCCGAGGTTGTCGGTCCATTGGATTTGGCAGATCGGCGGTACGACATTGCCCTGAATGTTGTTCCACTTGATGTAGTAAATGCTGCTCGCCAGGCGGACGCGATTGTCGATGTTGTTCTTGGCGCCCAGCTCGAAGCTCTGCACCGAATCCGACTTGTAGGTGGCCGGCGCGTGCGGAATGCCGAAATTGAGGAAGTCCTGGGTGCACCCGACGGCGGGATTCTTGAAAGTCGGGTCGTAAGGGATCGACGCGTTGCCGCCGCCGCTGCGGAAGCCCTTGGCGTAGGTAAAGTAGTACATGTCATTTGGAGTGGCCTGCCATTGGATGCCCGCTTTGGGCGTGACCGGAGTCTCGCTGCTCGACTGCGTGCCCGGCCGGAAACCGCCGTTCGTCGGCCCGCCCGACAGGCTCTCAATGGTGTACGAGGTCCTCGATACGCGCACGCCGGCGGTCAGCTTCAGGGTATCCGTCAGATTGAAATTTGCTTCCCCGAATCCCGCGAGCTGGCGGTCGTAGCTCACGAGCTGGTCGAAATATGCATCACCCATCGGCAGATAGGAGCTGCCATTCGCGTTCAGGGCCGTACCGAAATAGGTGGCGATGGGCATCCCGAGAAGCTGATTGAAAAACGCATCCGCCATCGGATCGTGGACTTGCTCGAGGCTGAACTGGCGATCAAGCGAGTAGAACACTCCCGTCGTCCACTGCAGGCGAGCCGATGGATCGGCCGACTGCAGCCGGAACTCCTGGGTCAAGTTGCTCTGCCGGTTGGTGACGGAAGCGGGCGAGCGGTAATTCTGCAGTCCGGGAGGAAGATGCACCCCCGATCCGTCCAGCAGCGGGAAGGCCGCGACGCCCGCTGGGAAGCCTTGCGGCAGCAGCAGAGTTTGATAAAACCCAAGGTTGTACAGAGTGCCGTCATAGCCGCTGGTTTCGTCGCGGTGGAAATATGCGGTCGTTGAAATCAACCTGACCGAGGAGCCAAGGTCCGCCTGGATGTTCAGCGCGGGCAGGTAGAGCTCGTCGGGCTCCGGGCGCGGCTCGGGATTCGCGCTGACGTAGCGGTTGTTGCCCGGATCCGAATATTCCGGCCAATAGATCGTCACATCGTTGCGTCGACTGTTCTGATACAAAATACTGGGCGTAATGCGCAGCGCGTCGTTCGGTTGCCAAAGTCCGGCGATCCGCAGCACCGTCGTATCGTCGCGATTCGCGTTCTTATCCACCACCGCAAGCGTGGTCGGGTCGACGCGATCGATCCATCCGCCGTCGCGCCGATACCAGGCGCTTACGCGCACGCCAAAGACGCCGTCGATCACCGGACCGCCGGCCGCCACGCCGGCCTCGTAGCTGGGTGATCCACCCTCCGTGTAGGAGGTCTCAGCCTTGGCGTACACGCTGGATTTGGTGAGACTCGGCTGTGTCGTGATATAGCGGACCGCGCCGCCCTCGGAACCGGCTCCGAACAGCGTTCCCTGCGGACCGCGCAGAATCTCGACGCGGTCGAGGTCAAAGAGCTTCAGCAGCGCATCATCGGCATTGTATCCGAGGTTGCGCACCTGAATCGGCACATCATCGATGTAGATTCCGGTCGTGCCGGAGCCGCCGGTCGAGGAGATACCGCGAATCGAGATCTGGTTGGTCTGGCCGGCGTCGAACGCCACTCCCGGCGTGAACCGGGCAACGTCCCCGAAATCCTTGATGCCCTTCTGGTCGAGCATGTCCTGGCTGAATGCCGTGACGCTGATCGGTACTCTGCTGATGTTTTCCTCACGACGGGTCGCCGTCACGACGATTTCCTCGAGGGCGCCCGCAGCGGCCGGTTCGGTGGCGGTTGCCTCGTTGGCGCCCGCCGAAGGTGCAGCGCAAGCGCCGGCGGCGACGATGAGCGTGCGCAAAAGCAACACATGCGAGGAAACCCGCTGATTGAGCAGCTTCGAAGGATTCGCCGGCATCGTATCGCATCCCCGTAAATGGTCGCTTCGGGACTCTATTGGATGAGCACCTCGCGCCCTTATGCCCGATTAACTCGGCCATCACCATCCTCCCCGAGGAGGGCAATCTCGGTGTGTTGTGTCCGATTGTCATTGATCGACCGTTCATTTATTCTCGGATGGCGATTCCGCGACAATGAGATACAGGAGCCGATAAATGCAGCAACGTGTGGCGCTGGTGACGGGCGGTGGCCGGGGAATCGGCCGTGAGGCGGCGCTGCTGCTGTCGGCGGCTGGAGCTCGCGTGATGGTCGTATCGCGCAGCGCGGACGAGTTGTCCGCCGTGGGGCTCGAGTATGTCGCGGCCGACCTCGGCACTCCCGAGGGTTGCGCACTGGCTGTTGCCGAAACCGAGCGGCGATTGGGGCCGATCGACCTACTTGTCGTGAACCACGGCATTGGCTCGGCTCACGAGCGGCTGGTGTGGGAGCAGGATCCCGAGGTCTGGCGCGAAACCATGCGCATCAACCTCGATGGCCCGTTCGAGCTCGCGCGGCTCACAGTGGGGGGAATGTGCAAGCGCGGCTTCGGCCGGCTCGTGTTCACCAGCTCGACCGCCGGCGAGAAGGCGGAGAGGTCCGGCAGCGCCTATACCGCGTCAAAGCACGGGGTGATCGGACTTGCACGGGCGGTCGCCCAGGATGCCGGACCGTTCGGAGTCACATCCAACGCCGTGCTGCCCGGCTGGGTACGTACCGCCATGGCCGAGCGGTCGGCTCGAACCGAGGCCGAGCGACGCGGCGTCACCGTGGAGAAAGTGTGGGAAGAGCGCGCAGCGATCTACCCGCAGAAACGGGTATTGGAGCCGCGTGAAGTCGCGCAGGTGATCGCATTTCTCTGCAGCGATGCTGCCGGGGGCGTGAACGGGGAGGCGATCACCGTGGCTCTTGGCGGCATCTGGTAAGGATTCGGATTTGGCGGCATGAAGGTACTTGGTGTGTCGAGGTGCTTGATTGGTCCGGCCGTAACGCACTATCCGCGAGCAACCCTGCTCTTGGCGCTCCTGTTTGGTGCGGGTTCCCTGACTGCCTGCGGCGGCCATCCTGGCGCAGGAGCGTCCGACAAGACGCTCAATGTCTATAACTGGGCGGGCTACATCGCTCCGGACACGGTCGCCAACTTCGAACGCGAGACGGGCATCGAGGTTCACTACAGCACCTACGAATCGAATGAAATAAGCGAAACCAAGCTGCTGACCGGACACAGTAATTACGACGTCGTAACGTCCGCTGACGCTTTCTTCGAGCGCCAACTTCACGCCGGCGTTTTTCGTAAGCTGGACAGGACGGCGCTGCCGAACAGCGTCAACCTGGATCCCGAGGTCCTGCAAAAGCTCGCCGTGCACGATCCCGGGAATCTGTACGCCGTGCCCTATTTGTGGACAGAGGCAGGCCTGGGCTACAACGTCGACAAGGTCCGCGAGCGCCTGGGGTCGGCTGAATACGACAGCTGGTCGTTGCTCTTCGATCCAAAAAACGCGGCCAAGCTCAAGGATTGCGGCATCATGATCGTCGATTCACCGGAGGACGTACTGCCCTCCGTGCTGATCTATCTCGGCAAGGACCCTAACAGCCGCGATCCGGCGGATTGGACAGCGGCGGCCGATGTCCTGATGCAAATACGGCCCTTCGTGCGTTCGATCGAAGCCGAGGGAATCATTGGAGATCTCGCCAACGGCAGCCTGTGTCTGGGCTTGACGTGGGGCGGAGAGGTCACACAGGCCCGCTACCGCGCGCTCGAGGCGAACAATGGAGTCACGATCCGTTATTTCGTGCCGCGCGAGGGAGCCGTTGCCGGCCTCGACATGCTCGCCATACCGGCAGACGCGCCGCACCCCGATAACGCCCACCAATGGCTGAACTACTTGATGCGACCGGAGGTGATGGCCGACATCAGCAACGTTCTGAAATATCGCAATGGAAACAAGGCTTCGCTGCCCTTCGTGCAGGAGGCGATCAAGAACGACCCGGCGACATATCCTGACGCCAAAACGCGCGCCAAACTCTCCATCGAAACCATGCAACCGCCTGAGCTGAAGCGCTTGATGACGCGCCTCTGGACGCGGTTCCGCACGGGGCAATGAGGCTGCGAACGCCTGCAAGAAGACCATCGTAGACACAAAAGAACGCCAGCCCGTATAACACTGGCACTTCTTCCGACGAGAGTGCTATATACACCCCCAGGGATAAGCCAAGTAAGGTAACTCGTGATTAGTCCGGCCGTTCATGTGCAGGCTGAAGCAAAGAGCAAGGCGCGTAGGGGCCGAAAGTCTGCAGTGCCTGCGGCATGGGCAGCCGCCAGCGCGGAAATTGTGGATCGTTTTGATGATCCAATTCTGCCCGATCTTCTCGGCCGCGCGTTGAGCACGCTCATCGAATTCGAATACTGCGTCGCCTTTATCTACCGCGGCAAGGGCAACCCGATCCACATTCACGACACGTTTCCCAACCCACAGGCCCGGGCGGGAGTGATCAACTACGTCAAGAACACCTATGTACTGAACCCCCTCTACAACGCCTATCAACGCGGCCTGAAGACCGGCGTCTACCGACTGCGTGAATTGGTGTCGGAGGGATTGGTCGATAGGAGGTCGTTTCGAAAATACCGGATATGCGACACGGCATCAGAGGAAATTGGTTACCTCACTCACGGCTGGCCGGCCGGCTGCGAGGAACTTTGCATTGCAATGGAATTGCCCGGCGGCGAGTGCGCGGAACTCACGCTGTCACGCACAGCGTCCCAAGGCGGTTTCGCGGACGAAGACATCGCAAGTCTGTCGCCGGTCATTCCGTTCCTTGCAGCCGCGGTTCGGCGCTATTGGCGCCATGCCCGATTGATGCATCTGTCGAATACGCCGGATCCGGGGACCGACGCCGCGCGGGCCTTCGGCCGAAATCTTCTCAGTCCTCGAGAGCGGGAGCTTGCTCATTTACTGTTGCGGGGCCACTCGACCGTTTCGGTTGGCCTGAGACTCGGGATCTCGACTACGACGGTTAAAACCCATCGCAAGAACCTGTATTCCAAGTTGGGAATCGCTACTCAGGCCGAATTTTTTTCACTGTTCCTGGATTCGCCTGGGAATGGCGGCCGCATCTAAAACCTCCTCCTAGGGGAGGGTGGTGGCTGTCGCGACAATCGGGCATAACGGCGGTCGGGATACCTCAACCGCAGATTTTGACCGATGAAAAACCTATTCGCCTTGCTGGTGCTGTTGCTCGCAGCGCCGCTTTCTGCGCAGGTGGTGGCGATCCGCGCGGGGACCGTCATCGATCCCGTGCATGGCGCCAGCGCCAAGGACCAGGTCATCCTGGTCGAGAACGGCAAGATCAAGTCGATCGGCGCCGGCCTCGCCATTCCCGCGGGTGCCCAGGTCATCGACCTTTCGCACCAATGGGTGACTCCCGGTCTGATTGACGCACATACACATATGACGCTCACGGAACTCCAAAACGTGCCGTTCGAGACGTTCTATCTGAATGAAAGCACGACCTTCCGCGGGTTGCGTGGCCTGCACAACGTCATGCAGGCGCTGCAGGCCGGATTCACCGCCGTGCGCGACGTTGGGAACAGCGCCGAATACGCGATGAGCGATGTCCGCCGTGCCATCGATGCCGGTTGGTTCGCCGGCCCTACGATCATCGATTCCGGAAAAATCATCGCCCCTTTTGGCGGGCAGTCCTCCGGCATTCCACCGCGCCAGGGTCCGATCTGGCAGTACGAGTATATCGACGCCGACGGCCCCGCCGAAGTCCGCAAGGCCGTTCGCACCAACATCTATTACGGAGCCGGAGTGATCAAGCTGGTGTCCGACAACAGCGCCTACCACTATTCGGTCGAGGAGATCAGCGCGGCAGTCGATGAGGCGCACCGCGCCGGCCTTCCGGTCGCCGTGCACGTGTATAACTCGTCGGAAGCGGCCGACAACGCCATCGCGGCGGGTGTCGATTCCATCGAGCATGGCTTCAGGCTCACCGATGCGCAGCTCACGCGCATGAAAGAGAAGGGCATTTTCTTGGTCGGTACGGACGTCCCGCGAGCGCAATTGGATATCTATGGCCAATCCGACGGCCTGCCGGAGCCGGCGGTGCTCGCCCCGATGATCATCGACCGGCTGAAGCGCGCCCATCGAATAGGCGTGCGCATGGCTTTCGGCACCGATACGACGGTCGACATGCCCGGGCGCACGCGAGCCGACATGATGTTCGATTATCTCGCCGTGTGGCGTGCAGCCGGTGTTCCGCCGGCCGATATATTGCGCGCCATGACCGTCGATGCGGCGGAGCTATTGCGCATCAACAAAGCCCGCGGCAGCATCGCCGTGGGATTGAGCGCCGACTTGGTCGCAATGCCCGCGAATCCCCTCGATGACATCGAGAATTTACGCCGCATCGATTTCGTCATGAAGGACGGCAAGATCGTACGGCGGCCCTAAACCGTCAGCGCCGCCATGGCGCCACGGTGAGCCGGCGTCCGCCCGCGGCGTGCGACCGCGACGTCCGACCGCGGCGTGCGATGCCGCCGAGGTGGAAGCCGTCAGGGATGAACTTTTTCGTGGCGCTCCAGCATTTGCACAAACTTCGAAATTTGCTTCGCACGTGTTGCGGCAGTTTTGGCGGTTTGAATCCTGAAAACAACGGCATATCTATTCCGACCATCAAGCGTTTTGAAAAACTCCTTCGCCCGCCCATTGCCATCCAGCGCTGACTGAAAATCGCTTGGCACAA
>Ga0137412_10000826_pt1 | contig 23120 bp, 23 predicted proteins | sample CZODoug2_1_16fun_FD_122160 | JGI IMG/M metagenome (GOLD analysis project Ga0137412, IMG submission 122160) | Vadose zone soil fungal communities from Angelo Coast Range Reserve, California, USA - CZODoug2_1_16fungal (Hybrid Assembly) | ecosystem: Environmental > Terrestrial > Soil > Vadose zone... | reverse complement strand
CGCCCGCAGCCACCGTCGCCGACGACGAGGCGATCGCCTGCAGCCTGGAGAACCCCGAGTCCTGCGAGGCGTGCCAGTGAGCGGAGCTTGCGGAGCGAACCAGGAAACACAGTCCCCGACGAAGGAGGGGATCGGATTGACGGCCCACCCGAGCGGAGCGAGTGGTGGGGCGGAGATTCGAGAAGCGCCGAAAGCGCTGCTCGATCCCGGTATGGACCTCACATTGCGGCCCATGCGGTACCCGCACTTCTACGACCGGTTCCGCGACGCCATCAAGAACACCTGGACGGTCGAGGAGGTCGACCTGCACGCCGACCTCAAGGACTTGGACAAGCTCAGCCCGGCTGAACGTCATCTGGTCAACCGGCTGGTGGCCTTCTTCGCGACCGGGGACACCATCGTGGCGAACAACCTGGTGCTCAACCTGTACCAGCACGTGAACGCCCCGGAGGCGCGGCTGTACCTGAGCCGGCAGCTGTTCGAGGAGGCCGTGCACGTCCAGTTCTACTTGACGTTGCTCGACACCTACGTGCCCGACGACCGCGAACGCCACGAAGCCTTCGCAGCGGTCGAAAACATCCAATCCATACGACACAAGGCGCAGTTCTGCTTCAAATGGATCGATTCCATCTACGCTCTGGACAGGCTCGACACGCGCGAGGACCGCAGGGCGTTCCTGCTCAACGTCATCTGCTTCGCGGCGTGCATCGAAGGGCTGTTCTTTTACGGTGCTTTCGCCTATGTGTATTTCCTGCGATCCCGGGGCCTGTTGCACGGTCTGGCGTCCGGGACCAACTGGGTCTTCCGCGATGAGTCCATGCACATGGCATTTGCGTTTGATGTTGTCGACACTGTGCGTCGGGAGGAACCGGACCTGTTTGACGAGGCCCTCACGTCCCAGGTGCGGGAGATGATCACCGATGCGGTGGCCTGCGAGGTGCAGTTCGCCGAGGACCTGCTCGCGCAGGGCGTCTCCGGGCTTCCGGTGGCGGACATGACGTCCTACCTGCAGTATGTGGCTGATCGGCGCCTCGCTCAGCTGGGTCTGCCGCCCGAGTACGGGGCGGTCAACCCGTTCGGATTCCTGGAGCTGCAAGACGTCCAGGAGCTCTCCAATTTCTTCGAGAGACGGGTCTCGGCCTATCAACTGGGAGTAACCGGGTCTGTTGATTTCGACGAGGACTTCTAGGTCCAAGCCGTAACGGATCCCCCACCGACTCGTTGCCACCTGTTAGGCGCTTGTAGCGCTCGAAGTGCAGATAGACCGAACCCTTCCTTCACTGACGTGGGAGAAAAAGTATGGCCGTGCGCCGTCCATCGTCCTCGACAAGTCGGTTGACGCCGACTGCTCGTGCCCGGACCGTCCGCAGAAGTGTTGCGGTGCTGGCTGGCCTGACGGCTGCGGGGGTAGCCGTCGCGTTCGCCCCCACTGCCTCCGCGGCGCCGACGCCGGTGTCGCAAGCGACGGGACGATTCCTGTCCGGCTCGATCGGGGGCACCGACCTAGACAACCTTGTCGCGGTGAAAGGCGAAGCTGCCGCGAACAACGGCGGCGATGCCGTAACCAACCAGCACTCGCTCAACGCGACGCTGCTCAACACGCAACTGCTGAACCTGCCCAACGGAATTCAGCTACCCGGCGGCGCGGTGATCAAGCTCGGCGCCGTCAACCAGTTCGCGCAGGCGAACAAGACCGGTAGTGCGCACGGCGCGTCGGGGGCCGTGACGAACTCCGGGGCGATCGGCCTCGGGGAAGAGGCCGGCTCGCCGCAGAACGACGCGACGATCGATCTGACGAACACGCCGCTGGCCTCGATCGCCGGACTGAAGCTGTCGGTCGGCGCCGTCGCCGCGACGGCTGATCAGGCCACGGGCAAGGGCGGGGCCCAGGCCGGGACCTACCAGCTGGCCGACCTCAAGCTCGAGCTCAGCAGCCCGACCCTGGGCAGCGCGGTCAAGACGCTGACCGGTGGCTCCAGCACCGTCCCGGGTCTGTCCGACCAGATCACCAAGCTCGGTGGCGACGGCCTGAACATCGGCCCGCTGCAGAGCGTCAGCACGAACAGCTCGATCAAGCCGATGAGCAGCGCGCTCGGATCGCTCGGCGACATCAACGTCGGCGACGGTGCGGTTACCGGCAGCCTGACCGGTGGCACGTTGACCATCGACGTGGCCAAGCTGCTGAAGACGGTGCTCAACCTCGATCTGAACAACCTGCCGCCGAACACGCACCTGCTCGAATACGTCGCGCAGGCGCTGCCGAAGGCGCTGTCCAACGGCCTGGCCGAGCTGAAGAAGCAGCTGACGTCGTTGTTCGACAAGCTGTCGCTGAACCTCAACGGTGTGCTGCCGGCGAGTGGCGGCCAGGCGACGTCCGCGCTCGACGAGCTGCTTGCGCCACTGACCAAGGCGCTGGACAGCGGGGCGTCGAGCCTGTCCAACATGGTGTTGGTGCCGCTGGCCAAGGCGGCCGAGAAGCTCGTCGACGTCATCGTGAACGTCCAGGAGAACAGCAACGGCCTGTTCACCGAGCGGGCCCTGCGGGTCGATCTGATCGGTGACCCGCTGGCGCGGCTGAACCTGGCTTCGGCCTCCGTGGGTCCGGGCACCGGCCCGACCGGCGCTACCTCGACGCCGCCGGCGTCGGGTCCGAGCACCGGCGCACCGCACTCGCCGGGTTCCGGCGGGACTGGCCTGGCCAACACCGGCCCGGGCTGGGCGGCCAAGGCCGGACTGTTCGGCCTGCTCGCCCTGTGCCTCGGTGGCGCGATGGTCGGCGCGACCGTCAGCGTTCGCCGGTTCGGCAAGCACCACGCCTAACCTGAGTTAGCCCAAGTGGCGCGCCACCGCGATCTGCGGTGGCGCGCCACTTGTGTTCATGGGCGCAGGACGATCACGTGGCGATTCCGATCTTCCTGCGCCAGCTGCCGTATGGGGCCGCACGGGCAGGAAGATCAGGCTGACGTGGTGATCTTCCTGCGCATACCGCCGCCGGGGGCCTGCTGGGCAGGAAGATCGCGCCGGTGCTATTCCCCGCGCAGGACGTCGAGCAGCGCGGTGCCGTCCGGGACGCCGAGGCCGGTGCAGGCGTCCCAACCCGGGCCCGCGGGGTAGGCGCCGTTGTTGCCCTGGGTGATGTCGCGCAGCCCCGGCACCGGCTTCCCGGCCTGCGCCGCGGCGTAGAGCGCCGGCTGCAGCAACCCGAGTGGACGTCCGAGCGACTGCGCCAACCGGGCCGCCAACGCGGCCCACAACGGCGCCACCGCGCTCGTGCCGCCGTACACCTGCGACTGCCCGTCGACGTAGACCTGGTAGCCGGTGCTCGGATCGGCGTCGGCGGCGATGTCGGGCACACCGCGCCCGGTGCCACCGCCCGAACGCGCGGGCACCCCGGCGTTCGCCTGCCAGGACGGGACGGGGTAGACGTCGCTCACGCCCCCGCCGGTCGCCCCGCCGGTGGCGCCGCCGTTCCAGACCGTCTCGCTGCTGACCGTGCCCGTCGCCGGGTCGGCCGACAGCGTGGTGCCGCCGCAGCCCAGCACGTGCGGGCTGGACGCCGGGAAGTCGCAGTGGACGCCGCTGCCGGCGCGGTCGGTGCTGCCGTCGTCGCCGGACGCGGCCGTGACCGTGACGCCCAGCGTGGTGGCGTCGGCCATGGCGCCGTCCATCGCCGAGCGCGCCTGGTCGGTCCAGTCGTCCTCGCTCTGCCCCCAGCTGATGCTGATCGCGGTCGGCGTCGGGTTGGCGTGCGCCGCCGTGCTGATCGCGTCGACGAAGCCGGCGTCGCTGTTGGGCGCGAAGTACACGACGATGGACGCCTTGGGGGCGATGGCTCCGGCCACGTCGATGTCGAGCAGCACCTCGCCGTCGGCGCCGGAGGGATCCTGCCCGGGCTGGTTGCTCGCGCCGTCGACGCCGACCGCGGTGACCTGCGGGTTGGGGATGCCGAGCCCGCGGAAGTACGTGTCCAGGTCGGACTGACCGAACCCGCCACCCAGCTCGATGATGCCGATCGTCTGGCCGGTGCCGTCGGTGCCGGCCGGCATCTTGTAGATCGTGGCGAGCTGCACGGGCGTGTAGCTCGTCGTGACGGCGCTCGGGTCGGCGATGCGCATTCGCGACCGGGCCTGCGGACGGTTGTCGAGGCCGAGGACGGCGATCACCGAACCGGTCAGTGCCTCGGGTAGCGACAGCTCGCCCTCGCGGTAGCGGTGCTCGCCCGCGTCGGGGTCGCGGACGTGCTGCAGCGAGGTGCCGAACGTGTCGGTGAGCACGCTCGCGGGGCCGGCGATGCGCAGCCGGCGCGATGCGGCGTCGGCCTCGAGCACTTCGATGCCGCGCTCGCGCAGCGCGGTGGCGGCCGCGTCGAGTTCGGCCGGGTCGGCGCCGTAGCGGGTCGCGAGCTCGGCTCGGGACAGGCGCAGGCCTTCGGGGAGCGGGGCACGGCGGCGCAGCACGAGGGTGGCCTCGATGCGCTCGTCGGCACCGACCGGGCCGAGCGGCTCGATCTGGGGGAGGGGACGACGGAAGCTACCGGGGAGCGTCATGGCTCCATTGTCGGGCTGGAGCCGACGTTTTCGCGCGGCGAACGCCAGGTTGGGCGAGACCGCGCGCCGGCTCAGGCGTCGGTCGCGCAGCTCACGCGTCGGTCAGCTCGCGCGGTACCGCCACGACATCGACGAGGGCACCGTTGCGCCAGACGGTGATCTCCAGCCGTCGCCCGATGGCGTCCTCGACCATCAGCTTCTGCAGGCCGGTCGTGGTGACGATGGGGTCGCCGTCGACCGCCACCAGGATGTCGCCCACCCGCAGACCGGCCCGGGCCGCCGGGCTGGCGTCGATGACCTGGGCCACCCGCATGCCGTTGCGCCGCCCGAGCTTGTCGGCCAGCGGCGGGGGCAGCGGCGTCTGGGCGCCGGCGACGCCGAGCCAGGCCCGGCGCACCCGTCCGTTGCGCATCAGCGTGGTGATGATCTGGCGGGTGGTGTCGTTGATGGGCACCGCCAGGCCCACCCCGACGCCGGCGACCGCGGTGTTGACGCCCACCACGCGTCCGGCGCTGTCGGCCAACGCGCCGCCGCTGTTGCCGGGGTTGAGCGCGGCGTCGGTCTGGATCACCTCGTCAACGACCCGCCCGGCCCGGGTGGGCAACGAGCGGCCGAGTGCGGAGACGATGCCGGCCGTGACGCTGCCGGCGAGGCCGAGCGGATTGCCGAGGGCGACGACGAGCTGGCCCACCCGCAGCTGCGCCGCATCGCCCAGGGTGAGCGCCGGCGGAACCGTTCCCCGGGCGCGCAGCACGGCGAGGTCGGACAGCTCGTCGCGTCCGATCACGTCGGCGTGCACCTCGGTGCCGTCACTGAACGCGGCCTCGGCGCCGTCGGCGCCCTCGACGACGTGGGCGCTCGTGAGCAGGAAGCCGTCGTCGGTGAGCACGCTCGCGCTGCCCGCCCCCTGGCCGCGCCGGGTGCGGACCCGCAGGCTGGCCACGCTGGGCAGCACCGTCTCGGCGACGCGCACCACGGTCGCTGAATAGGCGTCCAGCACGTCGTCGTCGCTCATGCGCCGGCTCCCTTCCGAGTCATTGTGGAGTCAACCTCCTGCCCTGCAGGTTCGTGCCTGACGTTCGCCCACAGCAGACGGTTTCGAATCCGGGCCCGAGCGGGAACAGTGGATCCATGACGAGCCAAATCGACGCCTTCATCCCCGCGGCCAGCAGCAGTGAACGCACGATGTCGGACTCCGAGGCGGCGCGCGCCGAGGCAGAGGCCGCGCACTACGCCGAGAGTCGCCGCCGGGCTGCCCGCGTAGTCGCGGCTTGCGCCTCTGACGTCACCGAGTTCCGCCTACTCGCCGACATGCTCGGTCTGGACGGCTCCGACATCGCGGCCGCCCGCCACGACGACAAACCGCCCACCCGCTCCCGGAGGCACGAGGCGGCCTAGGTTTTGGTCATTCGGACGGCCCGGCGCCGTCCGAATGACCAAAAGCGGTGGTCGGCGCCCGGACACTGGGCGGTATGAACGCGTTGGCCCCCGAGGTGCTCGCGTACTACGAGCGGGGCGATGAGGATCAGCGGCTGCGTAGCGGTGCCGGCCGGCTTGAGTTCTGGCGCACCCAGGACGTCTTGCGCCGGGTGCTGCCGCCGCGGGCCCGGGTCCTGGACGTCGGCGGCGGCAGTGGTGTGCACGCCCAGTGGCTGGCGCAGGACGGCCATCAGGTCGAGCTGATCGACCCGGTGCCGCTGCACGTCGCCCAGGCGGCTGGGCTCGCCGGCGTATCGGCCCGGCTCGGCGACGCCCTCGAGTTGCCGGTCGGCGCCGGGACGTTCGAGGTGGTGCTACTGCTGGGCCCGCTCTATCACCTGATCGATCGGGGGGAGCGCTTGCGGGCGCTGGCCGAGGCGCGGCGGGTCGTCCGCGCCGGTGGCGTCGTCGTGGCCGCCACCATCAACCGCTACGCGCCCGTGCACGACACGCTCCGCACCGCCCGCTACTTCGAGCCGGCCGTACAGGCGCGCAACGATGCCACCGTGCGGTCCGGAGAGCATCGGCCGGCCGCCGCCGACGCGTTGTTCACCACCGCGTACTTCCACGAGCCGGCCGAGGTGCTCGCCGAGGTCCAGGACGCCGGGCTGGACGTGACCGGGCAGTACGGCGTCGAGGGGGCGGCGTGGCTGATGGGCGACATCGACGCGTGGCTCGACGACCCGGAGCGTCGGGCCGACGTGCTGCACGCCGTGCGGCTCACCGAGTCGGCGCCGAGCCTGCTGGGCGCCAGCGCGCACCTGCTCACCGTCGCCCGCCGCACCGACCCCTGACCGGTTTTGGCCGCCCAGCATCAGATACGTGCCTGAGCGGCCAAAACCGAGCGAGGCTCAGTGGGCCAGGGCGCGCGCCCCGGCGAGCAGCAGCTGCGCCTCGACGGTCAGGGCGGTGGCCCGCCGCTGGTCGACCGGCTGGCCGTGGAACGCGGCGCCCAACAGCACCGCGCCGATCTGGTCAGCGACCCGGTCACGGGCGGCGCCCAGCACGGCCAGGGCGGCCGAGGTGCTCGTGTACGTCCGATCGTTGGACGCCGACCCGCTGGCCAGCGCCCGGGTCGAGGCGGCCAGGGTGTCCTGGGCGAACTGCCCGGACGCGCCGAGGAGCTGCTTGTACGCCCGGCCCAGCTTCAGCACGGCGTCCCGGTGCGCGCGCAGAGCCGGCGGCAACGCCGAGGACGACGTGATCTCGACGAGCACCCGCCCGTCCCCGGCGTAGTCGTCGTGCAGGCCGGCGAGCGCCAGCAGCGTCGGACGGGTGTCGACCTGGTCGGTCCACGTCGAGTGGTCGACGCCGCGGGCCGAGATGCCCGGCCCGACGTAGCCCGACCAGATGTTCTGGTGGTCGGGCCAGATGCCGCCGTGGTTCCACGCGAACCTGCTCGAGGTGAACACGCACGGCTTCGAGCAGTTCGCCGCGCCGCTCGTGACGTACTCGTCCTCGCCGGCGAACGCCGTGAGCGTCGGTGTTCGGGTCGCGTCCGAGCTGACGAAGTGCAGGATCTTCTCCTCGACAGGGTCGGCCAGCTGGTACGCCAACTGATCCGTCGCCCCGGTGAGCGGGTTGGTGAACGAGGTCGACGCCATGTCCCGCGCGAGCTGGCGCGCGGCCGGGTCGGTGCGTGACGGGTTGCCGGTCAGCCATAGCGCGGGCGCCGGGTCGCTGTGGATCGCGAACGGCGTGGTGTTGCCCTTCGCGGTGGCGAGCAGTCCGGGCAGGTTGACGTTCACCTCGGACTTCGTGGTGTACGTGCAGTAGTTGCCGACCTCGCCGGTGCATCCGGCCGGCGACGGGTCGCTGCCGGAGAAGTGGTCGCCCTCGTCGTCGGCCAGTGCGAACAGGGTGTTGGCCGGGGTGATCCCGTCGTGGGCCAGCCGGGTCAAGAACTGGCCGAACGCGGTGTCGTACTCGTGCAGCTGCTGCTCGTAGCCCTGCTCGCCCGGCCCGAAGTCTCCGGTGCCGTTGTGGTGGTCGGTGTGCGCGTCGGAGACGTACACGTTGGCGACCTGGACGCCGTGCTCGAGCAGGTTGGCCGCGTAGCCGAGGGAGACGTTCGGGGTCATCGAGTCGAAGCCGGGGAAGCCCGGGTTGCCGATCGGGTCGGTGATCGGCGCTCCGTTCAGGTCGTTGATCGGCCCGGACGGGCTGGTGGCCGGCTGCACCGACGAGTTTCCGAACAGCGCCTTGTAGCCGGAGTAGCCGCCCGGCTCGTCGGGCAGCGCGTCGGTCTGGCCGTTGGCGCACAGGCCGCTGGACTGGCCGCAGTGCACGGCGAAGCCGACGAAGTCAGCCGTCGCCTTGGCCGGGTTCTGGGTGACCTCCTGCTGCTGCGGCGAGCCGGCGCCGAACACGGTCGGGATGTCGATGTTGATGTTCTCGAGCACCGTGTTGGACATGCCGACCTCGCCGACGTCGCAGCCGGCGCGGGTGTAGGGCACCCAGGGCGCCGGGACGTTGACGTTGCTGGTGTTCGGGACGTTCGCGCGGTCGGCCGTGTAGCGCATGTTGTAGCCGGTGTTGGTGGAGTTGCCGGCCGGGTCGTAGAGCGGTGCGTTCCAGTAGGCGAACGAGACGTCGGTGTGCGTCTTGCCGTCCGGGCCGTAGTAGCTGCCGCTGTTGGACTGCGTCACCGCCGTGCGGTCCGGGTAGAGGCCGGTCTGGTTGGAGATGAAGTTCGTCGCGGTGTGCACGAGGACGTCGTGCGTGTCGGCCATCACCGTGCCGTTGCTCTTGAGGAAGTTGAGCAGCTGCGGCATCTGCTCCAGATCGCTCGCCACGTTCGGGTTGTCGCGGGTCAGGTGCACGTTGTCGAACTGGATCTCGATCACGTGCTTGACGCCGTTCGCCAGCTGGCAGCCAGCGCTCGCCGGCCGGTTCGGCACCGCGCTGGCCGAGCCGGTGACGGCGGCGGCCAGGCCGATGCCCGTCGCCGCGATCGCGGTGATTGTTGCGATGCTCCGCCGCTTACCCATGCCGATCCCCGATCCGTCTGGACGCACACGACCGCGCGAATCGTTCCGCTGTTGGGTTACGTCCCGCTAGCCACGATTCAGCCAGGGTATGAACACCCGTCTCGTCAACTGTCGCCGCCGACCGCCTTGGCCAGAGCTGCCCTGATCTCGGCCGGTATCGGCGTCGTGTGCCGGCTGGCCCGGTCGACGTACACGTGGACGAAGCGTCCGGCGGCCGCCGGACCGCCGTCGCCCGTGCCGTCGCCGTCGCCGAATAGCGCCAGCCGGTACACGACGCTCGACGTGCCGATGTGGTCGACCGCGAGCCCCGCCGTCACGACCACCGGGAAGCGCAGCTCGGCGAAGTACTGGCACGATGTCTCGACGACCAGCCCCACGGCCGGCAACTCGCGGATGTCGACGCCCGATGCCTCGATGAGCCATCCGTTCACGGCGGTGTCGAACATCGAGTAGTGCACGACGTTGTTGACGTGCTGGTAGGTGTCGTCGTCCGACCACCGGGTCGGGATCTCGCGCAGCACCGGGAAGTCGGCGCGACGCAGCGTGCGCGGATCGTCGGTCACGTCCGGGACTCTGCCACTACGACGGCGCGACCCGCTCGGCGCAGGAGGCGTGTCCGAGCCAGGTGTGGCGGTTGCCGGCCCAGCAGAAGCCGAGCTTCGGCGCCCGCTCGCTGATCCACAGGCCGGGCACCTTGCGGTCGAGCTGGGTGCCGGGCAGCTGGAAGCAGTTGTTCTTCTCCAGTGACTCGGGGAACTGGGTGAGGAAGGCGATACCCTCCCCGATCGTCAGGGGCGAGCGCCCGGCCCGGGCGAATCGCGGCCGCGCCTCCTCGGGCTTGGCCCCCAGCGTCTGCGTGCCCCGGTCGACGTCGAAGATCAGCCACGCGTCGTCGGCCGGCAACTTGACGCTCTCGTGGGTCGGAAACTCGTCGATGTCCTTCGTATCGCGAGCGATGAAGCCGGACCGGCCGTTGTACGTGGTCAGCGGCATCGTCTCGGTCGGCTTCGCGATCCGCGCGCTGAGGACGATCACGAACGGCACCCGGGCCGGGGTCGGCGGCTCGATCTCCCTTTCGACGGCCCTCCCGCGCAGCGGCTCCAGGAGGTCGAGCAGATCGTCGCTGGAGCGGCCGATGAGATCCGGATAGCCGAGCTTGACCAGATTGCCGACCTGACGGTCGAACTCGGCGTCGGCGTCGAAGCGTTCGGACATGCGTCTCCTCGCGTCGGGGCTCGCCCCACGAGCGATGCGCTCTGGACGTTCCCGCCGCCAGCCTAGGCTTTACCCCATGGAATATCGGCAGCTCGGCAACTCAGGTTTGCGCGTATCGGTACTTACGCTCGGCACGATGACCTTCGGCGGCGTCGGCTGGTCCAGCATGGTCGGCAACACGGGTGTCGACGGCGCCAAGCGCCAGATCGGGATGTGCCTGGATGCGGGCGTCAACCTCATCGATACCGCCGACGTGTACTCCGCCGGCGCGTCCGAGGAGATCCTGGGGCAGGCCCTCGGTAGCAAGCGCGACGACGTGCTCGTCGCGACCAAGGTGCGCGGGGCGATGGGCGAGGGCCCGAACGACGCCGGCCTGTCGCGGCATCACGTGATCCGCGGCTGCGAGGCGTCGCTGCGGCGACTCGGTACCGACTACATCGACCTGTATCAGGTGCACGAATGGGACGGGCAGACGCCGCTCGAGGAGACGCTCGGTGCGCTGGATTCCCTTGTGCAGTCGGGCAAAGTGCGTTACGTGGGTGCGTCGAACTACGCGGGGTGGCAGCTGATGAAGGCGCTCGGGGTCGCCGAGCGCGACGGCTTGCCGCGGTTCGTCAGCCAGCAGATCTACTACTCGTTGCAGGCCCGCGACGCCGAGTACGAGCTGGTGCCGCTGGCGCTCGACCAGGGGCTGGGCATCCTCGTCTGGAGCCCGCTGGCCGGCGGTTTGCTGTCGGGCAAGTACCGCCGCTCCGACCCGAATCCCGAGGGGACGCGCCGGTTCGCGGGCTGGGACGAGCCGCCGGTCCATGACGAGGGCAAGCTCTACGACACCGTCGACGTGCTGGTCGAGATCGGCGAATCGCGCGGCGCGTCAGCGGCCCGGATCGCACTGGCCTACCTGATCGGCAAGCCAGGCGTCACGTCGGTCGTGGTCGGCGCGCGTACCGACGAGCAGCTGGCCGACAACCTCGCCGCGGCGTCGGTGACCCTGACCGACGACGAGCTGACCCGGCTCGACGACGTGAGCGCTCAGCCGCTGCTCTACCCCTACTGGCATCAGTCCGCTAACGCATCAGACCGCCTGAGCGCCGCCGACTTGAGCCTGCTCGGCCGGCACCTCTGACCTTCCTCTCGATCGTGCAACCTTGTGCGGCCTGAGACCGCAGGAAGTTGCACAATCGGGAATCACGATCGGTGGGTTAGGACGTGCTGCTGCCGCGCCAGAGGTCGATGCCGCCCTCGACGGCGTGCCGATCGATCTCGGCCAGTTCGTCCGCCGAGAACTCGAGGTTCTGCAGCGCGGCGAGGTTCTCCTCCAGTTGCTTGACGCTGCTGGCCCCGGCGACGAGCGACGTGACGCGAGGATCGCGCAGGCACCAGGCCAGGGCCATCTGCGCGAGGGACTGCCCGCGCCGCTTGGCCAGGTCGTTGAGCGCCCGGATGTGCGTCAGGTTCTGGTCGGTGAGCCAATCGCTGGACAGCGAGGATCCCTCGGCCATGCGCGAGTCGGCCGGCACGCCGTCCAGGTACTTGGTGGTGAGCATGCCCTGCGCCAGCGGCGAGAACGCGATGCAGCCGGCGCCCTCCTTCTCGAGTGTGTCGAGCAGGCCGCCTTCGATCCAACGATTGAGCATCGAGTATGACGGCTGATGGATGAGCAGCGGTGTGCCCATCTCGCGGAGCAGTCGCGCCGCCTCAGCCGTGCGATCCGGCGAGTAGGACGAGACGCCGGCGTAGAGGGCCCGCCCGGAGCGCACGGCGGTGTCGAGCGCGCCCATCGTCTCCTCGAGCGGCGTGTCCGGGTCGAAGCGATGTGAGTAGAAGACGTCGACGTAGTCGAGCCCCAGCCGGGTCAGCGACTGGTCGAGGCTCGCGAGCAGGTATTTGCGGGAACCGAACTCGCCGTACGGTCCGGGCCACATGTCCCAGCCGGCCTTGGTCGAGATGAACAGTTCGTCGCGATAGGGCGAGAAGTCGTCACGCAGGACGCGCCCGAAGTTCGTCTCGGCGCTGCCGTAGGGCGGGCCGTAGTTGTTGGCCAGGTCGAAGTGGGTGACGCCGAGGTCGAACGCCCGGCGCAGGATCGCGCGCTGCGTGTCCAGCGCGCGATCGTCACCGAAGTTGTGCCACAACCCCAGCGAGATCAGCGGAAGCTTGACGCCGCTGCGCCCGCAGCGCCGGTAGGTCGTCTCGTCGTAGCGGTTCGGAGCGGCAACGTAGGTCACGCCCGCCAGCCTACGAGGACGCCTTCAGGCGCTCGGCAGGACGTAGTCGGCGAAGCGATCGCGCAGCGTCTTCTTGGAGAACTTGCCCACGCTGGTCTTGGGCACCTCGTCGATGAACACGACGTCGTCGGGCAGCTGCCACTTGGTGAACTTCGCCTGCAGGAACTCCAGCACCTCGTCCCGGGTGAGTTCCTCGCCGGGCTTGACGACCACGCAGGCCAGCGGGCGTTCCATCCACTTCGGATGGTGCACGGCGATCACCGCGGCCTCGGCCACCTTCGGGTGGGCCATGATCTCGTTCTCGAGCTCGACGGTGCTGATCCACTCGCCGCCGGACTTGACGAGATCCTTCGTCCGGTCGACGAGCCGCACGTAGCCCAGCGGCGAGATCGCGGCGACGTCGCCGGTGCGCAGCCATCCGTCGGGCGAGTACTGCTCGCCCGGCTCGTCGGTGCGGTAGTACTGCCGGGCGATCCACGGGCCGCGGCACTCCAGCTCGCCGGACGCCTCGTCGTCCCAGGGGAGTGGCTGGTGGGTATCCGGGTCGACGATGCGTATCTCGACGCCCGGCGCGGCAATGCCCGCCGTCGCGCGGATGTCGGCCTTCTCGTCCTCGGGGGCGTCGTCGTACTCCGAGCGCAGGAACGCGACGGTGCCCAGCGGAGAGAGCTCCGTCATGCCCCACGCCTGGGTGATCGGCAACCCGATCTTGGCCCGCCAGGCTTCCGACAACGCCTTGGGCACGGCCGAACCGCCGCAGATGATCGTGTGCAGGTGGGACAGGTCATGCCCGTCGAGGAAAGGCACCATGCCCATCCAGATCGTCGGGACGCCGGCGGTGATGGTGACCTTCTCGGACTCGAGCAACGTCACGATGTTCTGCGGCGACAGATCCGGGCCGGGCATCACCAGCGACGCCCCGGCCATGACGGCTGTGTAGGGCAGCCCCCACGCGTTGGCGTGGAACATCGGCACGACCGGCAAGATCGTGTCCCGCTCGCTGATCGCGAACACGCCTGAGGTCATCGACGCCAGCGAGTGCAGCCAGGTCGAGCGGTGGCTGTACAGGACGCCCTTCGGGTTGCCGGTCGTACCGGTCGTGTAGCACAGGGCGGCCGCCTGGTTCTCGTCCTTGATCCGGTCGCGGAACTCGACCGGATCGGCGCCGTCGACGACGTCTTCCCAGCGGACGATGCGCGGGTCGTCGGGGATCTCGCACGGTGCGCCGTCGTCCATCACCACGACATGGCGCACCGTGTCGAGGCTCGGCAGGTACTTCGCGAACAGCGGCAGCAGGGAGCGATCGACGAAGAACGCCTCGTCCTCGGCGTGGTTGACCGTGTAGATGAACTGCTCGGGCGCGTAGCGCAGGTTGCCGGTGTGCATGATGCGTCCGGACCCCGGGATCGCGAAATACAACTGAATGTGCCGGGCGGTGTTCCAGCCGAACGTGCCGACCCGGGCGTCGGCACCCAGGTCGAGCGAGTCCAGGGCGGAGACGACCTTGCGCGTGCCGGCCGCCAGTTCACCGAGCGTCGTCCGCTCCAGACCGGCCGCGGTACCCGTCACGATGGTCTTCGTCGGGAAGTACTGCTCCCCCCGGGCGAGGATCGAATTGATGGTCAGCGGCGCGTCCTGCATGAGCCCGTACATGCCGGAATCGTGCCCGTGATCGGCGCCGAGGGCAACGGGTGTCACGGGTAGCCCCTGGTGATCACATAGGTGCGCGTCCGCACGGTGTCGGCGGTGAGGAAGCCCCCGATACCCGCCAGGTACGCGCGCACGGACGGGTCGTCGCTGGCATCGATGTCGGCGGCGCCGGGGAGATAGCTGGCGTCGAGGTCGTGATTCGCGGCAATGTCGCCGTGGTCGTGCCGGACGGTGGCGGTCGTGACGTTGACCCGGTCGGGGTTCTGCGCGCCGTCGAGATGCGGCACCACGTCGCCGTCGTTCTCGAGCGCCAGCATGTCGACGTTCGAGGGGGTGCCGCCGGCGATCAGGCCGATCGGCGCGCCGGCGGTGACGACGTGCGACACGTGGAACTCGCCGGTGCTCGCCAGGTGCCCCGCGGTGTTGACCGCGACCAGACCGCCCTCGCTGTGACCGACGAGTAGCACGTCGTCGCCGGGCTGGACGCCGGCCCGGTGCAGCGTCTCCAGGATGCCGCGCTCGTAGGTGGTGACCTCGCCGCCGATCGCCCGCAGGTTGGTTGCCAGGCTGGTGACGTCGGGGTTGTGCCCGGCGAGCGACCAGTCCTTCGTACCCGGGATGTTCACGATCACCCGCCGTCGGCCGTCGGCACCGTCGAGCAGCGTGACGTCGATCTCGCCCGGCTGACCCAGGTCGCGATGGGCGAGGCCGGCCAGGACGTCGCGCAGGGTGCGCGGCGGGCCCGATGCGTCGGCGACGCCGTCGTCGCCGAGGGCGGTGACCCGCGGTGTCCCATCAGCGAATGGGCGTTGCAGCAGGCGGGTGCTCGCCGCGACCGAACCGCCCCCGAGCAGGCCCGCGGCGGCGCCCACCCCGAGATCGGCCAGCTCCGGATCGCTGGTCAGCACCTCCTGCAGCGCCCGATCAGGGTGCCCCCGGGCCAGGGCCAGGGCGCCGTCACCGATGGCCCGCGGCGCGTGGATCAGGGCGCCGAGTTCGGGAGCCAGCCGCGCGTCGAGCCGATCGGCACCGAGGTAGGCGGCGGCCGTGGCCCGGAGCCCGACATCGACGCCCGCGCACCGGGCGCTCAGCCAGGTGACGCCCGCCGGGCCGTCGAGGGCGGCGAGGAGTCGGCGCTCGAACTCGGCCACGCCACCCGGATCGAGCACCGCCGACCCCAGCACCGCCGGATGCACCAGGTAACCGTGCAGCGCGAGGGCGACCTCGCCGGTGTCGCCCGCGGCGCGCCCGAACAGCCGAGCGGCCGCGGCCAGGTCGTCGTAGTGCGCCTCGACGCCGCCTGCGCCGCCGCGCACCGAGACCGGTCGCGTCATGACTCATCCGCCGGCATCTCAGAACCCGAGCGCGTGCTCGATGCCGCGCACCGCGGCCGTCGCGGCGTGCTCGGCGGCCCGGACGACGGCCTCGGTCCGGCGCACCGCCGCCGCGTGCCGGCGCAGCGCGTGGGCCGCGTCGTCGATCTCGCCGGCGGCCCGGCGAAACGCGACGGCCAGGTCCTGGACTTCACCGCGGAACGCCGCCGCCGCCGGCGAACGCCAGCGCACGTTCTCGGCCGCGGCCACCAGTCGCGACGCGCGTCCGCGCAGATCCTCGCCGTGACCGTTGATGTGCCGGGCGACCGTCTCGAGCGCCGCCGGATCGGGGAGCACTGCCATGCCGCCCACGGTGCCGCGCGACGCGGCGCGGCGAAATGCGTCCGCGCGATCTGTGGATAACGCTCGTCGTTATCCACAGCGTGCCGGTACAACACTTCCACGACACGCCATGGTTGACTGACTCGGCCGGACGACATCGACATTGTCGGTTACGGTGAGCACCGATTCAGGTCCGATCATTGAGGGGAGCGCGCGTAGGCATGGAGTCCGCTCACGCGTCTGCCGATGCTGAACTAGCGGCTGCCGGTGACACCGAGTCGGTCGACGACGCGGCAACAGACGGTCTCACCCGGCGCGATCGCGAGATCCTGACCTTCGAACGGCAGTGGTGGAAGTACGCCGGTGCCAAGGAACAGGCCGTTCGCGAGCTCTTCGACATGTCGGGGACGCGGTATTACCAAGTGCTCAACGCGTTGATCGACACCCCGGCGGCGCTGGCCGCCGACCCGTTGCTCGTGAAGCGGTTGCGTCGGCTGCGGGCCAGCCGGCAACGGCAGCGCTCCGCGCGCCGGCTTGGCATCGAGGTTTGAGAAAACCGTGTCGGCGGGTGTTCGCTAACCCGCTCGGGTTATCCTGCCGCTAACTATGACCAACCGCGTGCCCCCGCCGTCGAGCAAGCGACGGTTCGACCGGGTCAGCGGCAGTGTGCTGGCCGTGCTCGGTATCGCCGTCGCCGTAGTAGCGCTGGTCGCGCTGCGTCATCCCAACGGTCGCCAGGCCCGTCCGGTGGCGCTCCGTACGACGTCTACCTCGACCGTCACCGCCACGACGACGAAGACCGCGACGCCGACCGCTCGCCCGCCGTCGACGCATCCTTCGACCACGCCCGGCACGAAGACGTCCGCGGCCAGTCACCCCATCCCGCTGATCGTGCGCAACAGCACGACCACCACGGGACTCGCCGACACGGCCAGGCAGCGGTTCGAGCAAGGTGGCTGGACGGTCACCTCGACGGGCAACATCACCAACGACATCCTGTCCACCTGCGCGTACTACGACCCGAGCGATCCGGCCAACCAGGCGGCGGCCCTGCAATTGCAGCAGCAGTTCCCCGCGATCAAGCGGGTCAAGGAGAGGTTCGCCGAGCTGCCCCCCGGCCCCATTGTGATCGTGCTGACCTCCGATTACTCCTAACAATCGCGATCTTCCTGCGTCTGTGGCCGCATAGCGCGGTAGGTGCAGGAAGATCGCCTTCGCGTGCTGATCTTCCTGCGCCGACCGCCGCATGGGGCCGCATGTGCAGGAAGATCGCGTTGGGATGTGGATCTTCCTGCGCGGTGGCTTATCCCAGGCGACGGACGCCGTAGCTCGCGATGTGGCAAATCCACGGACGGCGTCCAGTGGGACCCTGGTGAGTGACCACGAGTCCGCCGCCGCGCGAGCGACGACGAGCAGAGCGGGCTACAGCGCGATCGAGGCTTGAAACCCAGGTCCGCCGGTATGAAAGAATGACAACACAACTGAAGAACCGCTCATCAAGAGGGGCAGAGGGAACGGCCCGTTGAAGCCCCGGCAACCACTGTGATGACTCGCTCGACGATGTTGCGAGGCCGCCACAGCAGGTGCCAATTCCGTCCCGGCGCGTCCGCGTCCGGGGAAGATGAGGAGAAAGGCCTCGCTCTGCCATGACGGCTGTACTGGAATCCCCCGCGTCCGCACTCGTGTGCCGCAACTGCGGTGCGCAATACCCCCTCGGCGCCCAGCATGCGTGTTTCGAGTGTTTCGGCCCGCTCGAGATCGGCTATGACAAGGACGCTCTCGCGCGGGTGACGCACGACGACATCGCCGCCGGACCGCACTCGATCTGGCGCTACGCCGGCCTGCTGCCGGTGGGCCAGAATCCGCAGACCCGGGTCGACTCGGGCACCGGGATGACCCCGCTCATCCGGGCCGATCGGCTGGCCGACGAGCTCGGCTTCACCGCCCCGGTGTGGGTCAAGGACGACTCGGCCAACCCCACCCACTCGTTCAAGGATCGCGTCGTGTCCGTCGCGATCACCGGCGCCCGGGAGCTGGGCTTCGAGCGCATCGCCTGCGCGTCCACGGGCAACCTGGCCAACTCGGTGGCCGCCCACGCTGCTCGCATCGGCATGCCGGCAATCGTGTTCATCCCCTCCGACCTGGAGGCGGCCAAGATCGTCCAGACCGCGGTCTACGGCGGCACGCTCGTCGGCATCGAGGGCTCCTACGACGACGTCAACCGGCTCTGCAGTGAGCTGTCCGAGACCGACGATTTCGAGAACACCGCCTTCGTCAACGTGAACGTTCGCCCCTACTACGCCGAGGGATCCAAGACCCTGGGCTACGAGGTCGCCGAGCAGCTCGGCTGGCGGCTGCCGGCGCAGTACGTGGCCCCGATGGCGTCCGGATCGATGCTCACCAAGATCCACAAAGCGTTCAAGGAGTTGGTCGCGACCGGCCTGGTCCCCGAGTCGGCCTGGCGGGTCTACGGGGCGCAGTCGGCCGGCTGCTCGCCGATCGCGACCGCGTTCGAGCAGGGCGTCGACGTGGTGACGCCGGTGAAGCCGACCGGTATCGCCAAGTCGCTGAACATCGGCAACCCGGCCGACGGTCCCTACGCCCTGGACGCCGTTCGCTCGACGGGCGGCGCGATGGCGTTCGTCGGCGACGACGAGATCCGCGACGGCATCCGGCTGCTGGCCCGCACGACCGGAGTGTTCGCCGAGACAGCCGGCGGGGTGACCGTCGCCGTCCTGAAGAAGCTCGCCGCGTCCGGGCAGCTGGACACGTCGAAGGAGACCGTCGTCTACAACACCGGCGACGGACTCAAGACCTTGGACGCAGTCGCCGATCAGGTTGCGCCCACTGCCGTGATTCCCCCGACGTTGAAGGGCATGCGCGCCGCCGGCCTGCTGTCGTGACCGACTGGTTGCGGGCGATGTCCGAGTCGTGAGTTCGTGATGATCTCTGCTATCGGGACCATGGGTGGTCCATTGACCCGAGATGATCAAGGACGCTACGCGGGGCTGGCGCTCAGGTTCTGGGTGCCGATCACGCGCAGCAGTTCGAGCTTCTCGCGGGCGTCCGTGCCGGGACGCGGGTAGAGCACCACCAGGATCTGCTCGCCGACCCCGCCCACCAGGGACTCGCACAGCAGGTCGAACACGCCGATATCCGGGTGGACGATCCGCTTGCGGTCGGCGCGGCGCACGGCGACTTCGTGCTCGGCCCACAGCGCGGCGAACTCCGGGCTGGCGGCGAGCAGACGCTCGACCAGCCTCGTCACGTCGGCGTCGCCGTGGCGTCGGGCCGCCGTCGCGCGCAGGTCCGAGACGTGGGTGCGTGAGTGGCGGTCCCAGTCCTCCTGCGGGTACGGCGCGCGCACGGACAGGTCGGTGAACCACATCCACGGGAAGTTGCGGGACGGCCCGGTCAGCGAGGCACGATCACCGGTCAGCGCCACCGACATGCGGTTCTGCACCAGCACGTCGCCGATGTCGGAGACGACGAACGCCACCACGTCGTCCAGCCGCCCGAGCAGGTAGAGCAGCCCGGGACTCACGTGCGGGTCGGTGCCGTGCCGGACCGGCGCCGCGTGGCCGGCGAGCCGGAACAGGTAGTCGCGCTCGTCGTCGGTCAGCCGGAGCGCGCGGGCGAGCGAGGCCAGCAGCTGGGTGGACGGGTGCGGGCCGCGCGACTGTTCCAGCCGCGTGTAGTAGTCGGTGGACATGCCGGCGAGCGAGGCGACCTCGTCGCGCCGCAATCCCGGCGTCCGACGCCGCACACCGGGCGGCAGCCCGACGTCGGCCGGCGTCAGCCGTTCCCGGCGCCGGCGCAGGAAGCTGGCGAGTTCTTCACGATCCACGCCGTCCACTCTGCCCTTCCGGGCCTCGCCGAGCCAGGGATCGACAGTCCCTGCCGTGGCCGCGATCGACCAGGCAGGCTTGAGCCATGACGATCACGACACATCAACTCGGTAAGACCGGTCCGACTGTCAGCCGGGTCGGCCTCGGCGCCATGGGGATGTCGGGCATGTACGGCCCGGCCGACGACGCCGAGAGCACGGCCACCATCCACGCCGCGCTGGACGCTGGCATCAACCTGATCGACACCGGCGACTTCTACGGCTCGGGCCACAACGAGATGCTGATCGGACGCGCGATCGCCGGCCTCGACCGCGAGAGCTTCCTGCTCAGCGTGAAGTTCGGCGGGATGCGCGGCCCGGACGGCGCCTGGGGCGGCAACGACACCCGACCCGAGGCCATGCGCAACTTCCTCGCCTACTCGCTGCGGCGGCTCGGCATCGACCACATCGACATCTACCGTCCGGCCCGGCTGGACCCGAACGTTCCGATCGAGGAGACCATCGGTGGCATCGCCGAGATGGTCGAGAAGGGCTACGTCCGCCACATCGGGCTGTCCGAGGTCGGCGCCGAGACGATCCGCCGGGCCGCGGCCGTGCATCCGATCGTCGACCTGCAGATCGAGTATTCGCTGATCTCGCGGGGCATCGAGGCCGACATCCTCCCGACCTGTCGCGAGCTCGGCATCGGCGTCACGGCCTACGGCATCCTCTCGAGAGGCCTGATCAGCGACGCGATGCGAGCCGGCGCCACGTTCGAGGCGGGCGACTTCCGGGCGCACAGTCCGCGTTTCCAGGGCGAGAACTTCGAGCACAACCGCCGCCTGGTCGACGCGCTCGCCGAGATCGCGCAGGCGCGCGGGGTCAGCGTCGCCCAGCTCGCCATCGCCTGGGTGCTCACGCGAGGTGACGACATCGTGCCGCTCATCGGTACGCGGCGACGCGACCGGTTGGCCGACTCGCTGGGATCGCTTGATGTCAAGCTAACTGACGACGAGCTGGCGACGATCGAGCAGGCCGTCCCGGCCGACGCCGCTGCCGGCGAGCGCTACCCCGCGATCGGGATGACAACGCTGGACAGCGAGAAATAGCGTTTGCCGCCCGGGCAGGATGGGGGACGTGACCCTCACCCTGCGCTCGATGACCGACACCGAATACGCCGCTTTCCTCGGACGCCTGTTGCCGAGCTATGCGGCCGATATTGCCGAGGCGAAAGGGCTTTCAGCCGAGGCGGCGCGAGCGGATGCGAGCAAGCAGCTCGACGAACTGCTCGCCGACGGCACGAACACGCCGGGGCAACTGCTGTACACGGCGGTCGACGACGACGAAACGGTCGGTGTGCTGTGGCTGTCGACCGCGGCGCCGAGCGGCACTCCGGCGGGATGGGTATACGACATCGAGGTGGACGAATCCCAGCGGGGAAAGGGATACGGGCGACAGATCATGCTCCTCGCCGAGCAGGAGTGCCGCCGGCACGGGCTCGGCTCGCTACGGCTCCACGTGTTCGGGTCGAACCTCGTTGCCCGGCAGCTGTACGAATCTCTCGGCTACGAGATCACGTCGCAGACCATGGCTAAACGCCTCGATTGAGGCACGTGGTCTCTGGCCCTTTTACGACGAGCCGTGTACCGTCCGCCCCGGTCGTAGTGACGAGCGTTTCGGCTGACGGAGTACCACGTGGGCACACCAGCACACGTGCACTGCAGTGAAGCGGGACCGAGGAGCGAAGACCCTGGCGCTACGAAGGGTGGCGCCAGAAGGCCCCTAGCAAGGAGTGCACGTGGCACAGGGCACCGTGAAGTGGTTCAACAACGAGAAGGGCTACGGCTTCATCGCCGTAGACGGCGGCCAGGACGTCTTCGTCCACTACTCGGCCATCCAATCCGACGGCTACCGCTCGCTGGACGAAGGTCAGCGCGTGGAGTTCGAGGTTGCCCAGGGACCCAAGGGTCCGCAGGCTGACGGCGTACGCATCGTCACCTGAATCACTGAGCCAGCGATCGGCCCGGTCCGCTAACGCGGATCGGGCCGATCTGCTTATTGCGGCGACCGCTCGAGACATCGGAACGCGACCACGAACGCGGTGAGCGCTCGCGCGAAGAGCCCGCCGGCCGCGGATCCGACTCCGGCGGATAGGCACAGCCGACGGGCGGCGCGTATTCGTCAAGGCCGTCAGCGCCTCGACGAATGCCGCAGCGCCGGCCATGCATCGCGCCGAGGCCCGGCTCACCGGTGCCTTCCCGATCGGCGTACCGGTATCCCGCTTGTTGGACGTCTACGACGACGGCGAGTGGGTGGCCCTCGTGTAGGAGGATGTCGCCGGCCGGCACCCGACCATGCCGTGGCGTACGGACGAGCTCGGGCACGTCATGGATTCACTCGCCCGCCTGCACGAGTTGCTCACCCCGTGCCCGGTGCCCGACGTCGGTCGGGCGCTCGATGATCCCGAGAACATCAGCGAGTTCGCGTCCTGGGCCACCCTGCGCGACGGTTCGCCCGACGGCCTGGACGTGTGGACCCGCGACCACCTGGACGAGCTGGCAGCATTGGAGAGCGACTGGCGTGACGCGGCGGACGGCGACACGTTGCTGCACCTCGACCTGCGCGCCGACAACATGCTCATCCGTTCCGACGGCGACGTGGTGTTTGTCGACGGGCCGTGGGGCGCGCGCGGCGCCCCGCTGTTCGACGTCGTGGTCATGGCGCCGAGCGTTGCCATGCAAGGCGGCCCTGAGGTCGACTGGCTGATCGCCCGGCATCCTGCCGCGCGCGGCAGCGATCCACGCGCGGTCAATGCGTTGCTGGCCGCGATCGCCGGCATGTTCACCTCCCGGGCGTTGCAGCCACCGCCACCCGGGCTGCCGACGCTGCGCGCCTTCCAGGACGCGCAGGGCCGGGCCGCCCGCCGGATGCTGGCGGCCCGGCTCGAGCCCACCTGACTTGGCGAGCCTGAGAGGGCAGACCCCGGGAATCCGGGATGGCCGCGCGGCGTTGGCCAAAACGTGAACGAGTTCGGTGCCCTGCTGCAGATGACCGCGCAGGACGGCAAGCGTGATGAGTTGCTGCGCGTGCTGTCCAACTACGTCAACACGTTGGACGGCGAACCGGGAACGAGCCTGTTCGCGGCGGCCGCCGACCCCAACGACGCCGACCTGGTCTGGGTGTGGGAGGAGTTCGCCGACGGCGCGGCCGTGCGGCAGCACTTCGAACACGACTTCTTCCGGGCGCTGCAACTCGAGCTGGCCGATCTGCTGGCCGAGCCGGTGGCGGTGCGCCCGCTCGCCCCGTTCACCCACCGGGTGAACCCCGAGGTCGCGGCCGAGTAGCGGAGCGGCCTCGCTGGATATTCCGCACGATCGGCGGGTTTCCGGCGCAGCTCGCTCTGGCACCATGCACGACGTGGACCATTTGCCAGGTGCTTGCGCATGTTCGGCCGGCAGGACGAGCTGGCCACGGTGACCGAGCTGCTCGGCGATCCGTCCGCCGGTGTTCGCGGTGCGGTGCTCGAAGGC
>Ga0137412_10000824_pt1 | contig 23179 bp, 23 predicted proteins | sample CZODoug2_1_16fun_FD_122160 | JGI IMG/M metagenome (GOLD analysis project Ga0137412, IMG submission 122160) | Vadose zone soil fungal communities from Angelo Coast Range Reserve, California, USA - CZODoug2_1_16fungal (Hybrid Assembly) | ecosystem: Environmental > Terrestrial > Soil > Vadose zone... | reverse complement strand
CCCTCAACTTCACCGTTAGGCGGCGGCGATGTCCAACCTCGGCGGTATTGTCACATTCGGCGCAGCGGTTCTCCGGGCGCTGCTGGCGACCACTTTGCTGGCATCGTCCGCTGACGCCCAAACAAGCGATGTGCCCGCAGATCTGAAACGAAGTGCCGAGTGCATGCTTAAAGTCCTGAAGACCGTCCCGGGAGTTACTGAGCCGAAGCTAGGGTACGTGACGAACGAGGGATGGACCCATCCGTTTCTCGAGTACAGCGCAGCTGAAGTAAATAGTTGGGTACAACCGACGAGGTTCGAGGCGCAAAAATCTGATACGGGCAAATATTGGTTTCTGGGCAGTCTCCCCGGCGTCATATCTCCCGAAATCGGTGACGCGGATATCCACGTGACCGAGGCCGTCATGAAGAAGTGGAAAGCGCAGTGCAACGTCGAAGTGAATGCAATGCTCAATTAGCGCCGCCGCCTAACAATCGTTGGAGGGGGCCGTGTTGTGCCTCCTGATGCGATTGGCGCCTAACAATCATCCGCGACGCCAGACTGGTTGCCGCGGAGGCAGTCACAGCCGCGGGTCGAAGGAAAACGGTACAGGCGCGCCGATCTTCAACTGCCCGAAATCCGCATGCCGCGGATTCAGAACGTAGTTGAACTCCCCATCGACCACGATGCTGGGTACCTGCAACACGGTCGAGCGTGCTTGCCTTACCCACTGAGTACCGAACTCACGCGTCGAAGGTGGGGCGGGCAGCTGACGCCAATCCTCGGGTAGATGCTTCGCGATCTCGATGAGCTGCTCATCGATACTCACCGGAATCATCATCCACTGTACGGCGGCGAGTAGCCGCGTGTCCTCGGTGTGCACGAGTACCTCGAGCGAGGCAAGCGAGCGGCTCTCGGCTGTGTAGACGACGGCGACTCCTGGGCTATTCCAGCGTCCTGGGTGCTCGGCAGCGCCCTGTCCGTCAAAGGCAGCGGCCGTATGTGCCTTCTTGCAGATACGCCAGGCCGTGATCAGGCAAAGATTCCGTGCTCGATGCGGCCCAAGACCCGCTCGACCTCCCTCGATCCCGGCTCCGTTGCCGCGAGTTGCAACGGGGTTTGACCCCCGAGCTCTCGGAGTGGACGCTGCAGCCACTGGCGTGCGTTGTCCTCGCTTTCGAGAGCCGAGACAGCGAGCGAGATGATTCTCATGAGACGCGCCAGGCGCTCCGATTCGTCTGGCTTGAGGCGCGCACCGCTCTTTAGCCGGCGATCGAGAGTCTTCTCGCTGATCTTGACGATTGAACCGACTTTTGTGGCCCGGATGCCCAGAAACGCGCCGATGCGCTTCACGACGGAGGGGGGCAGGCCGCCAAGGACGACAGCTGCCATCTCTAGGTCGTTCTCGAGCGGATACGACTTGAAGACTACGGACATATGTCTACAAAATATAGACAATTGTCTGGAAGATCAAGGCCAGCTTGCTCGGGCATCGGTCGGAATTGCTTCGAATCCGGTGTCTCAATTGCTAGGTAGATATACTTAACTACCGAGGTATTGAGACTGGGTGGTTATGAGCGGTAGCCTGGAGCAAAGGACCGTCGCTGCCGTGAGGCGGCTGGGCCTTGCTCGGCCGCGCGATCTCACGCGACTCGGGCTGCGCCGTGAGTACGTCCAACGACTGACAGAGCGCGGAGCGCTGGTGCGCGTCGCTCGGGGGCTCTATGCGGTTCCCGACGCCGAGATTTCGACCCATCGGTCCCTGGTGGAAGTCGCTTGCGCCGTTCCTGCGGCGACGGTCTGCCTGCTCAGCGCGCTGCGCTTTCATGAGCTCACGACGCAGGCTCCGCCGGAAGTCTGGATCGCACTCGACGTCCATGCCTGGAGGCCGCGTCGCACGCCATTTCCGGTGCGAACGGTGTATTTCTCCGGCGCAGCCCTGACGGCGGGTGTGGAAGTGCACAAGATAGACGGCGTCCCGGTGCGCATCTATTCCGCCGCCAAGACTGTGGCCGACTGCTTCAAGTACCGCAACAAGATCGGCACGGAGGTCGCCGTCGAGGCTCTGAAGGACTACCTCAAGAAGTACCGGCGAGGTGCCGACGCGCTGTGGCGCTTTGCGAAGATCTGCCGCGTAGCGAATGTGATGCGTCCGTACCTGGAGGCAGCTGGTTGAAGGCCAAGGAACCAAGGGACCGCTCCGCCTCCGTCCGCGCGCGCCTTCTCAATCTCGCGCGCGATCGTGGTGAAGACTTCCAGATCACGCTCCGAAACTACCTCTTCGAGCGCTTCCTGTACTGGCTCAGCCGCTCGGAATTGCGTGGAACCTTTAGCGCGTTCTTTCCGTCGTGCGATCGCGTAGCTGGTCGTCTCCCCGTGTCCGTGTGGATCTCTGTGCCTTCGCGAACCGAATGATCTGCTCCGCCAGCCGCTCCCGGTCGGTCAGCACCGGCGGGAGATGCATGGCGAAGTAGCGGACGTGGCCGCCGAGGACGATCTCGCCCTGGGCCTCCAGTTTCGAGGCGACAGCGTTCCAGCCCTCGACGACCGCCCTTCGCGTCTCGAGGAGCCTCGCTCGCGCCGGGTCGGTGCTAGGCGTCGTTGCGTGAAGCTCGCGTACGATGCCGTCGAGCTTCTCGCGCAGCGCATAGGAGTGTCCCTGTAGAACACATCCTTGGCGGCTCGCTTCGTTTGACCCCGCACGGACCTCGGGGTCGCATTCGCGGCGATCCCTTGCTCGCGCATCATTCGGGCGAAGTCCTGCCGCCACTCCCGCAGCATGGCCTTATCGATGTGGAGACGCCTTCCGTCGATGCCCTCGGCCTTGACGACCAGGTGCACGTGGGGGTGTCTCTGATGCGTGTGCAGTGCCATGGCATACCGGTGCTTGGCCCCGAACTTCTCCCGCGCGAAGGCCTTTGCCGCCGCCAGTACCGCCGCCGGCGGCGTCGGTGCCGGCATCGAGAGCGTGACGTTGTGCACCAGCTTGACGCCGGCCGCCGCGACGCTTTCACCACGCGGTGCCCGGTACTGGCCGCGCGTGAGCTCCAGATGCCAGCTCCGAAGCAGCTCCTTCTGGCCCTCCCTGAACACGTGCTGCCCATCGTCCGTCTCGAGGTCGAGTTTCCCGTGCTGGCTGATGTAGGAAAGGTGTGCCGCGACGGCGCCGACCCTCCGTCCCCCGCCGGTCACCTTGACCATGACTTCAGGCGTCCGGCCCATGACCGTGCGCTGGATCTGCTCGATCTGCGCTGCCGAGAAGCCACGAGACTCCGAAGGACCCGCCCGTCCGCGGCTAAACAAGTCCAGGAAGGGGCGATCTCGAGACGCCACGCGAAAGGGACGCCTACTCAAAGCGGCTCTCCCAGGCCATGAGTGCAGCCTTGGCGAAGTCATGTGTCCGTTGTTCCAGAGTCGCTACCGCGACGCGCATACGGCTGAGGGTCTGGCGCACGTCTTCGAGGCCCGGGCCGCTCAGGGCCGGGTTTCGAGCGCTCTGAGCGAGCAGGGTGCCGACCCCGCAGAGTGTGACGATGCTCTGCTTCAGAGCCGCGAGCTCGTTGGCGGAGAGGGGCGGGTCGGCCGCCACGTGTGCCCGCGCCATCGCGGCCAGGTAGGTCGAGGTTTTCATGCCTCGTTCTGCAGCGCGACGAGCGATGACAGCTCCATCGCCCGGGCGCAAGCGAATGGTAATGCGGTCAGTCGCCCGTACACGTTCCGCGGCCGGGTCGTGTGCAGGGGGTCCCTGCGTCCTGCCGTCTTCATCCACAAATGCCCGAATCGCCATCAACGCAAGTCTCGACTCGGATATGCCGGCCGCGTGGGCCAGGGTTGCGAAGCGGGTCTTCTCCGCCGCCGAGGCGCGGGCGGTAATCGACAGCCGTGTTGCCCGGGTGGCGCGGCAGCTCATATCGATTCCGGGTGTCGGCCCGAGCTAAGGCCTCAATTGTGTGCCCGCTGCCCGCGACCGCGAGGGGCCGGTGGTAAGGGAAGGGGGAGAGCACCTTGGCGCTTCCTGCACGATCGGGTTGAGGCTCGTGCGGGGCTGACGCTGGTCGTCGACCGGGTGATCAGCTCCGTGATCGCCGCGGCGGAGATGAATCGGCGGCAGCCGATGACGACACTGGCCAGCTCTCCCGATCGGAGCAACTGGTAGATCGTGTTCCGTGAAATGCCGCCCAGAAGCTTGCGGGCCTCCTGGATGGAATACAGTTCGGGGTGATGCATGGTTGCCAAGTTCCTCGGAGGATCTCTCTGAAGCGGGCCGTACCCGCGAGCAAGCTTGGAGCACTGCGCGGGAAAAAGTAAGCGAAGTTTTGCTGCTTTTTAAGCGAAACCTCGGATTTTTCTTGAGTCCGTCCACGCACATCCATAGGCGTCGCGCATCTCAACACGCGCGCCGCGCCACCAGTGGCGAGTGCCGAGAACCAGCTACTCCGTCACCCCCGAACCCTAGTGAATTGTTTCCCTGACGTGCGTCTATCGGTAGCTGGCAAGCGTGCGCAGAAACCTCGTTGCGGCTGTTGCAGGTCGTGCAACAGAGTGCGACACGGGAAAGTAGTTTGCCGAGCGCTCCTCGGGCGTCACGTCCGGCACGATGAAGCTTGAGCGTCTGCTCGGACGGTGCGGGTCAATCAAAGCATTGACGATCCGACGTTCTTGCAGCTGAACGGCAGGTCGTCGGAGAGGTCTTCTGACGTTGGCGTTGTGCTGTCAGGTTCTCACTGGATGCCAGGAAGGCAATTTCAGCATCATCAACATGACAACATGTCTGTGAACCGGAGTGTTGGTTCGACGCCGAAGGGCGTCGCAAATCACTGTATCGCTGAGCGTCGACGCCGAAATCCCTGGTCACTCCTCGACGCCGGTTTACACTCAAAAGATCAAAAAGGTCACGACGACAGCGAGCACCGGAATGACGCCGCCGCAAATCGCTATGCACGTTGTTCGCTGCCAGAAGATAATCTTGCGGTCGCGGTCGGTATCGAATTCCGCGGATATCGTTGGATCCAAGCGATACTTAGAGAACTTGCGCCAGAACAGAAGGGTTCCTATCGCCAGCAGTACAAGACTCACGGGAATCCAAACATCTAGTGTAGCCATTTGGTCGAACTGACCACCACTCAACAGCGGCCATCTTAGACTCGTTATCAGGAAGACTGAGTAGAGCGCGGCAGATGGACCGAGCAGGGTTACGACAATCACTTCAACCAAGGCTGTAAAATATGGAATGTGGTTGCTTGGGTCGCGCCTAGCTAGCGCGTAGCGCCGCAGAAAGTAGCGGGTAAGTATTCCGACATCCATGAGGGGTCACTCTATCGCTAGGCTTCCGCCTCCGTACAGCGCGACGCACGCGTCGAGGCGCCCTTGAACAACCGCTCCCGCGGCAACCGATCTTGATCCTCCTGCTCGAGCATAGCCAATAGCAGCCAGAGAGCCGACTCCTGTGCTCGACAGTAACGCCTCCACTGTTAGATCGACAACCCCGAAGCCGGCAGCTTCGAAGGCGCCTCGGGCGCCATTTTGCCGGCTTCCTTGGTATACGTTGAATCCAACCGCAACCCCGGACACAAGCAGACCCGTGTTCCTCAACACGGCTCCCGAGGCTTGTAGTATTGGCCTAAAGGCACCCCCGGCGTTCGCGTAGCCGGCGTTTGTGTACGGTGGCGAAAATGCCGAAGGGGTTCCTACAAATGCCTTCCCCAACGTCGTGTCACTGCCGGCCTGCGCGAAGTCTGCCGAAGCATGGGCACCTCCCAGCGTTTGGGCGGCGTTCTGCGCCCGACTGGCTCTGCGGCTTTCCGAATTCGTAGACGCGGAAGCGAGCGCGTCCCGGACACACTGAGTGAATTGTTCTCCTTGCGACGGCGCGCCGGGCGCATACGGTCGTCAGAACTGCCGTTCTGCTGCAAACGCGGACACTCCGCTATCCTGCCCTCACACCACTTTCCGTCACCCGCACGCAGCTCCCGCTGCGAGTGTGGCCCGTCGTATCCAAAGCGCCGGAATTTACCAGCCGGTGATGCCGCGCCAGATCTCCACACTACGGATCTCGCGTCCGAGCTTCCCGTCGCCGAGCCAGACCGAAGCCAGCGCGCATGGGATCAATTCCGAGCCCGCACACTCCGGCTTCGACGCGACGTCGGTAATGGCAGGGGGAGAACCGCTTGGGCCGTCAGGCGCGATCGTGTGGAGGCGAGCGAGGGGCTGATGGTCGTGGTTGACCTGGCGACGAGCTCGGCAATCGCAGCGGGGGAAATGAAGCGCCGGCAGCCAATGACGACGCTGGCGAGTTCGCCGGTCCGAAGGAGACGGTAGATCGTGTTCCGGGATATGCCACCGAGGAGCTTACGGGCTTCCTGGATGGAGTAGAGCGCGCGGTCCTGCATGGTGTCTTCTGCGAAAGGGAGCCGGACCCGGATGTTATTTGGCTATCAGAGCAGTAACGACTGTTGAAACAGTCGATTTGGCCACGTTGCAGGTCTTGCAACTGGACGGCAAGAGGGGGTATGGCGCGTCTTTCGCCGGATACTCACCGCTCTTTTCCCGAATAGCGGTGATTCACCCCCAATAATCCGACCAATCGTCCACTCGCTTTCAAACGAATCAACGAGTTCCCAAGGAGTACCCCACTCGGAGCCGGTGCTTCTCACCTGGCTGAAACGTTCTTCGTTCGGGCTGTCCCTCTGCGTCCCTTCGCGTCGCCGAGCGTTTCGGCGAGCAGTTTCATTTTTTGTGTATCCTGAGTTACGGGGTGGCGGATAACTCCATCGGGATATGAAGAACGAAAGGGTGTTTTCACGGGTGTTGAGCGTGGGGCTGCTGTGTGGCCTTGGCTCGATCGGGATGCGAGGCGCAGCCGCCGAAGACTGGTTGCCGGTGTCACCAGACGAGCTGCAGATGACGAGCGAACCGGATGCGCCCGGGGCTAGCGCCACCTATCTCTATCGACAGGTCGACCGCGACGACAGCGGCAATTTCGAACGCGTCTATGTGCGCATCAAGATACTGACCGAGGGCGGCCTCAAGTATGCCAACGTCGAAATCCCCTTCATGAAGGACGTAGAGAGCATCCGTTCCATCCAGGCGCGCACGATCCGGCCGGACGGCAGCGGCGCCAACTTCGATGGCACGGTGTACGAAAAGCCGATCCTCAAGACCGGTCGCGTCAAATACATGGCCAAGGCCTTCACCCTCCCTGAGGCCGAAGTCGGCTCGATTCTCGAGTACCGGTACGACCACGTCTTGCCGGCCGGCTGGATATTCGACTCGCGTTGGGTTCTGAGCGAGGACCTGTTCACGAAGTCCGCCCGCTTCTCTCTGGTACCCAACCCCCACTACGCGCTGATGTGGAGCTGGCCGCGTGGGCTGCCGCCCGGGACCGCGGCGCCAAAATCTGAGCGCGGCAGGATCCGCCTCGAGACGCACAACGTTCCAGCGGTGGTGACCGAGGAGTACATGCCGCCCGACACCGAGGTGCGCATGCGAGTGGACTTCGTATACGACTTCGGGCACATCTCCCGCACTGACCCTGTGCAGTTCTGGAAGTTCTACGGCAAGCGGCTCAACGACACCGTGGAGCACTTCTGCGACCGGCGCAAGGCCATGGAGAAGGCGATCGCACAGCTCGCGATATCCAGCGATCCGCCCGAAACAAAACTCCGCAAGGTCTACGCTCGGGTGCAGCAGATTCACAACCTCTCGTACGCCTCAGAATCGGAGCGCGAGGCTCGGCGCGAGGAGCCAGCTGCAATCGCCAACGTGGAGGACGTCTGGAACCGCGGGTATGGCAACGCGGAACAGATCGCCTGGCTGTTCCTCGCGCTGGTGCGCGCAGCCGGCATCGACGCCCAGGCAGTATCGATTGGCACGAGGGACCGCTATTTCTTCGATCACCGCTACATGAATCCTACGCAGCTCAACACCGGCGTCGTGGTGGTGAAGCTTGGCGATCGCGATTTCTTCCTCGACCCCGGGGTTCCGTTTACGCCCTTCGGCCTCCTGCCCTGGTACGAGACAGATGTCGATGGATTGCGGCTTGATAAGGAGGGCGGCACCTGGGTGCGCACGCCTACCCCGAACGCGAGCGATTCCCGGATAGAGCGGCGTGGCACCTTCAAGTTCGAGAACGGCACACTCGAAGGGAAAGTCAGCGTGACGTACACCGGTCTGGAAGCCTCGTGGCGACGTCAGGTAGAGCAGTCTGAGGATGAGGCCGCGCGGCGGGAATTTCTCGAGGGAGACCTGCAAGGCTTCATTCCAACCGGCATCAACGCGAAGTTGACCAATAGCCCGGATTGGAACGGCTGGGAAACACCTCTCGTGGCCGAATACGATCTGGAGGTGCCGGGCTGGACTGCGCCCGCGGGCAGGCGAGCGCTGATGCCGATCGGTCTGTTCGGCGGCGCCGAGAAGCACACGTTCGAGGCAGCCTCACGCGTTCAGCCGATGTACTTCCAGTTCTGCACCCAGCATGCCGACGACCTGACAGTTGAGATCCCAGAGCCCTGGCAGCTCGAGAGCCTCCCCAAAGGACTGATAATCGACCTGAAAGGTCTGGTATTTAAGGAAACGGTTGAGCAGCAAGGCAAGTCGGTGCACGCGACACGCGCGCTCACCCTGAACGTGCTGCTCGTGGATGCAAAATCCTACGACAGTGTGCGACAGTTCTATCAGAAGGTGAGAACAGAAGACGAGGCACAAGCCGTGCTGTCCTATGGCAGACCTGCGCGCAGATAACCCGACCCATGACCGGGCCATGCGGCTCGCGCTGGCCGCGGCGCTGATGGCCGTTACGGGCGGCGCCGGCGCAGGTGTGGTCACACCGCCGCCCTGGACACAGTCGCAAGTCGGAGCGCCGCTCCCTCCGCATGATGAAGATACCGATGCGGTAAAGCTCTACTCCGAAATCGCCCTGACCGTCGACGCGAAGGGCAAGATCCGCAGAACCGATCGGGAGGTCTTTCGCATCCTGCGTGCTCAAGGCGGCAAGCGAGCCGTCGCACGCGCCGACTTCGATGCGCAGAGGCGCGTCACGCAGATCCACGGTTGGTCCATCCCGGCCGATGGCAAGCCCTATGAGGTCACGGAAAAAGACTCCGTGGAAACGGCCCTGGTCGGGGTGTTGAACGGACAGTTGATGGGGGACCTGCGCAGCAAGGTGCTGCGAATCCCGGCGGCCGTGCCGGGCAGCACGGTAGGCTATGAAATCGAGCAGGAGCTGCAGCCGTATGCGCTCTTGGATGACTGGTTGTTCCAGGACACCATCCCGGTTCGCGAGGCTCACTACAGTCTCGAACTGCCACCCGGTTGGCGCTTCAAGGCGACCTGGATTAATCACGCCGAGGAGGCAGTGGCCCAGGTAGGGCCAACAGGCTGGCAGTGGGTGGTGCAGGATGTGAAGGCCATCAGGCCGGAACCGCAGATGCCGCCCATGCGCGCCGTCGCGGGACGAATGGCCGTGTTGCTCCTGCCTCCCACTGGTCGGGAACAGGGTTTCCAGAATTGGAGAGAGCTGGGGACGTGGTATCTGAGTCTCGCGCGCGACCGTGGAACCGCCTCGGACGAGATCAAGAAGAAGGTCGCGGAGCTCACCGCCTCGCAGGAAACAACTCTTGGAAAGATTCAGGCGCTGGCGAGTTTCGTACAGACCGACATCCGCTATGTGGCGATTGAACTCGGCATCGGCAACCTCCAGCCGCACAGCGCCGCCGATTCATTCGCGCACCGCTACGGAGATTGCAAGGACAAAGTCACGCTCCTCAGCTCGATGCTGAAGGATATCGGAATCGAGTCGTATTACTTGCTCGTCAACACCACGCGCGGTGCCGTTACTTCCGCTGCGCCCCTAGATCTCGATTTCAATCACGTCATCATCGCGATCCAGCTGCCGCCGGACATCCAGGACCAGATACTGCTGGCCACGCGTCAGCACACGAGACTCGGCCGGCTTCTCCTCTTCGATCCTACAGACCCGTTTAGTCCGCTGGGGCAGATCCCGGGAATCCTGCAGGGAGGCTACGGGTTGTTGGTGGCACCAGACGGTGGCGAGCTGATCGAGCTGCCCGTACTGCCGTCGAGCGCCAATGGCATCCAGCGCACGGCGCACCTTAGGCTCGATGTGAACGGACAACTGAGTGGCGAGGTGCATGAAGTCTGGGCCGGCGATCCGGCTGCAAGGGAGCGCGGAATCCTCGCAGCGGCGAGCTTGGAAACCGGCCGCGCCAAGCCCCTAGAGGCGCTTCTGGCCGACTCGTTTGCCACGTTTAACCTTACCCAGGCGGCCTTATCGAACCGACTAGCGGCGAGCAGTCCACTGGAGTGGACGTACTCACTCGCGGTCGACCAGTACGCCAAAGTAAGCGGCGATCTCATGACGGTGCGATCCAGGGTGCTGGGCAGCAAGAGTCCCGGGTTTCTCGAAACCAAAGAGCCTCGACAGTACGACATCGAATTTGAAGGACTGCGCCGCGACACGGACGTGTTCGAGATCGCCTTGCCTGCTGGGTACAAGGTCGATGAGCTGCCCCGGGCATTGGATGAGGAGCACACGTTCGCGACCTACCACAGCAAGACCGAGGTCGTCGGCAGCACACTCCGATACAGCCGGACTTTCGAGCTCAAGAGCGTTTCGGTTCCCGCGGCTCAGGCGGATGAGCTCAAGGCATTCTATCGCGCGATCCTCAACGATGAGCGCATGCCCGCGGTGCTGCGAAACGTCGGGCGGTGACGGACGCCCAGCAAGACAGTCTTATGCCTTGGGGTACGCTGGTGGGGTAGGCCAGGGCTGCCAGCGCGCACTTGTCCTTTCCCAACAATGTCCTACGCGCGACCTGCGATTCCGACCCTAAACTCGAGCGAAGGAGGGCAAACGAGCCTGACGTTGACCGACCAGTCACTGAAACGGAGGCAGACCAGTGCCCCAGATTCATCGCCTGCGGCGCCCCACACCACAACTTGTCCATTCTGAAGCCACGGGTGACGGTTCATACCGCTGGAAGACGGTGTTACCCTTGTATCCGAAAGGTCACAGCTTAGCTCAGCGTCTCCCGTCGTCTTTGGCGACCTGTGGCAGCTGCCCTCTCGCGAACGGCTGAGGATTGACGGTCGACCCCTGGAACGCTGCCAAGTACCAAGAGCAGGCCGTCCCGGAGGGTTTGTGTTCCAGAGGTGCGGGCCGGTCACGTGATCGCTGAAGAGCCAAAAGACTTCGGGGGGACGCTCAATGACGCCCCATTTCGGCAACCGAGCGGTTCGCGGCGACGGCGCGCTCGCGCCTAGCGCGCCGGCCCTTACCACAGCGATACGGTGCGCAGTCGTGGCGGTCACGCTGGCTCTGAGTACTGGCTGCGCCACGATCGTCCAGGGGACGACAGCAAAAATTCCCGTGGCCTCTGACCCGACAGCCGCCGACATTCTCGTGGACGGTAATTTCGTCGGTCAGACCCCCGCCACCGTAGTGCTTAAGAAAACGACCGATCACTTACTGACGATTCAGAAGGTCGGCTATCAGCCGAAGGCTGTGCCGGTGGTCAAAACGATAGGCGGGGCGGTGTGGGGCAATATCTTGGCCGGTGGCTTGATCGGCTGGGGCGTGGATGCCTCAAACGGTGCCCAATACAACCTGATCCCTACGACCATCGCGGTGAAACTCGACCCCGTTACCGGCGTGGCCTTGGGCGCGGGTGCCGAAGATTCCGCGGCCTTCGTCACCAGATTATCCGCACTGGATCAGTTGCACGATCGCAAGCAGCTCTCCGACGAGGAGTACGTGAAAGGCAGGGTCGAACTGTTCAAACAATACATGCCCGAGGCCTTGCCCTCGGTGGATGCCTCGCAGGCCAAGTAGATCGATTTACTTGCGCAGTTCCGTGGACTGCTGGAGTGAGGTCTGCAATTTGGCCAACGCATCTTCGGACGCTCGTTCACCGGCGAGCGACACATTGTGCTTCAGCTCCGCGTACTCCGCATGGCCCGTGCCCGTCGAGGACAGGGAGGTTACGGGGCGTCCGGCGACATCCGTGAATTTGCAGGTCAGTTGGACCGTAAAATCGGTCGCCATCCATGTCAACACTCCGCTGGACGAGGAAGTCGTGGTTATCTCAGGTACTGCGACATAAACGATGGAGTGTTTGGCGATGCTATCGACATCGCTCATGGACTTAAGAACCTCTGCGTCCTGAAAGACATTCCCCAACACTCTGTATAGGCCGGCTTCCATATCGGCATAGGGTCTATAGGACACCTTGTCACCTCCGCCACCGCTGCTGATCACTTCCTTGTTGAGTTTTTCAGGGGAAATATACAGACCGACAGTTTTGGGAACGCGACTGCCTTCGGCCACGACTGCCAGACGATCGATATCGGGCCGAACGATCATCGGATGAGCGCAACCGGCCAGGTACACGATCACCACCAACAGACCGCCAGTCCTCGGATTGCTCATGGTCGTCCCCCGCTTGGTGTATCGCGTTACTTGACGGCCTGCAGGAAAGCCGGGTCGGTGAAGAGCTCCGACAGTAACTTCTGTACCATGATGGGATAGCGCTCTTGCGCGCGGGGGATGGCGATCGCGCCGACAAACGAAGAGTCCCATTCATCGTGGATCGATTTCACCTGATCGTACCGGGTTTGCCCGCCACGCGTGATCACGAAACGTGCCGCCAGATCACCACTGGCCGATCCCATCGGGGGCACGCTGATGTCGTTCTTTTGCAGCGCACCGGAAAATTCCATCTGGGCGGAGGGAGAGAGTCTTCCCGCAAGCGATAGCTCTTGTTCGAGCGCTTGCGCCAGGTACTTGGCGTACGAACCCTCATACGGCGAATTGAGCGAAGAGCCGCGGATCGAAATCGGATTGGCATTGCCTTTGTCAGGCGTGGATGTGAAATTCCCGACCTTGGCTGGTTGCATGGCCGCGTCTTTCAGTCTTTGTACGTTCTCGAGCGATGGGCTGTAGTGCGGTGCGACTAGTGCACAACCGCTCGTCAAGGTGGTTGACCACAGGACGACCAGAAATACGCCGTTTCGGTTCATCACTACGCCTTCCCGAATTATGTTGGTGATTGTTGTCAGCCGTAATGAACGGGACAGCGCTTCCCCCACGCAGATTGTTGTCGTCGTGCGCTGGTTCGGGCGCCTGCGCCAATATAGTTACGCGGCCGGAGTGCGTCAAACGTAGTCGACGCGACTCTACGGACCGCGTTTCGTTGCTACAACTTGACGTTCAGGAGGCGGTTCGAGAGACCCTGCCCGCAAGGGAAACGATTCGAGTCTCGGGGCGTTGGGTACTGAGTGCTGCATGACGTGAGCGATCCTCGGCCATTCAGCAGGCAAGCCCAGGCGACCTGCAAAAGCAGATGCTCGCGACTATCGCAGTGTCTGGCGCGAAGCTCAGCCTGAAGCCCCACGGTTTACCGTAGACCGTGACTCCTGAAGTACTACCGTGATAGTTGACAGAGATTGCGCGTCGGAGTTAACTGCTACTCAGATAGTCGGTTGGTGATCCTGTCATCGTGCGTATCGTCCTGGCCGAACGCGAAGCCGAGCTGATGCAGGTCCTGTGGGAGCATGGTCCGTCCACAGTCACCGAAGTGCGTGAGCGGCTAAAAGACACGCTCGCTTACACGACCGTGCTGACAGTCTTGCGAAAGCTCGAGACTAAGGGCTACCTAGGGCATGAGGAAGACGGCAGGGCGCATCGATATTTCGCCCGGGTCGCTCGAGATGCGGCGCAAAGCAACGCACTGCGCGATTTGGCGAGGAAGCTCTTCCAGGGCTCGACTGAGCTGCTGCTCACGCACTTGGTTTCGGATCAGCGGCTGACCGACGAACAAATCCGACGCATCCGACGTCTGCTCGATGGGCGGCCGAAGGGGACCAAGCCATGATCTTGAGATTCATGGCGTACGGAATAGTGGTCGCATCGCTCTTCGGACTCGCTGCATTGGCTACCGAGCGCGCCTTCGCGGTCGGCAAATTGCCGCGGCGCGTGCTCTGGGCGGCGTCCCTGATCGCCTCACTTGCGTTTCCGACGATGATGGCATTGACGCCTCACAAGATGCCCGAGGCTATTCCGCAAATCTCGGTCCTCTACGTACCTTCAGTGGCAGAGCCCCAGGGTCCTGAACTGTCGACCGCGACTAAAGTGGCATCTGAGCGCAGAGCTGCAGCCGAGCGGGTAGCAAAACCACGTTCTAGCTGGCGCGATGTGCCGGAGCTCGATCCTTTTCTCCTGCGTGCCTGGATTGGCTCGTCTTTGGGCTTTCTGGCGCTTTACGTCGTGGGCTGGCTGTGCCTGACGCGCGTGGCGCGTCACTGGCCTTGGGAGCAGCTCGATGGCGCGTCGGTACGGGTGGCCGACGAGGTGGGTCCCGCAGTGCTCGGATACCTCCGGCCGCGGATTGTGGTTCCTCGATGGGTATTGACCGCCCCGCCAGGGGTCCGCGCTATGTTGCTTGCACATGAACGGGAACACATCGCCGGCCATGATCCCTTGCTCCTGTTGGGTGCACTACTGGCGATCGCGTTGGCCCCATGGAATCTGCCGCTCTGGTGGCACTTGCGCAGACTACGTTTTGCCATGGAGGTGGATTGCGATGCCCGCGTCGTGCGAGGAGGGACCGAGGCACGCGCGTACGGTGAGATGTTGCTGGCGGTGAGTCAGCACCGCATGCGTATCCCGCTCGGAGCCATGGCATTGACGGAGCCGGTCTCGCAGCTCGAGCGTCGGATCCGTGTCCTGGTCGATGCACCCTATCGCGGCGGCAGATGGGTCACAGGGGCGGGCATTGCGCTGGCAGCGTCGCTCCTTGCCACGGCTGCCCAGGTGACCGCCCCCGCTCTAAAACTTTCCGCAAACCTGCGCAAACTCCCGCCCGAGGACATTCGTCCCGGCGCGCAGTGGGCACGGGATGCCGCCCGTGCGCGCTTCCCAGAGCTGTTCGACAATAGGTTCGACGGCACGGCCGTCATTACGTTCGTCTTTGATCCCAATGGGGCAGTGCTTATTGCTGACAAGAAGATGTTCCCTGCGGGCTCGGCGCCGTCAGGTTTTAATGAGGTTGAAGCGGCTAAAGCTGCCGGAGCCGAAGGCTCGAACATCGCCTACGGAAGCGCTGAATACGCGCTCACTATTGGGCCCTGGCTGGAGTCAGAGAATCCCAACCGGATCGATATCGTTTATGCCGTACTCAAGTGGCCGGTCGACCCCGCGCGATCTGAAGCTCGGGTCTTGGCGGCGGTACATGCCCATTTCCCTGAGCTTTTTCACGGCGAAGCCGCCAACGATGGGGCGCGGGTTGCTGTCTTCATGAACGACGATGGCACGGTGGATCGCGCGGACAGCGAAGTCTTCACGCCCGGATACCACACAGGTCTGGATTTTGATGGGCTGGAGCGCTTTACAGCACTCGGCATCAAGCCCGATCAGATGGGGCGCCACGGCACCATCTTGGAACGACGGATCATCATCGGCTATGCCTGGCCGAGACGAACTGACGACGCTCCCGACGATAGTCCGCAGCCGCACGCGGTCCTGCGGGAGCGGGCGGATCAGGCGTGGACGGGTGTTATCAAGACAGATGACGCGGACGATCGCGCCATTGTCGAGCGCTATTTCTCTGACGACGCCTCGCGGATCCCTCTGCGTGCGGGTGAACGACGGTGGATCCTCTTCGGTCGCGATGGACGCGTCTGGGCCATCGGTCGGGGGTTTGATGAAGGCAGCCGGCTACTGACGGGCGAGATCGAGGCTCGCTTCCCCGGGATCAAAGTGAGTGCGTCGACCCAGCCGACCTTAAACAACGTGAATTGCTTGGGGGCAACACCAGCAGAAAGGCAAAGGCTCCATGTGCTGTGCGTTTGGCTCGCAGCGGACTCCCCAATCACGGACCAATCGAAGGTCGATTTGAGTCGCCGGCCGGATGTATTTCTTGCGGCCGAACTTGAGACTGATCTCGGAGCACACATTCGGATGCCGGTATCTCTGAACTTTGGTACCTGGGCCGCGTGGTATGGCGTTGACTGTACGATTTATCGTCTTCTTGGGCCGTGTGACTTGCGATTTGCTGCACACGATGGCGGCGGGAATCAGGTCGAGTTGACGGTCGGTCAACAGTTGCCTGGAGAACAGGATATAACGCTAGTCCCCGAGGGAACGGTTCGAGTCAACTATGGTGGGGAGGAAACTGTCCGCTTCACGGACCGTGAAGGACACTCATTGCGAATCAAGTTGAGACCGATCAGGCTCGGACTAACCTCGGGAAACTCGGCGCAGGCCTCAGGTGAGGCGGCGTCTCGCGCAGAGCCCGCGCTGGAGGCGCTGCAGTGGAGCGATGTCGGCGCCAGCGCGCAGTGCCGCGATGGGACGTACTCTCATGATCATCGGCCCAATGCGCGTTCCTGCGTTGATCACGGTGGTGTACGGAAGTGGCTCCAGGGGCGCGACCAGGTGTTGCTCCGCTAGCGTGCCAAGGACATCGGCGTGAGAAATCTCGGGGGCGAAGCGACAGGGCGCTCGACCGTAGCCTCAATCTTTTGTCTTTTGCTGTCTGGCCGCGCCCTGCAGATTGCCAAGGTCGGGGTCGCGAGTTCGAGTCTCGTTTCCCGCTCCAGTTTCACAGTTTTTCGCGCAGCCGCTGAAGCTCCTCGACCGCGAGCCGGAGCGCATTGCCGATGTTTTCCGGATGGGCGTCACGATTCCGCAGCAGCCGCTGCGCGGCGACATCTACGATGTCCCTGATGCCGTCGACCAGGTCGATCAGCTCCTGAGAGTCCGGCAGCGCGCCGAACCCGTTCACGCGATCGTCCCGCGCTGAACCCGAGGCGGTTTCCAGTCCTGCGCCGGCGCCGTTGTCCGACCGGGGGCTCAAAATGGGGATGACGTCATCGCCAATCATTGGGCTAGGTTGAGCTCACAACGCCCGCTGATGCAAGCCGTGGTTCTTGTGCACCGCAACGGGCGCGCTTTGCCCGGCGAGGGCGCACCGTCTCCCGCGGTGCCGGGCGCTAACGCGGTGCGGGCGGTGGCGGGGTGGGAGCACCTGTCGCATTCGGGGCTGTAGCCGGTGGCAGGGAGGCGCCGGCGGGTGAACCGACCTCAGGTCGCTCGTCAGGCGGCCACGGACCGTCCGTGCGCTCGTGCATGCCGTGCATGCGGAAGAAGGGGCAGTGACGGTGGCCGTGAGCGGCGGCGAATATGCTGCCTAGTATGAGCAGCCCGGCCAGCGTGAACGCCCAGAAACCGAGGTATCTGCCAAAAGTCCGCAGTGCGCCTTCAGAGCGCGCCGACAGGTAAAGAACAAAGTAGCCGGCGATGGTGAGCGCGGTAGCCGGCAGCAGCGCCAGGAAGTAGATCATCGCAACACCCATCTCGATAGCGATGGGTCGATCTTACTCTCAGTGTCCGCCGCCGGCCGCGGGTGGCTCGTGCTCCCGATGATAGCGGTGGATGGCCCACAGATAGCTCTCCATCAGGGAGTCCTTGCCCAGACCCGCCAGGACATCGTTGCGCCGGCGCCGCGTCGTCACACGCGCCAGCTGCGCCCGCGCCCGCGAAAAATGACTCAGCTGATTGCGGTATTGCCACAGCAGCTCGCGGGTCGCCATCTTGTTCTGGTGCAGTTCCCAGACGCCGAGCAGAACCGCGAGCAGGCCCAGGATGAAAGTCAGGGAGTTTTTCAAAGGTACGCCCAGACCCATGTCGACGCGATGCAGAACCTCGCCGAAGGCGAACAGGGCCGAGATCACCACCAGAATGGCGATGAACAAGGTGTATCTCAGGCGCTTCACGCGGCGGCTGCCTTTCTCCAGGCGCGCTACCCTCGTCGTGAAGTACTCATATTGATTCTCTATCCACGCCTGCTCCACCTCGCGTCCCTCGCACACGTCCAGCTCATGGCTGGTGAGGGCCCGAACGTCCGCAGGCTCGATCCCCTTGAGGACGAATCCGATCCAGCCGAAGCCGCGGAACTTGTCGATTCCCGACAACGCCAGCACCTCGCTCGCGTCCACCCGGTGATCTGTGCCGGCCAGTCGCAGATAGAATCTCGCCCGTAGAGTCTCGGCGAGCGCGCGATAGGTCAGGTGCTTGCCGAACCAGCGCTTGCCCTGCAGCACGTGGTACACGCCCAGGCTCCCCAGCAGCGTGAGCAGGTAGGCGATCAAGAGGATCCGCGACTCGACCAGCTTGTCGTAGATCAGGTACGCGAGGCCCATTGCAAACGCCGTGATCGCAAACAGATCGAACAGGCGGTCCGAGCGGCGCTGAAAATAGACGGCGAGCGCATCTGCCTTGCGGTACTGCGCATCGATATCCTCGAGCGGGCCGCGGCCGGCCAACGGCACAGATACGGGCAGTGCCGCCATCAGGGAATGCGCGATCGGCAGACGGCCGGCGTCGCTCAAGCGCCGGAACTCGAGGTTGTAGCTGTTCAGCTCGGCGAGCTGGCTCTTCAGCCACGACGGCATGGTGTGCTGCACCTGCAGCACATTCTCTCCGACACCGAGCAGGAAGCCGGGGGTGCGGGAGTCCGAGGCCCGGGCGATGCCGCTGCGCGCGGTGGGTGTCCAGTACACCAGCGGGACGGCACAGTCGGATTCCTCGTGCGCCTCGACGAACTCGATGGGTTCCAGAGCGTTAGTCTCGTCGGTTCGGACACCGAGGTAACGAAGCACCGTGTCGGCGGTGCCGCCGGAGAGGTGTGACGCCCGGCCGTCCCACAGCGCGAGCAGCAGGCTGCTGCGGCGGATGAGGGTATCGGTGAGGTTCGCGTACATCGCATCACGCTGCGCCGCGGAGTGCTGCAGCAACACCTCGCCCGTCGAGACCGGCGAGAGTTCGTCGCAGCGGATGTCCGGGTGCTGCAGCAGCTTCTTGAGCGACGCCAGCGTCTCGGCGTCGAAGTCCGCGGCGTATTGCTCCAGCGGCATGGGCAGCACTGCTTCGACCCCCACCCCCAGCGCCAGGGCGGTCTGCGCGACCAGCAGATCTGCCCCCTGGGCCATGCCGACGATCATGCGCAACTCCGTGTCCGGCAGTTGCTCCCTGAGCTGCCGCACGAAACCCGTCACCGCCTCCCGTAGCCTCGGCAGTTCGTCGGGCTCCAGGTCCCTGTGTCCCGAGACCCCGACCATGAAGGGGGAATTTGCAATCGATGGGGAGGTGTGCGAGTTCAAGATGCCCTGGGGCGTCAGGTCCGGCTCCGGCGGGCATTGTGCGGGCGATGCCCGCCCGGCCACAATGGTTTCGCTGCCGCCAGCGTTGGCGGCTGCGTCGAAGGGGCAGCGTTGCATGCCTGGATTGCACGGCAAGCGTTTTCGCGTATCACGAGCGCACGTCGATGCTTTCCAGGCCGAGGGCGCCGTGGTGTTGCGGCAGCTGCTGCAGCCTCGCGAAATCGAACTCCTCGCAAGCGGCATCGATGAGAATCTGGCGCATCCCAGCCCGCGGGCGAAGGTTGCCAGCGCCCGCGACGATCCCGGGTGGTTCATCGAGGACTTCTGCTGCTGGCAGGAAAACCGCCGCTATCGGCAACTGATATTCGGGTCGGTGCTCGGTGAGGTTGGCGCCGGGCTGATGCGCAGCGCCGCGGTGCGCCTGTACCACGATCACATGCTGACCAAGGAGCCCGGCACGCGCCAGCGCACGCCCTGGCACCAGGATCAACCCTATTACAACATCAGCGGACAGCAGAACTGCAGCTTCTGGATTCCGGTGGACCCGGTCGGCCGCGAGTCCACGCTGGAGTTTGTCGCCGGCTCGCATCGCGGCCCGTGGCTGATGCCACGCTCATTCATGGACGCGCAGGCCAGATGGTTTCCGGAAGGCAGTCTCGCCGATCTACCGGATATCGATGCCGATCGAAGCCGCTACACACTGCTGGGATGGGAACTGGAACCCGGGGATGCAGTGTGCTTTCACATGCTCACCCTGCATGCCTCCGGCGGGGTGAGCCCGGGCAATCGCCGCCGCGTCTACTCGGTGCGTCTCATGGGCGATGACATCCGGCACGCTCCCCGGCGCTGGAAGACTTCACCTGACTTTCCCGGATTGAGCGAAATCCTGCCGGCTGGTGCACCGATGGAGCACGCGCTCTTCCCGGTGCTCTGGCCCTGAGACGAGGTCGAGGACCAGTCAGGCGAACCCGTGCGTGATCGCGTAGGCGGCGACCGCCGCCGCGGATCGCAGCCCGAGCTTGCGCATGAGATTGGTGCGGTGCTTCTCCACCGTCTTGTGGCTGAGCGACATCAACTGCGCCATCTCGCGCGTGCGATACCCCTTGGCGATCAGCGTGATGACTTCCTGCTCGCGGCTGGTCAGGGCACCCGCCGCACGGGGGCGCCCGGGAAGCCGATCCGAGGTTTTGGCGTAGGCGGTCACCATCCGGTCGAGTGCCGAGGGACTGATGTAGCCCTTGCCGGAAACGATGCGGTGAACGGCGTTGAACAGTTCCGTGCGGCTGTCGGTCTTCAGCACGTAGCCGTCGGCGCCGGCACGCAGCGCCGTTTCGATGAAGGTCTCGTCGCGGCGCACCGTGAGCACCAGGACCCGCACGTCCGGCCAGCGGCGCCGCACCTGGGCAATCGTCTCGGGTCCGCTCTTAATGTCCGCCGCAAAATCTATAATGATAATATCGGGTTGGGCGGTCGTAAGGGTCTGCAGCGCGTCCCCACGGATGGCGGTCGCCGCCACGACCTCAAGGGCGTCATCGCTTTGCAGCAGGGCGCACAATCCGTCGCGCATGATGCCGTCTTCATCAGCCACGAGGACGCGGGTTTTGCGGGGCACTGGCACGCTCTCCGCGGGAAGCCCCTTGGGAGCGGCAGCCGTGATCGACGATCCCTCTTCGCCGACGCCATATGGATAAGGCACAGCTAGCAGGTTAGGCTAAGGAGGGGTCGAATTCTCTACGGGGGATACCCTACCCGGGTGCTTCGTAGTGTCCCCCACGCCCCCCCGCTGCGGCGCTGCTATACGCAGTGGGAGGGGGGCGCTATGTTGCAGCACTCGTGCCACATCATGGTCTCGGCACGAGCGGGGAGCAGTATGTGGTGGAAGGTATTGTTGGCTTACCTGGTGGCGCTTGCCGGCCTCCTGTGGTTTGTCTATCGGTTCGGCAACTCACTGGGTAGTCCCAGGGCTCCGAGCTCGGGGTCGTCTTCCTGATTGCTTGAAGGCGCCCGGCCCTCGCATGGGCTGACGCCTGTCTGCATTTCGGCGACAGTTGCAGGCGCGCGGCGCCGGATGTGAAGCTAGATAAGAAGGTACGGGTCGGCTGGCACAGGTCGGAGTTCACATGAGCGGGGAACGCGCGGAGGAGGCCGGCGAGGACGGCCCGGTGGCGTCCGCGCATACCCCGGGTGTGCGCGCGGCCATTGCGCGCGCCAAGCTCGAGTGGGAATGCACGGTCGATGCGCTCCCGGACCTCATCTGCCTGCTCGATGGCAGGGGGCGCGTGCTGCGCGTCAACCGCGTGTGCGAGCGCTGGAATCTGGGCTCGATCGCCGAAGTACTCGGCCGCGAGCTGCACGATGTATTGCATGCCAACTGCAGCGCGGGCGCCTGCCAGCTGCACGAGTCCCTGCGGTCGGGGTGGCTGAGCCTTCAGGGAGAGGGTCCGGTGGAGTTCGAGCTCCGCGATGCCATCCTCGAGCGCGCCCTGCACGTGACCCTGCGGCGCATGACGCCCGGCGCAGCCAGCACCGCCACCGAGCCGCTGGCCGTGGCGGTGCTCGCGGACGTGACGGCCCTGCATCTGGCGCGCGAAGCGCTGAGCACCATCAATCTGGAGCTCGAATCCCGCGTCCGTCTGCGTACCGATGCGCTGGCGGATGCCAATCGTGATTTGCAGAATGAGATCGTGCGCCGCGAGGCTGCCGAGCAGGCGCTGCGCCGCTCACGCAACGAGCTGGCGACGCTGTCGCGGCAGCTGATCACCGCGCAGGAGATGGAGCGCAAGCGCATCGCGCGCGAGTTGCACGACTCGGTGGGACAGCAGCTGAGCGCCATCAAGTATGGACTGGAACGCGGCGCCGAGCTGGTGCAGCAAGCGCGTCCGCAGGACTCACAACCGATCCTGCAGCGCGCCATCGCATCGCTCCAGGAAGCGATGGAAGAGATCCGCGGCATCGCCATGAACCTGCGGCCCGCGGTACTGGACGACCTGGGTGCGGCGTCGGCGGTTTCCTGGTTCTGCCGCGAGTTCGCACAGAGCTATCCGACCCTCACGCTGCGCGAGGCCGTGGCGGTGGTCGATGCGGACATTCCCGAACGCCTCAGCACCTCGGTGTTCCGCAGCCTGCAGGAGCTGCTCAACAACGTGGCGAAACACGCGCAGGCTCGCCAAGTGGTGGTGTCGCTGGCGCGCTCCGCCGACCAGCTGGTGTTGGAAGTCACCGACGATGGTGTGGGGCTGGCAGCGTCGGTGTCCAGCGCCTCGATGCGCTCGGGGCGCGGGATGCGCAATCTGCGCGAGCGCGCCGAGATGACCGGGGGACAGATGCGGCTGCAGCCCGGCGCGGCGGGCGTCGGTACTCAGGCGCGCATCGAATGGCAACTGGGTCCGGGGGAGGTCCGCAAGACTGACGCCGCGTGACTCGAGGGACCGCGGGCTGCGCCGGCGCGGCCGCCGCTTCAGGGGACGATCGTGCGCCCCTCGAAGCTCTGCTCGGTGTCCCGGGTCGGCAACAGGCCGTTACGCACCGCGAACAGCGTGACCGCCGCGGTGTTGTGCAGTTCGAGTTTGCGCATCAGATTGGCGCGGTGCTTTTCCACCGTCTTGACGCTCAGACGCAGCGCCACCGCGACGCGCTTGTTGGACTCCCCGAGCGCGATACGCGTGAGGACCTCGCGTTCGCGTTCCGTGATCCTGGGGCAGGGGTCGCTGGCCGGGTCGTTGCGGCGCAGATAGCCGGACACGAGCCGCGCGGACACCGGCTCGGAGAAGTACTTCTGGCCGGCGATGACGGAGCGGATCGCCTGCAGCAGTTCTGCGCGGCTGGCATCCTTGAGCACGTAGCCATCGGCACCGGCGCTCAGAGCGGCCCCGATGTACTCGTCCGTGCAGTAGGCAGTGAGCACCAGCACCCGCAGGTTCGGGCACACCGCGCGCAGCTCATCGATGGTTCGCAGACCCGAGCCGCCCGGCATGGCGAGGTCGGTAATCACCAGCGTCGGATTCGAGCCCTGGACCACCCGCAC
>Ga0137412_10000823_pt1 | contig 23189 bp, 24 predicted proteins | sample CZODoug2_1_16fun_FD_122160 | JGI IMG/M metagenome (GOLD analysis project Ga0137412, IMG submission 122160) | Vadose zone soil fungal communities from Angelo Coast Range Reserve, California, USA - CZODoug2_1_16fungal (Hybrid Assembly) | ecosystem: Environmental > Terrestrial > Soil > Vadose zone... | reverse complement strand
CCCTTGAGCAGTACCCGATCGAATCGGACCTGCCTGTGCTTGTTCTTGCTGTCCAAGCGCATGAGGTTGATGGACGTGTCTTCGGTGAAGCCGTCATCGTGTGGCCGCAGAGCCGGCCAGACATCGCAATAGGGCGGACCGATCCGTTCGTTCTCGGTGTCGCGCATGTTGAAATCGCCGAGGACGACGGCGTTGTCGGCGCCGCCCAGTGCACGCAAGACTCTGCCAAGCTGCCGGGCCCGCAATCCTGCTGAGGCCTTACCACTTTCGAGATGAATCCCACAGATCACCACTGCGCCACCGTTGATCGTGAACTCCGCTGTGAGAAATCCGCGGGCCAGGCGGGTCGGTAGCCGGGTGTAGGTGGCACGGTTGATCGGGAGCCGCGACAACATCAGCATCCCGTAGTTGCCGAGTTCGGCGCTGGTGACCGCGGCACGACGATAGCAGTCCCGGATCCACGGTTGGGCCAGGAAGACGTCCAGCGCGGCCGGGGTCACTTCTTGAAACACCATGACATCAGGCATGTCTCGGGCCAGCAGCTCGGCGATGGCGAGATAGCGATCGTCGGCGAAGTACTCGTCGAACCAGACGTTGAACGTCGACACGGTCAGTTCATCGCGATCGACGGCACCTGCGGTGTCGACGTCCGTCCACCGATTCGTCGCCGCGTCGAACGTCCCGACGGGAACGCGGTGGTGACGATGCCTCACGCCCGCACTCGGATCTCGAAGTGCGCGAGGTGGTATGCGACGGCCATCGAGGCCAGTATGGCCCACGAGGGCCTGGTGTTGACGAACAGTCAATGCGTCGTCTCGTGTGCATTGACTCGACGTCTTCGCCGACTATCATCGCCGGGCCATGGCCGTTAGTCGGGAGATGTGATGACCACGACAAATCAAAGCGCGACGACAACTCAAAGCGCGACCAGCGAGAACACGACCGCAATCAAGCTGCCACCTGGCCCACCCATCCCCCGCGCCGTCCAAGGCGTGCTGGCAGTGGCCAACCGTACGGCCGCACTCGAGGTCGTGCGCCGCCGTTACGGGTCCGCCTTCTCGATTCACCTGCCCATCTTCGGGCGCATGGTCGTCCTCAGCGATCCAGACGACATTCGTCAGCTGTTCAGGGCCGGCCCTGACGCCGTGGACACGACCGAGGCCAACCTCGGACGTGTCATGGGACCGAATTCGTTGTTCGCGTTGACCGGCGATCGGCATCGCGCACAACGCAAGTTGATGACGCCACCGTTTCACGGACGCCGGCTGACTGCCTTCGAGGCGATCGTCGAGCGGGAAGCGGTCGACGAGTTCGCGACATGGCCGCAGGACCGAACCTTCGCGACGATGCCCTCGATGATGCGCATCACTCTCAACGTCATCCTGCGGGCGGTGTTCGGGGCCGAGGGCCAGGAGTTGGAGCGTCTTCGGCAAATGCTGCCGCCGGCGATCCAACTAGGCTCGATGCTTGCATTGGTCCCCGTGCCGCAATGGGATTGGGGCCGTTGGAGTCCATGGGGCCGGTTCCATCTGTACCGCCGTGAGTACGACGCGATCGTCGACAGGCTGATCGACAGAGCCCAGTCCGATCCCAACCTCGATGCCCGCGAGGACGTGCTGTCGTTGTTGCTGCAGAGCCGCTACGAGGACGGTTCACCGATGACGCGCGCCGAGATCGCGGACGAGTTGATGACCCTGCTTGCGGCGGGCCACGAGACCACCGCCACCACGCTGGCCTGGGCCGTCGAGCGGCTGCAGCGACACCCCGAGCTGCTCGACCGCCTGAACGCCGACCTCGACAACGGATCCGAAGAACTCCTGCACGCCACGATCCTCGAGGTCCAGCGCACCCGCCCCGTCGTCGACCAGACGTTCCGGCAGGTCAAGGCCCCAACCCTGCAGATCGGCCCGTGGACGTTCCCGCAGGGCCAGACGATCGTCGCCAGCATCGGGCTGCTGCACGCCGACGAAACCGTCTTCCCCGACGCCCGTCGCTTCGACCCCGACCGCTTCATCTCCCGGCCCCCCGACCCCGCCGAATGGATCCCGTACGGCGGCGGAGTCCGCCGCTGCATCGGCGCGGCGTTCGCGACCATGGAGATGCGGGTCGTGCTACGAACTCTGTTGCGCGACTACGTCATCAGTCCGACGAGCACCCGCGACGAACGCTGCCAATCGCGGGGGGTGGCCATCGCACCAGGACGTGGAGCGCTGGTACGCATTCAGCCGAGGCGGGGATCGCTCTAGGTCACTGCGCGATGACCTCGTCGAGGCTGTCTGTAATGGATCTGTAGGCAGTCGGAAATAGCTTGGGACGATGACATCTGAAGCTCCGAGCGGGTTCGATACGATCGTCGGCCGGCCGCAGTATTACATCGACTTCCTCGACGAACGGATGACGATCCAAGACGAGACCATCGTCAAGCAGAACATCATTCGGTTGCTCGACCTCCACGACGGCCTCGCCGTGATCGACGTCGGATCCGGTACTGGCGCCGACATCATCGAAGCCGCGAAGCTGGTCGCACCGACTGGACGAGCAGTCGGGTTCGATCTCAGTGCCGACATGATCGCCGAGGCACGCGTGCGAGCAGCCGAGTCGGGCGCAGCGGTCGAGTTCGTCGAGGGCGACTCGCAAGTGCTCCCGTTCCCGGACGCGACCTTCGACAGGTGTCGCACCGAACGGATGCTCATACACGTCGCGGACCCGGTCGCGGCCGTTCGTGAGATGGTCCGGGTCACCCGGCCTGGTGGAATCGTGGTGGCATCCGACATCGACGGCGGAACCATGTTCTTGAACAGCTCGAACAAGTCGCTCGCGACCGCGCTTGCGATGGCAACGACAGACGCATTGGCAGACGGCTGGATGGGTCGGCGGCTCCAGCGTTATCTCTTCGCGGCGGGACTCGTGGATGTGCGCTGCATAACCCAGGTCGTGCAGAACAGCGTCTCGTTCATGAGGATCGTCTTCAGTGGTCTGCTGCAGGCCATGATCGACAACGGCGAGACGACCGCAGGAGATGTCGCACAGTTCTGGGAGGAGCTCGAAAAGGGCGAGCGCGAGGGCTGGCTCTGCTCGGGGGTCACGTGTTTCACGGTGGTGGCGCGCAAGCCGGGTGCTGACCAGGCCAGCTGAGGCCGTCTGCGCGGTAGCGGAAGTGAACGCCGCAAATATAACTAGATGAATGCCGGTAGCCTGGCTGAGTGTTGTGTCGTGTCCTGGGTTCGGTCGAGATCGAGATCGAGGGTTCGGTCGTGGACTTGGGTGGTCCGACGCCACGCCGGCTGGTCAGCGCGCTGTCGACGGCAACGGGCGCACCGATCTCGGATGACGTACTGGCAGAGATGGTTTGGGGCGGCGTACCGCCAGCCAACATTGCGAACACGCTCCGGGTTGCGGTGTCGCGGCTGCGCGACGCGTTCGGGGCGGACGGGCGTCATTACCTCGAACGCGCACAGGCCGGTTACCTACTTGCGGTTCCGCTCGATCGGACCGATCACGGTCAATTCACAGTGCTGGTCGACGAAGGCTCTCGGAAGCTCACCGATGGTCACCCCGACCGCGCGATCGACACATTGGAGTCGGCTCTCGCACTATGGCGGGGACAGCCGTGGCCCGAACTCGGTGAATCGCTTGCGGCATCGGGCGCGCGGACTCGGCTGATCGAGCATCGCGAAGTGGCCGTCGAGGAACTACAAGCGGCGCGACTCGCGTGCGGTGACACCGCACGGGCAGTCGCCGCGTTGAGTGAGGCCGTGACGGAGGCGCCGTATCGCGAACGACGTTGGGAGCTACTAGCTCTGGGTCTTTACCGCAGCGGCCGACAGGGGCATGCGCTCGCCGAGTTGCGTCGGGCAAGGAATCTGTTCATCGACGAACTCGGTGTAGACCCTGGTCCGACTTTGAGCACTCTGGAACGGCGGATCCTCGAACATGATCCGGATCTGCTGCTCGTCGAGACGCCAGCCGGTCGTGTGTCTGCCGGCACTGCGTCGCCGACACCGCTACGGATCAATCAACCGCTTGCTCTTCTGATCGGACGTCGTCGCGAGCTCGAAACTCTCGACGAGTTGCTTGCAACGCGGAGACTGGTCACCATTGTGGGTCCTGCGGGGGTCGGCAAGACACGACTTGCCCTCGAGCACGCGGCGTCTCGGCCGGACGCGTGGCTGGTGCGCCTTGCCGACGTCCATTCGGCAGACGTCATCGCATCCACCGTGGCGTCGGCGATCGGGCTGTCGCAAGTCGTGGGTGACACCGAGTTGGCGATTCGTCGTGCAGTCGCGGATCGCAGCGCCGTGCTCGTGCTGGACAATTGCGAACACCTCGTGGCCGCCGTCGCCGCGTTTGCGCTCTCGCTGTTATCGCATTGTCCGCAGGTCCGCATCCTGGCAACGAGTCGGCAGTCGATCAACGTCGATGGCGACTGTGTGTTGCCGCTTCAACCGTTGTCCGTCGTAGGTCCATACGGCGAGAACGGATCCGCAGTTGCCCTGCTCTTCGACAGGGTGCGCGCCAATAGGTCGGGCTGGCAGCCGACACCCGAGGACGAAGTGTCCGCACGGGAAATCTGCGCTGCGGTCGACGGCTTGCCGTTGGCAATCGAACTGGCGGCGGCGCGTGAGCGCGCGTTCGGGTTGGCCGGTATCGCGTCGCATCTTCGTGATCGCCTGGATGTACTCGGCACCACCCCGCGCGGCTCGATATCGCCGCACTCGTCGCTGGACGCGGCGATCGGCTGGAGTATCGATCAACTCGCCGACGTCGACAGGGCCCTGTTGCTGCGGCTCTGGCCGTTCGAGGACGGGTTCACATGGCAGGCCGCCGGAGCAGTGCAACGCCCAGGCGCCGACATCGCGGTGCTGGCGATCCTGGCGTCACTCGTGGACCGGTCGGTGCTCACCGCGGACGTGTCATCGGGGACCGCGCGGTACCGAATGTTGGAGACCGTTCGCCGCTATTGTCGTGATGCCGATCCCGACCAGGCCGTGACACAGCAGGCCCACGCCGACTGGGTCCGCACTCTCGTCGCCGACCAGGCGTCCTTGTTCTCCGGACCTCGATTCGGCGATGCGATCAGAACATTGGCAGCCGAGCTGGCCAACATCAGGGCAGGGGTCGAACACGACCCTGAAAATGCCACCGCGATGGCGGTGGGCTCTGTTTCGGGCGGACTGGTGTACATGTGGGTAGCCATGGGCGCCATCTCCGAGGGAACGCGGGTGGTCAAGCGAGCGTTGGAAACGTGCCCCGACGAAGACTTCGAGGGTCGAGCTCTCGGATCGATCGTCTTGTCGTTGCACTCGTGTCATACCGGTCAGCCGGCGGAAGCGTTGAAGCTGGCGGACGCCGCGCTCGACCTACTCGACGAAGCGGACCCGGCACACAACGTCCTGGTGCTCGAAGCGCACTTGCGTCGATGCCACGCACTCGCAGACCTGAACGACATGCACGCGCTCCGCGTCGCCACCGAACAATTCAAGTTCGAGACCGATCGCCGAGGCGCCCCGGACTATCTGCGTGTTACTGCTTCGTGGGGAATCGGCATCGTGCAATTCCGGGACGGGAAGGTCGCCGAGGCGACCGAGACGTTCGCGACGGCGCACGAGATCAGCAGGCGCAGCGGCTTCGGGTGGGGACAGGGGATTACGGACCTACATCTCGCGTCGTGTCTCGCATCCGGTACCGAGCCGGACGCGGCGAGCATCCATCGAGCATTGGGGCTGTTGTCGCGCGCGGTCGACGCGTTCGAACGAGAGCCGGCCGTCTCCGATGAGTTGGCAGCGCTCTACCTGGGCGCGTGCCTACTCGCGAAGCTCGGTCTTTCCGATGTTGCGGTCCGGCTGCACACCTCGGTCGTCGGGCACGCCGAACGCATCGGAACCGAGCCGCGCCGCTACTCGGCGGTGGCGGGGCCAGGCCTCGAAGACTGCATGAATCGCCTACTCGCCGCTAACGGAGCGGCGACCGAAGTATTGAGCTGGCCTGCGATGGTCGCGTTGTTCACCGGCGCAGCGGCACAGCTGTCCATAGTGCCTGCAGGAGCGGGTGTTTCCATGAGGTCACGCTAGCGTTCTTCGCGGTGTCGGAACACGAATATGTCAGGGAATGTGCATGATTCGAGCGTGGCATGTCTCCGGTGGATGAGATCATTGGCGCTGCAACATCTTTCAACGCGCAGGGTTGGGCGTCCGAATCGATCGGCCCGCCGCTGCATCGGTGCAACCTTCGGGACTCCGCCGCGATCACTGCGCGATGACCCTGCCCAGGTAGGGAGCCATGTTGTTGGTGCGTACGGGCGACACCGCCACGGCCGGATTGGTGGCTTCCAGCATCTGCCCATTTCCTACGAACAGAGCGACGCTATCGCTGCCTTCGGGGCCGAAGAAGATCAGGTCGCCAGGCAGTGCCTGCGACGGCAGGACCTTCTGCAATGCGACGTACTGCTGACCCGATGAACGCGGCAGCTTGATCCCGACGCCTGCGAAGGCGTACATCACCAGGCCGGAAGCATCGAATCCGACGACGGTGGGAGCTGGGGCCGCCGCGGCGAGGGCGGGGGCCGGGGTCAAGGCACCGAGCGCGGGGGCCGGAGCCAAGCCGATTTGGGGAGTCTGCGTCAAACCACCGACGGCAGGCGCCGGGGCCATGCCGGTGATGCTGGCGTCAGCGACGTCGGCGGCGGGCTTGGCGCCAAGGGTGGGTCCCGACGCGTTGCCGCCTCCATAGGTGTACGGCACGCCGCGTTGCGCGAGCGCACGCGAAATCACGTACTGGATGGCCTGCTGCCTACTGACAGGCGCGGTATAGGGGTCAGCGGACGCCAGACCGGGCGTCGCCATCAACAGGGCCACGCTGATCGCCAACGCGTAGATGCGTCTCATTTCGAATTCCACCTCTCCGGCATCAACGCGATGTCTTCACGTTTCGGCCGACATTCCATGACTCCCTACCGGGACGTCCCACCCGTGTGGCCAAAACTGCACCGCCCGTAGGCTATCCGCAATTCTTGCCTCGGAGCCGTCACCAGGCCGCTACGGCGCATTCGTTACGCCTTCGTGTAGCAATTGATCCCCTGTAGATGCGGGCCCGAGACCAACCCCCGTCGCTTCGCTCGCCCCGAGACCTTTCCCCCGTCGCTTCGCTCGCCCCGAGACCTTTCGGCCAAGCCGTCGCTATTGTTCATGGCGTGCTCGATCCCCTCTGGTCCGCCGCTACCCGGCATCCGTTTCTCGATGCAGTGCGCGACGGCACGATTGCAGACGCGGCGTTCGATCGGTGGTTGGCGCAAGACGCCCTGTTCGTCGCCGACCTGCTTGTCTTTCAGGCCCGGCTGCTGGGACGCGCGCCGCGGCAGGCGCAGGCAGTCCTCGCCGGCGGGTGTGTCGCGCTCGTCGACGAACTGGACTGGTTCGAGGTCATGGCCGCGCAGCGAGGGATCGACCTCGGAGCGCAGGCGCTGCCGGCGACGCTGGCCTACCGCGCGCTGCTGCAGCGACTGGACGCCGCGCCCTTCGACGCCGCTGTGACAGCACTCTGGGTGGTGGAACGGGTGTACCTGCTCGGCTGGGCCTCCGCCGCGCCGAGTACGTCCCCGTTCGGTGAGTTCGTTGAGCACTGGACTGACCCGGCCTTCGCGGGCTACGTCGACGGGCTCGGCGAGCTGGCCACCCCCGACGGGCATGACGACCTGGTCGCTGACGTGCTGACGCACGAGGTGGCGTTCTGGGACATGGCCCTGACATGACTGCGGATGTGACCCTGTCGGCACGATTGTGGGCCGATAACGCCGATCTGGCGGAAAAGGCGCTCGTCGATCCCTTCGTATCCCGCCTCGGTGACGGATCGCTGTCGCGCGAGATCTTCGCGGGCTACGTCGCGCAGGACGCCTTCTTCCTCGAATCCTTCGCCCGCGCATACGCTCTCGCCCTGGCACGCAGTTCCGACACGGCCACATTGCTCGCGCTGGCCGATCTGCTTGCCGGGGTTCGTGAGGAGCTCGGATTGCACGCCTCGTATGCCGCGCGTTGGGGTATCGACATGGCAGGCGTCGAGCCGTCACCGGCGACGCTGGCCTACACCGATTTCCTGCTCGCGACCGCAGCGACCGGCACGTTGGGCATGGTGTTCGCCGCGATGACTCCCTGCATGCGGCTCTATGCATGGCTCGGCGCGGCGCTGGATGCCGACGCGGCGGGCCCCTATGGCGAGTGGGTCAGCGCGTACGCCGACCCGGGCTTCGAGGCGTTGGCGTGCCGCCTCGAACAGCTGCTCGACGAACAGGGCGACGACGGCGCCCCGGTGGCCGCGGTCTACCGGCGGGCGATGCGGCTCGAGGTGGCCTTCTTCGACGCGGCGTTTCACGGCTCCGCCTGAGCCGATCAATCCTTGGGGTCGTCGGCGTCACCCCGACCGTCCCTCGCCGCCCTGCGAATGATCTCGGCTTGTGTCACTGCCAACGCGATCAGCACCGGGACAACGTATTTGGCCACATCGGCGATCGAACCCACCCAGCCGGGCATGGTGATGTCCGGTAGGTCAGGGAACGGTATGGACGGGATCGGCAGATCGGGAAAGTCGATGTCCGGCAACCGAAGGTCGGGCAGCCACGCCAGTACTGCGTGGAACAACTCCCCCGCCACGGTCTTGGCGAACACGGTGACGCCGACGATCGTCAGCAGCACGCCACCGACGGCCCCGGCGACATGCCGGTACGCATAGACGCGCGGATGCCGAGCAATAGCCCCTGTCCACCAAACCCGCAGTCGCTTCACTACTCCATTATTAGACTGATTAGTCGATTAATCAATGGGAGCGACTGCTCGTACCGCCGTGAGGCGGTCGGAACCTAGCCGGCAGCTGCCAGCGCCGCGTCGTAGTTGGGCTCGGTGGCGATCTCGGGCACCAGTTCGGCGTATGCGACGTTTCCGTCCGCGCCGATCACCACGACCGCCCGGCCAAGCAACCCGGCCATCGGACCGTCGGTGATGGTGATGCCGTAGTCCGCGCCGAAGCTGTCGCGGAATGCCGACGCCGTGGTGACGTTCTCGATGCCCTCGGCGCCGCAGAATCGCTTCTGGGCGAACGGCAGGTCGTTGGACACGCAGAGCACCGAGAGGCCGCTTGCCGCAGCGCGCTCGTTGAAGGTCCGCACGCTCAACGCGCATACCGGCGTGTCCACCGAGGGAAAGATGTTCAGCAGCACGGGCTTATCCCGGAACTGGTCGCTGCTGACGGCGCCGAGATCGGTGCCAGTCAGGGTGAAGCCGGGGGCCGGGGCCCCGACGGCGGGCAGCTCACCGACCGTGTTGATGGGATTTCCGCGCAACGTTATCTGTGCCATGCACACAGTCTGTCAAGGCCGCAAGATCGCCGCGCGCGAGGGTGCCTCAGGGACGGGGAGCGTATTCCACTTCGTGGAAGGGCCAGTCACTGGCCAGCCAGTCCCGGACCGCGGTGTACAGGACGGAGTCCAGCTCGGCGTGATCCGCGCGTACCCAGGAACGAACCGCGGCGTCGCCTGGGTCGCCGGGCTGAGGTGGATAGACGTACACGCAGCCGATCACCTCTCGACCGTCTGGCCGGTCCGGCGGGAGGACGGTGTAGGTGAATCCGGTGCGCGCCGCGAAGTCAGCGGCGTGCTGCTCGAGGTCGGCCAGGTTCTGTGACGCCGTCATGTCGTGCGGCCAGGGGTGGCCGCCGAAGCCAGGGGTGGCCCGGATGTGCTCCATGCTCGCCGACCACGCGGCGAGGTCGGCGGAGTTGTGTTCTGGCTCAAGCGGAACCAGCCGGAAGCCAGGCCCATCGAGCTCCAGTGGCACGACGAAGTCGGCGGGCACGAATGGACGTTCGGTCACGATCGCGAGCGTACCCGGCCCGCCATCCGCATCGACGTCGTCATGGACCGGCATCCACCCAGATCGCCATGCCCACCATCGCCGCGGAGACAATCGCCAGCAAGGCAGTGTCGACGATGCGCACCTCAGCTGCGTCCGAAGTCCGCAGGCGCGATTCTCGCGCGATCAAGAACAGCGGGAACGTGACGCTGATTGCGATGAGACCTCCGCCAAGAATGTAGGCCCACACGAACTTGACACCGTGTTTCCTTGACTCGATCACCATGAAGATCGCCGCAGCGAGGAAGAAGAACAGAATGTCGACGGTGATCGATCGGGAAGCGGGTGTCACTCGAGTCTCGGCGAAGAAGGAGCCAAGCCCCTGAGCCACACCCGGGGTGCCGTTGAAATACGCAACGTTCTGGCTCCACGTGGCGATCAGCGCGGCGACGGAGATCGCGGCGTACACGGCGCAGAGCACTTTGCGCGACGTGGGCATGGTTGCTGCAGCAGTAGGTGTTTCCATGAGCCGACGCTAGCTGGACCATCAGCGCTGCAACGGGTTTCGGCACATATCATCTGACACCGACCCGATCGGCTGAAGCCCGTTCCGGTGTCCGAGCCGTTGCAGGCTTCAGATGGTGGCCGTCGGCACTTAGACTGACAACCCGGCAGGCAGTGCCCGCCCGCTACCCGGAGGAAGTCAGCGATGACGAAACCACACTGGTTGCATGACGAGGTCGATCCCGGACCCGTCCAGATTCAGGCCCGCAAGGTGCAGTTCGACGTCTCCGACGTGCCGTTGCACTGGATTCCCGGTCACCCCGTCGCCGCGAACGTGGTCAGCCTGCTCAACCTGATCCTGCCGGCGGCGGAGCGCTGGTTCGTCGCCACTTACAACGAGGCACTTCCCCTGGTCAAGGATCCTAAGCTGGCCGAGGACATGCGGGGCTTCATCGGCCAGGAGGGCGCCCACGCCGAGGTCCACGAGCGGTTGCTGCACGGCTTCATGGAGGAGAGGGGCATCGACCCCGCCCCGATGGTGGAGCAGATGGAGTACCTCTTCACCAAGGCGCTCGCCCCTACGACGTCCAAAGATCCCAAGCGCCAGATGAACCACCTGTGCGACCGCCTCTGGTTCATTGCGGCGATCGAGCACTACACCGCGGTGATGGGTGACTTCGCGCTCAACTGCACCTGGGACGAGCACGGAGCCGACCCGACCATGGCCGACGTGTTCCGGTGGCACGGCAGCGAGGAGGTCGAGCACCGCAGCGTCGCCCACGACGTTGCCATCTACTTCCACGACAGCTACTTCGATCGCATCGGTGCCATGGCATTGGCGATGTTCGGTATCTACACGTTCTTCGAGCGCGGCACCTGGTTCCTCGCGAAGGAGGATCCGAATCTGGACGTCGGCTGGTGGAAGATGCAACGGATGCGGATGCGCGATTCCAAGCTCGGCCTGCTGCCCAAGTACCGAACCCTGTTCGGCTCCAACACGTTTGCCTACTTCCGGCCTGGATTCACGCCCGACCAGATGGGGTCGACGGCGCAGGCCGTTGCCTATCTGGCCAGCTCCCCCGCCGCCCGCGCGGCGCATCTTTGATGTCGCTTCGCGATCGCTACCTGGACCTGCCTCCCGGCCTGTCAGGAAGGTCACGCCACGACAAGTTCCTCGGTCTCGTCGATGCCACCATCTCCGGTGCTTGGCGGTTGGCCGGAAGCATGCGGCAGGTGGCGGAGCCGCGGGTGTTCGACCGCACATTGACGCTGACGGTCGCCGACCGTGAAGTCGTCGCGCACGACCAGCACGTGGTGGCGCTCACCCTCATTGTCGCTGACGGCGGTCCGCTCGAACCGTGGCGTGCGGGTTCGCATCTCGACATTCACCTGCCCAGCGGATTGGTCCGGCAGTACTCGCTGTGCGGCGATCCCGCCGTCACCGACGCCTACCGGATCGCGGTGCGGCGAATTCCCGACGGTGGCGGCGGGTCGATCGAGGTGCACGACGGCCTCCCCGTCGGGTCGACGGTGACAACCAGCGGTCCGCGCAACGCCTTTCCGCTGACGGTGCCCGGTTACGGCTCACCGTCGCGGCGGTTCCGGTTCGTCGCAGGCGGTATCGGCATCACGCCGATCCTGCCGATGCTGCACAAGGCCGAACGTCTTGGGGTGGACTGGTCGATGATCTATGCGGGCCGCAGTCGCGACAGCCTGCCGTTCATCGACGAGCTCGGCCGGTTCGGCGACCGCATCGAGGTCCGCACCGACGACGAGTCCGGCATTCCGAGCGCTCGGGAGCTGTTGGGCGAATGCCCGGACCACACAGCCGTTTACGCCTGCGGCCCGGCGCCGATGCTTACCGCGATCCGGGCAGAGCTGGCCGGCCGCCGTGACGTCGAACTGCACTTCGAACGGTTCGCCGCTCCTCCGGTGCTCGACGGCTGTGAGTTCGACGTCACCGTCGCGTCGTCGGGAGCGACGGTGCGGGTCGCCGCCGACGAGACCCTCCTTGGGGCGTTGCGGCGTCAAGGGGTGACCACCTCCTACTCGTGCCAACAGGGATTCTGCGGAACGTGTCGCACCCGGGTGCTGGACGGCGAGGTCGACCACCGCGACACGCTCCTGACGATTCCGGAACGCGACGGCGGGATGATGCTGGTCTGCATCTCCAGAGCGGCGCCGGGTGCGCGATTGACCCTCGATCTGTAAGTCACGGACCGCGGCTACCTGCGCATTCGTGTCTTGCTTGCGGATCGGGCCCGGCTCACAGTTTCGAGATCCTGCGGGTGTGGGTAGTCCAGACCGCATGGCACTCAAAACGAACGATCTGAAGATCTCCCTGAAGTCGGTTCTGCTCGCCGGTGCCGCGGTCTCCGCCATCGCGGTGGCGCCGCTCGCCTCGGCCGATCCCCCTCCGGGCTGCGTCAACGCCGACGGCGCCGTCTGTGCAACCGTTCCTGGTGCTGGCGCGACCGCCGGACCTGAGGGCGCAGGTGCGACCGTTCCTGGTGCTGGCGCGGAGGCCGGACCCGAGGGTGCGAACGCCGCAGTCCCGGGTGCCGAGGCGGTTGCCGGGCCTGAGGGTGCCGGCGCTACCGTCCCGGGTGCCGGCGCGACGGCTGGTCCTGATGGTGCTGGTGCGACCGTTCCGGGTGCTGGCGCGACTGCCGGGCCCGAGGGTACTGGTGCCTACGTTCCCGGCGCTGGCGCGGAGGCCGGACCCGGTGGCGCGAGCGCCAACGTTCCTGGCGCAGGCGCGGAGGCCGGACCCGGCGGCGCCAGCGCTTGCATCCCCAATGTGGGTTGCCTCTCCGCTGGATAACGTCCCAGCACGATGCTCAATGCAGGCCGTCCAGGACCTTGGCGAAGGCTTCCTGGGCGGTTTCTGCATGGGACCCGCCTGCAACGTCGAACGCGATGACGACGGTTGACTCCGCGGCGTAGGCGTAGCCCTCGGCGGCGACGGGGACGTTGAAGTAGGTCTCATCGCCGCTGCCTGACTTGAGTTCACCTGCAAGGACTTTGAGCACCGGGCCGCCGTTTTGGGTGATGTCGCCGGCCGCCACCGCACGGAACTGCGGACCGGCGAAGGCGGGGTCGACATCAGCGGGGCAGTACGTCACGCAACGGCGCGGGCAGCACCCAATCGTTGGCGCCACCAGGCGATCCTGTCCGTGTCGGTGATCGCGTATTGCTTGACGAGTTCCGGGTCAGGTGCCGGTGGCATCGGTGCCACCGGCAGGTAACCGCCGACGGGTATCAACGAGCGCGGCCCGGCGACCAGGTCGCCGGACAACAGGGACGTGGCGGCGAACCCGCAGGCGTACCGCAGTTCCGGCAGCGCCCCGGCTAGCGCGAGTCCCGCGGACAACCCGATGCTCGACTTCCCCGTCGAGGTGACGGCGCACGGCAGCCCGCACGCCTCGGCGATCACCAGCGCACGGCGCACCCCGCCAAGCGGTCCGCACCGAAGGACCGCGATGTCCGCGACGCCGACGAGCGACGCCCGGGGCGCATCGTCGGGGCGAATGGGCACGGCGGTGGCGACCGGAACGTCGACTCGGCCGCGGACGGCGGCCAGTTCCTCGGCGGTGCGACACGGCTGCTCGACGTACTCGAGTCCGCCTGCCGCTTTGTCCAACACCGCGATCGCCGACACGGCGGTGTCGACGTCCCAGATTCCGTTGGCACGACAGCGAATAACGCCGTCTGTGCCAAGTGCTTCGCGCACCGCCTCCAGCCGGGCGACGTCGTCGGCGAGCGAGCCCGCGCCATCCCCGACGGTGACCTCGGCGCTGCGGCAGCCGGCGTTCGCGACGATCTGGTGTGCCCGCCGGGGATCGACTGCAGGCACCGTGACGGCGATCGGGACCCGGCCGCGCACGGGGTCGGGCCACCCGACCGTGCCCGACTCGATCGCCGTGGTCAGCCATCGCGCGGCGACCCGGTCGTCGTCACCGTCGTGTGGACTGAATTCACCCCAGCCCTGCGGGCCCTCGATCAACATGCCTTCGCGCAGGCCGACACCATCGACCCCGGGCATGGCGAAGACCGGTGCGACGTCGAAGTCGATCATCGTTTGCATCACACGAACTGCTGGCCACCGTCGATGTCGTACGTCGCTCCGGTGAGAGCCGTGTTGCTCATCAGGTGGACCGCGAGCGCGGCGACGTCGGCAGGTCCGACGACGCGGCCGATCGGAAGCGTCGCCCTGAGTTCGTCGCGGCGTTCCTCGAGTCGATCTCCGAGCAGCGTTGCCGACAATGGGGTGTCGACGAAACCGGCGGCGATGAGGTTGACGCGAACCGGTGCCAGCTCGAGCGCGAGCGCGGCCGTGAACGGAGGCAGCGCGGCAGTGGCTGCGGAGACGATGCCGAGACCGTGACCGATGCGCCGTCCGCCGGTGCCGCCCATCAGCACCAGCGAGCCGCCGGGCCTCATCTTGCCGACGACGTTGCGCGCGACTGCGAGTCCCAGCACCACGTGCGCGCTGAGCGCCTCTTGCACCTGGGCCGCGTCCATCTCCAGCAGAGGCCCGTATTGCGGGCCGCCCGCCGTGATCAACACGTGGTCGATCGGCGGCGGCAGCGACTGAAAGAAGGCCTCAAGGGCGGCCGGGTCATTGGCGTCGAAGGCCGCGGTCCGTTGCGCGCCGACGTCGAGCGCCGCTTGTTCGAGGCGGTCGGCATTGCGGCCGGTGAGAATCACCTCGGCGCCCTCGGCCCGTGCGCGCCGCGCGGTCTCGAGCCCGATTCCCGCGGAGCCGCCGATCAAGACGACGGTCTGCCCAGCCAGTTCCGGGTCGCGCTGGGTGGCAACGGGACTCGTTTCACTGGTCATGATTCCTCCGGCGTCCTCGGCGACACGTCATCGTAGATCGGCCGCGTCGGGGCTACTCCGGCCAGGCCGAGTTCTTGATCACGTCGACGAAGTCGATCCGACGGAAGCCTGGCACGAAGTGTTCGAGCACGTCGGCGTTGACGGTGCCGAACGTGGTCTCGGGCCGGTCGGAGAAGCCGTCGGTGAACGCCTGCAGGATCTCGTTCTTGAAGTTCGGCCTGGGATGCACCGCAGTGATCGCGTCGATCTCTGCTGCGTTGATGGCGTCCAGTCGAATGCCGAGAACGTCGGTCTCGACGCCTGCCGTGGTGGCCGCGATCACCGGATCCATCTTGTAGGGCACCTCCGGCGTGGTGTGCAGGGCGATCGCCGTCCACACCACGTCAGCCTCCGCTGCAGAGAATCCGTGCGAGGTCAGAAAGCCCCGCGCGGTGTCCGCGCCGTCCAACTCGAAGCGCTGCTCAGTGCCCCGGTACGGCGCCACCAGGCCCGTATCGTGGAACAGTGCCGCGACGTACTGCAGCTCGAGGTCAGGGGCGATGCCCAGCCGCCGCGACTGCAGCGAGCCGAACAGGAACACCCGCCGCGAATGATGAAAGATCAGCTCGTTGGTGGTGTCGCGGATCAGCTGAGTGGCCTCCTGTGCCAATGCGCTGTCAGGGATGCGAACCCCCGCAATGATTTCAGTCATGTCCCGTCCTCTCTCTTCGATGCGTGACATCGCGTCAGCGCCGTTGACTCGACTATCGCCCTGCGGTAGTGGCTGCGGCCGTGCACGAAGCGCCAGGAAAGGCACACATGTGGACACGCTCGAACGAATGATGCGGTTCTGATGGCCAGTGCTGAGCCACACCTCGTCGTGGTGATGGTGTACGACGGCATCCAGATGCTCGACGTCACGGGACCGGTCGACGCGTTCACCTCGGCCAACGCCCTCGGCGCCCGCTACCGCGTGGTGCACGCGTCGGTCACGGGCAACGACGTCATCGCCAGTTCTGGTGCCCGCCTTGGTGTCGACACCGCCGCACATCTGGTGTCCGATGGCATCGGCACCCTGCTCGTTCCCGGTGCGCCGGACTGGCAGGCGAGCATCACCAACGCAGAGCTCGTCGCCGCCATTCGCCAACTGGCGCAACACAGCCGGCGCACCGTCTCGATCTGCGCGGGCGCCTTCCCCCTTGCCGCCACAGGACTGCTCGATGGCCGGCGGGCGGCCACCCACTGGAAGCTCGCGCGTCAACTCGCGGCACGATTCCCCGAGGTGAGCGTCGACGCCGCCGCGATCTTCGTCACCGACGGCGCCTACACCACCTCCGCAGGCGTCACCGCGGGAATCGACCTCACCCTGTCGCTCATCGAACAAGACCACGGACCGACGCTGGCGCGCGACGTCGCGAGAGACCTGGTGGTCTTCATGGCCCGGCCCGGCGACCAATCGCAATTCAGCGTCCGATTGGAAGCCCTACCCACCAACAACTCCGTCGTACGCGACGCCATGAACACCATCACCGCCGACCCGCGTCACAACCACACCCTTGGCTCGCTCGCCGCAAGTGCCGGGGTCAGTGCCCGCCACCTCTCGCGGCTCTTTCTCACCGAAACCGGCCACACCCCACAGCATTTCGTCGACCGCACCCGACTCGAAGCCGCCTGCGCGATCCTCACCAGCGGCCCGGAGTCCCTCGAGCACGTCGCCGAACGAACCGGCGTGGGTTCGAGCGAATCTCTTCGGCGGCTGTTCCAACGCGAACTTGGCCTGACCCCCGGCGCCTATCGCAAGCGGTTCAAGACCACCGTCCGCTGACGGTCTACCAGCGTCCCCATCCGCCCTTGGGCCCGTCCCCCGGCGTCGAGGAGTTCCGGTCAGGAGCGCGTGGCGGAGGTGGTGTCGCGCTCAACGGTGCCCGGGTGACGGGGGTGCGGGTCACCCCGATCTCGGGCATGTCCGATTGGGATGGCGCGGACCGCCACGGCGGCGTGTACCCGCGGGTCGGGGGCGCGGTGATCTGGTCGGCCGAGGGCGGCGGTGGCGGTGGGAGCGGCGGTGGCGCAATCGCAGTGGACAGAATGGGCGCCTGGCTCGAGGGTGCGGGCCCCGCGGTGGTTGGGGTGGTCGGCGACACGGGCGTCGACTCCTCGACGCCTGCGCCGGAACCTCGGGTGATGAGGATGACGCCAGTCAGCACCAGCGCGACCGCCGCCACGGCGGCGGCTGCGGCCTGCACGCGTTTCGAGCGATACCACGGGCCGGTGGTGGACACCTTGAAGTCCCACGCGCCGCTGTTGGCCAGCGTGGACTCCCACGACCTGGTCGGTGGAACGCCTTGGCGCCCGTTGTGCGGCGCGAGGATGCCGCTCCACGGCGTCTCTTCGAGCTCGGGGTCTTCGGGGTCGGGCTTTTCGGGGTCGGGGTCTTCCGGGTCGTACTCCACGGGATATCGCGGATGGTCGCGGGGTGGCGCGTCGAGCTCTGGCGTGGTCAGTGGCCCGGTCGCGTCGACCTGCGCACGACCAAACCAGCCATCGTCGTCTGCGGGGTCGCTCACCCCGTAATCGAAGTCAAGTTCCCCGAGAATCCTGCGCTCGGTCACACTCCGATGCTAACGCCACGAGCGTGGCGGCCCTGGCGATCGCTCAGCGGATCTTCTCGCCGTACACGCGCTCGACCGCCAACGTCATCAGCACCCTGCGGTCGGACACCATCACCGACCGGTACTCGTCCCAGTCCGGATGCTCCCCCGCGGCCGCCCGGTAGTAGTCGACGAGTGCCTCGACCTCGGGACCGTGCGGGTCGGTGCCTGGACCGGTGAGGGTGACCGACCCCTCGGCGGTCGCCCACGCCCAGCCGTCGGAGCTAGTGACCTCGAGCGCGGCGCGGGGGTCGCGTCGAAGGTTGGCGGTCTTGGCGCGACCTTCGGTCATCGAGACCTGGACGACATCGGCCTGCCGGTCGTAGAACGGTGTCACCGGCGACAGCTGTGGGAGGCCATTCGCCTTGATGGTGGCGAGGACGCCGATTCGGGATTCGGACAACAGGACACGAGGATCGAACGGCGCACTCATGTGTGGCGCAACACGAGGTCCCTGGTGCGCATTCCCGAGCGTGGCAGCCCGGATGGAACGATGGGTCCGGTGATCGAACTGCCCGCCGCAGTGCGTGCGATGGCCGCTCGTGGACCGGAGTGGGCGACGTGGGTCGATGGCCTGCCCAAGCTGGTCCGCAGCCAGCTCGACGATTGGAACCTGACACCGGACGGCGACCCGACCCACGGCTACTGCTCGATCGTCTTGCCCGCGCGTACCGCGGACGGCACCCAGGTGATGCTCAAGGTCGCCTTCCCCGACGACGAGTCAGAGCACGAGCATCTAGCGCTTCGGCGCTGGGCCGGCGACGGTGCCGTCCGGCTGCTGAGCGCCGATCCGCACCGTCGAGCCATGCTCCTCGAGCGGTTGTCCTCGCGAAACCTCAACGAGCTCTGGGACATCGAGGCGTGCGAGATCGTCGCGTCGCTCTACCGGCGCATCCACGTCCCCGCACTGCCCCAGCTACGCACGCTCACCGGCTTCGTCGAGCAGTGGACCAGCGAGCTCTCCGAACTACCACGCAGTGCCCCGGTCCCCCGCAGGCTGGTCGAGCAGGCGATCACGCTGGGCCGCGACTTCATCGCCGATCCGGCCAGCACCGGCACGCTCATCCACGCCGATCTGCATTACGAGAACGTGCTTGCTGCCGATCGCGAACCGTGGCTGGTGATCGACCCCAAGCCGGTCAACGGCGACCCGCACTACGAGATCGCCCCGATGCTCTGGAATCGCTGGGACGAGCTCGACGGCGACACCCGCGGCGGTGTCCGCCGCCGGTTCCATGCGTTGGTCGACGCGGCAGGCCTCGACGATGACCGCGCGCGGGCCTGGGTGGTCGTCCGGATGGTGCACAACGCCATGTGGGAGCTGACCGATGGCGGCGAGCCCGACCGGGACTGGCTCACCACGTGCGTGGCGATCGCCAAGGCCGTGCAGGACTGAGGTCGCCGATCGGGTGCTGGTTCACACCTCGCGTGGCAGCTGCGCGGCGATCAGTGGAGCGATCTTCTCCGCCATGTAGGCGTGTCCTGCGTCGGTGGGATGCACGCCGTCCGCGCCGATCAGATCCGGCCTGCCGACGAACCACCGCTCGGCGATCGGATCGATCCACGTCGCCCCGATCGCCCTGGCCTGGCCGTACAACACGTCACGAACCTGAAGAACGTCCGGGGGGACGTCCGCCGTCGGCCACGGCGGGCCGATGACGAGGAGCCGCGCCGACGGTGCGACCGCACGCGCGAAGAGAAAGCAGTCGAACGCCGAGCCGGCGAGCACCGCGGGATCGACGCCCTTGTCGTTGCGCGATCCGAAGAACAGCACCAGCGCGTCATCGGGCCGGACGACCGCGGGGGTCAAGTCGCGGAAGACGCTTCCGCGATTCCCGCGGACGCCGTACCCCGCTCCGCCCTCGGCGGCGACGTCAGGGGTGATTTGAAAACCCTGCCGCGCGAGGGTTTGCCAGGAGCGGACGGTCCAGGCGTTGGGTCCTCGCCCACCCTGATCGCTACCGGTGGTGTACGAGTCGCCGATCACGGCAACGCGGCTCAGCGGCGTATCCCGGCTCGCCAGCGCCACGGATGCCGTAGGTGCGCCGACGCCACCGACCAGAAGGGCGCACGCGACAACCAACATGGCCAGACGACCCATTGCTACCTCCACTGCCGACGGCCACCGCCAGCTTATTATCCGGATGGCCGAACGTGACCGCGACGCGGTGGTGACTCGCCGCACACAGGTGCGGCCCAACACCATTCACGGATTGGCCCGCCCAATTAGCTCGCGCGCGACGATACGTCGATCGCCTGTGCGTTGCCTGTGTCGTGCTCCAGGTTGCTCCGGGCTACGGACGATCGTCGACGCGCTGCTCCATAGCTTTACGCGGCGGGCCTGTCCTGGCGCATGCGGGTCAAATTCCAACAACGGTCCGATGTCCCGCAGGAATTGGAATCTGCTCTTGCATCAAATCCCCCCGGTCTGAACCGCCGCCTGGTCATCTACCGCGTCCTCGTGTAGCTCTTGCTCAATCAATGGTTGCGATCGCGTCAACCTCGATCAGGTAGCCGGGGGACATCGTCGCTATCCCGACGACTACGTTTGCTGGCTTGTGGTCTCCGAACAGCGCTATCTGGGCCTCTTCGATGATCGGCACGTGTTCGTCGCGGTTGTAATCGACGACGTAGATCGTGATCTTGCAGACTTGCTCAGGCCGGGCACCGGCAGCAGCAAGCGCGCGGCCGAGATTGCCAAACGCCAGGCGCGCCTGAGCCCTGAAATCACCATGGCCAACGAGCTTGCCGTGGATGTCTTCGGGCTGCTGGCCCGAGACGAATACCAACTTGCCTCCCGTCGCGACGACGACCTGGGTATAGATTTCTGGAGTCGGCAGATCCTTGGGATTGATGCATTCGAGCGTCATCGATTTAGTGTCCTGCCAATGGTTGAATTCGAAAAGCTAATTACCCGGGCGGCCGAACGCGACCGCGACGCGGTGGTGCTCGCCGCACACGGGTGCGGCCCAACACCATTCAGGAATTGCCCAATCAGCTCGCGCGCGACGATACGTCGATCGCCTGCACGTTGCCAGTGTCGTGCTCCAGGTTGGCCCGGGATTCGAGCGAGGCTTCCCTGACGTCGACCATTCTGCGCATCCACCGTCGGGCCGGCTCCTCGACGACGTGGTACAGCACTGCCGCACCGAGCATCGCGAGCGCAATGAGGCCCGCGACCGTGAACTTGCCAGCGGTGCCGGTCAGCGCTAGCTCGAACTGTTGCGCCGCCCAGATCCAGGTGGTGTGCACCAACTCGTGCACCATGTACAGGCTGAACGAGATCTGCCCCAGGTACACCGCGGCTCGGGTGGACAGCAAGGCAGGAAGGGTGCCGGCGCCGATGGCCATGCAGACCACCAGGGGCAGGAACAGGACGTCGACGAGCCCGCTGCCGTCGCGCACCGTGGGCACGGGATGGGCAGACAGCAGGTAGAGGGCACCGACGATGGCGCCGATCAGAAGCACCGACAGGTAGCCGGCGCCTGTGCGGGTTCGATCGCTCGGGCGCAATCTGCGTACCGCAGCACAGGCCAGTGCGCCCGCGATGAACTGCATCACGATGCGCGGAAGCCAACTCCACGGTGTGTAGAGGGCACCCGACGCCAGCAACAACACCACCGGGGGCAACGACGCGGTGAACGCCAGCCACAACAGGCTCCTGGCCCGCGTCGCCCGTGCGACGCGGAAGATCACCAGAATCAGCACGCCGAACATCAGGTAGGCCAGCCACTCCGCGCTGATCGACCAGGCAGGACCATCCCAGCTGGACCCGTCGAAGAACGGCTGGAACCACAGCTGGACGAGGAGGAGCTGCCGAACGTAGCTGGTCGCGTTCAGCGTGCCGACGTTCTCGGACGGGATGTGGCCGACGTTCAGCGTGAAGATGATCCAGAGCGCGGCGAGATGCAGGGTGACCAAGTACACCGGCCACACCCGGGCGAGCCGCAGCCACAGGAAGCGCAGGGTCGCGCGCGTGGACCACGACTTGCCCATCTTGTCGATGTAGTTCCAGGTCAGGACGAAGCCACTGAGAATGAAGAACAGATCTACACCCTGGGCTCCGCAGTCGAGGATTGGGGCGAGGGCCGAGGCGAAATCGGGGGCCGCCTCCCACAGAAGCGGACGGAAGTGGAACAGCACGACCCACAGCGCAGCGACGATGCGCAGGCCTGTCAGGGCCCTGATCTCTCCGCTGCGCACAACACTCTCTTCGTATGGACTCTTGCGGTTTCGTTCGCGCCACTGCGTTCGCCGACCGGGCGTTCCGCTCAGCGGTCCGACATCCGGCAGCCATCGCAGGGTAGCAAGCTGATCGCGCCGACCGCGCGTTCGCAACGCTGTGTGGTTCCTGTCGGATCCGAGGATCGGGTTTTCGACGTGCGACGACGCGGTACCTAGTCGCCGCCCTTTTTCTTCTTGCCGTTGCCGTTGCCCCGCTTCTCCGGTTTCTGCGGGGGCGGCTCGTCAATCGACGCGGCCGTCGTCGAAGGGGCAGAACTGGATGTGGGAGTAGGCGTGGTGGTAGTGCTGGTGCTGACCGGTTGAGGCGCCCGCTGCGATGACGAATCCAGTGCCACCGCGAGTGTGGTGATGGTGAGAACGATCAATGCCGCGGCGGCCACCAGCACCGTTCGAGTCCGCCCGGAGAACCGACGGCGTGGTGAGACGGGCACGAAGTAGGAGGCCGACGGTGCAAGGTTGATGGCCGACGGTCCGAGCGGATCGGCGAGCACCTTGGTCGACGGCCGGAATTCACCGGTCAGGGCCGCGCGCATATGCATGGCGTCGCGGAACCGCTGCCGGGGGTCACGTGCCATCGCCCCGTCCACCGCGGTCGCAAGGGACGCCCCGACGTCAGGTCGCGTCGCGGCCAACGGTGGCGGCGGCGTATCCATGATTGCGCGGGCCAGGGCTGCAGGGTTGTCTTGTGGAAACGCCCGGTGCCCGGTGAGAGCCTCGTAGCCCATCACGCCGACGGCATACAGATCGTCGTTGACCGACCCTGCTGCGCCCGCCACCCGTTCCGGGCTCAAGTAGGCCATCGTGCCGACGATCTGACCGGTAGCGGTCTGCGCGGTCCCGGCGGTCTTCGCGATGCCGAAATCGGCGACCTTCATGGCGTCGCCGGTCGACGAGGCCAGGATGTTTGCGGGTTTGAGATCGCGGTGCAGCACCCCGGCCGCGTGGGCCGCCGTGAGTGCGCTCAACACGTCGTGGAGCACCGCACGCACCCGCGCGGGGTCTAGCGGGCCCCTCGCCATTTGATCGGCGAGGGTCTGGCCGGGAAGGCGCTCCATCACGATGAAGGGCCGTCCGTCATGCTCGCCGTAATCGTGGACGGCGACGATGTTGGGATGGCTGAGAGCGGCCGCTG
>Ga0137412_10000822_pt1 | contig 23190 bp, 19 predicted proteins | sample CZODoug2_1_16fun_FD_122160 | JGI IMG/M metagenome (GOLD analysis project Ga0137412, IMG submission 122160) | Vadose zone soil fungal communities from Angelo Coast Range Reserve, California, USA - CZODoug2_1_16fungal (Hybrid Assembly) | ecosystem: Environmental > Terrestrial > Soil > Vadose zone... | reverse complement strand
CAGCACGGCGATCTCGTCCACCACGCGCCCGTGCGCGATCGCCCCGCCCGCGTCGGTGCCGACGTAAATGGGCACGCCGGCCTCGTAGGCGGCACCGATCCGGGCACCCGCGCCCTCCCACAACCGACGCATGTGCGCGGCGTAGGTCGGGAACTTGGCCTCGCCACCCGCCGCGATGCCGGGGAAGTTCTCCTCCACATTCACCAGTGTCGGGACCAAAGCGGTGCCCGCGGCCGCCATCCGCGCGATCAACTCCTCGTCCAGGCCGGTGCCGTGCTCGATGCAATCGAAGCCGGCGTCCAGCGCGTCGGCCAGTGCCTGTCGACTGAACGCATGCGTGGTCAGTCGGGCCCCGATCCGGTGCGCGGCGGCCACCGCGGCGGCCAAGGTCGCCACCGTCCACAGCGGGGTCATATCCCCGACCTCACGATCGATCCAGTCCCCGACGAGCTTCACCCAGCCGTCGCCGCGCGCCGCCTGGCTGCACACCTCGTCGACCAGATCCTCGGGCTCGACCTCGCTGGCGTAGTTGCGCAGGTACCGCGCCGGCCGAGCGATGTGCCGACCGGCACGCACCATCGCGGGCAGATCCTCGCGCTCATCAATCCACCGGGTGTCCGCAGCCGACCCGGCGTCACGCAGCAACAGCGCCCCGGCGTCGCGATTGGTGAGTGCCTGACGCTCCGTCACCTCGACCGACGTGGCTCCCTGCGCGTCCGTCCCCACGTGACAGTGCAGGTCCACCAGCCCCGGCAGAATCCACCCGCTGCCCACCGTGCGCGCGCCGCGCACCGGTTCGTAGCTGAGGTGTCCGTCGCGGATCCACAGATCCACGTGTTGCTCGTCCGGCAGCCGCACCCCACGGACGTGCAGGGGCTCGGTGGCGCCGCTCACCGCTGCCCGGGGGGCATGAAGTCCTTGAACGCGTCCGGCAGTTCGAAGTTCGGGTCGAACGCGGGCGCCCCGGGGTTCGCCGCGGCGGTCTCGGCGGCCGCCTGACCCGCGGCGCGCTTGGCCGGGTTACCGCTGCGTGCGCCCTTGCCCTTGGCCTTGACCGGCTTTGCGGCCATCTTGCCGCGCGACTTCTTGCCGCCGCCGCGCCCGAACGGCATGCCACCCATGCCGGGCAGGCCCATGCCACCCATACCGCCGGCCATCTGCTGCATCATCTTGCGGGCCTCGAAGAACCGCTCGACCAGCTGGTTGATCTCCCCGACCTCGACCCCGGAGCCCTTGGCGATGCGAGAGCGCCGCGAGCCATTGAGGATCTTCGGGTCCTCCCGCTCGGCGGGAGTCATGCCGTTGATGATGGCGACCACGCGGTCCAGATCGGAGTCCTCGACCTCGTTGAGCTGGTCCTTGAACTCCCCCATGCCGGGCAACATGCCGAACAGCTTCTGCAGTGAGCCCATCTTGCGGACCTGCAGCATCTGTTGCTTGAAGTCCTCCAGGGTGAACTCGTTGCCCTTGCCGCCCTTGAGCAGCTTGTTCGCCATCTTCTCGGCCTCGTCGGCCTCGAAGTGCTTCTCCGCCTGCTCGATCAGCGTGAGCATGTCCCCCATGCCGAGGATGCGCGAGGCCATCCGCTCGGGATGGAAAGCGTCGAAATCGTCCAACTTCTCGCCGTTGGACGCGAACATGATCTGACGGCCCGTCACCGAGGCCACCGACAGCGCCGCGCCGCCGCGGGCGTCACCGTCCAGCTTGGTCAACACGACGCCGTCGAACCCGACGCCGTCGAGGAAGGCCCGGGCGGTGGTCAGCGCGTCCTGGCCGATCATCGCGTCGACCACGAACAGGATCTCGTCGGGTTTCACCGCGTCGCGGATGTTCGCGGCCTGCGCCATCATCTCCGCGTCCACACCCAGGCGGCCCGCGGTGTCCACGATCACGATGTCGTGCTGGCGGCGGCGGGCCTCGTCGATGGAATCGCGGGCGACCTTGACCGGGTCGCCGACGCCGCTACCCGGCTCGGGCGCATAGACCACCACGCCTGCCCGCTCGCCGACCACCTGCAGTTGTTGCACCGCATTGGGTCGCTGCAGGTCCGCAGCGACCAACATCGGTTGGTGGCCCTGCCCGGCCAGCCACTTGGCGAGCTTGCCCGCCAACGTGGTCTTACCCGAACCCTGCAGACCGGCCAGCATGATCACCGTCGGCGAGGTCTTCGCGAAACGAAGCCGCCGGGTCTCCCCGCCGAGGATCTTGACCAATTCCTCATCGACGATCTTGATGACCTGCTGGGCGGGGTTCAGCGCCTGACTGACGTCGGCACCGCGGGCCCGCTCCTTGACCGAGGCGATGAATTCCTTGACCACCGGCAGCGCGACATCGGCTTCGAGCAGCGCGATCCGGATCTCCCGCGCGGTGGCGTCGATGTCCTCCTCGGACAGCCTGCCCTTGCCGCGCAGGTTCTTGAATGTCGCGGACAGGCGGTCGGACAGGGTGTCGAACACAGCGCTGGGGATCCTCTTCGGGGCTTCGCGGACGGAGCCCTCAGCCTAGCCGGGGCGGCTCAGTCCAACGCTTCCAGCACAAGCGCACGGACCTTCTGCGCGTACTCCTCGGACAGCGGGCCGCCGCTGACCGGATCGACCAGGTAGAACACGTCGACCGCCTCGGCGCCCCAGGTGGCCACCTTCGCCGAGCGGATGTCCACCTCCGCTCGGAACAGCGCTTGACCGACGCGGTGCAGCAGTCCGGGACGGTCGTGCGCGCGGACCTCCAGCACGGTCGCCACATCCGAGGCGCCGGCCACCACGGACACGCTCGGCGGCGGGACCACGATGCCCGCCTTGGGGACGTACGCGGCCTCGCGACGGGCCAGTCGTTCGGCGAGGTCCAACCGCCCGTCCAGCACCCGCAGAATGTCGCTGCGCAGCAGCGACGCGTCCGGCGGGGAGCCGAACTCCGGGCTGACCGTCCACTCCGTCACCGCGCAACTGCCAATGGTCTCGGTGACCGCGGAGCGCACCACGAGGCGGTGCACGCTGAACACTCCGGCCACGGTGTGCAGCAGCCCGACCCGGTCCGGGGAGACGATGGTCACCGGGGTGCCCGATTCGCTGCTCGCCCCGATGTGCACCTTGAGCACACCCTCGGCGGCCATCGCGCGCTGCGCCTCGGACAACGCCGAGGTCGGCTTCGGCGACTTGCCCTGCAACACCGCGCGGGTGCGCTCGACCAGTGTGGTGATCAACTCGGCCCGCCATGGGGTCCATGCCGCGGGCCCGGTGGCCAACGCGTCCGCCTCGGTCATCGCGGCCAGCAGGTCGAGCACCTCGACGCTCCCGACGATCTCCGCGACGCCCGCGGCGGTCGCCGGGTCGTCCAGGTCCCGACGGGTCGCGGTGTCCGGGAGCAGCAGATGATGGCGCACCAGAAGGGCGATGACCTCGACGTCCTCGGGCGGGAAACCCAACCGCGGCGCGAGGTCACGCACCACTGTCTCGCCGCCGATGCTGTGATCGCCGGGCCAGCCCTTGCCGATGTCGTGAAACAAGCCACCGAGCAGCAGCAGGTCCGGACGGGATACCCGGCGGGTGAAGGCGGCGGCGTTGGCCGCGGTTTCCACCAGGTGCCGGTCGACGGTGAACTTGTGCACCGCATTGCGTTGCGGCCGGCAGCTCACCCGGCTCCAGTCGGGCAACAGGGTGGTGATCACCCCGGCCAGATCCAGTGCCTCCCAGACCGGCACCGCCGGGTGCCCGGCGCCGAGCAGCCGGATCAGTTCGGCCCGCGCGGAATTCGACCAGGGCTCGGGCAGCCGACGCGCGGTGGCCGCGAGTCGGTCCACGGTGCCCGGTGAGAGCGGCAGACCCGCCTGCGCGGCGGCCGCGGCCGCACGCAGCACCAACACCGGGTCCTTGGCCGGGTCGGCATCGCGGGCCAGCACCGCCTCGCCGTCGCTGGCCACCACCCCATCGGCCAACGGCACCCGATCACCGGGCTTGCCGCCCTTGCCCGGCAACCGGAACCGCTTGGTGCGTGAGTCCAGTTGCTGGCCGACCCGGCGCCAGGTGATGTCCGAGGCGTAGACGATGGTTCGGCCCACCTCGGCCAGCGAGCGCATCAGCGCCGTCGCGTCCAGCAGGCCCAGCGCGACCGCCACGTTGTCCTGCTCCTGCAGAACCAATCGGTCGGTGGCGCGTCCAGTCACCGTGTGCAGGGCGTCGCGCACGTCGAGCAGCCGGTCGTGCGCGGCGGCGATGCGTTCGTGTGGCACGTCAGTGACCCAGGACGCGGCCACGGCGCGCAACGCGACCAGGTCGCGCAGTCCGCCGCGACTCTCCTTCAGGTCCGGCTCGAGCAGGAACGCCAGCTCACCGGTCCCTTGCTCGTGGCGCATCGCGGAGAGCTCAGGCAGCCGCTTGGGCGCCGCGGTACGCCAGTCCCCCAGCACCGCCGAGCGCAGTTGGTCGGTCAACGCGGCGTCGCCGGCCACGTGGCGCACATCGAGCAGGCCGAGCATGGCCTTCAGGTCCTCGCCGGCCACCGCACGAGCCTGATCGACGGTGCGCACCGAGTGGTCCAGCTTCACCCCGGCGTCCCACACCGGGTACCAGATGGCGTCGGCCAACTGCCCGACATCGCGGCGTTTGTTGTGCAGCAGCAGCACGTCCAGGTCGGACCCGGCCACCAGGTCACCACGTCCATAGCCACCGACGGCCACCAACGCCACGTCGGACTCGTCGCCCTTGCAGGCCAGCCGCAGCAGGTTGATCAGCCAGGCGTCGGCGGCCTCGCGCAGCGCCGCACGCCGCTGCGGTCCGAACGGCTCGCCGCGCTCCAACAGCGCGGCCCGCGCCTGCGCGTACGTCATGACGGGCACGCCTTCTCCCGTCCGGTCGGTGTCTGTTGCCCGGTCAGCTGACGCGGACTCAGAGCGCGTCGACGTCCCGCTCGCCGGTACGCACCCGGACCACGGTCTCCACCGGCGTCACCCACACCTTGCCGTCGCCGATCTTGCCGGTGCGCGCTGCCTCGGTCAGCGCGGTCACCACCACGTCCACGTCGGGAGAGTCGACCAACACCTCCAGGCGCACCTTGGGCACCAGGTCCACCACGTACTCCGCGCCCCGGTAGACCTCGGTGTGCCCGCGCTGCCGGCCGAAGCCGCTGGCCTCGGTCACCGTCATGCCGTGCACGCCCAGCGTCTCCAGGGCGGTACGCACATCGTCGAGTTTGAACGGCTTGATCACCGCAGTGATGAGCTTCATCGCAGATCCATCTCCTCAGCCCGACAAGCCGTCGCTGGCACCGGACGATACGGTCATCCGCCCGCTGGAGGCACCTGCGGGGGCGAGTTCGTATGCGGTTTCGGAGTGCAGGGCAAGGTCCACCCCGCTCACCTCGTGGTCGCGCAGAACCCGGAAGCCCATGGTCCTGTGCAGTACCCAGCCGATCAACAGGGTGACTGTGAACGAGTAGCCCAGCGCGGCGAGGACCGCCACCGCTTGGCGGCCGAGTTGTTCCAGCCCGCCGCCATAGAGCAGTCCGTCGACGCCATCGTGTGTGTCCGGGGTGAGGATGCCGGTGGCCTGCGAACTGCACACCAGGCCGATCATCAGCAGGCCGACAATGCCGCCGATCATGTGCACGCCCGCCACGTCGAGGGAGTCGTCGTAGCCGGCCCGGTACTTCACGGTGACCGCGAACGAGCACACCGCGCCCGCGATCGCGCCGACCACGATCGCACCGACCGGGGTGATCGACCCGCAGGAGGGGGTGATCGCCACCAGACCGGCGACCGCACCGGAGGCGGCACCGAACGAGGTGAACGTGCCGTCGCGCAGTCGCTCCACCGCCAACCAGCCGAGGATGCCGAGCGCTCCGGCGATCTGGGTGTTGACCAGCGCCAGCCCCGCCTGAGCGTTGGCGCCCAGGGCAGATCCGGCGTTGAAGCCGAACCAGCCGAACCACAACAGACCGGCGCCGAGCATCACCAGGGGCAGGTTGTGCGGGCGCATCGGGTCCTTCTTCCAGCCCAGACGCGGACCGAGAATCAGCGCCAGCGCCAGGCCCGAGGCGCCGGAGTTGATCTCCACCGCGGTGCCACCCGCGAAGTCGTAGACATGCAACCGGTCGATGATCCAGCCGCCGTTGCCGCCGTCGGAGAAGAACACCCAGTGCGCCATGGGCGCATAGACCACCGTGGTCCAGATAACCATGAAGACGCACCAGGTGCTGAACTTCGCCCGGTCCACGATCGACCCGGACACCAGCGCGCAGGTCACCAACGCGAACATGAGTTGGAACATCGCGAACACCGGGGTCGGGACTGTGCCGTAGACCTCGTCCATGGTGTTCTTCAGGCCGACCTGGTCGAATCCGCCGATCAATCCGTGGCCGTGGTCCTTGCCGAACGCCAGGCTGTAACCCCAGCCCACCCACACCAGGGTGACGATGCCGAGCGTCACGAACGTCATCATCATGGTGTTGAGCACGCTGCGCGCGCGGACCATGCCCCCGTAGAAGATCGCCAGTCCGGGGACCATCAACATCACGAGCGTGGTGGCAGCCAACAACCAGGCAGTGTCGGCGGCATTGATCGCAGGCATGGGCCGACGGCTCCTCGGTAGTGACGGCTCGACAGATCCGCGCCGACCGTATCGCCACTCCGACCCAATGTTTCGAGAGGATCACCGATTCCGCACAGGGGATTAAAGCCAACGGCTCGCCCGGCACCTGCCGGGCGAGCCGTTGCTGCACTGCGTCTTACAGGGCGTCGACGTCGCGCTCGCCGGTGCGCACCCGCACCGCCGTCTCGACCGGGATCACCCAGGCCTTGCCGTCGCCGATCTTGCCGGTCTGCGCGGCCTTGACCATGACGTCGAGCACGTCGTTCGCGTCCGGGTCGTCGACCAGCACCTCCAGGCGCACCTTGGGCACCAGGTCCACGGTGTACTCCGCGCCCCGGTAGACCTCGGTGTGCCCGCGCTGCCGGCCGTAGCCACTGGCCTCGCTGACCGTCATGCCGTGCACCCCGAAGGTCTCCAGGGCGGTACGCACATCGTCCAGCTTGAACGGCTTGATCACCGCGACGATGAGCTTCACAGGTCCACCCTCGATCCCGTTGCCGAGTTCGCCGGCGGCCCCGGCGGCGGGGGTGGTGGAGGCGGACCACCGGCGTAAGCAGGCACTGGGGAGTGCGTACCGATGGTGTGGCGGGCCTGCGGCGCGCCGATGTTGGTGAGCTCGTAGGCGCTCTCCGCGTGGTGAGAGACGTCGATGCCCTGCAGCTCTTCCTCTTCCGAGATCCGGAAGCCCATCACCAGATGCAGGATGTAGCCGATGATCAGCGTGGCGAAGAACGAGTAGCCCATCACCGCGAACGCACCGATCACCTGCCGGCGCTCCTGGTCCCAGCCGCCGCCGTAGAACAGGCCGTTGACGGCGGCCGGCGCCTTGTCGGTGGCCAGGAACCCGATCAGCAGGGTGCCGGTCAGACCGCCGAACATGTGCACGCCGACCACGTCGAGCGAGTCGTCCAGGCCGAGCTTGAACTTCAGGCCGATGGCCAGCGAGCACACCGCACCGGTGATCGCACCCACCGCGATGGCGCCCATCGGGTTCACCGAGGAACACGACGGGGTGATGCCGACCAGACCGGCGACGGCACCGGAGGCGGCACCCAACGTGGTGAAGTGACCGTCGCGCAGCCGTTCCACGATCAGCCAGCCGACCATCGCAGCGGCGGTGGCCGTCTGGGTGTTCACGAACACCACGCTGGCCGGGGTGCCGGCGGCCAACGCCGAACCCGCGTTGAACCCGAACCAGCCGAACCACAGCATGGCCATGCCCAGGAAGACGAAGGGCACGTTGTGCGGGCGCATCGGGTCACGCCGCCAGCCCTTGCGCCGGCCGAGCACGATTGCCAGCGCTAATCCCGCGGCACCGGAGTTGATGTGCACCGCTGTTCCACCGGCGAAGTCGATGGCTTTCAATCGGTCGGCGATCCAGCCGCCGTTACCGCCGTCGAAGAAGAACACCCAGTGCGCGACCGGGAAGTAGACGACCGTGGCCCAGATGGCCACGAACACGCACCAGGTACTGAACTTCGCCCGGTCCGCGATGGCGCCGGAGATCAGCGCGCAGGTGATGATCGCGAACATCAACTGGAAGGCCGCGAACGCCAGCGTCGGGTAGTAGTGCGTGACCGACAGGGCAGCGCCCGACGCGTCGACCGCGCCCTTCGGCGTGCTACCGGAGAAGTCCACCTGGGGCACGGCGACCGAGATGACCGATGAGGGTTGCATCTCGTCGATCAACCCGGCGGCGTTCCGGCTACCGAGCAGACCGTGTCCGACGTCGGTGGTGAAGGACAGGCTGTAGCCGTACAGCACCCACAGGATCGAGACGATCGCCATGGCGGCGGCCGACATCATGATCATGTTGAGCACGCTCTTCACGCGGACCATGCCGCCGTAGAAGAACGCCAAGCCAGGTGTCATGAAGAGCACCAAGGCGCTGCTTGCGAGGATCCAGGCGGTATCGCCCGTATCAATGGTGGTGGGCATCCGGCAGTGCTCCTTCCTGCCCGCGGCAGGGATTGCGGTTCACATCCTGGCCTGAGGGTGCCGATGATCCGTTTCACCGAACGGCGACGAATGTTTCGCTTGAATCACCGATGGCGCACGGGTGTTACATCTGTGTGAACCGAGGCTTTCGACCCGCGCGACTGAGCACAGATCCGGAGAAACCGTGACATCCCGGCCCGAAAATAGCGATACCCAACGTGACTAAATGACTACATTCCGACAGAATTTGGACAGCCGGAAATAGATGTATTGCTCACATTGACGGCGTACCGCTGTGCGGAATTGCGCTACCGCAACGATGAGCCTCAGTCGGCCAGCAGGGCGTCGACGAACGCCTCGGGCTCGAATGGCGCCAGGTCGTCCGGGCCCTCGCCGAGGCCGACCAGCTTGACCGGCACGCCGAGTTCGCGCTGCACGGCGATCACGATGCCGCCCTTCGCGGTGCCGTCCAACTTGCTCAGCACCACGCCGGTGACCTCGACGACCTCGGCGAACACTCGCGCCTGAGTGAGGCCGTTCTGGCCGGTGGTGGCGTCCAGCACGAGCAACACCTCGTGCACCGGGCTCTGCTTTTCGATGACCCGCTTCACCTTGCCGAGCTCGTCCATCAGCCCGGCCTTGGTGTGCAGTCGACCGGCGGTATCGATGATCACCGCGTCCACGTCCTCGCCGGCGGCCTGCTTGACCGCGTCGAAGGCGACGCTGGCCGGATCCCCACCCTCCGGGCCGCGCACCGTGCGGGCTCCCACCCGGTCACCCCAGGTTTGCAGTTGGTCGCCGGCGGCGGCCCGGAAGGTGTCCGCCGCACCGAGCACCACGGTGCGCCCGTCGGCGACCAGCACCCGGGCCAACTTGCCGGTGGTGGTGGTCTTACCGGTGCCGTTGACCCCGACCACCAGGGTCACCGAGGGACGCTGTCCGTCGGCTCGGACCGCGTGCAACGACCGGTCCATATCCATGTCGATGAGCGCGAGCAGTTCGCTGCGCAGCAATTCCCGGGCGGCCTGCGGGGACCGGACCCCGTCCACCCGGACCGCCGTGCGCAGTCGCGCCATCAGCTCACCGGTCGGGCCGACGCCGATGTCCGCGGACAACAACGTCTCCTCGATCTCCTCCCAGGTGTCCTCGTCGAGCACGTCGCGGGAGAGCAGGGTGAGCAGGCCACGACCGAGCGTGGATTGCGAGCGGGCCAGCCGGGAGCGCAGTCGGATCAGTCGACCGGCGGTCGGTTCGGGGACCTCCAGCGCAGGTGCTTCGAGCAGCGACTCGACGGCCTCCAGCGTGGTGGCGATCTCGTCGAGGTCTTCCGGCGGCGCCTTCGGCGCTGGGGTGGGTTTGGCCTTCGGCGGAGCCGCCCTGGTCTCGGTCTCGGTCTCGATCTCGGTCTGGTCGGACGGCCGGCCGCGTAGTCCCGCCCCCACCAGGCCGGCCACGACCGCGCAGGCCAGCATCACGACGATGATCGTGATGATCAGGTATTCCACGCCGACCCCGCGATTAAGTGAGTGCTCAGACCCGCGACAGACACGGGTTACCCGGCGGGTAACCGCTCCAGCATGGCCCGTAGTCCGACCACACCGTCGTACAGGTGCCCTTTCATACCGATGCGCTCGGCGCCCGCGACGTGCTCGGAGCGTGCCCCGACGTATAAACAGCGTTCCGGGCGGACCTCGAGAATTTCCGCAGCCCGCAGGAAGATACCGGCGTCCGGCTTCGCCACACCTTCGTGGGCGGAGTCGACGATGGTGTCGACCTTCTCCGCCACCTCCAGTTCCACCAGATCGAAACGCAGGCGGTCGGTGGCGTTGGCAATGAGCCCAACCACCACACCCTCGGCCCGCAGCCCGGTGATGACCTCCAGGACGTCGGGGTCGATGTGCCCGTGCCGGGCGCTCCAGTCCACCACGCAGTCGATGGCCTTGCTGATGTCGCCGCAGATGGGCACCATCGCGGCGGCCACCGAGGCACGCCAGTCCTGGTCGGTGATCCGGCCGAGCAGCGCCGGGCCGAACCGGTCGGGGTCATAGGCGACGGCGGCGATGGTGCCCGGCGCCAGGTCGTAGGCCCGCTCGATGGCCTCGACGTGCGAGGGGTCCCACACCCGCAGCACGCCATCCACATCGAACAAGAAGGCGGTGATGTCCTTGGGCGCGCTCACCTCGCCATCATCCCGGGCGAGCACGTGCCGGTCTCAGACCGGTTGGTCCTCGCGCAGTCGTTGGCTGATCACCGTGGTTACCCCGTCGCCGCGCATGGAGACGCCGTACAGCGCGTCGGCGACCTCCATCGTGCGCTTCTGATGGGTGATCACAATCAGCTGGCTGGAGTCGCGCAACTCCTCCATGATCGTGATCAGTCGGCCCAGGTTGGTGTCGTCCAGGGCCGCCTCGACCTCGTCGAGCACGTAGAACGGACTGGGCCGGGCCCGGAAGATGGCCACCAGCAGCGCAACCGCGACCAGGGAGCGTTCACCGCCGGACAGCAGCGAGAGCCGTTTGACCTTCTTGCCGGGCGGGCGGGCCTCCACGTCGATGCCGGTGGTCAGCATGTCGTCGGGATCGGTGAGTAGCAACCGGCCCTCGCCGCCGGGGAACAGCCGGGAGAACACGCCCTCGAACTCGCGCTGCACGTCGAGCCAGGCTGCGGTGAAGACCTCCTGGACCCGGGCATCCACCTCGGCGATGACGGTGAGCAGGTCCCGGCGGCTGTTCTTGAGGTCCTCCAGTTGTGCGGTGAGGAACGCGCTGCGTTCCTCCAGCGCGGCGAACTCCTCCAGCGCCAGCGGGTTCACCTTGCCGAGCAGTGCCAGCGCCCGCTCCGCGGCGCGCAGTCGCTTCTCCTGGTCCGCGCGCACAAACGGGACCAGCCTGTCCGGCTCCTCGGCCAGGGTGACCATGCCGCCCTCGGCGTCGGTGATCTCGGCGAGCACCGGCACCAGTTGGTCGGGGCCGTACTCGGTGATCAGCACATCGGGGGCGATGCCCAGCTCGTCCACCGCGCGCTGCTCGAGGGCCTCGATGCGCAGGCGGTGCTCAGCGCGGGCCACCTCATCGCGGTGGACGGAATCAGTGAGCCGGTCCAGTTCGGTGTCCAGCTCGCGCTCGGCACCGCGCAGTTCGGCGAGCTCCGCCTCCAGTCGACGTCGGGACTCCTCAGCAACGGACCGCTCGGTGGCCGCGGTGGCCAGCGAGACCTCCAGCAGGCCGAGGGTGTGGGTGACCGCGATAGCGACGGCGGCGGCCAGCCGGCCGGCACGTTCACGTTCCACCAGTCGGGCCGCCGCGCGTTCCCGGGCGGCCCGCTCGGCGGCCGCGGCACGTAGCAGGGCGTCCGCGCGGCCGGCCAGACCGGCGACGCGCTCCTCGCCGGTGCGCACCGCGAGGCGCGCCTCCAGCTCGGCGGCACGCGCGGCGGTGCAGGCCGCGGCCAGGTGGTCGCGTGCCTCGGTACCGACGTCGGTCTCGACGGGATCGCGCTCGGCCTGTTCGAGACGTTCCTCGAGTTCGGCCAGGCCGCCCAGGTCGGCGTCGCGGGCCTGCTCGGCGGCGGTCACCCCGGCGGCCAGGCGTTCGGTCTCCGCCCGGGCGCCACGGGCGGCGGCGCCGAGCCGACCCAGTTGCTCGGCCAGCGCGGCCAGCCGCGCGTCGGACTCGTTGAGCCGCGCAAGCGCCCCGACGGCCGCGCTCGCCGCCTCGGCGCGGGCCACCGTGGCCCCGGCCAGGTCGGCCTGCAGCGTCGCGGTGAGCTGCTCGGCGTCGGCCAGCCGGGCTGCGGTCTCGTCGGCGGCGGACTGGATGGCCAGCAGGCTGGGCGCACCGGCCGAGCCACCCGCGGCGCGGTGCGCGGTCAGCACGTCGCCGTCCGGGGTGACGGTGTGTGCCCAGGGGTGGGCCGCGACCAGCTCGGCGGCGGCGGCCAGATCGGCGACCAGCAGCCAGTCGGCGAGCAGCGCCTGCACGGTGGCCTGCAACGAGGCCGGCGCACTGATCAGGTCGAGCAACCGGGTGCACCCGGCGGGTGGGGTGCGGTCGGTACCGGGCGCGGTCGGGGCGTTCGTGACCACCAGGTGCGCCTGCCCGGCGTCGGTGCTCTTCAAATGGGCCAGGGTGGCCACCGCCGACTGAACCGAGGCAACGGCGACCGCGTCGGAGGCGCCCGCCAAGGCCGCGGACACCGCGGTCTCGTGGCCGGGTCGCACGGTGAGCATGCGGGCCACCGAGCCGACCACGCCGTGCTCGTCGGGGGCGTCCAGGAGCACGGCGGCGCCGTCGCGGCGGGCCAGGCTCAACTCCAGGGTCTCCTTGCGGGCGCGCAACGCACTGCGCTCGCGCTCGGCCTCGCGCTCCCGCTCGCGCAGCCCGGTCAGCGTCTCCTCGGCCTCGACCAGCACCGCGGCGGCGGCCTCGTGCGCCTCATCGAGGTCGACCTCACCCTCGTTGAGCCCGGCGGCCTGCGACTCCAACGCGGCGAACTCCGCCTCGGCCCGCTCGGCGCGGTTCGCGGCCTCGGCCAGGGCGGTGGTCAATCGGCCGATCTCGGCCTCGGCCGCCGCGGCCCGGGCCCGCAGGCTGGCCACCTTGCCCTGTAGACGGGCCAGGCCCTCGCGCCGGTCCGCCGCGGCACGCAGGCCGCTGGCCACGCGGCGCTCCTCGGCGGCGAGTTCCTCCTCGACCGCGCGCCGGGCGGTGACCGCCTCGGTGAGCACCAGGCGGGAGGCCTCCACGCCATCGGCGAGGTCGGACTCCTGAGCGCGGATCTCCTCGGCGTCGCGCTGCATTTGCTCGGGGTCGCGGCCGGGCCGGTTGTCGTCGGGGTCGGCGGCGAGCAGGCGGACCCGTTCGCCCGCCAGCTTCCCGGTGCCGGTGAGGCGCTCGCGCAGGGCGGAGAGCCGGTACCAGGTCTCCTGGGCCGCGGCGAGCGTCGGCGCCGCCTCGCCCAGACGAGCGCCAAGTTCGGTCTCCCGGGCCCGCAGATCCGCGAGTTTGGCCTCCACCTCGGCCTGCCGCTCGCGCAACGCCGCCTCGTCGGCGATCTCGGCGTCCAACGAAGCGCGCAGGCCGAGCAGGTCATCGGCGAGCAACCGCAGCCGGGCATCCCGCAGATCCGCCTGCACAATCGCCGCGCGACGGGCCACCTCGGCCTGCTTACCGAGCGGCTTCAGCTGCCGGCGCAGCTCGGTGACCAGGTCCGACACCCGGGTCAGATTCGCGTGCATCGCCTCGAGCTTGCGCAGCGCCTTCTCTTTGCGCTTGCGGTGCTTGAGGACGCCTGCCGCCTCCTCGATGAACCCCCGCCGGTCCTCCGGGCTCGCGGAGAGGACCGCATCGAGCTGCCCCTGCCCCACGATCACGTGCATCTCGCGCCCGATGCCCGAGTCCGACAGCAACTCCTGGATATCCAGCAGCCGACAGGAATCCCCGTTGATGGCGTACTCGGATCCACCGTTGCGGAACATCGTCCGGGTGATCGTCACCTCGGCGTAGTCGATCGGCAGCGCCCCATCGCTGTTGTCGATCGTCAGCGCCACCTCGGCCCGCCCCAACGGCGGCCGCCCGGACGTGCCGGCGAAGATGACGTCCTCCATCTTGCCGCCGCGAAGAGACTTCGCCCCCTGCTCCCCCATCACCCACGCCAGGGCGTCCACCACGTTGGACTTCCCCGACCCATTGGGCCCGACGACACAGGTGATCCCCGGCTCAAACCGCAACGTCGTCGCCGACGCAAACGACTTGAAACCCCGCAGGGTAAGGGTCTTCAGATGCACGGCCGGCGTTCCCCCAGTCGATTCGGACCGACCTTAGCCGCCCATCCCCAGCCACGCCGAATGCCTCGCAGCGCCGCAACCAATGAGGCTCAAGTGACGGTTTCGGGTGGTCCTACGTCTGCCCCACGCGACTGTCAGGTCGGCCTGGAGGAAGGGGTGGGCCGCGGAGGGAGGTTCGGTGCGGGTGTGAGGATTGGGTGAGGTGGCGGATCGGGCACTACGTCTGCCCCACGCGACTGTCAGAGCGGCCTGGAGGAAGGGGTGGGTCCCGGAGGGAGGTTCGGTGCGGGTGGAGTGGCCGGCCGCCTCCCCACGGCTGCAGATGCAGATTGCAACCTCAGTGACACCAGAGGCGCCGTCATCGCCCCACTGGCCACAACTTGCATCCCGGACCGCACGTATGGGCGCAGCGAGCCTGCGCGACCGCACCTAGGGGGGCGCCGCGAGCGAAGCGAGTTGGCGCGCGAGCGAAGCGAGCGTTCGCGACGCGGAGCGTCGCAATGTGGATGCGAGGCGATGTGGTGTGCGCGTTCTGCACACACAGAAACCCCGAGACGAGCGCTGGGGTGCTCGCGCCCGCCTGCGAGCACCCCAGCGCGTCTTGGGGACGGTCAGGCCCGCCGACCGACCGCCCTGACGGTGTCGTCTCCCGGAGGAGGGACACCGGGCGAGGGTTCGCCGCAGTTCCGATCCGCTCGCGCGCCCGCCAGCGCGATGAACGGGGTAGAACCAGGGATCAAGATCCCCTTTGCGGAGAAGCGCCGATCTGACGATCAACTCCCTCTGCCGACCTCAACGAGCAAGTTGGATCGAGGTCACGCGTCAGTTACGAGGACGCCAGTCAAGGATGCACGCGGTTTCCGGGATGCGGCCCGCGCCACGCCGCCCGCGGGCCCGGGCCCGCCCGGAGCGCACCGGCATGACCGATTTGTCCGATTACCGATGCCACGAATCGGGCACCCGACAGTTCCATCGACCTGACACACGAAAAGGGACGCCGTGAACGGCGTCCCTTTTATGTGCTGAACGATGGCGCTCAGGTCAACGCGGGCTCATGCAGCTCCACGGTGAGCAGCTCGTCGCGGTGCAATGCCGCGCAGAGCGAATCGTTCTCGGCCCGAACTCGCATGAGTTCGGATTCGAGTTCGGCAATACGTCGATGCATGCGTCGCATCTCCGCGAGCATGCGGGGGTCCGGACCACCTACGTGTCCGAGAATTGCTTTTGCCATCTAGAGGGTCCTCCACGCTGAGAGACCAGCTGGTAGCCGACGTGTCTGCCTCCGGCTCCGAGACGCGGTGATGCCCGGAGCTGGGAGCGCGGGTTAGGTCTAGGGTCGCATCAGAACGCGATGCGGTCAAGCCTGAGAGACGCACAGCGGCGCTTGCCCGGGCAGGTCCGGACAAGGCGGGCACGGACCTGAGAGCCACTCAGCTGGATCATGGCTGAGTGCTTTGGCGCACGCAAGTGCATTGCGCGTAAGGGTGAGCCCCTATCGATATCGATCCGATCACAGCGGAAGAACCGCGCGACTCGGACGACGTTGGCAATGGGGGCAGAAATACGACGAACGATTCATGAATGGTTCGCGACGAATGGGTGTGCCGCATCGGCCGCACGGTTTGTCCTCCCGGCCATAGGCCTGCAGCGACCGATCGAAGTACCCACTGGCTCCGTTGACGTTCACGTAGAGGCTGTCGAACGAGGTGCCACCGGCCGCCAACGCGGCGGTCATCACGTCAATCGCCGCGGCCAGCACCTCCCGCGCCCGGGCCGGCGCCAACTTCTCGGTGGGCCGGGCGTAGTGCAACCGGGCTACCCACAGCGCCTCGTCGGCGTAGATGTTGCCGATCCCGCTGATCAGGCTCTGATCGAGCAGTGCCCGCTTGAGTTCGGTGTGCTTGCGCCGCAAGGCGGTCACGAAGCGCGCCGGTTCGAACCGCGGGTCGAGTGGATCGCGGGCGATGTGCGCGATCGACACCGGCACCACGTCCCCGTCGACCTCGACCATCGGCTCCACGGACAGCCCGCCGAAGGTGCGCTGGTCGACGAACCGCAGCTCGGGTCCGGAATCGGCGAACTGCAACCGAACCCGCAAGTGCTTCTCCGCCGGCGCGGTCGAGGGCTGCACCAGCAACTGTCCACTCATGCCGAGGTGGGCGAGTACCGCCTCACCCGAGTCCAGCGGCAGCCAGAGGTACTTGCCGCGCCGCTGGGCGCTAAGGATGCGCCGGCCGATGAGACGCGACGTGAAGTCCCCGGCGCCGGGCACGTGCCGGCGCACCGCCCGCGGATGATCGACGCTGACCGCGGCCACTTCTCGGTCGAGGACGAAGCGGGCCAGCCCGGCCCGCACGGTCTCCACCTCGGGCAGTTCGGGCACGGCGCGGGCGAATCGGTCGGGAGCCGGCGGTCAGGACTCGCGCGCGGTCAGTTCCGCGGCGTGCTTGTTGCGTAGCGAGGTCCAGGCGGCCTCGGCGGCCTGCTGCTCCGCCTCCTTCTTGCTGCGCCCACTGCCCATGCCGTAGTCGGCGCCGCCGACCCGGGCGGTGGCCCTGAACATTTTCTCGTGGTCCGGGCCGCTCTCGGTGACCGCGTACTCCGGCACACCAATGCCCACCGTTGCGGTGAGCTCCTGCAGGCTGGTCTTCCAGTCCAGGCCGGCGCCGAGCCCGGCGGACGCCTCGATCAGCGGGTCGAACAAGCGGTGCACCAGCGCGGAGGCCTCGGCCAATCCACGGTCCAGGTACACCGCACCGATCAGCGCCTCGAGGGTGTCGGCCAGGATCGAGGACTTGTCCCGCCCGCCGGTGCCCTCCTCACCCCGGCCCAGGCGCAGGAAGTCGCCCAGCGCCAGACCACGGCTGACCTCGGCCAGCGCGCGCATGTTGACCACCGCGGCGCGCAGCTTGGCCAGCTGACCCTCGGGCAGGTCGGGGTGGCGGTGGAACAGCGTGTCGGTGACGACCAGGCCGAGCACGGAGTCGCCGAGGAACTCCAACCGCTCGTTGGTGGGCAGGCCACCGTTCTCGTAGGCGAACGAACGGTGGGTCAGCGCGCGCGCCAGCATGGGCGCAGACATGCTGACGCCCAACCGCTTCTCGAGATCCGCGAAGGCGATCTCGTCAGCCGGCGAGCCGGTCATCGGCTCAGGTTCCGAGCACCTGGCGACGGTTGTACGTGCCACAGGTCGGGCAGACGGTGTGCGGCAGCTTCTTCTCGCGGCAGCGCTCGCAGTTGGCCAGCGTCAGCGGCGCAGCCTTCCAGTTCGCACGCCGGCTGCGGGTGTTGCTGCGCGACATCTTGCGCTTGGGGACGGCCACCGTCACTCACTCCTGTTCATCGTTCACCACAAGTCCCTGCAACGCGGCCCAGCGTGGGTCGCTCTGCCGGTGTTCATGCCCGGGGTCGTCCGCCAGCCGCGCGCCACATTCGACGCACAAACCGGGGCAGTCGTCCTCGCACACCGGCGACAGCGGCAGCAGCAACACCACCGCGTCACGCAACGTCGGCTCCAGGTCGATCAGATCGTCCTGCAACCAGCGGGTCTCATCGTCGCCGTCACGTCCGGGGAACACGAACAGCTCCGTGACGTCCGCGACGACCTCGTCGTCGACAGGCTCCAGGCAGCGCACGCACTCCCCGGCCAACGGTGCCTGTGCCGTTCCCGACACGAGCACGCCGTCCATGACCGCCTCGAGCCGAAGGTCCAGCGCGATGGTGGCCCCTTCGGGCACTCCGATGACCGGCAGACCCAGATCCGCCGGTGCCGGAACAGACCGGGAAACCCTGAGCATCGACCCGGGACGGCGGCCGAGTCGGCGGACGTCCAGCACCAGGGGTGCGTCAGGGTCGAGTCGCTGAGTTTTCTGTATCTCTTCGGGCATGGCGCATCAGTAGTCGGTCGGACCAGGCGGAAGGCTACCGGAGATCATCGAGTGGACCCAATCCGTCCTGTTCCTGAGCGTCGCCGCCCGCCTCCGCCACCCGCAGATGGTCCCCGAGATCCTCCATGTGGTGGCGGCCGTGCATGTTCTCCCGGCCCCGGCGCACGCCGTCCAGCATCTGCTCCAGCGTGGCCACCAGATCGCCCAACTGCCGCGCGGCCTCGGCGGCCGAGGTCGCGGGATCGTCCCCGGCGTGGCGGGCCAGGGACAGCGTGCGTTCCAGGATCACCTCGACGTGGGCGAGCTTGGCGTCCGCGTCGGCGTCGGCCTGCTCCCGCGTCTCGGCGAGTTCGGCCTCGGTGGCCGTGCGCAGCGCGGTGGCCCAGGCAGCGGCCTCGGCGCCCACGCTGGTCATGGACAAGCGCGCCTCGGCCTCCTCAGCGGCCCGGCCGAGCACCTGCTCGGCCTGACCGTGAGCGTCGGCGAGCACGGCGTCGCGCTCGGCCAGCAGTTCGTCGGCGCGGGCCAGTCGGTCGGGCAGCGCGGCCTTGATCGCGTCGATGCGCTCCACCGTGGCCGCGCGGTTGACCAGGCACGACGCGGACATCGGCATGGCCCGGGCGCTGCTCACCTGCTCGCGCAGTTCGGCGAGCAGGTCGGCCACATCCGGCGCGGCGGATTCGGCGCCGGTCAGGACGACTCCGTGCCGGACAGCCGGGCCACCAAACGCTCCAGGACCAGGTCCGGGACCAGGCCCACGATCTCCGCGCTGTGCACGGCGACCTCTTTGACCAGGCTGGAGGACAGGAAGCTGTAGAGCGGGTTCGTCGGCACAAACAACGTCTCGACCCCGGTGAGCGCGTGGTTCATCTGCGCCATCTGCAGTTCGTAATCGAAGTCGCCGATCACCCGCAGGCCCTTGATGATCGCCGGGATGTCGTTGGCCGCGCAGTAATCGACGAGCAGGCCCTCGAAGGAGTCCACCCGCACGTTTTTGTAGTCCGTGAGGGACTCCCGGAGCATCTCGATGCGCTCCTCCAGGGTGAACAGGCCGTGCTTGTTGCGGTTGACCAGCACGGCGACGATCACCTCGTCGGCCAGCTTGGCGGCACGCGAAATCACGTCGAGGTGACCGTTGGTGACCGGATCGAACGAGCCGGGGCACACGCAGCTACGCACGGCGTCAGTGTGGCGTGTCGTCAGACGGGGTGCACGTCGGGGTCGGCTCCGGCGTGGCGGCCGTACCAAAGTGTCGCCTCGCCATACCGGCGGTGCTGCACGGCGTGGAACCCGTCCGGCCATACCCAGGCCGGATCACGGCCGGCCCGCTCCACCACCACGATCGCGTCGGGGGCCAGCCAACCGTGACCGGCGCTCAGCAAGAGCACGTCAGCCAGGTCTGCCGCGGGGAGCGCGTAGGGCGGGTCGGCGAACAGCACATCGAAGCCCGCGTCGGTGCCGCGGCCGAGCACGGTGGCGACCTTGCCGGCCAGCACGGTGCACTCCCCCAGGTCGAGCGCGGCGACGTTGTCCCGCAGCACCCGCAGCGCGCGGGGATCGTGCTCGATCAGCGTGACCCGGTGCGCGCCGCGGGAGCGGGCCTCCAGGCCGACGGCGCCGCTGCCCGCGTACAGGTCGAGGAAGGCCCCCAGCCCACCCGTGGTGAGCGCGGCCAGCGTGGAGAACAGCGCTTCTCGGGCACGGTCGGCGGTGGGCCGGGTGTCCCGGCCGTCCGGGGCGTGCAGCCGACGGCCGCCCGCTGTGCCGCCGACGATGCGGATCAACGGGTCACCCGGTGCTCATTGCGGAGCTCACAAGCTCGCTCACGACTTTTCGAGGTAGTCGGCCCGCTGCGCGTCCAGCAGGTCCGCCAACGCGCCCGCCAACGCCGGGTGCTTGCGCAGTTGCGGGTCGGCATCGACGACCGCGCTCGCCTCTATGCGTGCCTCGGCAATCAGGTCGGCGTCGCGGATCACCGACAGGACCCGCAGGCTGGATCGACGCCCGGACTGGGATGCCCCGAGCACGTCGCCCTCACGGCGGGCCAACAGGTCCAGTCGGGACAGCTCGAAGCCGTCGGAGGTGGCGGCCACCGCGTCGAGTCGTTCGCGCGCCGGGCCGCCCGCCTCCGCGCCGGTGACCAGCAGACACAGCCCCGCGGCCTTGCCCCGGCCCACCCGGCCACGCAGCTGGTGCAGTTGCGACATGCCGAACCGGTCAGCGTCGAGCACTGCCATCACGGTGGCGTTGGGCACGTCAACGCCGACCTCGATCACGGTGGTGGCGACCAGCACGTCCAGGTCGCCGGCAGCGAAGGCGCCCATCACCGCGTCCTTGCGCTCCGGTGCCATCCGTCCATGCAGAACGTCCACTCGCAGGCCGTGCAGTGGTCCCTCGGCCAGCTGCGGGGCGACGTCCAGCACGCCCGCCGCGGGCCGTTTCTCCTGCTCGCCCTCCAGCGCCTCGGGGGTCATGTCCTCCTCGGCGTCCTCGCCGCCGATCCGCGGGCAGACCACGTAGGCCTGGTGGCCGGCCGCGACCTCCTCGCGGATCCGTTCCCAGGCCCGCTCCAGGTAGCGCGGCACATCGACGGGCACGACGTGCGTCGCGATCGGCGCCCGACCGGCGGGCAGTTCGGTGAGCGTGGAGACATCCAGGTCACCGAACACCGTCATCGCCACGGTGCGCGGGATGGGCGTCGCGGTCATCACCAACAGGTGTGGCGGAGTGGCGCCCTTGGCCCGCAGCGAATCGCGCTGCTCGACCCCGAAGCGGTGCTGCTCATCCACGACGACCAGGCCCAGGTCGAAGAAGTCGACCTTGTCCTGCAGCAGCGCATGGGTACCTACCACGATCCCGGCCTCGCCGCCGGCCGCCTCCAGCAGTGCGGTACGGCGAGCGGCGGTGCTCAGCGACCCGGTGAGCAGCGCGATCCGGGTGCCGCGTTCGTCGCCGCCCAGCGTGCCGGCCTGCGCCAGCGGGCCGAGCATGGCGCTCAACGAGCGGTGGTGTTGCTGCGCGAGGACCTCGGTGGGCGCGAGCAGTGCGGCCTGCCCGCCCGCGTCGACCACGGCGAGCATGGCGCGCAGGGCGACCACGGTCTTGCCCGAGCCGACCTCGCCCTGCAGGAGGCGGTTCATCGGGTGGGTGCGGGCCAATTCGGCCGCGATCGTCTCGCCCACCTCCTGCTGACCGGCCGTCAGCTCGAAGGGCAGCCGGGCGTCGAAGGCGGTCAGGAGTCCATCCACCGCGGGCACTCGGGCGGTGGCCGCCAGGGCGCGGTTGGCGGCGCGGCGTTGCGCCAGTGCGGCCTGCAGGACGAACGCCTCTTCCCAGCGCAGGCGCTTGCGGGCCCATTCGGCCTGCGCCCATTCCTTGGGCCGGTGCACGAGATACAGCGCTTCGCTCAACCCGCCCAACTTGTGCCGACGCAGCAGGTCCGCCGGCAGCGGCTCGGGCAGGGTCAGCGGGGCCGCCCAGGCCAGCGCCTTGCGGACGTGTTTGGCAATGTCCCAACTGCGCAGCGCATTGGTGGCCGGATAGATCGGGATCAGTTCCTCGGCCCAGTTGGGGGCGGTGTCGTCGGTCAAGCCCTCCTCTCCGTCGGCACCGAGCAGCAGGTATTGGGGCTGCGCCAGTTGATGTTCCTTCTTGTAGAGACCGACTGTGCCGGAGAAAAGTGCGCGTTTGCCCTTCTCCAGGCCGGGCGCCGCGTTCGTCGCCTTCTTATGGCCGAAGAAGACGAGGTTCAGGTGGTTCTTGCCGTCGGTGACCACGACCTCGGCAATCGTTCCCGCACGCGTCGACATGGGACGCGTCTTCGCCGAGATCACGTCGGCGAGCACGGTGACCTCGGTCCCCACCTCCAGGCTCGCCAACGGGGCGAGTTCACCGCGCTTTTCATACCGGCGTGGGTAATGCCGCAACAGATCGCCGGCGGTCTGCATGCCGAAGGCCTTGGCCAGCGCCTTGGCCGGCTTCTCACCGAGCACCAGATGCAGCGACTCCCCCAGCGGATGGTGCTCGGAGTTCATTCGACGCCGATCAGCAGCGGGTAGTCCGGCTGGCCCCCGTCGTAAGCGATGCACTCCACGTCCGGGCGGCGCCGGTGCAGGCCCTCGGCAATTCGGCTGACCGCGCCACTGGTGAGTCCCGGCCCGGAGATCAACGTGACCAGTTCGCCGCCGCCGCCGAGCAGTCGGTCCACCACCGCGGCGCCGACCACCTCCGGGTCGGTGCCGATCAGCACAACGTCCCCATCGATCAGCCCGAGGGTGTCCCCGGCCCGGCACACGCCCGCGCTGGTCATCGCGTCCGTGGGGGCGATGAGCACCGCACCGTGCCGGGTGGCACCGGCGGCGGAGGTCATCGCGACCACGTCGTCACCGAACCGGCGGCCGGGTTCGTGCACGGCGAGTGCGGCCAACGCCTGCACGGAGGCTTCGGTCGGCAGCACGGCGACCGTGATGCCCACGGCGCGGGCCTGGGTGGCGACCGCATCGCAGGCCGCGCGACTGGCCGCGTCGTTGGGCAGCAGCACGACCTCGCTCACCCGCGGCCGGCGCACGCTCTCCAGCAGGGCGGCGGTGGCGGGGACGGTCCCCGGTGGCACCTCCAGCACCCGGGCGCCCGCCTCGTCGAGCAACTTGGCCAGACCCGGCCCCGGCGCCAGCGCGACCACCACCCGCCCGCTGCCGACCCGCTCGGTGGGGTGCTCGCGCTCCACGATGTTGGTGATCCGAATGCGATGCGGGCGACCGGACTGCATGGCCATGTCCAATGCCGTGCCGCAGTCGTCGGTGTGCAGGTGGACGTTCCACAGACCGTCCCCGCCGACCACCACCAGGGAGTCCCCGGCGCCGGCCAGGTCCGCGCGCAGCCGTGCGGCGGCCCCGTCGTCGCCCTCGAACAGGAACATCAGCTCGTACGCCGTGTTGGTGCCTACCGAGCAGCGCTCCAGGGGCAGTTCGGGTACCGGCAGCCGGGTGCGCACCGGCGG
>Ga0137412_10000821_pt1 | contig 23196 bp, 20 predicted proteins | sample CZODoug2_1_16fun_FD_122160 | JGI IMG/M metagenome (GOLD analysis project Ga0137412, IMG submission 122160) | Vadose zone soil fungal communities from Angelo Coast Range Reserve, California, USA - CZODoug2_1_16fungal (Hybrid Assembly) | ecosystem: Environmental > Terrestrial > Soil > Vadose zone... | reverse complement strand
CCGGGAGCATGAGAAACGTGGATGGCAAGTGACCATGCGCAACGGTCGACCTTGGTGGATTCCGCCTGCCCACATCGCCCCCGACCGCACACCCATCCGCAACACATTGCGCGACCCCGTAACCATCGGTTGATCTCACGGGCGAGCGGACACTGACCCCTCCGCTGTCGAGCGGGTCGGTTAATCGACTGCGGCTCACGCGGACGGACGGCACCCGGTACGCCTACCGACGCGGGGTCTACCCGGCGAACGGCCCGCCGCCCACTTGAGCGCCGCTGCTCAAGCCTCGAGGGTGCGGACGGGGGTGCCGGCCGTCCAGGCGAGGATGTCCTCGACGACCTGCCCGAACCAGGTCCGGTATCCGTCGGTCGTGACGTAGCCGATGTGCGGCAGCAGCAAGGTATTGGGCAGTGAGCGCAACGGATGGTCGACGGGCAGCGGCTCGGTGTCGTAGACGTCCAGCCCGGCGCCGGCGATTCGCCGCTCACGCAGGGCGTCGACCAACGCCGCCTCGTCGACGATCGGCCCGCGCGAGGTGTTGACCAGGTATGCGGTGGGCTTCATGACGGCCAGATCGGCGGCCCGAACCAGGCCGCGGCTCGCGTCCGACAGGGGCATATGAATCGTGATCACGTCGGACTCGACGAAGAGGTCGCGCTTGCTGACCGCGCGTACGCCGTGCGGCTGCGCCCGTTCGGCGGTGAGGTGCGGCGACCAGGCGATGACCGACATCCCGAAGGCCTGAGCCAAAGCAGCGACCGGCGTCCCGAGCCGGCCCAGACCGATGACGCCGAGCGTCGCACCGGCCAGGCCCGGTCCGATCGTGTGCTGCCAGCCGCCCGCGCGCACCGCCGCATCCTCCTGAGCGAAGTTACGGGTGAGCGCGATGATCAGGCCGATCGTCAGCTCGGGCATGGCGTTGCCCGAGCCGGTGGTGCCGCATACCGTGACGCCCTGCCGCGTGGCCGCGGCGATGTCGATCGCGGCGTTGCCCATGCCCGTGGTGACCAGCAGCCGAAGGGCCGGCAGCTGCGCCAGCACGCGGGCGGGGAACGGCGTGCGCTCGCGCATCGCCACGATCACCTCGCTGGCGGCCAGACGTTGCACCAGTGACGCCTCGTCCGCGATGTGCTCGGTCACCACCTCGACCGAGTAGCGGGCTCGCACAGCCGACCAGTCCGCGCTGGCCAGCGCGACGTTCTGGTAGTCGTCGAGGATCGTCACCGTTGCCACGACGCGAGGCTATCCGTACGCGGAGCCGCAGCCATCCAATAGCCTGAGTGGCATGCAGACCATCCCGGAGGCCTGAACACAGTGCGGGTGGCGACCTGGAACGTGAACTCGGTCAAGCAGCGGCTGCCGCGGCTGTTGCCGTGGCTGGACGAGCGGCAGCCCGACGTGGTGTGCCTGCAGGAGACCAAGCTCGCCGACGCCGCGTTCACCGAACTGCTCGGCGCGGAGGCAGCGCAGCGCGGGTACGAGATCGGGTACTACGGCGAGGCGCAGTGGAACGGGGTCGCGATCCTCTCCCGGGTCGGCCTGGACGACGTCGTGACCGGCGTCCCGGGCGCACCCGGGTTCCCGAATCCCGAGGCACGGGCGGTGTCGGCCACCTGCGGCGGCATCCGCGTGTACTCGCTCTACGTGCCGAACGGGCGAACCCCCGACTCCGATCACTACCACTACAAGCTGGCCTGGCTGGCCGCCCTGCGTGACGTCGTGGCGGCCGGCCCGGCGGACGTGATGCTGTGCGGGGACATGAACATCGCCCCGACCGACGCCGACGTCTTCGACCCGGAGGCCTACATCGGCCAGACGCACGTCACCGATCCCGAACGCGCCGCGCTCGCCGAGCTGCAGGGCGTGGGGGTGCAGGGTGTGGAGCTGCACGACGTGGTCCGCGACAAGTGGCCGACCGAGCGCGTGTTCACCTATTGGGACTACCGGGCCGGCATGTTCCATCAGGACCTCGGCATGCGCATCGACCTCGTCCTGGCCGGTGGGGCGGTGCCCGATCGGGTCAGGGCGGCCTGGGTCGACCGGCACGCCCGCAAGGGCACCGGGCCGAGCGACCACGCGCCGGTGATCGTCGACCTCGACGAGGCGCCCGACGGCGACATCGGGCCGGTCGTGCCCCCGCCGTCGGCGCCCCGCGGCCGGCGCCGTCCGGCCAAGCTGCCCCAGGCGAAGTAACCGGGCGGAGGACGGCCCGCAGGAGAGAGCCGCGTCCCCGTACCGTGATCTTGGGGTTGTGGCTGCATATCGACCGCAAGTCCAAGATCATCAGTGGACGTCACCCAACGGCGAGGGCGGGTTAGAGCGCGGCGTCGTGCACGATGATCGCGATGTGGACGCGGTTGGGGGCGTCGAGCTTCACGAGCAGTCGCGACACGTGGGCCTTGACGGTGCCCTCGCTCATGAACAGCTGGGCGCCGATCTCGGCATTGGTGGCGCCCGATCCGACGGCGACCGCCACCTCACGCTCGCGTTCGGTGAGCGTCGCCAGGCGGTGCCGGGCGTCGCTGCGCCGGTCGTTGCGGTCGTTGTCGGCGACGTGCGCGAGCAGGGTGCGGGTGACCGCCGGTGAGAGCATGGCATCTCCCGCGGCGACCCGGCGGACGGCGTCGAGGATGTCGGCGGGCGGGGTGTCCTTGAGCAGGAATCCGCTCGCTCCCCCGCGCAGCGCGCGCAGCACGTAGTCGTCGACGTGGAAGGTGGTCAGCACGACCACCTGCGGCGGCTCCGGCAACGCGCGCAACCGGCCGGTGGCGGTGATGCCGTCGACCTCGGGCATCCGGATGTCCATGAGCACGACGTCCGGACGATGGGTTTGCGTTGCGGTCACGGCGGAACCGCCGTCGCTCGCCTCGCCGACCACGACGATGTCCTCGGCGGCGGAGAGCATCATCCGCAGACCGGCCCGAACGAGCGCGTCGTCGTCGACGAGCAAAACCTTCACTGCCACGGCAACCTCGCCGCCACGACGAAGTCACCGCTGGCGTCCGGGCCGTGCGACAGCGTACCGCCGGCGAGATCGACGCGCTCCCGCAAACCGATCAGCCCGCTGCCCGATCCGGGCACGGTCGCACCGACGTGCAACGGCTGCCGATTGCGCACGCTCACCGACAGCCCCGCCTCCGGTGCGCCACTGACGCGGACAGTGGTGGCCGCGCCCGGAGCGTGCTTGGCCGCATTGGTCAGCGCCTCCTGGACGATGCGGTACGCGTCGCGTCCCAAGGCGGTTGGTGCATCGGCCGAAACGTCCATGGCGAAGTCGATCTTCGCACCCGCGCGCCGGGTCTGCTCGACCAACCGCGGGATGTCGCGCAGCGTCGGCTGGGGCACGGACGGCGCGTCCTCGGCACCGTCACCCCGCAGCACACCGATGGTGCCGCGCAGCTCCTCCAGCGCCTGGTGCGCGGTGGTGCGCAGCAGCTCGGCCGATTCGCGCACCTTCGCCGGCGGCAGGTCGGGGTTCACCTCGAGCGCGCCGGCGTGCAGGGCGACCAGCGAGATGCGATGCGCGAGCACGTCGTGCATCTCCCGGGCGATCCGAGTGCGCTCGGCCGTACGGGCCTGCTCGGCGCGCAGCTGCTGCTCGGCCTCGGCCCGCTCGGCGCGTTCGCGCAACGTCCACACCAGCTGGCGGCGCGCCCGCACGCACATCCCCCACGTGACCATGACCGCGGCCGCCGACACGGACACCACGACGTCCACCCAGAGCCTGTCCGTCTGCGGACGCCACAGCAGGAACAGGAACCCCGGGATCATCCCGCCGATGGCCACCGCCAGGGTGATGCTCGTCCGGCGGTGCACCGCCACGGTGAACAGTGCTAGCAACGCGACGACCGATGTGGACGACGAGAACGCCGAGAACCCGGCCGTGACGATCGCGATGGCGACGGGGAACCGCCGGCGCCACCACAGCAGCCCGCAGCCCACCAGGCCGAGGCCCAGATCGAGTAGGACCTGCGCGTCCGACACGTGGTGCACAGCCGAGTTGTACGTTCCGGAGAACGTCAGCAGGCCGACACCGACGGCGATGATCAACATCGCGACGTCGACGATCCAGTCCCGCGCCGTACGCGGCAACGGTTTGGTCGGGTCCTCGGGCGGCAGCAACGAGGCCGGGACGAGGCTCAGCCGGTCGATCCGGTCGAACCAGCGGCTGCTCACGCCTACGAGCCTAAGGTCAGCTTCGCCCGGATGCGCACCGACGAAAGTCCAGGATGGCGCCGCCGATCGTAATTGGGTTGTCCGGAAAAGCCCGGCCTGCTGCACTGGAGGCCAGATCGAGCAGAGAAGGAGTCCGGAATGCGCGAGGCGTTCGTGTCCACCCAGTCGGTAGTCAGCACCCATCCGAAGGACATGACGCACTTTGCGAACGGTAAATCTCGGAATCCTGGCCCACGTCGACGCCGGTAAGACCAGCCTCACCGAGCGGCTGCTCTACAACGCCGGCGTCATCCGCGAGGTCGGCAGCGTCGACCGCGGCAGCACCCAGACCGACTCCCTGGCGCTGGAGCGGCAACGCGGCATCACGATCAAGTCGGCCGTCGTGTCGTTCGTCGTCGGCGACGTCACGGTCAACCTGATCGACACCCCCGGCCACCCCGACTTCATCGCCGAGGTCGAGCGCGTCCTGAACGTGCTCGACGGCGCCGTGCTGGTGATCTCGGCGGTCGAGGGCGTCCAGGCGCAGACCCGCGTGCTCATGCGCACCCTGCAGCGGCTGCGCATTCCCACGCTGATCTTCGTGAACAAGGTCGACCGGGCCGGCGCCGACGGCGAGCGGGTGCTGCGGGAAATCGCGGCCAAGCTGACCCCGGCGGTCGTAGCGATGAACGCGGTGACGGCAGCCGGCACCCGGTCCGCATCCGTCACGGCACCCGACCCCGACCCGGGCGCGGTCATCGACCTGCTCACCGCCGAGACGCGGCAGGGGGTGGCCCACCCGGTGTACTTCGGCTCGGCGATCACCGGCGCCGGGGTGCACGCGCTGACCGGCGGCATCGCCGAGTTGTTGCCGTCCGCCGCCGGCGACCCACACGGACCGATCACCGGGCGGGCGTTCAAGATCGAACGCGGCCCGGCCGGCGAGAAGATCGCGTACGTCCGCCTGTTCTCCGGAACGGTGCGGGTGCGCGACCGGCTGCCGTTCGGGCGCGGCCGCGAGGACAAGGTGACCGCGATCAGCGTGTTCGAGCGCGGCTCGGCGCGGCGGCGCGGGTCGGTCGCGGCCGGCCAGATCGGCCAGCTCTCGGGACTGGCCGACATCCAGGTCGGCGACCCGATCGGAACGGACACGACGGCGGCCGCGGCGCACCACTTCGCGCCGCCGACGCTGGAGACGGTCGTCGTGCCCACCCGGATCGCTGCTCGGGGGGCGCTGCAGTCCGCGCTGACCCAGCTCGCCGAGCAGGACCCGTTGATCAACCTGCGTCAGGACGACATCCGCCAGGAACTGTTCGTGTCGCTGTACGGCGAGGTGCAGAAGGAGGTCATCCAGGCGACCCTCGCCGAGGAGTACGGCCTGGACGTGACGTTCCGCGAGACCACGCCGATCTGCATCGAGCGTCCGGTCGGCCGCGGCGAGGCCGTCGAGCTGATCGGCCAGGAGCCCAACCCGTTCCTGGCCACCGTCGGACTGCGTATCGACCCCGCTCCGATCGACAGCGGCGTGCGATTCCGGCTCGGCGTCGAACTCGGCTCGATGCCGCCGGCGTTCTTCAAGGCGGTCGAGGAGACCGTCGCCGAGACGCTGGGCCAGGGTCTGCACGGCTGGCCGGTCATCGATTGCACGGTGACGATGACGCACTCGGGCTACGCGCCGCGGCAGAGCCACGCCCACCAGGGCTTCGACAAGAGCATGTCGAGTACGGCCGGCGACTTTCGCAACTTGACGCCCCTTGTGCTCATGGAGGCGCTGCGGCAGGCCGGCACCCACGTGTACGAGCCGATCCACCGTTTCCGCCTGGAGTTCCCGGCCGACGCCGTCGCGACGGTGCTGCGCGGGCTGGCCGAACTGCGAGCGGTGCCGCAATCGCCCTCGATGCACGGATCGACGGGCGTGGTGGAGGGCGACATCCCGGCGGCCCGGGTACACGCGCTGCAGCAGCGGCAGCCCACGCTGACGCACGGCGAGGGCGTGCTCGACAGCGACTTCGCGCACTACCAGCTCGTTCGGGGCGCGCCGCCGTCCCGGGCCCGATGGGACCACAACCCGCTCAACCGCAGGGAGTACCTGCTGCAGGTGACGCGGCGGGTCGCGACGTCCTAGCCCTCGTCCTAGCCCTCGAGGGCGCCGGCCCAACGCCAGTCGCCCTCCGGGCCGAGGAACTCGACGCGCTGCACCTCGTCGTCGAGTTCTTCCTCGTCCCGCGCCCAGGCGAGAGCGCCCGCGTGGTCGGGGAAGTCGCGCTCGTCCATGACGTCGCCCATCCCGTCGAGAAATCGGTACCGCATGTCCAGACGCTAGCCCCCGGCGGCAGTTCGTCTTGCGGTCTGACGTGCGAGCTATAACATGCGGATCGGCACTGAGCTAACGCCATTCGTACATACCGGGATGATCGGAAGGACAGCGCATGACCGCGCGTCGCTCGTCCGCCCCAGCCGCCGCGACGCTTGCCGTCGGCCTCGTCGCGAGCCTGGTCGTCACTGCGGGCGTGACGGCCCCGAGCGCGGCGGCGGCCGCGCCGGTATCGCAGGCCACCGGACGGTTCCTGTCCGGCCAGCTCGGCACCACCAGCCTCGACACGCTCGTGGCCCTCAACGGCGAGTCGGCCGTCAACACCGGCGGCGCCACGGTGACCAAGCAGCATTCGCTGTCCGCCAGCCTGCTCGGGCAGCAGCTGCTCAACCTGCCCAACGGCGTCCAGCTACCCGGCGGCGACGTTCTCACCCTCGGCGCCGTGAACCAGTACGCCCAGGCGAACCCGAACGGCAGCGCGCAGGGGGCGTCCGGGGCGATCACCAACTCCGGCGCGATCGGGTTCGGCAACGGCGGTGCGCCGCAGTCGGACGCGACGCTCGTCCTCGGCGACCTGAGCGCCATCCCGGGCATCAACGTGGCCGGCGTGCCGAGCATCGGCAAGATCACCGCGTCCATCGGCGCGCTCGCGGCGACCGCCGGGCAGGCCAAGGGCTCGCACGGCACCCAGACCGGCGACTACGAGTTGGCCGGCCTGAAACTCGACGTCAGCAGCCCGCTGCTGGCCAACTCGATCAGGCTGGTCACCAGTCAGCTGACCAGCCTGCTCACGCAGCTCAAGAGCAGCAGCGGCCTGTCGGTACTCGACAGCGTCGTGGGTAGCTGCGACGTCAACTCGATGGCCAAGGCGGTCAGCAGCTTCGGCGACTTCACCTTCGGCGGCGGCGCTATCACCGGCAGCCTGACCGGCGGCACGCTCACGATCGACGTCGCGAAGCTGCTCAAGGCCGTGCTCAACCTCGACCTCAACAACCTGCCGCCCAACACGCACCTGTTCGAGTACTTGGCGAAGGCGCTGCCGCAGGCGCTGGCCAACGGGCTCAAGCAACTGCAGGCCACTTTGAGCCAGCTCTTCGACAAGCTCAACAGCCTGCTGAACAACCCCTGCACCAGCATGCTCAAGTCCGCGGTCGCGCCCGTCTCCGCGATCGGCCAGGCCACCCTGGACGTGCTGCTCAAGCCGATCGGCTCGGCGCTGGGCACCGGAACCGCCAGCCTGTCGCCGCTGTTCGTCGGGTTGGCCAAGCAGCTCGAGCAACTGGTCGACCCGATCGTGAACGTGCAGGAGCGCAGTGGCGGCACGTTCACCGAACGGGCACTGCAGCTGAACCTGATCGGCGATCCGGTGGCCCGGCTGAACCTCGCCTCGGCGTCGGTCGGGCCGAGTCGGCTGCCGGCGGCCACGCCGACGACCCCGGCCACGCACACCCCGGCCGCGCCGCCGCCGGCCCAGCACCTGGCGAGCACCGGCGCCACCGTCGTCCTCACCAAGATCGCGTTGTTCGGGCTGCTCGGGGTGTGCCTGGGCGCCGCCCTGTTCGGCGCCACGATCGGCGTCCGCCGCCGGATGCGCGGCCCCACCGCTTGACCGTGCATCTCGCGGGATTAGTGCATCTCGCGGGCTCGGCGCGGCAGCAGCCAGCCGACGGCGAACGCCACGGCGATGAGCACGAGCGTCACGAGCAGCGTGTCCTGCGCGGCGACGAGATGCCGGCCCGCCGTCCGGGCCGCGACCGGGCCACCGTCCTCGACCTTGATCTTGTCGAAGAAGAGCGTGGCCAGCACCGCGACGCCGAGCGACGCACCGAGCTGCTGCAACGCCTCGAGCAGCCCGGACGCCGAGCCGACCTCGTGATCGTCGATCTCGCCGACGATGATGCTGAACAGCGGGACGAAGATCATGCCCATGCCGAAACCGAAGACGGCTAGACCGGGCGCCAGCTCAGCCATACCGACAGTGCCGTTGACCGAATGCAGTGAGAAGTACAGCACGGCTGTACCAACCGCCATGATCGTCAGGCCGACGTGCAGGATCGGACGGCCCACCGCGGTCATGGCCCACGCGCCGATGCCCGATCCGAGGAACGCACCGACGGCCAGCGCGGCGAGGTAGAGGCTCGCCTTCATCGCGCTGTAGCCCAGCCCGACCTGCAGGAACAGGCCGATAGTCAGGGAGAAACCCACGATGGCGCCGAAGAAGACCAGCACGAACACGACGCCGGAGACGTAGGAGCGCTTGCGCAGGACGCTGAACTCGATCAGCGGGGTGCGCCCGGCGCTGACCCGGCGACGCTGGTGCACGACGAACAACGCCAGCACCGGCACGGACGCGGCCAGCACACCGAAGATCCAGGTCGGCCACCCCAGCGAGCGTCCGTCCACGAGCGGGAACACGAGCAGGAAGGCCACCGTGGCCATCAGCCCGGTGCCGAGAGCGTCCAGTCGCAGTCCGGCCCGGCGGGCCGTACCGGACGGCAGGACTCGCGCGCCGACGACCAGCGCGAACAGGCCGATCGGCAGGTTGATCAGGAACAGCGCCCGCCAGTCCGTGCCGAACAGGTCGACCTTGATGAGCAGCCCGGCGACGACCGGCCCCGCGACCGTCGAGAGTCCGATCACCGGGCCGAGGGCGGCGAACGCCTTGCCCATCTGCGCCGGCGGAAAGATGTCGCGGATCAGGCCGAACGACTGCGGCGTGAGCACCGCCGCCGACAGTCCCTGGAGCACCCGCGCGCCGATCAGCGATTCGGGCGACCAGGCGAACGCGCACGCCGCCGAGGCGAGCACGAAACCACTCAGGCCGATCAGCATCATCCGCCGGCGGCCGAACATGTCACCGAGCCGTCCACCGGTCAATAGCCCGACCGCGATCGACAGCGTGTAGGCGGCCGCGATCCACTCCAGCGCCGAGGTGGACATCGTCAGATCGCGCTGGATCGACGGCGCCGCGACGTTGACGATCGTCGAGTCGAGGATGTTCATGATCATCGCGGCCAGAACGACGGCGAACCCGGTCCAGGTGTGGTTGCGCGGCCGGGTCGAGACGGCCGGCGCGGGCGCGTCCAGATCGAGAGATCGGTCAAGAACGGCGGTCATGACTGCTCCTTCATCGGGTGATCGGTCGTGGTTCACGCTAGGGAGCAATCAGGAACGTTTCTTTCCTCTTTCGGACGTAATCTTGTCCACATGTCGGAGACCTCGGGACGCCTGCTGAACCTCCTCTCGTTGCTGCAGACACCACGCGAGTGGCCCGGACCCGAGCTCGCTCGTCGGCTGGGCGTGACGACCCGGACCGTGCGCAACGACGTCGAGCGGCTGCGCCAGCTGGGCTATCCGGTGGAGGCAACCCGGGGCGCGATCGGCGGGTACCGCCTGTCGGCCGGGGCGGCGATGCCCCCGCTGCTGCTGGACGACGACGAGGCCGTCGCGATCGCGGTGAGCCTGCGCACCACCACCGGCGGCGCCGTCGAAGGCCTGGAGGAAACGGCGTTGCGCGCGCTGACCAAGCTGCAGCAGGTGCTGCCGACCCGGCTGGGCCGGCGCGTCGACGCTCTGCAGTCGCACACGGTGCGGGTAGCCGGGCAACGGCGCGGACCGCAGGTGGACGGGCGGATGCTGGCGCTCATCGCGGCCACCGCCCGCGACCGCGAGGTCATGCGCTTCCGGTACTCCGACCATGCCGGGTCGGCCTCCGAGCGGCGGGTCGAGCCGTACCGCCTGGTCAACTGGGGCCGCCGCTGGTACCTCGTGGCCTTCGACGTCGAGCGCGACGACTGGCGAACGTTCCGCGTCGATCGAATCGCCGAGCCGCGTTCGGTCGGGCACCGATTCACCGCTCGGCCATTGCCGGCCCAGGACATCGCCGGCTACGTCGCGGCGAAGACCCGGCAGGTGCAGATGAAGGTGCGCGGCCGGCTGATCGTGCACGCTTCCGCGGCCGATGTCGCTGCTCGGATGGGGTCGTGGAGCGAGGGCAGCATCGAGGCGACGGCCCCGGACCGGTGCCTCGTCCAACTGGGCGGCCGCTCGGTCGAGGACATCGCCTTCTGGATCGGCATCCTCGACGTCGACTTCGAGGTGGTCGACTCCCCCGAGCTCGCTGCCGCCGTGCGGCGCGTCGCCGACCGATACGCGCGGGCGACCCGGTAGGCCCTCAGCCCTTCACGTAGGACAGCTTCTCGGCGATCTTGCCGTCGCGTATGCGGAAGACGTCCACGTCCCGGACGTGGCCGCCGGCCCAGGTGTAGGACCACAGCTGCACGACCCGATCGTCGGCGGCCAGCGTCTGGTCGACCTCGAAATGGGGCCAGGTTGCGCCGAACGCGTCGACCGCCGCGAGCGGGTCGCGCGCACCAGACGTCATGGCCACTCCTTCCGCCGTGGATCGAGCTTCCCGCCGCGTTGGAATTCGACGCAAGGACGAATCCGGAATTGCCGCTCGGGCAATTTCCGGGCTGCCCGGATTCGTGCCGAAACGCGACCCGCCCGCGTATCCCGCGCTGCGATCCATCGTTGTCGAGACAGAGGTTGCGCCATCGATCGGGGGATAATCGTGTGCCAATCATGGAATTGCGTGCGGAATTACGCACAGTGCGCCATACCGATTGCGAGTAGGGATACCGCGAAGGTGGGCAGTAGCGGTGCCTGAACAATGTCCATTGTGGACAGTGGCTGATCCGCTGGCCGCCCTGCAATGGTGGGTTCGGAAGAGCGATCCCGAGCGAGCGGCTCGGCCGGAACGACCGCAGCGCGTGGCCGGTCTTCGAGCGTTTCGAGGAATTCGACGTCGCCGTCGCCGTCCCGACTAGCGCCGCCGTCCGGCTAGCCCCGCCGTCCGGCTAGCCCCGCGCACCGCCTTCCCGTGTGCGCGGGGCTAGCGGACTGCACTACGACCGGACCGTCAGGTGCACGCTCGCCGTCGACGCGCCGGCCGTTGCCGTGACGGTGATGTCGTGGCTGCCGTGGTGGGCGTAGGTGTGGTCGCTCACCACCCCGTACAGGCCATTGGCGGTCGTCGTCGTGGCGGGCGCGCCGGACAGGATGCCCGGCGTGCTGGTGCCGTCGCCCCAGTCGATCGTCGCCGTGACCTGTCCGGTCGAGAATCCCGGCGCCGCCAGCGTGGCGAACGTGCCGGACGCTTCACCGTGACTGAGGTCCGGGCGGGCGGAGGCCAGGTCGAGACGCCACGGCACCTTCGGCGTCGGGTAGAAGTTCTGCCCGGCGGCCTGCCAGCGAGCGCCCTGCGCCGCCAGGCGGGTCACGAAGTCCTGGTAGGCCGGGCTCGTCGCCGTCCGCTCGACCTTCGGTGACCAGCCGAGCTCGGCCAGCGCCGGCAACCGCGGGAAGGCCAGGTACTCGATGTTGCTGGAGTTGACGACGGTCTCGGCCCACATCGCGCCCTCGACGCCGATGACGTTGTCGTCGGTGACGCCGGCGACGTACGTGCTCGGATCCCAGTTGTAGGACTGGTCGACGTCGCAGCCCTGGTTGCAGGCCCAGGTCAGGCCGAGCCCGGCCGGGATGTTCCGCGTGTACTTCTGGTCGATGTAGGCGTGGTTGGCCGGCGCCATGACGATCTTCATGCCCTTCTTGACGGCATCGGTCGCCGTGACCGTGCCGGGGGCCGAGCCGGAGTCCGGGTTCCAGTACTCGGCGACCGATCCGGGGGCGAGCGTGGTGCCCGGCCCGGAGATCTCGGCCCAGCCCATCACCGTCTTGCCGTTGGCGTTGACGATGCCGCCTTCCTTGTTGACCAGCGCCGCATAGCGGTCCTGGGTCAGGATCGTGGACGGGGTCTCGTCACCGCCGAGGTCGTAGTACTGGCTCGAGGACATGGCGCTGAGCTGGCTGATGACGGCGTTGAGGATCGTCCAGGTGTTGTCGCTCTCCGGGCACAGCGCGCTGTAGCCGACGTCGCCGGTGAAGTTCCACTGCGGCGGGTTCTTCGACGTGCAGTTGATGTCTTGCGGGTGGCCGTTGAGCAGCGGGTTCGCCGTGTCGTTGTACTCGGACATGACGATCGCGTTGTTGTGTCCGGGGGTGTCGACCTCGGGCACCAGGGTCATGAAGTGCGCGGCGGCGTAGGCCACGACGTCCTTGTACTGCGCCTGGGTCCAGAAGCCGCCCGGGTCGACGGTGCGCCCGCCGGTGCCGACCGAACCCTGACCACCCACCGTCGCCAGGTTGGGGAACCCGTTGATGACGATGCGGAATCCCTGGTCGTCGCTCAGATGCAGGTGGAACGTGTTGATCTTGTAGGTGGCGGCCTGGTCGATCAGCCGCTTGACGGCGGCCGGCGATTCGAAGTGCCGGGCGATGTCGAGCATCACGCCGCGGTACCCGTAGCGCGGCGCGTCCGAGATCTGCCCGGCCGGGATGGTCCAGTCGACCTGCTGGCGGGTCGGGCTGGCGATCCACGGTGGCAACAGCTGGCGGATCGTCTGGACACCGTTGTAGAGACCGTGCGGCGTCTTGGCCTCGAGCGTGACCTGGCTGCTCGTCGTCGTGAGCCGGTAGCCCTCGCCGGTCGGATCGCTCTTGAGGTCGAGCGCGAGCTCGATGTCACCGCTGCGTGCGCGCCCAGTAGCGACCGGCAGGTGGAACCCGGTGGCCGGCCGCAGGTAGCCGGCGAGCGCCTCCGCAACCTGCTGGACCTGCTTGTCGGCGTGCTGGTCGATGACGATGCGCGCGCTCGGGCACAGGGTGAACGTGCCGCTTCCCGCGGTAACCGAGACCGGCTCGGGCACGACCTGAGGTGCCGGCGCCGACACCCCGCTCGGACAGGATTCGGCGGATCCCCCTCCGTCCGGCGCCGCTGCCGCCGTGGCGGTGGCCGCCGCGATCACGGCTACGCCGATTGCCGCGGCCGCGATGCCCTTGCGGGAGGAGCTGAGATGGAACAACGACATGGTGGCCTCTCTCCGGTCGGCGGCCCACGCCCACATTCATCCGCTCAGCGCCCGGCCACCAACGCACGTGGTCTAGACCAATACGTCATGTGGTCTACACCAGTTGGAACGACCGTGGCAAGGGCTGCGTCCAGTAATGCCGGCGTGGCGCGCGTGCCGCGCCGAAGCGCAGCGAGCGGCGCACCCGCAGAGACGACTCCGGCGAAATGGGTCGGTCGCCATGACCCACCTCTGATCTGATGAACTTGACACCATCCTGCCCGCCAGAATCCGACAGGATCCGAACGGAGCGGGCAGTCACCCAGCATCAGGAGCCACATGAGCGACGAGTTGCGCCAGGCCGTCCAGAAGATACTGCCGTCCGTGCGAACCGATCTCGAGGCGCTGATCCGCATCCCCTCGGTGAGCGCCGACCCGGACGCCACAGCCGAGGTTCGGCGCAGCGCCGACCTCACCGCGGCGCTGCTGAAGAACGCCGGAGCCACCGGCGTCGAGATCATCGACGACGTCGAGGGCAGCCAGCCGGCGGTGGTCGGCCACTTTCCGGCGCCCGAGGGCACACCGACGGTGCTGCTGTACGCGCACCACGACGTCCAGCCACCCGGAGACACCGCGCAGTGGGCCAGCCCGCCGTTCGAGCCGACCGAGCGCGACGGTCGCCTCTACGCGCGAGGTTCCGCAGACGACAAGGCCGGCATAGCGGTGCACCTCGCGGCGCTGAGGGCGTTCGACGGTGCCCCGCCGGTGGGCGTGACGGTGTTCGTCGAGGGCGAGGAGGAGATCGGCTCGCCCAAGCTCGGCGATCTGCTCGCGAAACACCGGGACAAGCTCGTCGCGGACGTGATCGTGCTGGCCGACTCGGACAACATCGAGATCGGCACGCCGTCGATCACCACCAGCTTGCGCGGCATCGCGGCGTGCATCGTCGAGGTCCGGACGCTGGAGCACGGAGTGCACTCCGGCGCCTACGGCGGCGCCGCCCCCGACGCCCTGACCGCCCTGTGCCGGCTGCTCGCCACCCTGCACGACGACGACGGCGAGGTCGCCGTCCAGGGACTCGTCACCGCGCCGGCGCCCGCCTTCGACTACCCCGAGGACCGGTTCCGCGACGAGGCGGCGATGCTCGACGGCGTCGCGCTGCTGGGCTCTGGCACCATCGCCGAGCGCACCTGGACCAAGCCCACGGCCAGCGTCCTGGCCATCGACGCCACGCCGGTGGCCGACGCGTCGAACACGCTGATCCCGGCGGCCCGGGCGAAGGTCAGCGTGCGCCTGGCCCCGGGCGACGACGCGCCGCGCGCCCGCCGCGCGCTCGCGAAGCACCTGACCGAGCACGCCCCGTGGGGCGTCCACGTGAACGTCGCCGACTCCGACGTCGGCGACCCGTACGCCATCGATCCCACCGGGCCGGCGTTCGACGCCGCCCGCACGGCCTACCGCGAGGGCTACGGCAAGGACGTCGTCGAGATCGGCACGGGCGGCACGATCCCGTTCGTCGCCCAGTTCGCCGACGCCTTCCCCGACGCCGCGATCCTGGTCGTCAGCGCCGGCGCCGACCCGGACTGCCGGGCCCACGGCACCGACGAGAGCCTGCACCTGGCCGAGTTCGAGCGGGCCTGTGTGGCCGAGGCGTTCCTCCTCGCCGAGCTAGCTCGGCGTCCAGACGCTAGAAAGAACGCATGACGCAGACGACGCCCCAGTCCGAGAGCCAGTGGCTCGCACCCGAGGAGCTGGACGCCGCCCGCCAGCGCATGCCGATCCTGTACGTCGACGCGATCCCGGTACGGGTCGACACGCACGGCACGGTGACCTCCGTCGGTCTGCTGCTTCGCGCCACGGGTGAGGGCAAGATCACGCGGGCGCTCGTGTCCGGACGGGTGCTCTACCACGAGCGGGTGCGCTCGGCGTTGCTGCGCCACCTGGAGAAGGACCTGGGCCCGCTCGCGTTGCCACGCATCCCGACCTCACCGCAGCCGTTCACGATCGCCGAGTACTTCCCCACGCCCGGCGTCACGCAGTACCACGACCCCCGCCAGCACGCCGTGTCGCTGGCCTACGTGGTGCCCGTCGAGGGCGACTGCGAGCCGCAGCAGGACGCGCTCGAGCTCACCTGGTTCAGCCCGGTCGATGCCCGGCAGGAGAGCGTCCTGGCCGAGATGGCCGGCGGCCAGGGTGCGCTGCTGCAGCAGGGCCTGGCCCACGTCGGGGTCTAGCACGTCGGGGTCTAGGTTGTTGCGCCTTGGCGCGCTGGGGTCAACGGGACCGTCCAGCTGTCCAGAGTCCGTAGGGCGGCTGCGGTGGCTGACCCGGGCTCGACGTTGTAGACGCACAGGGTCTGGTCGCTGTCGCCCGGTGGCTGGAGCGATTCGTAGCTGAATTCGAGGTCGCCGACCAGCGGATGCCGGTAGTGCTTGGTGCCGTGCGTGCGCCGAAGGACGCGGTGATCGTGCCACCAGTCGGTGAACTCCGGCGATTGCAAGGTGAGTTCGCCGACCAGATCGGCCAGCTGACGATCGTGGGGATAGCGGCCGGCTTCGAGTCGAAGGACGGCCACGGTTTCGGCCGCGATGCGTTCCCACGCCACGGTCCGCTCGCGCGCGGCCGGATCCAGCAGGTAGAAGCGGGCCAGGTTGCGACGTGGTGCGGGCAGAGCCTCGAAGTCGGTAAGCACTGCGCGGGCGAGCCGGTTGGACGCCAGGACGTCGGTGCGTCGCCCGAGGATGAACGCGGGCACGTGGTCCAGGGTCTGCAGCATCAGCTGGAGGCCGGACCGGACCCGCTGAGGTGCCGCCGGGGAACGCCGGGCCGGCTGCGGACCGGACATCAGGTCCGTGAGGTGTTCGCGTTCGGATGCATCCAGCTGCAGTGCGCGGGCCAGACCTTCGATGACCGCCGGGGACGGGTTGCTGGCTCGGCCCTGCTCCAGGCGCGTGTAGTACTCCGTGCTGACCCCGGCTAGGCGCGCAACCTCGTCGCGCCGAAGGCCCGGGACCCGTCGGACGCGGTCGTCGGTCGGCAGCCCGGCCCGGTCGGGCGTCTGGGCGGCGCGGCGCCCGCGCAGGAAGTCGGCGGTCTCGGCGCGGCGGTTCATACATCCAGTGTGGACGGTTGCCGACCATCGCGATGTCACGAAGCTAGCCCTGCCGTTACCTGCCTGATCAGGGACAGCTCAAGCCTCGCCGGCCGGGTCGGTGGGGTGCTCTGCTGGACGCGGGCGCAGCTGGTGACCACCGCCACCGGACCCCACCACACTCTCGAAAGGTTGCCTCACATGCCCGAACGCAGCACCCCTCGCACTCTCGCCGGCCGGACGGCCGTGGTCACCGGCGCGTCCAGCGGCATTGGAGCAGCCACTGCCGAGCACCTTGCCGGTCTGGGCGCGAGAGTCGTCGTCATCGCCCGGCGCGTCGAGCGCTTGACCGACGTCGTGGAACGCGTCGAGAAGAACGGGGGCACGGCGGTGGCGATCGCGGCCGACGTAACTGATGCGACCGCTGTTCATGCCGCCGCCGACCGGGTCGAGGCCGAGCTCGGAGCGGCGGATCTACTGTTCAACAACGCCGGCATCATGTTGCCCGCCCCCGTCGAGGAGATTCGCACCGGGCAGTGGCAGCAACAGATCGACTTGAACATCACCGGCCTGATGAACGCGATCGGCGCGTTCACCCCGCAACTGGTGCGGGCGGCCCAGGAGCGGGGAGTCGCCGACTTGATCAACACCTCGTCCATCGCGGCCCAGAACATCTTCCCCACCTTCGCCGTCTACTCCGCCACCAAGGCGTACGTCACCCACCTGTCCCGCCATCTGCGGGCCGAACTCGGCGCCAAGAACGTGCGCGTCGCGGCCGTCGAGCCGGGGATCGTGGCTACCGAGCTGCAGAGCCACGTCACCGACACCGGCGCTCTGGAATGGTTGGCCGGCTCCAAGCAGACGATGGAGTGGCTAAGCGCCGACGACGTCGCCGAGACCGTCGGATTCATCGCCAGCCAGCCGGCCCGCGTCAACCTGCAGCAGGTGACGATCATGCCCACCGGCCAGGCCAGCTGATCGGCCTCCGGGAATCACCCGCGTAGCGGTTTGACGTAGCGGTGGCACGGCACCGGGATGGGCCGGTCGGGGCCGGCCGCCGGGTAGTCGAACGGACCCTCGTCGGTCCAGCCACTGCGCTCGTAGAACCGGCGGGCGCGCGCGTTGCCAGGCGCGACGGCCAGCCACGCCTGCGCGTATCCGTTCGACGCGACGAGCCGCTCCGCCTCGGCGAGCAGTATCGCGGCGACACCGGTGCCCCGGTGCTCCGCCGACACGTAGACCTGCTCGGCCTCGTCGTCGACCACCATCACGAACCCGGCGATCGCACCGTCGACGATCGCGACCACAGTGTTGCCGATGGCCGGCGCGGCTCGCTCGTCGAACGACTCGCGAGTCCGAAGCGCGACGAGTTCGTCGGAGACGTTGCCCAGATGGCCGTCCCGCCAGCCGTCGGACCAGATCTGCGCAACAGTGGCGGCGTCACTGGACGTTGCCGGACGGAGCGTGAGGTCGGCCACCCGGCGAGCCTAGGCGTATCCAAGTTGTCCGCGCTCCGCGACGCTATGACACCGCAGAGCGCGGACAACTTCAGGAGACAGCGCCGTCTAGGTACCCACCCGCGTGCCGTGCGTCGTCGAGGTGAAGGTCGACTGGACGACGCCGGTCGGCGACACGAACTTCGTCGTCGCGTGCCCGACGTAGGAACGGCCGTCCCGCGAGACCTTCTCGGTCTCATAGATCTTGATGGTGGCGACCCAGGCGCCGGTCGCGTCGAACCGGTACTTCTGCACGAACACCGCGAACTGACCGTTCGGGAGCGAGTGCCAGGTGCCCAGCCCTCCGGTGAGCGTGGCCCCGCGGGTCGTCTCCTCGATCGTGCCGCCCCCACCGGTGTATTCGAGCAACGACTGGAACGGCGGCGGCGAACCCGGCTGACCCGCATCGGGTTCGACGGTGACCTGCCAGGTGCCGGCCAGCGCGGCGTGTGACGCGTGACCGCCCGCGCCCCCCGGTGAACCGTCGGCCGGCCAGGCGAGCGCCGTGGACGTGGCCGCAGCTCCGGCCAGGATGGCGCCGGCCGCAGCCCATCGCCAGTTGACAGCTTTCATGGTCCTACCCCCTGAATCGGTGTTGAATATGTGAGTACTCAGCGTCGGTCGGTGCGCGGCGCGTCGCTTCCGGGAAATCCCTAGTGGGCGGGCGGCCGATGCCGGTGCTGGTTGGCCGTGAGACCGAGCAGGCGCGGCTGGCTGCGGTCCTCGCTGACCTGCGAGCGGGCCGGCCGGCCTTACTCGCCCTCGCCGGCCCGGCGGGCATCGGCAAGAGCGCGCTGCTGGCCGACCTAACCGACATAGCCGACTACGGCGGCCGGGTCGTGCGCTGGCGGGGTGTTCCCGCGCAGACGCAGCTGCCGTTCGCCGCGCTGAGCGGCCTGCTCGGCGCGCTACCGCGCGACGACGCCAGCGAGGACGAGGAGGCACGCGAGACGCTCGACCGCGCATTCGGACGGGGCGAACCACACCCGATCGGTCGCCTGCAGGTCGGCGCGGCCGCCATGACGGTGATCGCCCGCGCGGCCGAACGCGAGCCGGTACTGCTGATGGTCGACGACCTGCACTGGGTGGACGCGGAGTCGATCGAGGCGCTGCTGTTCGCGCTGCAGCGGCTGCCGGCCGATCCGGTCGGCCTGATCATCGCGACTCGCGACGTCGTCCAGGCCGAGTCCCTCGGCATCGAGACGTTGACCCTCGACGGGTTGGCGCCGGTGGCCGTGCGTGACCTGATCGGACCGGACGTCGCCGAGACGGTCTGCGCAGCGATCGGAGCGGCCACCGCGGGCAATCCCCTGGCCAGCAAGGAAATCGCCGCCACCCTGACTGCGACTCAGCGCAGCGGCCAATCCTCGCTACCCGATCCGTTCCCCGAAACCAGCGTCGAGCGCGTCTACATGCAGCGCATCACGGCGACGCCCGAGGCGTCCCGCCGGGCCGGAGCGGTCGCGTCGGCGGCGGGCGACGCCCCGGTGCCGATCATCGCCCACGCGCTCACCCGGCTGCGGCTCGACCTGGACGCCCTGGGCCCGATCGAGGCGGCCGGCCTGCTCCGAGCCGAGGGCGACCGCCTGTCCTGGCGTCATCCGCTCGCCGCCTCGGCGGCCTGGCGTAGCGCGTCGGTCGGCTGGCAGCACGACGCCCACCAAGCCCTCGCCATCGCGTGGCAGGCCGCGGGACCGGACGGATCGGCCCGCGCCATCTGGCACCGAGCCGCGACCGCCGCGCCGGGCGACGAGACGATCGCGGCCGCGCTGGACGAGCAGGCGCAACGCTCGGCCGCCCGCGACGCCTACCCGAGCGCGGCAGCGGGGTGGCAGAGCGCGGCCCGGCTCGGCGATCCCCAGCTGCGCGCCGAGCGGCTCTACCGCGCGGCCCGCGCGTACGAGTCGGCCGGCCGGCTGAGCACGGAGCGCGCAGTGCTGCGCGAGATGCTCGGCACCGACCCGACGTCACACCTGCGAGCCGCCGCCCTGCGAGTCCTCGGTCGCGCCGAGTTCGAAGGGGGCACGCCGGGACTCGCGCTCGCGCTGCTCAGCGAGGCGGCCGAGCTGTCCGAGGACCCTCGTGACCAGCTGTTCTGCCTGTCCGAGGCGGTATTCGCCAGCATGTACGCCCGCGACCGCGCCGCATCGAGTCGGCTGGCGAGCGAAGCCCTGGCCGCGGCCGACCGGCAGGATCCGGTCCAGTACTTCCTGGCCCAGCATGCCGACGGGGCCGCGCGGTGCCTGGCCGGCGACCTCGAGGGCGGCGCCCGGTCGATGGACGCCGCGCTGACCCTCGCCGCGGAGTCCCGGCTGCTCGACAAGCACCCGGAACTGCTGTTGTGGGTGGTCAACGCGCCGCTGTTCATCCGTTCGGTCGGTGACCTCGACGATCCGGCCGTCCTGCGGGTGATCGACGAGACGCGCCGGGCGGGTGACCTGACCTGGCTGCCGCGCACCTTGCGGCTGCTGGGCCTGCGCCACGAGCTGGCCGGCCAGTGGCTGGTGGCGTACGCGCTGTTCGACGAGTCGGCCGATCTCGCGCGGCTGGCCGGCCAGACGACCCAGGTCGCCGAAGCGCTGGGCGCATTGGCCTGGATGGAGGCCGCCCGCGGCGACCTCGAACCCGCGATAGCACACGCCGAGGAATCGCGCCGGATCGCCGCGTCGCATGCCGTGCCGTGGCTGGTTCCCGACGGTTGGTGGGCCGAGGCGATGGCCCGGTTCGCGTGCGGCGACGCCGCCGGCGCGCTCGCCCCCATGGAACAGGCGGTCAGCCTGACCACGAGCCTGGCCGACGGCCCGCTCGGCCCGGACGACTCCGAGCTGCTGTCCGACTTCGTCGAGATCCTCACCGCTGCCGGCGAGCCGGCCCGGGTCGGGCCGATCGTCGAGGCCCTCGACCGGCAAGCACCGGCGTCGCCCGCCACGGCCCGAGCTCGTGCCTTCGTCGCGGAAGGCGAAGACGCCATCGCCTTGCTCGAACTCGCGGCCGCGGCACCCGACCCGTTCGTCGCCGCCCGGGGTCACCTGCTCCTGGGCGAGCGGCTGCGGCGGGCGGGACTGCGGCGCCGCGCTCGGGAGCACCTGTCCGAGGCCGCTCGGGTGTTCGACGGACTGGGCGCCCGCCCCTGGGCCGCGCGCTGCCGGACCGAGCTGGCCGCCACCGGGCAACCGGACACCCGCCCGGCGCCCACGCTGGGTCAACTCACGGCGGCCGAGCTACGCATCGCGACGCTCGTCGGGCGGGGCCGCCCGACCCGCGATGTCGCCGCGACCCTCTTCCTGAGCCCGAAGACGGTCGAGTTCCACCTCAGCAGCATCTACCGCAAGCTCGGCGTGGCCAACCGCACCGCGCTCGCGGCCTGGATGGCCGGCCAGCCGACCTAGGGGTCGCGCTCGGGGTCGCCTCAGACGCGGATGACGCCGTCGCCCAAGTCCGGGTCGTCGAACCAGCGCCCGCCCGAACCGAGGTAGCGGAAGCTCAGGTCCTGCCCGGAGGACACGATGACCGTCACGCTGCGGGTGCCGTTGCTGCGCCGGATCAGCCGGTGCCGCCCGGGCGTCCAGTCGTTGAACGTGCCGACCGCGGAGACCGGGCCGTCGTGGATGTTGTCGGGGAGCACGAGCTGGACCTTGGTCTGGCCGGCGTCGGGCGTGGTTTTGATGCGGATGGCCACTGGGCTGCCTCCTGCGATGGAACCGGGATGGCGACACGGTAGGCCCGTTGCGGCGATCCCGCCTGTTGGCGCGGGCGCGGCAACGTGACGGTAACCCACGGTTTCCACAGGGTTCGCAGGGCATCATGATCAGGTGTTCGCATCGCTTGCGCCAGCGCGCCGCCGGCTCGTTCTCGTCATCGCTTCCGTCGTCGTCATCGCGGCCGTCGTGATCGGCGTCGTGGTAGCGACCTCGGGCGGCGACGGCCCCAAGGCCCAGGGCGCCGCGCCGCAGGACCGTCCCGGGCCGGTGCTGCTCGTGCCGGGGTACGGCGGTTCGGTGCAGAGCCTGGAAACCCTGGCCGCCCGGCTGCGCACGGCCGGCAAGGTCGTCACGGTGGTGCCGATGCCCGACGACGCGCACGGTGACCTGAGCGCGCAGGCCCGGGTGCTGGACACCGCCGTCCACGCCGCGCTGGACTCCTCCGGCGCGCCGTCGGTCGACGTCGTGGGCTACTCGGCGGGCGGCGTCGTGACCCGGCTGTGGGCCCGCTCCCTCGGCGGCGCCAGCCTCGCCCGGCGCATCGTCACGCTCGACTCGCCGCATCACGGCACCCAGATCGCGGCGCTGGGGTCGATGCTGTCCGATGACATCTGCCCCACGGCGTGCCAGCAACTCGCCCCGGACAGCCCGGTGCTCGCCACCCTGAACAGCGGCGACGAGACCCCGGCCGGCCCGACGTTCGTGTCGATCTGGTCCACCAACGACCGGGTCGTGGTACCCCCGGACTCGGCCCGGCTGTCCGGCGCGCTGAACCTGACCGTGCAGAGCATCTGCGCCGACGAGAACCCCGGGCACACCGACATACCGACCAACCCCGTCGTCGACAACATGGTCGTCGCCGAGCTCGCCGCCGGCCCGCCGGCGCCGCTGACCGCGGCCGACTGCGCGCGCCTCAGATAGTTCCGGTGTGCGCGCCGGCCCCGGTCAGGTTCAGGGTGCGCCCGTCGCTGAGGTGCAGGACGGCCGAAGCGCCGGTGGTGATGTCGTAGCTGACCGACCCGCCGCCGAGGCAGGTCGCGCCGGCGTCGATCGTCACCGAGGCGACATTGCCCATCGTGCCGGTGAGTCGCCGTTGCTGCGCGAGGGGGGTCGAGCCCGTCACCGCGGCGCCGGTCGACGTCCACGGCACCGGGTCGTTCCCGCTCCCGGAGGTCGGCGCCGTCACCGGCAGGCTGCCACCGCAACCCTGCGTGGTCAGGTCGACGTCGGCGAACCCCGACTGCGCCGGCTGGATGCCCGACGCCCAGTACGCGCCGTTGTGGACCAGCCCGTACTGCGGCGCGTCCTCGGCCGGGTCGTAGCGGTAGGTGACCCGGGGTGGGTTGCTCACCCGCGAGAACGACGTGCTGTAGGCCGCCTCCTTCTGCCAGTTGTCGAGCAGCGAGAGCGTGACGTGTTCGGCGATGGGGTGCAGCCACCACTGGTACGCGTACCCGGTGGCGGCGAAGGCCTGCTGTACCGCCGAGGCGGTCGTGACGAGGACGATCTCGTCCGCCCCGGCGTAGAGCAT
>Ga0137412_10000820_pt1 | contig 23202 bp, 26 predicted proteins | sample CZODoug2_1_16fun_FD_122160 | JGI IMG/M metagenome (GOLD analysis project Ga0137412, IMG submission 122160) | Vadose zone soil fungal communities from Angelo Coast Range Reserve, California, USA - CZODoug2_1_16fungal (Hybrid Assembly) | ecosystem: Environmental > Terrestrial > Soil > Vadose zone... | reverse complement strand
AGAAAGGCGATCACGGGGAAGGTAAAGTCATTGCAGTAGAACAGGAAATTGTTCCCGAAGAGTCGGCGGTCGTCGTGCGAATCATGGAAATGCGTGCGGCGGGGTTTAGCTTCGCCAGAATTGCGAAGACTTTGAAGGCGGAAGGCGTGCCCGCTCCCGAGAGAAAATACAGGGGACGGGTGCAGGATTACTGGGTGGCGTCCAGCATCAAGGAAATCACGAAAAACGAGCTTTATCATGGCGTGAGGGTATGGAACCGCACGCAAAAGCTGCTGAATCCGACAGAAGGAAGCAATAGGAAGCGTGTAAGACCGCAAGCGGAATGGGTACGAGTGGAAGTTCCATCATTGCGAATTGTTTCCGATGAACTTTGGCAGCAAGTGCAGAACGTAAATCAACGCATGAAAGACAGGATATACGGACGGCGCCAAGGGGGTCTGAATCGAACAGCAGCAAGTCGAGGCTACCTTTTCAGCGGCACTATGTATTGTGGGCTTTGTGGTGGGAAATTCAGCGTAATCATCGGCGGGCAAGCCCCAAAGGTTCGCTATGGATGCACTAACCATCGGCGCCGTGACACCTGCGCCAACGGAACAACGATTCTACGGAATCGGCTTGAACCTCAACTGATCTCTGCCATTTCGAAGAACCTGTTGGATCCCCGCCTTGAGGAAGAGCGCATCCAGGAGTTTCGCAAGCAACTGGAAGCGAGAATCGCATTGGAAGAAAAGCTCGCAGCCGAAGGAAGCTCGAACAGACCGAAGTTGGAAGCGGAGCAATCAGACTTAGAGAAAAAAGCCCGCCACTTGGAAGATGCTATTTCTCAGCACGGATTCTCGCCCTTTCTGTCAGCACAACTCGCAGGCGCCGAGTCACGGCTGGCTGAAATTGAACGCAGCCTGAGTGCGAAGACTGCGACGAAGGTGCCCACGTTCACGGATGAGCAGATCAGAGGGTTCCTGCGAAAGGAATGCAATGACTTTTGTGAGTTGCTCAAGGGTGACCCTGAGACGGCACGACGGGAGATTCAGAAGCAGATCAAGAAGCTGGTCATGACACCGAAGGAAACGCCCAACGGAACCGTGTTCGAAGTCTCGGGAGACGTAGAATTGCTTCGAACAGGCGATGCATTGGACGAAAGTCCGCTGGAGGGAACTGCACAGCAGGACATGATCAACTTCATGGGCTGGCTCCGAAAGCAGCCTCTTCCCCAGCGGAGAAACTTGAATCCCGATCGCACCTACGCCAACAAGGTTGGCGTGGAATTCTTGTCAAACCTCGTGCGTACGCTCGGGCCGCGGGCACTGAAAGAGAGAGCGAACTTCCCACTGCGAAATCAGGTGTTCACCGGATTGTAACACTCGGTTCTGCGAAGTAAGTAAAAAAGGCGCACTCTCTCTGTCTTCGTAAATGGGACTCTAAACTACGGTTTCGGCTCTGGGCAAGGGGGCATGAAATCCACAAAGGGGAGGGTCAATATTCGCGTCCAACCCTATTGGATCGGGTGGCCAGCGTGATTTAGGAGCGCAGATGTTAGCAACGAGAAAGTCAAGCTCATCAAGGGCTTACGCGGAACAGCCGTTAAATCATTCTGCTCGATTCGGTGGAGTCCCGGGGAGACACTTTCCCAATGCGATCGATAAGAGATCTGGGAATGGTCACAATCCGAGTCGCGGGTATGGAGAGTCGCAGGCCGTGGGTTTTCTTCTTCTGGATGCCACGCTCCGGCCCATTTATGCGAGCGAAGAAGCCCTGGCGATACTTGCTTACCCCGGAGCTCCAGCAAGAAACAAAGGATTCGACAACTTCTTACAAAACAGAATCCGATCGCTAGTTTCAGGCAATGGCAATCATAACGGTTTCCCTCCTTCCAAATTTCTGAATGAAGTCGCCTCAGGAAAGAGGTGCTACCAATTGCGGACGTTCTCGGTGGATTCGCATCTCGGAGCTGGGCGAAGACCTGCAGTGGCTCTCCTACTGGAAAGGAATCAACGAGGCGCACTCAATCTCGAGAGCGTCACGCGTAAATTCCGGCTAACCCAGCGCGAAAAGGAAACAGTTGAACTACTGGTCCAGGATCTCAGTACCAAGCAGATAGCCAGCCGGATGGGCATCAGTCCAAACACAGCAAAGGCATTCTTAAGATCCGTCATGATCAAAGTGGGAGCGGAGAACAGAACGGGCATCATCGGGAGAATTCTGCAGGCATCGAAGGCTGTGAACGGGGAAGGCTTTCTCTAGAAGCTGTTTCAAAACTCTCTTTTGACCAATGCAAGTTGTCGATTCTAAATGGCCTGAAAAAGACTTTGAAACTAGCTCCACTCCCACACTCATCCTTTGATCATTCTTCTAGCTTAGTAATTTTAGAAAGTTGGTTACTGTGCGTGTAGAATCGCGGAAAAAACGTATTCATTCACGTTTCTTAATCAACGGGCGATTTCGCGGCAAACAGTTGCCATCGCCTCCCAACCATGGCAAGCCTCAGACCTTTGAAGGAAAAGTGAAGGATATTTCGGACGGAGGATTTTGCCTTATCGCGACGCGCGCCCCTGAAAGATCTGCGCTTCTTCAAGGCGGTTTATTGTTTCCGCGAATGCCCGCGCAGATCCCCACGCTCGTTCAAGTTCGTTGGATGGAGCGTGCCTCATCCGGCCGGCACTACCGAATCGGTCTGCAATACGCCATCTGAATTGGCGACTCCTTCGATTTTTCCCCGGCTCTTCTTGTGGTGCAGTACTAACCATCCCGGTTAGTCCGTCGGCTGATTGACGCAGCCCTTCTGTATCAATACCGTGTGATTGCAGTATGAGCGACAGCACCTAAGTGGCCGCGATACAGGTGCGTTAGTCCTTCGGATCAAGGGCCCAGACAACGGGGGCAGCGGGTCCGATTTAAGCGATCGAGCTGAATTGCCGCCAGGACCAAATTGCGGGAGGCAAGAACCTCTTGAGCAGCCCAACTGCAGCTCTAGACTGTGGGCCCATTCCCAGTCCCCGGACTTCACTGCGTTCTCAAGTGCGAGGAAAATTTATCTTCATTGGCGAAGAAAAGGTATATCACGCGGCCAATTGAAATAACCGCCGGAGTTGACTTATGAACGATAGCATCATGAAGGTGATGAAGATCCAAAGATGTGTAGGAGAATTGGTCACCGCGCAAGCTGCTGCCAATGCCCAAGCGATTGCCGTTGCGCACGGATCGGCGGTGCTAAGCTACGGCGAACTGGAAGCAAGCGCCAATCAATTGGCTCATCATCTGCTGTCTTTGGGCCTGGAACCCGAAGCTACGGTGGGCCTGTGTCTCGGCCACTCCCTCAATTTTGTGATTGCCGCACTTGGAATTCTCAAGGCTGGCGGTGCATACCTTCCGCTTGATCCGACGTATCCGCTGGAACGGCTGACCCTGATGCTGAAAGACGCAGGCGCGCCTTTCCTGGTGACAGATTCGCGCCAGCAGCCTTGTCACGCTAACGGTCCGTGGAAGACCGTAACCCTCGACGGTGACGCACAAGTTTTCGCTGGAGGCTCGACAAGCACCCCGGCTGTACTCATTAAGCCGAGCAATCTGGCTTATCTGATCTACACGTCGGGTTCAACCGGGCGCCCAAAAGCGGTCGAAATATCGCACGGCAGCCTCTTGAACTTGGTGTTCTGGCACCAGCGTGTTTTTGGCGTCAGCGCCAGGGATCGGGCGCCGTTCATGGCGGCGGTTGGTTTCGACGCCGCGGTTTGGGAGCTTTGGCCCTATCTGGCGGCAGGGGCGAGCTTGCATTTGCCCAGCGATAAGGCCATTTACACCGTTCCAAAATCACTACGTGACTGGCTGGTCCGAGAAAGAATCACCATCGGCTTCATTCCGACTCCTTTGGCGGAGCAGATGATGAATCTTGAGTGGCCTCCGGAGACGGCACTGCGCACTATGCTGACAGGCGCTGATACGCTACATGAGTATCCTTCACCGAAGCTGCCGTTTCAGTTGGTGAACAACTACGGGCCTACGGAGTGCACCGTAGTTGCTACGTCGGGATTTGTGGAATCGGCGAACCGCCCGGGTATTCTGCCTAGCATCGGCAAGCCCATCGACAACACGCACATCTACATCTTGGATGAAAACCTTGAGCAAGTGCCGATCGGTGCGCTCGGCGAGCTGTATATCGGCGGAGCGGGAGTAGCGCGTGGCTACCGCAACCACCCAGACTTAACTGCTGAAAAATTCATTCCCAATCCATTTAGCTCGGACCGCGAATCTCGCTTGTACCGAACCGGCGATTTTGGATCCTACCTCGAAGACGGGCAGATCGCTTTCGCGGGGCGAGCAGACGATCAGGTTAAGATTCGGGGCCATCGTGTGGAGACAAATGAAATTATCGCAGTGCTCGGACGACATCCTGCGGTGCAGTCCAGCATGGTGGCGCCCCGGGAGGATGAAACAGGGAACAAATATCTCGTGGCTTACGTCGTGACAAACCCAGAATGCGAGCCCGCCCCCAAGGACCTGCGGGAGTTCCTGCGCACATTCCTGCCGGAATATATGGTTCCGGCAGTATTCGTGCGGCTAGAAAAGCTGCCACTGAGTTCACATGGGAAAGTAGATCGGCAAGCTCTGCCATGTCCGGACGCCGAAAACACCCTGCGCGATGAAGTCTTCACATCGCCGCGAACAGCGATAGAATCACAAATCGGAGCGATTCTCGGCGGGCTATTAGGCATCAAGGATATCGGCGTGAATGATAACTTCTTCTTGCTTGGCGGCAGCTCGTTCCTGGGCATTCAGGTGATCGCTCGCGTGCGGGAAAAGTTCGGAGTGGAAGTTCCTTTGCGCACTCTTTTTGAGGCTCCCACGATCGCAGATCTGTCAGCCCAGATTGCGCGGCTGCGCGCCTGGAACGTTGATGCAAACGAGAGAAACGCCGCGGACTAGCTCTAACCTTAGGTGTCGATCCAATTTCAGGCAGAGGCGGATTGGGAGCGAGCAAACAAATATGGCGAACGCGGATGTGAACGTCACTTCTGTAATGGAGACCGACCCCAGCCTGAGTCTCTACCAGCTTCTCGACCCCGAAGTGCTGGCAAATCCCTATCCGCTTTTCCGTCGACTTCGAACCGAAGATCCGGTTCACTGGGATCCGTTTCTACACGCGTGGGTTGTGACCCGCTACGCCGACGTGATTCGCGTGTTGCATGACTTTTCGGCCAACCGCACACCTACACCTGAAAAATTGGAGGCGATGGGGCTTCCCGAACTGAACTCCATCGCTCAGGTGATGGTGAAGCAAATGCTCTTCCTGGATCCTCCGTCCCATACGCGCCTGCGCAGTCTCGCCTCTCAGGCCTTTACCCCACAAAGGGTTGCGGTGCTCCGCGAACATATACGCGAGATCACAAACAGCCTTCTGGATGTAGTCGAGGCCAGAGGACGGATGGACGTAATTGCCGATCTCGCGGCACCATTGCCGTATACGGTCACAGCAGAGATGCTGGGGGTACCGGTCAGCGATGCCCGGCAGTTAAAAGAGTGGTCGCAGGATTTTGCAGAGATGCTCGGCAACTTCCAGCATAACCCGGAGCGTGCGCCCCGTGTCCGCCGTAGCGTCGAGGAAATGTCCAAGTATTTTCATTCGGCAGTTGCAGAAATCCGCAAGCACCCGCGTGAAGGCCTCATTCAATCCTTTCTGACTGCGGAAATGGATGGAGATCGCTTCAGTGAGGAGGAGATTGTAGCCAACACGATTGTCACGATGGTGGGAGGACAGGAAACCACGACGAACTTGATCGGCAATGGCGTGCTCGCGCTATTGCGCCATCCGGTAGAACTCGAACGATTGAAAGCCGATCATTCGCGAATACCGTGCGCCGTTGAAGAGATGTTGAGATTCGAGCCGCCGAGCCAGCATACAGCCCGTCTGGCCCCTTACGACACGGAGATGGGAGGTAAGTTCATTCGTAAACGCCAGGCAGTAATCGCGGTGATGGCTGCGGGCAATCGCGATCCCGAACGGTTCCCCGACCCGGACCGGTTTGACTGTTCACGTGAGGACAATAGGCATCTTTCGTTTGGCTGGGCCGCCCATTTTTGTTTTGGCGCGGCTTTGGCTCGCATCGAAGGTCAGATTGCGTTTGAAGCCATGCTGCGCAGGCTTCCGAGCTGGACTTTGGAACCCGGGCCTCTGGCCTGGAGAACGAATCTGGGATTGCGGGGACTCGAAGCTCTCCCGCTCACATTCAAGAACGCCAGTACAGGTCCTTTACGTTCCGATCTATCGCCATGCCCCTGAAAATTATCCCACAGCGAGCGCTGACGCAATGGCACGGCGCGGCAGAGAAAATCTGCCTGCCGCTTGACGAAGTCCACATCTGGTCGGCAGGTCTACGCGTTGGGGGCGCCGCCCTTTGCACCTGTTGGGATTTGCTCTCAGCGGAAGAGATGCGGGTCGCCTTGGATCATCGCTTTGCAAAGGACCGCCGGGAATTCGTTGTAACACGAGCGCTACTCAGACAAGTCTTGGCGCACTACGCCGGTCGAGCCACCGCTGATTTGTGTTTCGATTCCAACTCTAGCGGCAAGCCTATGCTTAGGGGAGCACAAAGCCTTTATTTCAGCGTGTCCCATTCTCGTGATCTGGCGCTTTTGGCTATCGCGCACAGTCAGGTTGGAATCGATGTCGAATATATGCAATCCCGCGTCCTCCCGCAATCGGTGATCGAACGGTACCTTGCCCGCCCCGAACGGTCTCATCTACGGGCACTGCCTGCTAAATCACGCGCTGTGGCGCTTTATCGTTGTTGGACCCAGAAAGAGGCCGTTCTCAAGGGGCTTGGCGTGGGCTTGCTCTATCCTCCGCGACGCGTGAACGTGCTCGCAGATGGTAGAAAGCCCCATGTCGTTAGCGCGCTGGGGCGCAACTGGTTGGTCCGGCAGCTCGCTGCGCCTGTTGGCTATGTCGCAACGGTAGCCATCGAACAGCCAAACTGTAAGATTAGGCGGCGCCAATGGAGGCCAACATGACCGTGCCACCGGAGGTGCCACGGGAAAAGCCACAGCATGGTCCAAAGCTGCGGGAGGCGCACTTCGAGGACTATGACCAAATTGCCGGGCTTGAATTCCGGTTCGGGCTCACGATCAAGCCTTACGAGCAGTGGGTCCATCTCTGGCAGGGCAATCCGCTGTACCGTGAGCTAAGAACTGACTGGCCTATAGGCTGGGTGCTCGAGGACGAAGACGGTAAAATCGTCGGCTCGATGGGAAACATCCCATTCTCATATGAACTTGACGGAGAGAGAATTCTGGTTGCATCGGGACGCTCCTGGGTTGCGGACCTCGCGTATCGGAGCGCGTCGTTGTTGCTCCTAGACAGCCTGATTGGACAGCGCTATGTAGATCTCTATTTGAATAATACGGTCGGTGATAATTCCGTCGCCACCGTAACTGCCCTTGAGTGCTCTCGGGTGCCGGTCGGCGTCTGGGACGAGGTAGCTTACTGGATCACAAACTACTTGCGGTGCTTCCAGGACATGGTGGCGATGAAGAATTATCGTCTGACTAGCCCGTTTGCCTATCCGTCGTGGGAGGGGTCTTGGACACACTTGAAGGCTATGCGGGCCCAGCTTTCCAAACCCCTGAGTTATCCGCTTGCCGCCGCGGCATTTCTGAAAGACCATCTGGCAAAGACATCATTGCGCAAGGGTGACGTCGAAGTGAAGGCTTGCTCGAATTTCGACGATCGCTTCGATATCTTCTGGGAAGACCTGAAGAAAAAGAATCGGCACTTACTCTTGGCCGTCCGCACGCGCGAAGTCTTGGACTGGCACTTTAAATATGCATTGTTGGGCAACCAGCTCTGGATCGTCACCGTTGTTGATGGTTCCCGATTGGTCGCCTATGCGATTTTCAAAAAAATGCTCAATCGAGGGTCTGGCGTTAAGCAAGTAATGCTTGTCGACTATCAGTCTCTTGAGGCTAGCACGTCCATGCTTGAACCCGTGCTCTCCTGGACTTTGAGAAGGTGCCAGTCCGAAGGTGTCCACATGTTGGAACACACTGGTCGTTGGCTGGAGAAGGGGGAATTCATTGAGACCGCCGCGCCTTACCGGCGCAAACTGTCCACGTGGACATACTTCTACCGCGCAAATAATCCCGAATTGAGAGAGCTCCTGAACGACAGACAAGTTTGGGCTCCCTCCTTATTTGACAGCGACGCGACTCTCTGACTCGCTTATCTCATACCTAGGCAGAAAATTGACACTGGTTTGGCAACTCCTACGAGTCGTGGTGCGTTTGCGCAGATCAATGGCGAAGGACGTGTCTTGCTGTTCTCTTTGGGAGCGCGATTTCGCTAAGCGGGTGTGACCATCCCCCCATTTTCCAGTACCTCAAAACGATAGCGGATAGAGAGCAACCGGATAAACTTCTGTCTCTGCCAACCTGTCCCTAGATTGAGGTGCAACGACCCGGGCTCACTTGAAAATTATTGGTTCAGTTCTCGTATTCTCCACGCATTCTGGATAGAAGCCGGTGCCGAGTTCCTCCGAGAAATTCAGAAAGCCCACGCCTTTCATCGACGCCTTTCAGGAGCATCTTCCGACCCTCTCTGGAATGCAGGGCCGTGATTGCGTAGCGACTCAGTGAATCGTTCGCTGGGTCACACTATTGTTCCTTAAGGACTTTCAAAGATTTCAGCGCGGCTGCCAGTGCTATCTGTTCCTCATAGTCGTCTGTGGTGCTTACCAGTTGCCTGAGTCGCAAGCTGACGACCTGCTCTGCGACGATAATCTTGCTTTTCAGCAGTTCAGGACGAGTTTCGGCCATTGCCTGTAGGTAGTGGTTTTGCCAAAGCGGATATTTCATAGTTACATCGCTCACGAGTGTTTTCTTCCCTGACCAACAAACCCGATCAGTGGGCAAACATACTCTGAGAGACTGTTTTCTGTCCGCGCTGCGGGGTGAAGAATTTGGATTGGTGTTTTCGGCCCTTGGCGCGGCGTTTCGTCTTATCCACAAAGTGCCGTGGCCGGGTGAAGGCTTGGCGGAAGATTGTGTATCGCCCCTTTGAGCTTACACTCAGTAGGCGCGAATGCAACTTTAACTCTCGAGGGTTTTTGTGACGGACTCAAGGATGCACGTGTGCAATCCAGGGCGCCGCTCATAGCAGGCAGGGTCACAGAAATACCCCACTGGTGTCCGGCGCAGTAGGGAGCCGGACATTTTCACATGACCACACGTTTTGGTTGACTTTCTATGCGCATTGAATCATTCTCAGTGGGCAAGATCCGCTGAGGGATGACAAGCGGTACCTCCCCTACTCAGCAGAAGTAAACGTTTCCCCAGCCTCAGGCAATGCCCCCTCCCCCGGCTCAAGGTACGGCTAGATCCCCTGGTCCTGAGTAAGTCTGCGAGGCGACTTTCATCCTGTAGGTGGTAAGCCAAAGGAGGATGACATGTTTGCTCGATTCGTTTCTATGCGCCTGAAAAGCGGTAGCCTGACCGAATTCGACCGCATTCTCGACAAGGAGGTCATTCCACTGCTGCAACGCCAGAAAGGTTTCCGGCAGGAAATCGTCCTGACGAACCCGAACGGGGCCGAAGCGGTTGGCATCAGCATCTGGGAGCAGAAAGAGAATGCTGAGTCGTATAATCGCGAGAAATTCCCCGAAGTCCAGCAATTGCTGACCAAGGTGCTGGACGGAACTCCGCAGGTCAAAACATACGAGGTCTCCCACTCAACCATTTACAAGCTCGCTGCTCACGTGACAGCTTAAAGACGACAACTTTCTGTTTAACATTCCTTTCGGATGCTGCTGTTTCAACGGGGGCGGGCTGGGCTCGCCCCACTGCATTTGCCCACCCAAGATAACTTCACTGCAAACGAGGAAGTGCCTCCGCCAATCGCCCTCTCAGCGCGGCCCAGAAAACACAGCACCCTAACGCGTCCCCTGTTTCGGCTGCGAGAACGCTCATGCGAATTCAGTAGCCCGCCCGTTTGTGGCAGACGTGAGTTCATTGCCTTGAATCGTTGGCGCGGAGCACGGGATTTCAGCTCGATTCACTCGTTTTAAGGTGGGGTTTCGCATCTGGGTGACGGGGCGTCCAGTCTTTCGGCGGAAAGGCCACGTGCCAGAACATAGGATTGGGCAGCATGAACTCTACTCCCACCTGAGGATGATCGCTTTGATGCCTGTCAATGTGTGCGACAACACACTCCAGTGCAGCTTTTGCCTGGACGTTCGACAGAGTGAGTCGCTGTCCTCTGTACACCCGCGTCGACACAAGAATCAATGCACCGTGAGCGCTGATGGCCCGCGTGTGAGTCTCTTCTTCAAAAGGCGATCCGAGGACGTTCTGCCCGGAGACTCGCACCGGGATGGTCATCAATACGCGCTGACTTCTTCGGCGGTTTGCCGCGAGCCAGGAAGTCTCGCGGGATTCGGCAAGCCACGTTGCAAGAGTGTCACGCTGCTCCGGCTCAATGGCGGTAAACACCAGGCCCATGCCCTTGCCGACTCGGGAGTAGACGACTCTTCCGCGGGCTTCAAACAATTGTGTTCCTTTTGTGATGCGTACGTCCGTGACCGTCCCTAAAGGGAGGGGCTTGTTCGTGTCCACATAGCAGCCTTGCTGACTCAAGTCACGGACGCGCGTTTCAATCCGCGCGCCCGATTCAGCCGCTATGACCTCAACAGCGGCAGTGAACTCGTAGCGAGGATGAATGCGGCGGTCCGCCCCGGCAAGCGCGGCCGAGGGCTCAGCAGGCTTTTCCGTCTCGACGGCGTCAATGAGCTCGTCACGAGGAGGAGTCTGGCGTTCTGCCTCGTCAAACACGCCGGAGGGTTCAGCAGGCGTCTCCGTTTCCACAGCGGCAATGAACTCGTGGCCAAGATCAATCATGTAGTCTGACGCGGCAAGCGTCGTAGAAGGGCTAGCAGGCGTTTCGGTCTCAACGCCGGCAATTAATTCGTCGCGTGGAGGAGTCTGGTGGTCCGCTCCGTCAAGCACGATGGAAGGGCCAGCAGACTTTTCCCCATCAACGGGAGTCTTGGGAGCGGGAGGGTTCGCTGCTTTCGAGCTTCGCTTACGCTTGCGGCGCTTCATAACTATGCAATTCTATCGCAAAGGTTGGACACGAAACTGAGCGCTGCACCTGAAAGTGCACCTACTGGTAAGGTGGATAAAATAATTTTTGGCAAGGAGGGCATGAATTTCGGGAAACTTCGGACACGGAACGGCATCAAACTAAGGAAGTTACAACTCTAAGTGCTTGCCCCGCTTCTGCATTCTTCAAATCTCTGGGTCTTGCCGCAAAGAAGAGGTTCCAAGGTGCAAGGGCGTACTACGCAGTTCACCCGCTGGAGAATTACAGTCTCCACCCAATTGGCAGCCAGTCTGGCTACTGCTATCCAACTCCCGAGATGCCCACACAGGGAGCGCGCTTGCGTCCGGCCCTGGGAGCCAATTTTTCAATCCGAAGGTGCGATATGCTCCCCTCTGATTCACCGAACTGCTGGGGGATGCAGATCGCGCCGCGTACGCGCAAGAACGTGGCCACCCGAAACTAGAGACGAACTATCGGTGAACATGCCGCCTAGCGACATGAAAGAGAACAACGTTTGCTCTAAGGCAGTCGGGGGAGACTATGCCGGTGCCGACTGGCCGATTCGAAAAGCGGATTGCGAGGGCGGTGACCGTAGAGATTCGTCCTGAGGACGAAGGCATGCCTAAAGAGAGGACGCTGACCGAAAACGTGAGTCCTCACGGTGCGCGCGTCTTGATGGAACGGGAGTGGCGTCCGGGGCAGCAGGTGATGGTTATCTCGCCGAAAGAGGGCGTGCGCGCACTGGGGCAGATTGTCTACTGCGAGCTTTTGGCGGAATGCAGATTTGCTGTCGGGTTGGAACTGTCCGTCCGGGTGGAGTCGTGGGGAAAGTCTTACTAGCGCCATTCCAACTATCTTGGCCGAAAGATAAATTTAAATTCGCGATGTCAGCCGAAAGGATTCTGTCACAAGACTTGGCCGAAAAAAATTGGAACAGCATTAGCGGGAAGAGGCTGCCGTACTTGAAATTTCCCCATTAGTGCGTATCGCGTCACATTCCGGGCATTTCCATAGGCGGAAACTCTTTCTTTCGGGTCGCACCTCCGCGAGGTACATAACGCGCCCATCCTTCGGACAATGAACGCCAGGCTTGATTTCCAGCTCGCTCCCGTCCCCATTTTGGGGCTCGATGAAGTACCCTTGCGGGCTCTGGTAGTGGATGAAACAACCGGGCTCCCGGCAGGCATATACGAACGTCTCTGCAGGCTTGCTTCGGTACTCTAGGAGCATCTCAGCGTGATGCTCGTAACAAAGTACGTGAAGGTCCTTTCTCGTACTGGTACCCTGCCTTCCCATCTTGGTTGCTGTTTCCGGTTGGACTTTGGCCCTGCCACCCCAAGCCGATGTGAGCAATTTTCGGCCCACTGGTACCCCCACGCAGGTTAGTCCTGTCCAGTCGTCGGCAAGCCTTTCTCTCGCCTACCGGAGAAGGGCAAAGAAACGGCAAGAAAATATACCGCTCAAATGGGGCTCTCGAAAGAGGTTTCCGGCAGGCTTGCGCCAGCCGGGATACACGGCTGTTCCTACGCCCTTGACGTCGCTCTGGGTCGGCACCAACAAATCCGACGACCGTTACTGAATCACAGCGGCATCCAATCCAAAGGCTTCATCGTTGCCCAGCACAGATATGACATGGTGACGGTGGGATTCAAGCATTCGAGCGCGGGTTACGAGCGGGCCTCGATAGAACGCGACTTGTAGAATGTCGGCCACCAGTTGGCTCAGTGGGGACGAAGAGATCTTACCGCGTTTGCGGCAACAACTTCTGTATTTTCTCCTGCAGCACGAATAGGTCAGCCATATACGACAGATTTCCGTCCTTCGATTAGGGTATTTATGGGATTGACGATTGTTGGCTGTGGTTCCACGCTTTGGTTAGCCAGGATCGAAGGGCATCCGACGAGGCGAGCGACAAACGCCGACTAGAGAAGCCGCCAATTTTGGAAGTGAAACTAATGAGCGCTCTTGGCGCCGAGGGGACTAACCAACGAAGCAAAAATGAGACGTAATGTTTTTCCTGGCCCTTATAGGGACTCAGTCCAGCGGGCCTCCAATAGAAGCACTACCACAGGAGTCAGTGTCATATGACAGCGCCGAATGGCCGATCCGACAGACGAATCACGAAAGAAGTGGCGGTGGAGCTTGCTCGTCCAGATGCTTCGCAGCTCAGAGAGATGGCCATTGCCCAAAACGTGAGCGCCCGTGGGATGCGGGTAGCTACGGAAGACGTCTGGCTCCCAGGGGACCCCGTGCTGCTAAGCTCTCCGCAGTCTGGCGTCCGTACCCGGGCACGTGTCGTTTATTGCCAGCGCGTGGAAAACAACAGGTTTGCTCTTGGTTTGGAACTTTTGGCCCCGCTGGGAGAATGGACCAAGCCACATTAGCTCGTTGCTGGAAATATTCCAGAAGTATATATATGTGGGCGACTCCTGGAGTTTAGGGTTCCAAACTGCTTTTCCCGCTGACATCCCAAATTCCCTGTGACGTCAAGCCTATGAGGCCCTCCTCATTCGTGCGTCTCCTATCGCATTGCGGGCATATCCACAGGCGAAAAGCCTTTTTCTGCAGATCGATTTCAGCGAGATACATGGGCGTCCCATCGTGGGGACATCGGACTCTGGGAACCGTATCCGGTTCATTCGTGATTCCGTTTTGGCTCAGGATGAAGTATCCACGATAAATGTTGTAGTGGACGAGACAATCGGGGTCCGTACAGGCATACGCAAGCGTTTGTGTACGGTTGCCACTTTTGCTGTTCAAGGCGTTCTGATTAAGCCTCATCTCCACATGATGCTCATGGCAAAACGCGCGAAGTTCCTTGCTCGGCTGGGTAGCAGGCATAGGCCCTCCTCCAGAACACCTCCAAAGTGCTTCTGTCGGAGACGGTGTGCCAGTGGAACGCGCTGGTTCCGTTAGATTTTGGAGTTGTTCCTAGTACTTGCCGTCATACGCCAGCAGCGTTCAGGAGTCAAGAGCCTATTCCCTGAATGGCCACACCCTCGGGTTCTTGTGCCGCCTCTCTCCAGGCGCGATGGCTCTGCTGCGGATTTTGACTCTTCCCCGCCTGCGGTCAGGTATTCACCTGTTAGTGATTTCAGGAATTCGCTCCATAGTATTCCCGTTTCGGCATCCGTACTCTCCCCAGCGAGTTGAGTTTCACGCTCTACCGCGCTCTCGGCGTGAGGTTCATCTCTCTTGGAAACATCGCTCGACATACTTCTCGCACGGAGAGGATCATCACATGACGCAAGATGCCGCGCTTGAGTTCCCGGGAGTGGTAGCAAGAGCACACGACCTTGGAGCGTGCTTACCTTCGTCGCTATCATTCACAAGACTGTTGGTGGGCGCACCCCGAAGCGTTGAAAGGTCGGAAGCTCGTGACCATTTGAATGCTCCCCTGTGGCTAACCAGCCTTCAAAGGCCGGGAGTCTTTGAAGTCGTTCCTACGAAGAATGTCAGCAGATTCGGTATCCAGATGGTCACACAGGAGTTCTGGAAGCCAGCCGACCTGGTACTCGTTTCATTCCCGCCTGGATTTTGCGTCCAAGGTTCCGTTGTGTATTGCAAGAAGCTCCCAAGCGAAGATTATATTCTAGGCATCCGGCTGGACGCGCCAGTCGAGGAGTGGATGGAGCAACTCGGACTCGGGGAGTCCTCTCAGACCTTAGCCTGAAGCGGGGAGCGAAAGAATGCTCAGCCTTTATGTCCCCCAAGGCCGTCGCTCTGCGCGGGTGATGTCAAAGAGGCGCGCGAGTCTAGTCGTCAACCTGGATCGCAAACCAAAGAGAGTCCCCTGCCTTATCCTCGACTCCTCTATAGAAGGTTTCCGGCTGCGCGGAAGTTTCGAACTTAGGCGCGGCCAAGTGGTCGAAATTATCCTCGATGAAGAGACGCCCAGCGCCGAGCGCTGCAGTGTGGTCTGGGTCGGCAGAGCCGGTTCCAACGAGGAGGGAGAAATCGGCCTGGAAGCCATCTAGACGGTCCTCCGGCAGTGGCCCACGACTATCGGAAGCTGAAATCAATGCGAAAACGCGACACTCGGGATCGAGGGCGAGTCTCACGGCTCGTTGATTCTGTGCGATTTAGCCTCTGATTTGAGAGAAGGAATTCTTTCCAAAATCTTTCCCAGGACGCCCGGCGAGTTTACGTAGCCATGCGCCGATCGCGGAGTGCTGCTCGGCACCCATCTCTTCAAACAGCACGCCCATGCCGAAAATGCCAAAGCCGCCGCCAGAGTGCATGTAGATCACTTTGCCGTGCAGTTCGCAAGTGCTCATGCCGTCGCAGATGCGGAGACGTAATTTCGTACGAATCGGAATGGGTTCGAGCGCATCGATATAGCAACCACGTGAGCTCAATTCCGCAAGCTGCCCGCGAACCCCCGTTCCGTCGCGAAGAGTAACTTCGGCATCTGCGAAGAATGAGAACCGCGGATTGGCACGTTTTACTGCGTAGGAGGCTTCAGCCATAGTGTCTCTCCCGTCCGTGAATAGCGATTCGTGTGAATTCATTATATACAACCATAGCGCGGCACATCCAGACGTTTGTGCTCAGGATCACCGAAAGAGGTAACTGGCTCTCAGTACGGTTGGCTGACGCCTGGGGAAATGAACTTGAAACACTGCGGGGTCGATCATCGGTGAACTCCGTCGAATGGCTCAACGAGCAAATCACATAGGAGGCTGAAAACCCGAATCTACCAAAGTCGTTGGAACTGGGCGCATGTTGAGCCTATATTATTTGTTCGGTTTCTTCCCCTTACACCAGAGAGGAGTGACAGCCTGTTCTCCAGGCTGGTTCCCCAAGCCATTGCGCAAGTCCCACGCGGAGTCTGCTGTACGCACTCTACTTCTTATGACGCATAATTTCGGTAAGCCTGTCGCCCTCGCCGGTCTCCTAGATCAGCGATATACCGTTCGTTACCCCTTTTCTGTGACGGCGGAGATCCTGGAGCTCGGAACAGGAACCCGTTTGGGAGGCGTCACTTCCGATCTTTCTTTACGCGGGTGTTTTGTGCGCGCAACTAGCATCCTAGAGGTCCGTACTCGGGTCCGCCTAACGCTTGCAAGGAAGAAACAAAAAGTAGAGATCTTCGCGGCGATCCGGAGCGCTGCGCAGACTGGGATGGGCTTGGAGTTCCTAGATATCGACCCCATTTCGAATGCAATACTACTGTCGTGGATCGAAAGTCTCGGAAAGTCTGGCTAAAACACCCGCATCAGGGCGGCAAGTGGCCGAAGCATATTTACCTAGCGACAATGATCGACAGACATGATGTTCCAACTTCCCACTATGCATGCAACCGATGATCCCAAGGCGAACCGAATCTCGGAAGAGAATAGAAGACGAACCCTCGCGTGAGGATTTCTTTGCCGATTCGCGTACGGTCCGCTGATTTCGTTGACAATCAAGTGGATGAAGTCCTGGCCACCATCAATATGTCTTGCGGCGGTTTATGTTTCACCTCGCAACGGAGCTCTTATCACCGCGGCATGAAAGTACTGCTAACTATTCCCTTCAGGGATTTCGTCGCTGATGCCGGTCCCGAGGAGCGCGGAGAAGTGGTTCGAGTGGAGCAATTCAAAGATGGCCGGGCGGGAGTGGCAGTCCGTCTCCTGAAATCCACGGGAGGCAGGGCTGCACACAAAGTGCATCCGTTTAGAGCTGAAGAAACAAAGAAAAGTCCAATTCCCGAGCATCGCTTAGCACCTCGTTTGCCCTTTTTAACCGAGGCTGAAGTGATGGAGCCAACTACCGGGACATGGCTGAAGACCCGGCTCTCGGACTTGAGTCTGAGCGGATGTTATGTCGACACGCTACATCCACTACCGGTGGGAGCACGAATTCGCCTGAGGGTAGCCAGGAACAAGATCATTTTGGAAGCGCTCGCCACCGTAGTTTACAGCAAAGCAAGACTAGGAATGGGAGTTTCCTTCACTCAATTGTCGTCGGAGCAGAAATCAATCCTCGAAAACTGGCTGGCTGACATTGCCAAGAACGGGCGCCACTAGCGCCACCCTGTGCGGTGAAGTAGAACGCTTAAGGAAGGCCAATGGAGATTCAGATGAAGCACATCCCAGGAGAAGAATGGATCGATTTTGTGAGACAAGTAGTCCACACCCCAAGGAAGGAAAAGATGAAAGAGCATTTGGAGCAAGGGTGCAAGAGCTGCTCCAAAATTGTCTCGCTATGGCAGCGAGTGCGGCAGACAGCACAGAACGAAAAGAACTACGGGCCACCAGGTAACGTGGTTCGAGTCGCCAAAGCGTCCTTAGCGGGTGCGAACTTAAAAGTGAACCAAAAACGACAGGACAGCCTCGCTGAGCTGCTCTTCGACAGCTTCTTACAGCCAAGACTCGAAGGCAGTCGATCATCGAGCATTGGAACAAGACATATGCTCTACCGCGCACACCCCCTTCAGATTGATTTGCTGATCGAATCCCGCGCCGATGGTCGGAGCGTAGTCGTCACCGGACAACTGATGGATTTATGCCACCCGGAGGTCGGGGCACATGACCTGCGGGTCACACTTTCAAACTTGCGTGGCCGCGTAGTCCAGGCGGCGACGAATCAATTCGGGGAGTTTTGTCAAGAGATTGAGAACAGCGGTAATTTGGAGTTGAAGTTCCATGGAGCGAACGACCAACCCGTCGTGATCTCGCTACGGGATGACCTCGGCGGGTGACGGAAATGGAGCTTGAATGTCCCATGAAGATTCTGATCGCCAGACGACACACCCGCTGTTCGAGTGGATTGGTGTCAAGTTACGGCAGAGGGATTCGGAGTCTTCCGTTCTTCCAATAGTAATCGCCGCAACGTCCTCAAATCATTCAGGATGCCGCGGCTTGCGGCGATATGAGATGAAAGCTTGTCCAATTTGTAATTCACGAGTTGCAGAGCCTGCTTTCGCCGTGCCAGTTGGGGATTTGCCGCGCGAACAATTTCCTTCCCAATTTGATCTTGCGCTTCGCGTGTCGCTTCGAACAGGTGATTCACATACTCGAGAGCGCTTTCAATATTGTCGAACGGGGTTTCCGACCGGTAGTTCATGACTTGCCTCTCTAGGACATCGCTGGTCTGGCTTTGGGTTCTGGTCACGAGAAAGGGTAGGGCTTCCTGTAGAGCCGTTCAACTGCGGAGCGCAACGCCTTTCCCCGGAGGTGCCCGAAATTCGGTGGCCATCTCCCTAGTCGCTCTTGTGCTTCTCTCTCCCAGCCTGGCTGGTTCAGAAAATCTATCGCCACGAGGCGACTTACAAGGATGTGGCAAGCGATAACCCAACCGCCTCGGGCCCCTTGCGCCGCCCGGGCCAGAATTTGTGACCCTTACTTTAGGGTATCGACAGCTATGGCGAAGCGATCATAACCCCAGTATTGTCTATAAATTTAAGCTAACACGAATCGAACACGCATCGGCATTACCTTCTCGCTGGGAATCGCTGGCACAGTCTCTGAGTGTATCCAAGATGCCAATAATCCGTAGGAAAGTCCCTCAAAAACAGTACTGAAGGTCCATTTGGAGAAGCAGAGACATTCTCTAACGTACTGATAGTACTATACTTTTTTAGCTTTTGGATCCCCTTTTGAGAACTGACTCGATCCGTCAGGAGCCAGGAAGGGGATTCATGCAAGCTGTGGCCCGCAATGACAAGTGAGACCTGGCTTGGGTTGAGCGGCGCGTGTTAGGTCGGACTCGCGATAAGAGGCGCGGAGGCGATATGCCCTTAGATGCGTTAGATCAGAAAACGCTGACTAGCCTTCCCCGGCTGTCGGAGGTCTACGACGCTTATGGCGTCCAAGTGAATGCTTTGTCTGTAGACGAAATCTTTGCTCTCTACGAACGCACGGGCTTTCTATATCCGGACAAAGCGGCACGCCTTTTTCCGCACCTCCCACAGGTTCGGGAAAACTGGCGACGGATGTTGAGTGCCGGCGAATCGCTGCTTTATGTGTTGACTTCTGGAGACAAGAAGCGAGGGCTGGCGTCCCTTGCAGTTTGGCGGACCACGCAAAACGGGTGGATGTCACAGCACCTTGTCTCTGAAAATAATCCGTATGCATCGCGGGCGGTGATGCTGGCCGCTGCCGCTGCAAGTATTCGCGGAGGGCGTGATCTCTCCGCACAGAATTGGTTTCGGCCGGAGAACCGATTTCCCGCGCGCGTGTTCGGTTCGATGGTGCAGACGATCGGAGAATCTCTATCGTCTGTTCAAAGACACGCGTATTTCGCATTGCCCAGAACACTATCGCTACCGACGGAAAAGCGAATTCGCGTGGTGCAATACAACTCATCTCATCATGAAGCGCTTTTGGAGATAGCGGCTGCGGCGCGCGGCAGTATCTACATCACAGCAGAAGAATTGGAGCAAGACGTCGAATTCGCAGCGGTAGATGAACTCTATCGCGGCGTGGGACTACGACGGACGCGACATGTGTGGCTGGCCTACCGGGCAAACAAAGAGGAGCCAATCGGGGCGGCGATTGCCTACCGCGGACCTTTGGGCGTCAATTTCAGCTATCTGGAAAATCGTTGCGATCTGCTCCTGCACCCGACACTTCCTGAATCAGAAGTTTTCGAGGCAGCGTCCGCGCTTCTGGCCGCGTGTTCGAAAGCGTACGACGATTTCGAATTGGAGGAAATTCCGGTAATTGCCGAGGAAATGGCGACCCACGTCCTATACAAGCTAGGCGCGGAGTTTCTCCGCCACTATTGCCAGGGAATCTGGCTCAGAGACGGACATCCTCGGTTTTACCGGCACGTCGACGGCTTCTATACAAAATTATTGGCGCGCATGGAAAAACAGGAGCTGCAACCTGCACTGATAGGTCAGGAACGGTAATGAATAGAGGCACGGCAACTGCCGACTACATCATGGAAGACCCGCGCGAGGCGTTGCGCCTCGAGCTCAAGGTCGATCCGAGCGCTTGGGTGCAAAAGTATCTGGCGCATCGAGTCTGTCCTGGAGCAGAGGTCCTTTCGGTGGGATGTGGTCCGGGGGTGATTTTGCGCGCAGTCACGGATTTGGATTCTTCAATTAGGGCAACGGGCATAGACGTCAGCGACGGCCGCTTGCAACAAGCGAAGGAGAAAAACCGCGAGAATTCACGAGTGCAATTTGTTTGCGGCGATGCGCAGTCGATGGAGTTTCAATCCGATAGTTTCGACTTGGTGTACTGCCGCATGCTGCTCCAATACCTAAAGGAAAAGGAACGGGCAGTCTCTGAGATGGCAAGGGTTTGCAAGCCCGGAGGCACCGTTTTGTTGCAGGATCTGGACGGCCAGCTTTTGTGGCACTACCCGGAAGACCCCACGGTACAGCGAACGCTTGAAAAGGTCGTAGCTGCTCTGGGTGCAACCGGTTTTGATCCGTTCGTCGGCAGGAAACTCTTCTGGTTGGCGGAGAATGCCGGACTGACGAATATCGATGTCCAGGTTGAGTGCTACCACTTGATTGCCGGTGAAGCCGACCCGCGCATTTTGAAACAGTGGGAATTGAAGCTGGAGATTGCCAGGCCACAGTTGGCCCGGGTGCTCGGCGGTAAACACGAAGCAGAAAAACAGTCGCGGGCGTTCCTCGAATATCTTCGCCGGCCCGACACGCTTACCTATTCGACGGTCTTCACGGTAGTGGGGAAGAAATCTTTATGAACTGGAGCTGCAGCTCGCAGAAATTCTCGCCATCAGTTGGGGGTTTTGGGAATGTGCTTCAGGGCCTGCTAGACAAATGGACCACGTTTTGGAAATGGGCCAGGTTAATTCTGATTACCGAAAGTGTTTGGATGGGGTGCGTACATGAATGACACAGCGAATCCACATCATCTGGAACGAGGAAAAGCCCCGTTCCGACTGTCCGAGATGGTTCAGCGCCGGGAACCGCGCGTTCGTCTTGCCGACGATTTTAAAGAAGGGAAGCTAAATATGTTTTTCAATCGCGACCACAAGACCGGCCTAGTAATGAGGGCTGGGCGTATTTTCTTAGCCGGTTTTCTCTCAGTGCTTTTGGCCGGTAGCACGATAGCCCAGAATTCACGAAACGTCCCCGACGTTACTGCGATGAGCATGGAGGACCTGATGAATTTGCAGGTGACCTCCGTCTCCAAGCGCACGCAAAAAGTGGCAGACGCCGCGGCGGCGATTTTCGTGATAACGCAAGAAGATATCCGACGGTCGGGAGCGACTAGTATTCCGGAAGCGTTGCGACTGGTCCCGGGTCTTGAAGTGGCGCGGATTGATCAGAACAAGTGGGCCATTGGCTCGCGTGGCTTCAACGGACGATTCGACAACAAACTCCTGGTTCTGATTGATGGACGAAGCGTGTACACCCCGTTGTTTTCAGGCGTGTATTGGAATGTCGAGGATGTGATGTTGGAGGACGTGGACAGGATCGAAGTGATCCGTGGCCCCGGAGCAACGCTGTGGGGCGCCAATGCCGTGGATGGGGTAATCAATGTAATCACAAAGAAGGCCAAATCCACTCAGGCCGCGGTCGTGACGGCCGGAGCCGGAACGGAGGAGCGGGCCGCTGGCGGAGTTCGTTATGGTGGCAAACTGGGTGACAACACGTACTACAGAGCCTATACAAAGTATTTCGATTGGGGTCCCTCAGCGTACCCATCGGGTATGACGGCTCACGACGGCTGGGATGCCTTGCGTGGAGGATTTCGCGCGGATTGGACACCAGCTGGAGCTAATTCGCTGACGCTGCAAGGAGACATTTATCGCACCAGATTCGACGAGACTCTGACTGTGGCGTCGCTATCTGCTCCCTATTCCAACACGTTTCTAAATGATGGGAAGTACAGCGGAGGCAATATCCTCGGGCGTTGGAATCATACTTCCGAGGGATCTTCTATGTCGTTACAGATGTACTACGACAATACGTCAATTACCGACCATTCACTTTTCGGCGACCATCAAAACATCTTCGACATCGATTTCCAGCACGCATTTCACGTTGGAGATTCGCAACAATTTGTATGGGGACTGGGCTACCGGTCCATCCGTGATAAGAACAACCCCAGTTTTACGGTTTCCCTGCAGCCCAATCAGGTCACCCTGAATCAGTTCAGCACATTTCTGCAGGATGAGATCAGCTTGGTTGATAATCGCCTGCAGATTACGCTGGGTTCCAAATTCGAGCGCAACGAATTCACGGGATTTGAAATTCAGCCCAACGCAAGATTGCTCTGGAACCTCACTCCAAATCAATCGATCTGGACTGCGGTATCACGCGCCGTCCGTACACCGGCCCTGACCGAGGAGGGCCTGAGGTTAAATTCGCAAGTTATACCTCCCGGGGCTCCTGCGAACCCCACGCCGTTCCCGGCCGTAGTAGCGGTTTTCGGCAGCCATCAGTTCAACTCCGAAGACCTTCTCGCATACGAACTTGGATATCGCGTGCAGGCTGCCAAGAATCTCTCGCTCGACATCTCAACTTTCTACAACAATTATTCAAATCTTCGCACTGCGGAGCCGGGTGCGCCTTTTGTGGAAGGGAGCCCTGCACCGACCGATATCGTGATCCCGTTTGTCGCGGGCAACAAGATGAGCGGTGGAACTTACGGTGTTGAACTGTTTGCGGACTGGAAAGTCATTCCGAAGTGGAGGCTGGTGGGCTCCTACAGCTATCTGCAGATGGACATACACAAGAATGCGAACAGTCAGGATCCGACTCCCGACATTCCAAACGGCTCAAGCCCTCGTCACCAATGGTATTTGAGGTCTTCCATCGACTTGCCAAAGCATTTCGAGCAAGACACGACTCTTCGATTTGTGGACCAACTTCCCAGCCTGAATGTGCCGAGCTACTACTCTTTGGATGCGCACTTGGGCTGGAGGCCAGTTACAAGAGTGGAATTGTCGATCGGCGGCCAGAACTTGCTGAATAACTGGCACTTTGAGTTCATGCCGGATTTCGTAAACACCTCGCCGACCGTGGTGAAGCGCAGCATTTTTGGAAGTATTACTTTTAAGTTTTAATTTGGTCGACACGTGAGCTTTGAGATTGCCGGATACCAGTGGGCGGTTAATTTGATGTTAAGACGACTGGGAATTCTAATCGTTGCGCTCAGTGTTTCGCTGAGTTGGGCTCCCGAGTCCATTGCACAGGCCTCGGA
>Ga0137412_10000819_pt1 | contig 23218 bp, 16 predicted proteins | sample CZODoug2_1_16fun_FD_122160 | JGI IMG/M metagenome (GOLD analysis project Ga0137412, IMG submission 122160) | Vadose zone soil fungal communities from Angelo Coast Range Reserve, California, USA - CZODoug2_1_16fungal (Hybrid Assembly) | ecosystem: Environmental > Terrestrial > Soil > Vadose zone... | reverse complement strand
CAGGGTCGATTCCAGAATGTTCGCGGCCCGCTCCGCGATGCCGGCCGCCGACAGCGGCGCGGCCGGATCAGTCGGCACCACCTCGCAATAGGCGAGATGAAAGAAGTCCTTGAGCCGCGCGGCCAACTCCATGCAGGCCGCGATCGGATGTTCGAGGCGGAAGGTGATCAAACGCTCGGCGAGGCACAAGGACACAAGGCGCTGCGCCGAGGCGCGCGAGACCTGTAGCATCCTGGCGATCTCGTCCTGGGTATGGCCGGCGATGAAGTAAAGCCAGCCGGCGCGCGCGGCGTCGTCGAGCCGCGAGGTCTCGTTGTCAGGCGCGGCCATGCGGCTGTTCCGGTTGGCGCGGCCAAAAATCCGCCATGCGGTCGAAGACGCGATCGGCGCCTGCGCCAAGCAGCATGGCCTTGCCGTCACGCGCCTGGTAGTGGCTGCCGCCGACGAATCCCCAGGCGGTCATGCCGGCGGCCTTGGCCGCCGTCACGCCGCTGACGCTGTCTTCAATCACCAGCGTTCGCGACGGGTCGGCCTGCATTCGTTCGGCGGCGAAGAGAAAGAGATCGGGGGCGGGCTTGCCGCGTTCGACCATTTGCGACGTGTACAGCCGCTCGCCGAAATGCGCCGCAAGGCTGGTCAGCGACAGCGAGAACGACACCCGGTCGATATCGCTGGATGAGGCGACGCAGTGCGGAATCTGCAAACCATCCAGCACCGCACTCACCCCTTGGATCGGCTGCAGCGCGGACCCGAACGCGGCGAGCACGGCTGCCTTCAGCTCCGCCGGAAACTGCTCCGGGACCGGACGTCCCAGCGCCTGATAATGCGCGATGACCGATGTCACGCTGCGTCCGAGGAACAGATCGAGCGCCTGGTCCACACCAAGCGCGATGCCATGCGCTGCGAGCGCGCTGCAAAGGCAGCGGCAGCTCAATACCTCGCTGTCGACGAGAACGCCGTCGCAGTCGAAAATGATGAGATCGGGCTTGGTCATGCCATTTTTTCCAAGCCTGATCAGAGCATATACTCAAGTTTTGGGCAATAACCCAGGGAATCGCGACAAAACGGATGCGATCTCTCGGATCTTGTGCCTGGCGGCGGCGCCGAGTTTTGGCGTGGTGGCTGGAAAAATGAAGGCGATACGTCAAGAAGGTCAGTATTGACCACCGCCCCAGGAGCAGCCGCCGACGCCGCCGAAACACGGTCCCGCCGTGCGGGAATTGCGGGGTGTCCCTTCTGGTATCAAGTCTTCGGGCGCGCGCGGACGCTCTTCTACCAATGGCGCGCGGCCGCGAGGCCAGGAATAGCGATCCTCCGGTGCCGCGTCGCAGTTCTCAGCCAGCCTTGACGGAAAGCTGCCCCGCGCGTCGCGATGCGGTGTTGAAACCCGCGGAGGTAGAGGGGGAGCCGATGGAGGTGCGGGAGCCGCCACCGGCGGCAGGGGCACGACCGATAGATTTCCGGAAGGCGCCGGCGTGGTTGGGGGCGGCTGTGACGATGCGGTGCCAGGACCAGACGGCGGAGTCGTTGCAGACGAGGTTGTGGCCGGCGACGGCGCCTCAGCCTCCTTGGATGGCACCGCGCTCGATGGCTCCTTGTTGGATGGCTCCTTGTTCGACGGGTTCTCGTTGGATGGGTTTTGGGGATGCCGGAAGATGATTTCATTGACGAAGGAACTCACCGACGAGAGCGCTCTATCCGCGCCATGGCGGATGGCTCCGACGCCATCGGAATAGGCCGAAGCCTGCTGGCCGAGGCTGACAAAACCGCGCAAGGCGTAGAACAGCAGTATCGCAACGAGTACGAGCGCGAGAAATCGGATCGGATGTCGCAGCGGAAAGAGAATAATGCCCGCGACAAAAAACAGCGCCCTCAGCCATGCAGGTTCGGTAAATCCGGGCGGCATCACCGGCTCACCCGCCATCGTACGCGGGCCGATATCCATCCGCACCGGTTCTTCGTATCGGGGCTCGGGTCCGGCGCTATGCTGTTCGATGGCCTCGGCAATCTGACGAAAGCTCTGGCCTTCTCTGCGCAGCGCGCTGCCGGCGTCGCGGAATGCCGCGTCGCCGAGCATGCCGGGCTGATCCATGCGCTTGATGCCGGCGATGATCCGGGGCCGCAGCAGCAATCGACGCTGCTCGATCATTTCGGCCATTTTGGCGAAGCTCAGATTGGCTTCGCTGAGCACCTGCGCGGCGCGGTCCTTGGCGGCCTGGGCCACCGTCGGATCCTCCGCGTCCATCTGCTCCATGGCCTGTTTCAGGAGCGCCATGTCATGGATCATCGCAAAACCACTCCGGCGATAACAGCCTCGATGGCGCAACTCGTCCGCCATCCCCCGCTTGGCTTAACGAGTATGGCGCTCGAACGTTTCCGGCTATGGCCGGTCTTGCGGGTATCAACGCACGTCATCGGGAACCGGGCGGGCAAGCTGCACTCAAGGTGACGGGCAATCATAGCAGCCCTGGACGGCAAACAATAGCCAGCCGGGGGCTCGGGCAAACCGGAACCCGGTCGCATACCTTGACCGCGTCTCAGTGCCCGCGATGGAAACCGACAAATCTCAACCGGCTAGCCGCGGCCGGATCTAAGTTCGCCGAGCATCGTCTGCGCGGCACGAAAATCCGCGATCTCAAAACCTTCCGTGAATTTTCCGCAGACATCGATCAGCAATTGCCGCGCATCATCCTTGCGATCCTGCTGCATCTTCAGGTGCGAAAGGCTCAGCGCGGTCCTGAGCTCCCAAAACAAGGCACCCTGCAGCCGTGCCACGTCGAGCGCTTCGCCAAAGCACTGCTCGGCGACGGACAGGGATTGCTGGCTGGATTCCTTGCGCAGCAACTCCCCCTTGATCCGCAACAATTCGGCGAAATACCAACGCTCATCCCTCGCCTGTCCGCGCGCAAGCATATCGTCAATGGTCGCAATGCCGTCCGCGACCTCGCCGACTTCGCCAAGACAGGCCGCCAGCTCTCCCAGCGGGAGCATGAAGCGAGGCAGGAATCTGGCCTGGCCAGCCTGGTCCAGCGCGTCGCGAAGAACACTCACGCCGGCGGCGACATCGCCACGCTTGGCCATCAGTATTCCCCTCAGGCATTGCGCCCACAGGTGCCAAAGACGGATCGGGTGACGCTCGGTATGGTCGAGCAGTGCCGCGCAATGCCGCTCGGCGGCATCGAGATCGCCGGCCAGGAAGGTGATCGGGCATGCGCCCTGCCCCAGCACGCTGCAATAGGTCAGCGCGTGACCGATCGCCATTCCCTCCTCGACATTGTGCTCGACCAGCCGCAACGCCTGATCCGCAAATCCCTGCAACCACAAAATTCGCGCATGGAAATAGTGCGTCGAGACCCGCAGATCGAAGCGGAAGCGAACGATCTGGGGTATCGACCGAAAATCTTCCAGATGCACGAGCACGCGATCAATGTGGTGGCGCGCGCGCGTCTGGTCACCAAGGAAGTGCAATGCGGTCGCAAGCAGGCGATCAGCCATCATGCTGTCGACCGCGTTGTCGGAATGCGCCGCCAGCTCGGCGAATTGAGAGGCGAACTCGAGCGCCTTGCGAAACTCGCCATTGTTGAACTGGTCGATGCAAAGGCCCCATAGCGCGCGCAGCCGATAGTCCCGATCGTTGAGCAGATGGGCGAGCTCCAGCGTGGCCGCCCAGGCGGGACCGGCTTCGCGGGCCCGACCGACGCCGTACATCAATGACCAGCCGAGCGCAGCGGAGAGCTGCATGCGCAACCGCGCGGCCCCAGGCTCGTCACCGCTGAGCCGCGACAACGCCCGCTCGACCCGCTCGCGACATTCGCCGAGCAATGATAGCTGGACCCAAAGCGACACTGCGGCGGCCGTCAGCGCGATGCCGATCTGATCATCGCCCTCAGGCGAGAAGGCCCAATCGAGACTGGCGCGCACGTCGTCGATGTGCCGCCCATAGATGGCCAGCCACTGCCGCTGCGGCTTCGTCTCGGTCTCCGCTTCCGACGACACGAAGAACTCGCGATAGAATTCCGCATGACGGCGCGCGGCTTCCCTGTGCTCTCCGCTGTTTTGCAACTTCTCCAAGGCGTAGACCCGGGTCGTGTGAAGCAGCCGATAATGCGATGTGTCGCCGCGGACATCGGCGACCACAAGCGACTTCGCGACAAGATTGGCAAAGCAGTCGAGAACGGCCGCCGAGTCCGAGTCTCCCACCACCGCCAGCACCGCATCGAGCAGGAAGTCCCCGGCGAACACGGCCAGGTAGCGCAGCACCCGGGCCTCCGCCTCCGGCAAAAGGTCGTAGCTCCAGTCGAGCGTCGCCCGCAGCGTGCGCTGTCGCGGCAGCGCCGTTCGCCGGCCGGTGGTCAGAAACTTGAGACGCTCGTCCAGCAACGCATCAACTTCCGACGGCCCCATCGTGACAGCCCGCGCCGCCGCGAACTCGATCGCAAGCGGGATACCATCCAACCGCCGGCAGATCGACGCGATCGCCTCGAGGTCTTCCCTGTTCGGCTCCAACTCCGAACCGAGCTCCCTCGCCTTGGCTATGAAGAGCTGGACCGCGGCATGTTCGAGCGTTTCACCGCTTTCGATGCCGTCCGACTGCGGCACATCGAGCGGTAGGACGCGATAGACATACTCACCATCGACGCGAAGAACCTCGCGGCTGGTCGCGAAAATGGTCACCTGCGGGCAGCTGCCGACAATGGTCTCGGTGAAGCTCGCCGCGGCATCGATGACGTGCTCGCAATTGTCGATAATCAGCAGCAACTCTCTCGGTCCGATGGCGCGTGCAACCGACTCGGCCGAGATCACCTCGCCTTCCAACTTGATGCCGAGAATGGCGGCAACAGCGGACGGCACGAGATCGGGATTGGAAAGTGCGGCGAGTTCGACGACGAGGCTGTCGCCTTGGAAAATCGGCGGCATCGCGCGAGCCACTTCAAGCGCGAGCGCGGTCTTGCCGATACCGCCCGGCCCGGTGAGAGTGACAACGCGATACGCCGACAGCAGATCGCGCAGCTGTGCGACGGCCTCGCCTCGACCGATCAAGTTAAATCTCGCGGCAGGAATATTTGAACCAGCAACGCCCGTTGGCGACCGCGCCGTGTTCGTCGGCCCCGTCCCGTTCGCGCGGCGGACATCCCAGTCCCCCAGCAACCGATAGCCGCGACCAACCGAGGTCTCCAGCATGCTGCGGTCGGCGCCGAGCGCCTTGCGAATGGCCGCAACGTGAACCCTGAGCGCGATCTCTTCGACGGATACGCCGGGCCAGACTTTCTGGATCAGGTCGTTCTTGGAGACAAGCTCGCCGGCCGCCTGGACCAGCTCCGACACGATCTCAAATGCCCGACCGCCCAGCGGCACGGGGATGCCCTTGGAACGCAACTCCCGCCGGGCGAGATCAATCTCCCAGCGCCCAGTGGCATACACAAATCGACGGCCCTGCTCACGCACCGTCGCGCTCCACTCCTGAGACGCCCGACTGGTCCCGATAACACCTTCTCAACAAATGCACGAGCCCCGTACCCGCAGGCCGCCTAGTGCATTTTTAAGAGATCGCACCGTCGACATTCCCGATCAACAACCCCTGGTTTTGTACTAAATATAATACAAGCAATCGACACAAAGGGTCATTTCAAAGAAACCTCCATGCACGAGTTGGCGGACCCCCCACTAGGGCCAAGTGCCCGATTCAAGCGTACTGACCGACGTGCACCGGTCGACGTGCCACCGCTGCACGGAATTGCGCGGCGAAATGCATCCGGCTTGGCCCGGCGACCTTGGCCAGGTGCCGCAGCGTGAGCTTTGCGGTGAGATGATCGTCGACATATTGCAGGACATCGCGACGTAGCGACATCGTCGTGGCCGCCGCGAGTTGCAGCGTGCTCACGATAGCGGCTTATCTGCTTTCTCACGGCTTGAACGCGGTTGCTTCGCCTGCCCTGCGCGCGCTCGTGAGCCTGGCGGCTATCGCCATCACCACGCTGCTCGCGCTACAGAACCAGGGATCGACGCAACGTCGGATGGCCGGTCGAAGATGCGCATCGCCGACATTCAGATGCCGCTGATGACCGGCGATGAATTGCGGGCGAGGCTGCTTGCATCCGGCCGCGCCTTTCCGATCATTTCATGACGGCCTTTCCGAGCGAGCCCGTCCGCCGGCGCGTCATGGCGGCCGGCGCACGCTGCTATCTCAGCACGCCCTCCGATGGCGACGAGATCATCCGTTGCCTCGAACAGGCGTTGGCCCGTCACGCGTCCGGATAACCCCGATCGGTCAGAACCGCTCCAGGCGAACTCACCCAAACGGTGCTCACGCGCCCGACGTGCATTCTCGAGCGACGCCCTGAAACGGAGGCGATTCCCGTACCGAAGGAACCTGCACTGCCTTGGCTGGCGACAATCGAGCCCGGCCTCACCCCCGGCTTGGACACATCTCCGCAGCAACGCTGATTCGCCTCGCTGCCGCCCCGCGGCACGAAAGCCACGATCAGCGAGGCTTTACCCGCTGCGTTGCATTCCTCATCTGCGTTTTTTACCTGTGTAAATACGGGCTTTTCTGAAAAATTCGTGCGTTTTTGGAATCTTGCAAAAGGCTCGAAATACCCGCTCGGAAACACGAGCGCATATCTTCTCTGCTCGTTTCTTCGCGACATGGCGAGAAGACATGGCGATGAAGCGGATATTCCCCGGTGGTGTTTTTAGGCCCGCCACCGATGATCAGCAAATGAAATCGCATCAGGTAAGGAAATGCGCAACATCATCATCGTCACGGGCGCGGCGAACGGCATCGGAAGAAGCACGTGCGAGGAGTTGGCGCTGGCGGGCCACACTGTCTACGCCTCGATACGCGAGACGACGGGCCGGAATTCCCATCAGGTGGAGGAAGTTCAAGCATTTGCCCGGCAGCATGATGTCGATCTGCGCGCCATCGAATTCGACGAGTCTTCCCAGGATTCCGCGAATTCGGCGATCGAAACCATCGTCTCCGAGAATGGCCGGCTTGATGTCGTGGTGCACAATTCGGGGCAGATCGTTTACGGGCCGGCGGAGGCCTTCACCTCGGAACAGCTCGCCGAGCTCTACGACACCAACATTCTGAGTACGCATCGGGTCAATCGCGCAGCCTTGCCCCAGTTGCGCAAGCAGGGGCAAGGCCTGCTGGTCTGGATTTCGTCGAGTTGCGCGCGCGGCGCCTCGATGCCCTTTCTAGGCGCCTATGCCTCCTCGAAGGCCGGCCTTGACGTTCTCGCCCTCGGCTACGCCGGTGAACTTGCTCGCTGGGGCATCGAAACCACGATCGTCGTTCCCGCCGCTTTGGGACCCGGCCACTATATTCGCTCCGGCAGGCCCGGTGACACCATCAGGGCGGAGGAATACGCCGATGGTCCAACCGCCGACGTCAGTGAAGTCGCCCTCAACGGCCTGGCACATCTTTCCCCGCAGGACCCGGACCCGCAGGACGTCGCAAGCGCGATCGCGAAAATCATCGGGATGCCGTTTGGCCAACGTTCGCTGCGGGTTCACTTCGATCCGGACCATGACGGCGCGGCCGTTGTCGACGCGGTCGCCGACCACGCCCGCGCCGAGTTGCTGCGGCGGATAGGCCTCGCCGATCTGCTCAAGCCCGTCGTGATCGAATGAGGCGCGAACGTCCCTTCGACCCGTCGTTAACGCCGGGCAAGGGACGGAACCGGCCACTCAAATATTTGATGATAAAAGATAAATTCACGAAAGCCCGGCGGACCGCGGCACGCTTCGCGTTTGCAATATTTAACACGCTTTAAGCATCCATAACGGGCTTCTTGGAACGGCCGAATTACTGTCTCAGCATCGCACTGTTGCATTCGCGGGTTCGTCACAACGGCGGGGAACTCAGAAAGGACGAACGATGCTTACCGACACACAAGCGGACCACGCTTGGGTCAGTCTTCGAGCCGGTTCAGAGGATCAGGAGAGCGCTGACAGAGCACAGGCGCTTCGCCATGAACGAAAATGGCGCCAGTTCGACCGAGGCGTCTGCGACGCTATCGAGGATATTGCGATCTCCCGATGGACGGACCTGGAAAACGCGTCCCTGCACGGGGAAGCGACAACGCCTCCCGATCGATACTTCATCGCCATCGCCCTGAAGTCGACGCGTGTCCGGTTGACCAGGGGACGTCAAACCATCTTCGACGGCATCATGCCGGCAGGCACGCTGTATATCAGCGCGCCGTCGAGGCAACTCACCGCGCAGTTCAACGCGCCGTTCGACTTTCTGCACTTCCATGTTGCGACCGGTTATTTCCCGATCGAGCGATCGGCGTCCCAATCCATTCCGACCGAAGATCTCGACGACCTCGTTCTGCTGCGGGATTGCTTCGCCGAGCAACTCGCAAAGGCGCTGATCGAACACGGCAACGCCGCCGATCAAAAATTTGCGTGTTGCGTCGGGCAAACGCTGGCGATGCATATCGCGCGGCTCGAATTCCCGCGGGCCAAGGTCAACGCCTTGCCGAAATGGCGGCTCCGGCGCGTGGAGGAACATATCAAGGCGCATTTCGACCGCTGCATCAGTCTTTCCGACCTGGCCAAGGTCGCCGGCCTCTCCCGAATGCACTTCGCCGCGCAGTTTCGCGCTGCGACCGGATATCGGCCGCGCGAATATCTCCTGCACCAGCGCATCGAACACGCCAAGTTGCTGCTGTCGAATACCGACACGCCCCTTGCAGAGGTCGCATTGGCCGTCGGCTTCTGCACCCAGGCGCATTTTTCGACCGTCTTCAAGCGTATCGCGGGCGAGACGCCGGCGCGCTGGCGATGCGCGAGCAAGAACGCATTGCCGGCAGTGCAGGAGTTCCTGCCGAGATTAGGCTTTGGCGGGCAAAACGTCGCGCTGAGGCGTGCCGGCGGAATGGCATGACCCAATCATGCAAAATGAGAAATGAGATGGGTTCGCGAAATACGACGTTCGTTTGAACTGCAATACTGCCGATGCAAGCGCCTTAGACCATCAGTTTCGGCTCGCAGCCTTCTCCTCCCGGGCAAACGAGCCTCTCGGGGCCGTCCCCGCCCCCGCGACGGGCGGCCCCACTTTTCCCTCCACTCCGCGGCAGCATTCGGTCGCAGGATGCGGCACGATCCAGTGACCGGGCAAAGTGCGAGAGTGCGATCCTGAACTTGATCAGCACGTCGTCAACGGAAGCAGTGGGGTCGACCTCGCGCCGGCCTCAATCGTGTTCGGGCGGAGTTGAACAGCGGACGGGGCCGCTAAAGCCCGAGTTCCGAAAGCCCGGGATGGTCAGCAGGGCGGGGCCCCGAACGGTCCCAATGGAATTTGCGTTCGGATTCCTTGATCGGGCAGTCGTTGATGGAGGCAAGGCGCCGCTGCATCAGGCCGTCGCTGGCAAACTCCCAGTTCTCGTTGCCATAGGAGCGAAACCAGTTTCCGGAATCGTCGTGCCATTCGTAAGCGAAGCGGACGGCGATGCGGTTTCCGGTGAATGCCCATAATTCCTTGATCAGGCGATAACTCAGCTCCCTCGCCCATTTGCGGGTCAGGAACGCAACGATCTCGACACGGCCACGGGCGAACTCCGACCGGTTGCGCCAATGGCTGTCCGGCGTGTAGGCGAGCGAAACCAATTCCGGATTGCAGGTATTCCAGCCATCCTCGGCGCCTCGTACTTTTTGCACAGCGGTGTCGCGGGTGAATGGCGGTAAAGGCGGGCGGCTATCGGTCACATCAATCTCCCTATTTTTCTGCTCTCACATTGTCGGGAGCACGGTAGTAAAGGCCCCCATTCTCGTCTTTCGGCTGCCCTTCGAGTTTGCCGGAACGCACGAGCCGATCTGCCGATTGAACGACGCGACACCGGACGAAGCGCGCCTGATACGGCCCTGTCACAGCTGATGTGGGAAATTCACGATCGTCGTGGTCCCGTTTGGCCCGAATTGTACATCCAATGTCCCGTGGAGTCTGGCGGCAAACGCCTCGACGATCGCAAGACCCCGACCCCGCCTTGGGTCCGCGCTGGCTCTCCCATTATCCGTGATGCGGCACTCCACCGACGTCCCGACAGGGAATATCTCGACGTGGATGGAGCCCGCCTCACCGCGGAATGCATGGCGCGCCGCGTTCGAAACCAGCTCGAACACGATCATCCCCAGAAACCAGCAGCGCTCGGAGCTCATCCTGACCGGATGGAGCGACAAGGTCAGTTCGATTTCTTCGCGCTCCAGCCTGGAACGGCCGATCGCTCGGCAAAGCTGCTGGATATAGGTCGTCAATTCGATGTCCGTGCTGTATTCCGGCATTTGCAGCGAATGCTGCACGTGCGCATAGCATTCCAGGTGATCCCGGACCGTCGCGAGCGCCGACTTGGCTTCATTGCTGTTGCAGCGATGTGCCGCCACCGAGATCAGGCCGATGGCAGACGCCAGTTCGTTGTTGATCCGATGCGAGAACTCTCTGAGCAGCAACCGCTCCGCGGCGGCGCCACGTTCCGGCAATCGTTCCGACGGATTGGGCGCGTCGGGCATGTCCTGAGCCGGGTTGGCTCGTTGATCTGTCGGACTATCGAATTCCGCGCGAACGCCAGGGTTGGCCATTATTCTGGTCCTTTGACTCTGTGTCACGAAAATCTAACGACCTCTCGCAAGAGCGGTCTTTTCGACCTGAGCAGGCATTTTCAGGATTGAACGGAGAACCGGACGAACCGGTTCCATCGATCGCCGGGCGGCCAGGGGCTTGCCGCTTGGGGCCTATCTGTTAATGTTTTGCGAAAGTCCCGCTGCTCCAAGCAGATAGGCCGGGATGTGACGGTCGCGCCGGCCGATGCATTTCGGGGTGTCATGAGTCGATTGCCGGGCTGAGGTCCCAGATGGACATCCGCACGCAACGCAGCAATCCCGAAACCGATGCGGAGCCGACTGCCAGCGATACCTACTGCTTCGGTCCGTTTCGGCTGCATGTCGCACAGAGACGAATTGAGAAGGATGGCAGCCCGGTTGCCCTTCCCGCTCGCGCATTCGACACCCTTGTTGTGCTGATTGCACAGGCCGGCGAGATCGTCAGCAAGAACGAGCTGATGGCCAAGGTATGGCCCGGCGTCACCGTCGATGAGGGAAGTCTCCGGGGACAGGTCGCAACACTTCGAAAGGCGCTTGGGGACGGAGAGGCCGGCACCCAATATCTCCGCACCGTTTCCGGACAAGGCTACTGCTTCGTGGCGCAGGTCTCGCGTCCGAATGACGCGAAGCCGCCCCCGAGCAGCGTGGCTGATGAGCAGGATCACAATCTGCCCGCGCCTCCGCGACGGATGGTCGGCCGCGATCAGACTGTCGATGAAATATCCGACAAACTGACAAACAAGCGCTTCGTCACCATCGTGGGCCCGGGCGGCATCGGCAAGACCACGGTCGCCGTTTCAACGGGCTACGCCCTGCTTAAGCCGTTTGCGGGCCAAGTCCGCTTCTTTGACCTCGGCGCGATCCGCGACGCGGCCCTGGTCCCGAACGTTATCGTGTCGGCGCTGGGTGTGCTGGCTCGCTCCAACGATCCCTCGGACAGCCTGGTGGCATTTCTGCGCGACAAGCGAATGCTGCTGATACTGGATTGCTGCGAGCACCTGATCGAGACGGTGGCGGCGCTGGCCGAGCGGCTTTACCGGGAGGCGCCGCAGCTGCACATTCTGACCACGAGCCGGGAAACACTGCGCGTCGAGGGCGAGCAGATTCACCGTCTGCTGCCGCTCGCGAGCCCGCCGGACGAAACCGGTCTGACCGCAACGAGTGCCCTCACCTTCCCCGCCGTCGAGCTATTTGTCGAGCGAGCCGCCGCCAGCAGCGGGCAGTTTGAGCTGAACGATGCGAATGCGTCCGACGTTGCCGATATCTGCCGCCGCCTCGACGGCATTGCCCTCGCAATCGAGCTCGCGGCCAGCCGTGTCGGCGCCTACGGCGTCAAACATACGGTCGAACTTCTGAACGGCCAGTTCAACCTGCTGTGGGAGGGACGACGCACCGTGCTGCCGCGGCACCGAACGCTGCGTGCCACCATCGATTGGAGCTACAACCTCCTGTCCGAACCGGAGCGCGCAACGCTGTGCCGATTGTCGATCTTTTTTGGTAATTTTACCCTGGATGCTGCGCGCTCGGTCGCCACGACCGACGACACCGACGACGCGGCATTGCTGGCGATCCTCGCCAGCCTCGTCGCAAAGTCCATGCTTACATTGAGCACGGGAAGATCATCGGCGCGATACCGGCTGCTCGACACCACACGGGCCTATGTCCAGGAAAAGCTCGTCGCCAGCTTGGCGGCCGAGGTGACCGCACGACGTCATGCGTATTATTTTCGGGATCTTCTTGAAGGCATCGGCGACAGATCGAGCGATGATCTGTCGGCACTCGCCGACCAGTTCGGAAACGTGCGTGGCGCGCTGATGTGGTGTTTCTCCGAGCATGGAGACCGCGCGGCCGGCGTGGCGCTGGCTGCGGCATCGATGCCTTTGTTCTTCGAGCTGTCGCTGCTGGCCGAATGCCAATTCTGGGCGATGCGCGCCATCGAATCGCTCGACGGCAGCAGCGATAACCTCAGCTACGAGCTCGATCTTCACGCCGCGCTTGGAATGGCGCGGATGATGACGGAAGGAATTACCGACAGCGTCGGCGCCTCCCTCACCCGAGCGTTTCGACTTGCCGAACAGCTCGGCGACGTCGCGAACCAGCTTCGCATGATAGACCGGCTTCATCTGCTTCATATCATGGCCGGCAATTTCGACGACTCATTGAACGTCGCCAGGCGAGGTGAATCGATCGCGGCCAGTAATGGAGATCTCGCCGCGCTGGCGCGCAATCAGGTATCGCTCGGCATTTCCTGCCATCTCATCGGCGACGTTCCGGCCTCTCGCTCGCACATCGAAGCGGCATTGTTGCATCCGGTGGAATGGGAGCCGGGCGACCACAACCATTTGAACCTCGACTATCCGCATCGCGCGCACATCACATTGGCCCGTATCCTTTGGCTACAGGGATTTCCCGACCAGGCGCGGGAGATCACGCAGCAAGCCGTCGCCGAAATGATCGCAATCGACCACCCCGTGAAACTCTGCAGGGCGTTGCTGTGGGCATTCGCGGTGTTTTATTGGAACGACGAAACAGCGCATTTCGAAGAGCACGTCGACAGGATCATCCTGGAGTCTCGCAGGCATGCCCTCGACTTCCTCCAGACGATAGGTCAGGCGGTCAAGGGCGTCGTCATCATCGCGCGCGGAGACACCAGGGATGGGCTGAGATTGCTGCAGAGTTCGGTCGGGAAAATGCACAGCGATCGATATGGTCCGCAAACCGATTTCAGCATCCAGCTCGCAGACGCCCTGGCGGCGGTCGAGCAGTATGATGACGCACTGAACACCATCGATCGCGCGATTTCCCGTGCCGGGCACCACAACCTGATGTTGGAGATGCCCGACATGTTGCGGGTCAAAGCAGAGGTGCTGATCTCCATGAGGAGCCCGGATTTTGCGCGGGCCGAGCGTTACATGAAGCAATCGCTTGAGCTGGCCCGACGTCAGGCGGCGCTGGGCCTCGAGCTACGTACCGCCGTCAGCCTCGCCCGGCTATGGCTGCGGCAAGGCCGCCCTGACGTGGCGCGCGGCGTGCTTGCGCCGGTCCATGCCAGATTTACCGAGGGCTTCAACAGCCACCTGCTCACGACGGCCAGGGACCTGCTGTCAGGCAGTTTGCGGATAAGCCCGTCAGATTGACGATGCGCAAACCGCAACATGGGACGCACCCTCGCCGATCATCGCGGTTCGCCGGAAAAGGGTTGCCGCAACGCTGACAGCCGCTCCAGCGCAGCCCGCGGGAGCGGGCCCTTTTCAACGGCGGCGAGGGCATCCTCGAATTGTTGCGGCGTCGCCATGCCGACCAGGATCGTGCCCATCGCCGGATGCGACAGCGCAAACCGTGTGGCGGCCTCGGTCAGGCTGGCGGCGAATCCCTCCTCGACCAGCGGCATGAGACGGCGTGCGCGATCGACATCGGCATCGTAGCTCAAAGCCGAACCGATCGGCTCGGGCGCCGGTCCCGCGATCGGATGACGTTCGAGCGAGCCAGACAGTGCGCCACCCGCCAGCACGCGGATGCCCACGATTCCAACGCCGGCAGGCCCGCTGTGATCGAATAATCGTCCGTAATCCTGCGCCGGATAGTTCGCCGCCAGGTCCTCACCCGCAGACGGATTGAGCATGTTGTAGACGACCTGGGCGCTGTCGAAGACGCGTGCATCGATCACCTGATGCAGGGCCGCCGTGTCGCCCACCGCCGTCATCCCGAGGAAACGGATCTTGCCCTGCTCGCGCAGGCGCTCGAATGCCGGGACCACGTCGTCCAGCACCTGCCGAACGCTCAATGTCGAGCCGCCCCCCGCCTCGGTAATCGGATTGTGGAGGTGAAAGATATCGACCCGGTCAAGCCCAAGACGCGCCAGGCTGCCCTCGAGCGACATCGTGACGGCATCGGTGATGCGGCCGTACTCGCTCGGCGGCAAGCGGACCTTGGTGCCGACGACCACGTTGGCCGGCTTGAGCTTCTGCAAGACGCGGCCAAGATTCTTTTCGGACTCGCCATTGCCGTACTGCACCGCGGTGTCGAAGTAGTTCACGCCGGCGGCGATCGCCCGCGCAACGGTCCGTTCCTGCTCGGCCGGATCGCCGTGCACCATGAATCCACCCACCGCGCCGCAGCCGAACCCCAGCACCGAGAGCTGCAGTCCCGTCCGCCCAAAAACCCGCAATTGCATCGCTGTTCCTCCGACTGCACGCACGATAGTTACCCGGTTCGACGTGAACAGATCACTTGCCGTTGAAATACAGCTCGCGCGCGGTCGCGCCGAAAATCCTTGCACGCGCGGTAGCGTCGGGAATGGCCTCGCTCAGCCAGTCCATGGTGGCGCGATATGAGAACTGGCCCTCGTGGCCCACGAACGGGCAGTCGCTCGCCCACACCAGCCGGTCGGGGCCGGCGACGCGGAGCAACTCACGAGCATATTCCCTGGCCTGCGGCCCCAGCCGGTAGCCGCCGGACACCTTGACCCAGGTACGGCCCTTGTCGATCGAACGTAGCAGCGCCTTGAAGCCTTCGCTGTTGATGCCGGACTTCGGATCGGGACGGCCGAGATGATCGACCACGATCTTGACGCCGCTGGCCTCCAGTGTGGGTAGGATTCTCGGCAGGTCCTCGCCCTCGACATGCGGATGAACATGCCAGTCGAGATCGGCGAGGCGGCGAAACAGCGCGCGATAGTTGAACGTGGTGATATCGGGAAGCTCGGGCAAGCCTATGAACGGCAGCCGCATCCCGACGAAACCGTCGCGGCTCATCGCTTCCAGCACAAACCGGTCCACCGGCGGTTTGAAAATCGCGGTGCCGCGCAGCCGCTCGGGATGGGCGCGGAGCGCCGCCAGCATGTAGTCGTTGTAATCGCCCCACGGGCTTGCCGCCGCAATCACCGCGCGGTCGATGCCGTTGTCGTCGAGGGTCGCGATCAGGTCCTCGTGGGTGAAGCTGTATTTCGGCGCGTGGCGCGGATTGTCGATCAGCGGCATGTCGGTGGTGAACACATGCACATGGGCGTCAATCTTGAAACTGTCAGGCATGGCAACGCTGTATCCGCTTAGTTCGCCGCGAGACCGGTCTTCTCCACCACGGCCGCCCACATGTCTATATCGGATTTCAGCCGGGCGTCGAGTTCCTCCGGGGAGCTTCCGACCGGCTCGCCGCCGAGCTCGTTCATGCGCTTGCGGAAATCGGCATCCTCGATGATGGCGCGGACATGGCCGTTGAGGAAGGCGATGACATCGCGCGGCGTGCCGGCCGGCGCCACCAGCGCGTTCCAGCCATCCACCGCGGCATCGATGCCGCTTTCGCGCAGTGTCGGCACATCCGGCTGCAGCGGCGAACGCTTGCTGCCCGACGAGGCGATGGCGCGGATCTGCCCCGCATCGATCGCCGACTTGATCGCGGCGTAGGCCTCGATGCCCATCTGCGTATCGCCTCGAAGCAACGAGGTCAGGACGTCGCCCGACGTGCGATGCGGCACCACCGTCATCGCAATGCCGGCGGAAGAACGCAGCAGTTCGCCGGTGACGTTCTGGGTGCTGCCGGGACTGATCGTTCCGATATTGAATTTCTGCGGATCGGTGCGGGCGATGTCGAGCGCGTCCTTCAGCGTGTGCACGGATGAGTCCTTGTTCACCAGCAGCAGCAGGTCGAACAGCGACATGGTCGAGATCGGCGCGAACGCGGTGGCCGGGTCGAACGGGATCGATTTGAGCAGCGACTTCGACAGCGCGATGCCGCTCGAGAAAACGAACAACGTGTAGCCATCTGGTGGCGCCGAGGTGACGGCGGTGGCGGCGACGATACCGCCTGCCCCGGGACGGTTCTCGATCATCATCTGGGCGTTGGTGCGTTCGGCGAATTTCTGCGCCAGCAGACGGACCGTGATATCGGCGAAACCGCCCGGCCCGAACGGCACGACGATGCGGATCGGCCGGTTGGGGTAAGGCGCCTGCGCGCTCGCGGGGACAATGGATGCGGCGCCGATCACCAACGCCAGCAGCGCGCCTGCCGTTCTGAAACGCAATACCATCCTCCCGAATTTCCTCCGCCGCCTGTCCGGACGCTGCCGGGCAACTGACCCATGATCTGGCTTTTGAGGATCAGAATGCGCGCCCCTCCGATCGAACGCAAGCGGCGGCGTTCGCAAGGACGTCCAGTGTTGACCGTTTTCGGATATCGGTATCGGATCAGCAGCAAACTTCGGTGGAGGTGATGACCCTATGACCTATCTGATCGGCAAAGACCTCCCGACCGTCCCGGCCGGCGAGCGTTTCCGGAAATTGCTGGACCGTCCGGGCATTCTCCAGATCCCCGGCGCCTATTGCGGGCTTGCGGCGATCCAAGCCAAGCTCGCGCAATTCGAGGCGGTATACTTGTCGGGCGCGGCGATGTCGGCTTCGATGGGGCTGCCGGACCTTGGAATCATCACGGTCGACGACGTCTGCTTCTTCATACGGCAGATCGCGCGCGCGTCTCATCTTCCGATCCTGGCCGACGGCGACACCGGATTTGGCGAGGCGCTGAACGTCATGCACATGGTCCGCGCGTTCGAGGACGCGGGTGCCGCCGCCGTCCAGATCGAGGACCAGATGCTGCCGAAGAAATGCGGCCACCTGAACGACAAGAAGCTGATCGCCGCGGGAGACATGGCGGCAAAGATCGCCGCCGCGGCCAAGGCGCGCCGGCATCTCTACATCGTCGCCCGGACGGACGCGGCGGCGGACGAGGGCATCGACAGCGCGATCCAAAGGGCTAATCTTTACGTCGAAGCCGGCGCCGACGCGATATTTCCGGAAGCCCTGACGGATCGCGCCGACTTCGAAAGATTCGCAAAGGCCGTACGGGTGCCGCTGCTCGCGAATATGACCGAGTTCGGTCGAACACCCTTGATGACATCGCAGGAGTTCGAAAAGCTCGGCTACAAGATGGTGATCTGGCCGGTGAGCGCGTTGCGCATGGCGGCCAAGGCCCATACCGATTGTTATGAGGCGATCCGCAAGGACGGCGGCACCCATCGGCTGATCGACCGCATGCAGACGCGCGCCGAACTCTACGCGACGATCGGCTATCACGAATACGAAGCGCTGGATTCGTCGATCGTTGCCTCGATCGCGCCGGAGGGCATGCCGCAGCGAAAGCCGGACTGACGCCCAGCGGCGAGCTCCCCAGCGATGCCTGCGCGATAGGCGCGCAGAGCGCCGCGCCAAACCGTCAACCTCTCACAAAGACGGCTCCGGCATCTGGTAGACGACATTGCCTTCGAAGAGACGACGCGCCGTCCGATAGACCGCGCCGAATTCGGCCCGGATCGCCTCCCCGGCTCCCGACACCCGCGCGTCGACGAGGGTCACACCCGAGGGATGCGCGATCCGGATCGGGCCGGCGGCGCCGCACTGAGCGGACAGCAGGCTGGCGCACGGCAGGCTGCCGGGAACGCGCGTCGCTACCGCCAGGCAGATGGCGCCGGTAATCGGCGTCGCGCGGTGCGGCAGGCCGACCGAAATCATCCGGACCCAGATATCGGCATCCGAGGCGGCGAGCTCGCGCCCCGAAAGCGTTCGCCCGGACCGCGGACCCGACAGCATCGCGACCTTCGGGATGCCGGTCATGCGCCGGGCCTCGTCGCGATCCCCCGCAATTCCCATCGCCACCGATGCCACGCAGCGGATGTCCTCCATCCGCCGCAGGAACTGCGCGTCACCCTCCAAGGCGTCGGGCAGCTCATCGCCGGATTTTCCGAGCGCGCTTGCCTCCACGAAAACGCAGGGGTTGGCCGCGTCCACGCAGGACGCCCTGACCGTGCCGAGGCCCGCAATCTCGAATTCGTCGCAAGCCCTCCCGGTCGGCAAGAGCTTTCCGGTGCGCGCGCCGCCAGGCTCGAGAAACTCCAGCCGGATCGACGCCGCCTTGCCTGACACGCCATCGATTTCGATGTCGCCCTCGGCTGCGAGCTTTCCGCCATCGACGGGGAAGCGGGCGACGATGATCTTGGAGGTGTTGGTGTTATGGATGCGCACCGTGGCCTCGCCGCTCGAAGGGGCGCGCACCAATCCTTCTTCCAGTGCGAACGGGCCCACAGCCGACGACATGTTTCCGCAATTCGCGCCATAATCGACGAAGCTGTCACGGACCCCGATCTGCGCGAAGGTGTAGTCCACGTCGGCATCCGGCCGGCTCGGCGGGCCGATGACGCAGATCTTGGACAAGGACGAAATCCCGCCGCCCATGCCATCGAGCTGCCGCCCGTTGGGATCCGGCGAGCCCATCACCTGCAGGAAGATGCGGTCCCAATCCCCGCGGTTTTCCGGCAAGTCGTCGCGCCGAAACATCACGGCTTTCGACGTGCCGCCCCGCATGAATACCGCGCGCAGCCGGTTCATTTCCATAAGCCTCTCGCTTCCAGCCCGAGGATCCGCGTCCAGATAACGCTTCAATACCAGCGGATCGTGACCGGGCACAATATGGCACGGCGAGAACGCTGCATTGCGCATGCGATGACGATGCGGCGGTTGCGGCTCGACGCATCACCATCTGAAACCCTCCGCGAGGAACTCCGGCATCCCGCAAGCCGAGGCGCAGAGGGCGAGATATTCGGGCTCGCTGACGGAGCCGTGAATCCCGGTCCGCACCAGAAGCGCGGACAATCCCAGCGCCCTGGCGCCGCACAGATCGTGCTCGGGACTATCGCCGATCATGATGGTTCGGGCGTCCGCACCCATCGCGGCCATCGAGAGCGCATGGCTGAAGATGGCGCGATGCGGCTTGCCGACATGTTCGACCGGACCGCCGATATCCCCGTAGATTTTCGCGATCGCGCCTGGGGCTGCGACAAGTTTGCCATCGCGGATCATGGTGATGTCGGGGTTGACGCAGAGCGCCGGGACGCGGGCGTGTGCGGCGGGCGCCAGCATCGCGCGGTAGGCCTCAAGCGAGGTCCGCGGCGCGTCCGATCCCGCGAATACCAGGAACGCGGCGTCCTGCGGCCGAACCACCAGATTGAAGTCCGCCGACGAAAACGCGTAGCTGTCTCCGCTTCGCCCGATCACGCAAACATCCGAGCCCAGCACAAATCGAGGCCCGAGAGCGCCGCCGCGAACGAGCTGCAACGCGACATCTCCGGAACTGACGACGGCATGGATGTTCGCGCCGGAAAAGCCCTGGCTTGCCAGCCGTGCCGCGTTTTCGGATGCGCCCTTCCCCGAATTCGTCAGCACGACAACCCTGCGGCCGTCCGATGCGAGTCTGGCCATGGCGTCGATGGCGCCCGGATAGGCCGCGACGCCATCATGCAGCACGCCATATTGATCGACCAGGCAAAGATCGAATTGATCGGCTATGTCGCGCAATCCGGCGATGCGTCTCATGAGAAAGCCTGCGCTCCGATCGCGCGCAACGCGAGCCGGGCAACGCCGACCGCGGCTTCATCGCTTCCGCATGTCAGGACCGGCACGCCGAGCGCCGTCTCGCGGATACGGCTCCAGACTTCATTCGCGGCTCCGCCGCCAACCGTCGTGACGCGGTTCAGCCGCGGCCCGCCCAATTCGGCCAGACGCCGGTAGCCGAGCGCTTCGACCTTCGCGATGCCTTCAAACAGGGCCTGCAGAAACACCGTGGCGTCGGTCGGCCGCGGCGTCATGCGTGGCTCCAGCATCGGATCGTTGATGGGAAAGCGCTCGCCGCGCGACGGAAGCGGATAATAATCAAGACCGGTGGGAGACTTCGTATCGATCCGAGCGCTGGTGTCGCGGATCTCGTCGGCCGTGAAGAACTGCGCCAGCACCGCGCCTCCGGTATTGGAAGCGCCCCCGGCCAGCCAGAGATTACCGATCCGGTGGCTGTAGATGCCATACTCTGGCGCGAACAATGGCTGTTCACTTGCGAGTTTCAGAACCAGCGTCGAGCCGAGCGATGTCACGGCGTCTCCCGGCTTGTCGGCGCCGGTCGCCAGAAAGGCGGCGCATCCGTCGGTCGCGCCGGTCACCACGACCGCGCCGGCAGGTACTCCAAACCGTTGCACCGCCGCGGACGATACTTGGCCGATGACCGTGCCGGCCGGAACGACCGCGGGCAGCCTGCGAAGCTCGGCACCCGTGGCCGCGATCCATTCCGGCCAAGCTCTGGAAACCGGATCATATCCGGTCTTCAGCGCGTTGCTCTCGTCGCTGACATCGAACCGTCCGGAGAATTGCCCGGCGATCCAGTCAGCCTGGTGGATGATTTTGACAACGCTCTCTTCCCGTTGCAGACGCATCGCCCGCGCCAGCGGCGACGTCACGCCATGAACCGCGGCACCGGCCGACGCGACCCGTTCGACCGCAGCAACAGACGCCTCGTCGGCCCGGTCGTTATAGAGACTGCCCGCCGTGACGGGCGTCCCGCGATCATCAATCCCAAGGAGGGTGCCGGAGGTGCCGTCGACCGCGATCGCGGCTACCCGCGCAAGATCCACGTCCGACGCCAGCCGGCGCATCGCATCGTCGAGCGCACGATCCCAGACCGCCGGCGCCTGCGTGATCCGATCACCATCGCGAACGGCGGCAGGCATCGCTGACGCAGCAAAGGCCACCACCTGCGCGGCCTGATCGATCGCAGCCACCCGGACGCCGGAGGTGCCGACATCGATACCCAGCACGAGATCGCTCATGGCGACCTCTGGTCGAGCGACTGGCGATATTTCTCCGCGTCCCAGTTGAGCAATTGATCCTCCTCCGCCGCGGTCAAGGGGTCGACGACATCGTCGCTGGCGATGCGGCAGGTGACGTCGGCGAGACAGCGGACCAGCGCGCGGGCGCCTGATGTTGCCGCTTCATGCAGCAGGACGCCCTTGCCGGGAACGACCACCAGCGGCGCGTCGGGCCTGCCGGCGCGCCGCGCGGCATCCGCCGCGGTCTCCCTCGCCTCAGCCGCAATGATGCCGGGGCCAAGAAATACGACGTGATCCGGATAGAGCGATCCGCGCCGCGCCGCGGCCAGACTGATCGGGTCGGTCGCGATCGCATGCAACGCGTCGTCGTCCGCAATGGAATAGCCACCGCCCTCGGCGTCGCGCATCGCGCCGCGATCCGCGACCGCGGCCGGGCGCGGCCGGCGGGCCAGCCGCGACGAGACCTCGGCGCGCAATTGCGCGGCTTCAGCCACGCTGTCGGCGGCCACCACCAGTCCGTGCTTGCCGAGCACCACGACATTGGTCCCTGCGCGAAGCTGCTCGGCCATCGCGCGTCCGAGCGACGCCCCCGGTCGGATATAGGGCACAAACGTCCAGTCCAGCCCCTTCAGCGGCGCGGCGAGCCGTTCTGCGGCACCCGAGAGGCAGGCGAGCGAAATCGTCTCGACACAATGCACATGCACGACGACCCGTTGCGGCATCACGGCGTGCAGTGTGGTCTCGATCGATGGCCGCAATGGCGAGCTTACAAGGTCGCCGCGGACAAAGGCGCTGCAGGTTTCGCAGGCAGGGTCGCCCGCCGCCAGCCCGTCAAGCACCGCGGCGATGTCGACCGGGACCAGGATGGAGCGCGTCATGGCCTCCATCATCCAGGTGCCGCTCGCCTTGACCCACATCACGCCGTCGCGCTTCAGCGAGATATTGCCGCCCGGTCCCTGGATCGCAAGCGGATCCCACCCGAGCCCTGCCGCGAGATCCAGTAGGTCGCACATCTCGGATTGCTCGTCGCTGCTCACGCGGATTTCGCCATCTTGAATATCCAATCGGTGAAGGCCTGCTTCTGATCCGGCGTCAGATGCAGCCCGTGCTTGGTGCGCCGCTCCAGAATATCCTCCGCGGTCGCGGCCCATTCCTCGCGCCGCAAAAATTCAGCTTCGCGCTGATACAGCACGCCGCCGAAATGGCGCCCGAGATCGTCGCGCGTCTTGGCGCCTTCCAGCAGATCATGCGCACGCGTGCCGTAGAGACGCGCGTAGTGCTCCAGCGCATCGCGTGGCAACCCAGGATAATCGCGCCGCACGCCAACGGCGAACGCATCGAAATCGGCTGTCGCGATATCGCCGCCCGGCAACGCCGCGCCCGCCGTCCAGGGCCCGGACATCGCGCGAAAATACGGCTTCAGCTTTTCCAGCGCATGCTCCGACAGTTTGCGGAATGTCGTGATCTTGCCGCCGAACACCGACAGGATCGGCAACGCGTCGTCGATGTCACTGAGTTCGAAAACGTAATCGCGCGTCACCGCCGAGGGGTCCTCCGCATTGTCGTCGAACAGCGGCCGGACACCCGAAAAGGAATGGATGACGTCGGCGCGTGCGAGCTGGTGCACGCAATAGCGATTGACCGCGGAAAGCAGATAGGAAATCTCGTCCTCGCTCGCCGCGACGTCATCGGCTTCCCCGCTATAAGGGATATCCGTGGTGCCGATCAGGCAGAGGTCATCCTGATAGGGATTGACGAAAATGACCCGGCGATCGTCATTCTGAAACAGATAGGCCTGCGGCCCATCCCAGAATTTCGGCACCACGATGTGGCTGCCCTTGACGAGCCGAACACGATGGCCTGCGTTCTGTCCTGCATTCCGCCGCAGCACCTGTTCGACCCATGGACCGGCCGCATTGACGATGGCGCGCGCCGAGACGCGGCTGACGACGCCGGTCTGATCCCGCAATTCGG
>Ga0137412_10000818_pt1 | contig 23232 bp, 26 predicted proteins | sample CZODoug2_1_16fun_FD_122160 | JGI IMG/M metagenome (GOLD analysis project Ga0137412, IMG submission 122160) | Vadose zone soil fungal communities from Angelo Coast Range Reserve, California, USA - CZODoug2_1_16fungal (Hybrid Assembly) | ecosystem: Environmental > Terrestrial > Soil > Vadose zone... | reverse complement strand
CAGCCCGACCACGGCGTCGTTGGTCATTCCGTCCAGATGTTTGACCAGCGCGCGCAGTGAGTTGCCGTGCGCCACCACCGCCACCAGCCCCCCGGTCCGCAGGTCCGGCACGATCGCGTCGTACCAGTACGGCAGCAGCCGGTCCACCACATCGGCCAGGCACTCGGTGCGCGGCACCAACTCGTCCGGCAGCGACGCGTACCGGGCGTCGCCGACCTGGGAGAACTCGTCGTCGTCGGACAGCGGCGGCGGCGGGGTGTCGTAGGAGCGCCGCCAGAGCATGAACTGTTCCTCGCCGAACTGCTCGAGGGTGGCCTTCTTGTCCTTGCCCTGCAGGGCGCCGTAATGCCGCTCGTTCAACCGCCAGGACCGGCGCACCGGGATCCACTGTCGATCCGCAGCGTGCAGCGCCAACTCCGCGGTCCGGATCGCGCGGCGTAATAGCGAGGTGTGCACGACATCCGGGCGCAGGTCCTGCTCGGCCATCAGCCGGCCCCCGTGCGCTGCCTCGGCCTCGCCCTTGGCGTTGATGTCGACGTCCACCCACCCGGTGAACAGGTTCTTCGCATTCCACTCGGACTGGCCGTGGCGCAGCAGGAGCAAGCGGTAGCTGGCGTCGACCATGGCCCGCACGATAGTCGGGGCCTGGTCGCGGCGGCCCGGCCGGGCATATACATCGTTCGGTAGATGTTCGGCCGGCCCGTCCACGCCAACCTGCTGCCATCAGCAGGCGCACCGGCGAGATGGAGGCGACCGTGACCGAGGCGTTGGTGAGCGGGGCGACGGTGACCGAGATGGCCTCCTTCCGGGACCAGCGGCTCCGGCTGGCCGCGGTGGACGGCGCACCGGTGATCGCGCCGGCCTGGGCGCTGCCAAGTGAGACCGCGGTCGCACCCCCGACCGGGACGGTGACCTTCCTGCTCACCGACATCGAGGGCTCGACGCCGCGGTGGGACACGCACCCCGAGGCGATGGCCGCCGCGGTGCACCGGCACTACGAGATCCTCGATGCAGCGGTGGTCGCGCACGGCGGCTTCCGGCCGATCGAACAGGGTGAGGGCGACAGCCTGGTCGCCGCGTTCCCCCGGACCTCCGACGCCGCCGCGGCAGCACTGGCCGCCCAACGGGCACTGGTCGCGGAGTCCTGGCCCGAGCAGGCCGACGTGCACGTGCGAATGGCTCTACACACCGGTGAGGCGCAGCTGCGCGACGGGCTGTACTACGCCGGGCCGAGCATCATCCGCTGCGCCCGGTTGCGTTCGCTGGCCCACGGGGACCAGGTGCTGCTCTCGGCCGCCACCGCTGACCTGTTGGCCGACGTCCTCCCGGCCGGGGCCACGATGCGCCCACTGGGCCGCTACCGACTCAAGGGGCTACGGACGCCGGAGGAGGTGCACCAACTCGGACATCCCGATCTGCCGAGTTCGTTCCCCCCACCGGCCGCCGAGGACGAGAAGCAGACCAACGTGCCCATTCCACTGACCAGCTTCGTCGGACGCCACTGCGAGCTCGATGAGATTGCAGATCTGATGCACCGTCACCGCGTGGTGTCCCTCGTCGGTGCGGGTGGCTGCGGCAAGACTCGGCTGGCGGCCGCCGCGACCGGCGCGGCCGTCGCAGGGTTCGCCGACGGAGCGTGGTGGGTCGAACTCGCCGAGGTCACCGACCCGGATCTGGTGCCGACGGCAGTGCTGGCCGGACTCGGTCTGGACGCCAAGGGGATGTCGGCCACCGATCGGCTCACCGGGTATCTGGAGCACCGACGGATGCTGCTCGTCCTGGACAACTGCGAGCAGATCGTGACCGCCGCTGCGGCCCTCGTGTGTGCGGTGTTGCGGACCTGTCCAGAGGTACGGCTTCTGGTGACTAGCCGGGAACCGCTCGGCGTGCCGGGTGAGGCCACCTGGCGGATCGCTCCCTTGTCACTGCCGCCGGACGTCCCGGCCGAGGATCTGACATTGGATCAGATACTGGCCGCCGAGTCGGTGCAGCTCTTCGGTGATCGGGCCGGGCAGGTGCGGCCGAGTTTCCGCGTCCAGGCACAGAACGCGGCGACGGTCGCCGAGATCTGCCGGCGCCTCGACGGTATCCCGCTGGCCGTCGAACTGGCTGCTGCCCGGATCGGCGTGCTGACCCCGGAGCGCATCCTTGACAGCCTGGGCGACAACTTCCGGGTGTTGACAAGTGCGGTCCGCGGCGCGCCCGCCCGGCAACAGACCCTGAACGCCTCGGTGGCCTGGAGCCACGACCTGCTCACCGAAGACGAACGGGCCCTGCTGCGCAGGCTGGCCGTCTTCGTCGGCGGGTTCGACCTGGAGGCTGCCGAGCAGATCGCGGCAGGTGCACCGCTGCACCGCGACGACGTGCTGCCGCTGCTGGCCAACCTGGTCGACAAGTCCCTGGTCACCTTCGACGGAGAGCACTACCACTTGCTGTCCACGATCCGCGACTTCGCCACCGAGCGGCTGGGCGCAGCGGGGGAGGTCGACGCCTGCCGCGACGCGCATCTGACCCACTACCTGAGCGTGGCCGCCGAAGGTGCGACGCAACTTGCCGCCGGACCCCAGGTCCGCACGCTAGAGATGCTGGAGGCGGCCAGGGCGAATCTGCTGGCCGCCGCGGACTGGGCGCTCACGAAGGGGGACTGCGACTCAGCAGCACAGGTCGCCACCGACCTCACGTTGTTTTGGCAGCTGCACGGTCGCCACGCGGAATCTCTGGACTGCCTGCGCCGGGTGCTCGCCGCGATCCCCGAGACACCAACCCCGTTGCGGGCGCGAGTGCTCTGGGCGATCGGCCAACTCGCGGGCTACGCGATGGACCTGCCACACGGGTACGGCGTGGCCGACACGACCGGCGCCATCGAGATCGCCCGCGGACTCGGGTGCGACGAAGTGCTCGGCAGAGCCTTGGGTGTCCAGGGCTTCCTCACGGCGTTCCTGGCCCCGGCCGCTTGTCCGGAGATACTCGCCCAGGCACGCGAAGCTGCCGTCCGGGCCGGCGATCCGTACGGGACCCTCGCCGCATCGGCCTATGCCGCGTTCGCCGCGGTCTTCGGATCCGATCGCCGCGATCTGGCCGCACGCCACCTCGCGGAGCTGACCGTGGGGGCCGGCAGCAGCCCACTGTGGTCGGTGTTCCACGGAATGGCGAGTGGAATCGCCCATTGGCGAGCCGGCGAGGCGGCCGCCGCCGTCGACGCACTGCAGGCTGCGGACGACCTCGGTTGGGCAATCGGCGACCCGACTCTGGAGTCGTGGTGTGTGGTGTGGCTGGCCGAGGCCCACATCGATCTTGGTGATTTCGCCGCGGCAGAGCGGGTGATCACCCGAAGCGCCGGCTGGATGGATCGCTCCTCGCTGGGCAGGCACGAGTTTGTGCTCTCCCGCCGGATCCGACTGGAGATCGCGCGAGGGAACCTGACCGCGGCAGCCGCGGAGCTAGCGGTGTTCGAGTCCATGACCTACATGGGCTTTCCCTTGATCAACATTGAGGCCGGTTGCCTACGGGCCGCGGTGGCGCTGGGGGCGGGCGACAGTGCCACCGCCCGTGCCTCGGTCGACGCCGCTTCCGACGCGGCCGCCGGCCTGGGCACTCCGTGGTACCTGGCGATGGTGGCCAACGCCGAGGGCCGGGTCGCCCGGGCCGAGGGCCGACCCGCGGCAGCCGAGGACGCCCACCACCGAGCCCTGGCGCTGTGCGTCGAACACGGATTCTCCGGAATTGCCGCTGAGACCCTGGAATGCCTGGCGGCCTTGGCGGTGGGGGATGAGAGCTGGTCGGAGGCCGGCCGATTGTTCGGCGCCGCGGCCGCCCAACGCGGGCGCTTGGCGCGACTGCGCCCCGTGCTGGACGCCCGCTCGATCGCCGCTGATCTGGCGACCATCGAGCAGGCGCTGGGTGCAGAGGCGGGTGTCGCCGCCCTGGAGGGCGCCGCACTGAGCCTGATTGAGGCGGCCGACTACGCAGCCCGCGCACGCGGCGCGCGCAAGCGGCCCACGACAGGGTGGGATTCGCTGACCCCGACCGAGTTGACCGTCGTCGGCCTGGTCGCACAGGGCCTGACCAACGCCACCGTCGCGCAGAAGATGTTCATCGCGGAGGGCACCGTGAAGATCCACCTGCACCACGTGTTCGGCAAGTTGGGCATCACCCGGCGGGCCGAGCTGGCCGTCCGCGCGACCGAACGGCGGTTGGGCGCTTAGTCCTCGGCGTCCAACAGGTGCGCGAACGCTGCCAGGTTCGCGGTGGACTCCCCGCGCGACACCCGCCAGGCGTGTTCCTTGCGGATCGAGGTGGCGAAGCCGCGTTCCAGAATCGGGTTGAAGCTGCCGTCGGCGTACTCCAGCACGCAGCCGAGGATGCGGTCGATCTCTTCGGCGCTCAGCGCGGCCAGCGCAATGCGCCCCACCAGGTAGATGTCGCCGAGGGAGTCCACGGTGAACGCCATGCCGTACATCCGGGCGTTGTGCTCGAGCAGCCAGCGATAGACCTCGGCGTGATTCTCGTCGGGGTGGCGGGCAACGAACGCATTCACCGTCACCGCGTGCGCACCGACCGCCAACGAACAGGTGGTGGACAGCTTGCGGGTACCGGGCAGGGTGACCACGAAGAAGCCCTCGCGCGGGGTTTCCCACTCCAGGCCGGTCGCCGCCAGTTCGCTGCTCAGCAGCTGGGTTGCCTCGGTCGCGTCGCGGGCCATCTCAGCCGCGCGGACCGGCCAGCGCGCGGGCGTAGACGTCGAGCACCGCTTGTGCGGTGGCAGCCCAGTCGAACCGAGCCGCATGGCGCACCGCGCCGTCGGACAGCCGCCGGTGCAGCACCTCGTCGGTGAGCAGTCGGTGCACCGCGGCGGCGTAGTCGTCGGGGTCGTGCCCGGCCACCAGCAAACCGGACTGACCGTCAGCAACCGCGGTGCGCAACCCGCCGACCGCGGCGGCCACCACCGGGGTCCCACAGGCCTGCGATTCCACCGCAACCAGCCCGAACGACTCCGAGTGCGAGGGCACCACCGTGACGTCCGCCGCGCGGTACCAGACCGCCAGTTCGCCCTGGGGCACCGGCGGGGCGAAGCGCACCAAGTCGTTGATGCCCAGCTCCCCGGCCAGCTTCTGCAGCAGCTCGGGCTCGGCCAGGCCACTGCCACTGGGCCCGCCGACCACAGCCAGCACCGTGCGCGCCCGGCGCTCGGCATCTCCGGCGACCAGCGTGGCCACGGCCCGCAGCACCACGTCCGGCGCCTTGAGCGGTTGCAGTCGCCCGGCGAACAGAATCACCTGCGCATCCAGCGGCAGGCCGAGCTGAGCACGCGCGGCGGCCCGATGACCGGGCGCGAAGGTGCTCAGGTCCACGCCGGGCGGCACCACGTCCACCCGGTGCGGATCAGCGTCATAGAGGTCGACCAGCGCCGCGGCCTCCTCCCCGGTGTTCGCGATCAGCCGGTCGGCGGCGGCCACCACATCGGCCTCACCCAGCTCACGGCTGCGCGGCTCGGGCACGTCACCGACGGCCAGCGCGGCGTTCTTCACCTTGGCCAGCGTGTGCATGGAGTGCACCAGTGGCGTGCCCCAGCGTTGCGCGGCCAGCCAGCCCACCTGGCCGGACAGCCAGTAGTGCGAGTGCACCAGGTCGTAGTGGCCGGGTTCGCGGGTGGCCTCGGCGCGCAGGACGCCCGCGGTGAACGCGCAGAGCCGGCCGGGCAGGTCTTCCTTGGCCAGGCCCTCGAACGGCCCGGCGGTGACGTGCCGGACCGACACGCCGGGCGCGAGTTCCACCACCGAGGGCAGGTCGCTGGAGGTGGTGCGGGTGAACACCTCGACCTCGATACCGGCCGCGGCCAGCCGACGAGCCACCTCGACCAGGTAGACGTTCATCCCGCCCGCGTCGCCGGTGCCCGGCTGCTCCAGCGGAGAGGTGTGCACCGTGAGCATGGCCACCCGGCGGGGCAGGACCCGCTCGGCCCCAGCCGCGGGCATGGTGTCGGCCGCGCGCAACATACGCACCGGTCGCACCTCCTTGTGACCCCGACGGGGACAACCGAGGTGGATCCTTCCGCATTCCGGCGAGCCCAAGCACGTCGGGCGGCGGTCAGTGGGCCTTTACCGGATGTTCTTGCAATCGGCATTACGCCTGTCACGATCCAAAGCCGGCAATCCCCTGGGCACGGTCAAGGCTTCGTCAGGAGCCGTATCTCCCTCACATTTACCGACCTAAGGTGGCGATACCCCTCAGCAAGCCCTCAAGTTTCGCCTCCGAGGAGCCACCGTGGCGTCCAAGAAAGTTCGTACTGCTGTCGCTAGCGCAGCGACCGTCGTCATGGCGGGCACCAGCATCCTGGTCGGCGCGGGCACCGCGTCGGCCATGCCGTCGCAGTGCAATCACGGCACCGTCATCTGCATCAATCAGGGCAGCCGGACCCTGCGGCTGATGATCAACGGGCGCAACAACATGACGATGTCGGCCCGCTTCGGCGCGCGCCGCACGCCGACCCATTACGGGACCTACCGGGTTTACTGGAAGGACCTGCACCACGTCTCGTCGCTGTACGGCAGCGCAATGCCGTTCTCGCTGTTCTTCGACCGCGGGCAGGCCGTCCACTTCTCGTCCGACTTCGTGCGCAACGGGTACTCCGGCGCCTCGCACGGCTGCGTCAACCTGCGCAGCTACAGCGGCGCCCGCGACCTGTTCTACTCGGTCGGAGTGGGCACCCGCGTCGTCGTGTACTAGGCGCTGCTCTTACCAGGATCCAGAGGGGCCCCGGGGACGTCTCGGCCCGCGCCCGCGACCGCCACCGGCGGCGCGTACTGCGGGCCGGGCGTCGAGCAGGTACACCAGCGCGACCACCGTGCCGGCCAGCACGATCAGGCCCAGCGCGCTGCGGAACACGAAACGCTGGGCGATCAGCATCGGCAGGACGTCCCAGGCGACCGCCACGCTCAGCAGGATCACCCAGAAGTTCTTGGTCTGCTTGTCCACCGCGGGGAACGCCGCTGCAGGTCGGGTCAGCGCATCTGCCAGGGCGTATACGTGCAGCAGTAGCAACGCCGCGCCCAGGATGTTGAGCCCGGACGTCAGCGGACCGTAGGACATCTGCAGCCACTCCCGATTCGGGTACCGGCAATCTCGGGCGAGAATACGCCGCGGCCGCAGGTCCTGAGGGGACCTGCGGCCGCTGACGTACTCGGGTGGTGCGGGGTGATTCAGCTCTCGGTCTTGGCGTTACCGGCAGCCGCCGCCCGCGGGGCGCGGCGCGGAGCCGGGGTGACGACCGGGGTGGGGGTCTCGTCCTTGCCGCGGTTGCGCACCTTCTTGACGACCTTCTCACCACGGTCGGCGAGCTTGTCGATGCGCTTGTCGGCGGCCTTGAGCTGCTCATCGGCCAGGTCGGACAGCTTGGCGCCGAGCTTGCGCGGGTCGCGCGGCAGCTCGCTGATCTTGTCGGTGACCTTCTTGACCGCACCGTCCTCGCCGCGCAGTTCTTCGCGCAGCTTGGCCGGTACGTCCTTGAGCTTCGCGACGGTGACCTCTTCGCGGAGCTTGGTCGGCACGTCCTTGATCTTTTCCACGGCGAGGTCGCCAGAGCCGACGAATGCGTAGAAGGGCTTGCTGCCGGTGAGGTTCTTGGCGGCGTCGGTGTAGGTCTTGCGCAGTTCAGTAGTGCTGGCCATCAGGGCTCATCCTCTCGGTTCTCGACCGCTGCGTTCTCTTTGCGGAACGACGCGTAAATGTCGAGCAAGACACGTTTTTGACGTTCATTCAGGGCCGGATCACCGAGGACGGCGACCGCAACCTCCTGCCCCCCGCTGTCCCGAAGTTCGGGGTCGGTCGCGTCGAGCAGTCCGGCGTGTACGTAGAGCTGTTCGGCAGAGATGCGCAGCGCCTTGGCGATCTGCTGCAGTACTCCGGCCGAGGGTTTGCGGATCCCGCGCTCGATCTGGCTGAGGTACGGGTTGGAGACCCCTGCTGCCGCCGCCAGTTGGCGAATCGACAGTTGAGCGTTGTTGCGTTGCTCCTTCAGGTAATCCCCGAGGCCGCCTGGAATCGTCGGCATGTGCCTATGCTCGCCGATACTGCTAGCAATTGCAAGCAGGCAGGCAGCAGTGTGCGCTACGCCTCATCCAGGCTGAGGTGGGCGTCCAGACCGAAGAAGACCCGGGCGCTCGCCGGGTCCATCGCCGGACGTTGGGCCAGTTCGGCGAGCGTCGCCGCGCGGGCCACCAACTCGGCGTTGTCGGTCACCGCCCGGCCCCGGGCGAAGGTCAACGTGTCCTCCATGCCCACCCGTAGGTGGCCACCCGCGGACAGCGCCGCCAACGCGATCGGCAACGAAGTGCGCCCGACCCCGGTGGCCGACCAGGTGGCCTCCGTGGGGAGGGCGGCGACCATCGCCACCAGGGCCGCGGTGGTTCCCGGCACGCCGCCCGGCACCCCCATCACCAGATCGGCGTGCACCCGCCCGGTGGGTGGCGGCCCGAAGGTGTCCAGCAGCCGGTGCAGGGTGGCCACGTGACCGAGGTCGAACAGCTCGAACTCCGGGACCACACCCCGCTCCTGGCAAGCCCGGTACAGGTCGGTGATCAGGCCCCACGGATTGGCGAACACGTCATCGCCGAAATTCACCGTGCCGCAGGTCAGCGAGCAGGAGTCCGGCCGCGCATCCAGTACCGCGATGCGGTCGGCGAACGTATCCTGCACACCGCCGCCGGTGGACAGCTGCACCAGCAACCGGGTCGACGTCCGGATCGCGGCCACCGCCTCACGCAGCCGGCCGACGTCCAGGCAGGAGCGGTCCTGCTCGTCGCGCAGGTGGACGTGGATCATCGCGGCGCCGGCCCGCTGACAAGCCCGCGCGGTGGTGACCAATTCCTCCAGTGTGGTGGGCAGCGCCGGAGCGTCGGCCTTGGCGATCTCTGCGCCGGTCGGTGCGACCGTGATCAGCGTGCCCGTTGCCGACTGCGAGGCCATGCGGTGAATCTTGGCACCACGCTTCGCGGCTGTGTCGCATCCTGGCACCACGAGCCACCGAGGAGGGTCCATCGTGCGTGCGGTGGTGCAACGCGTCGCCCGCGCCGCGGTGCGGGTGGACGACGCGGTGGTGGGCGCGATCGAGGAGCCCGGCCTGTGCGTCCTGGTCGGCGTCACTCACACCGACGACGCGGCGCGCGCGGACAAGCTCGCCGAGAAGTTGTGGGGGCTGCGCATCCTGGACGGTGAGAAGTCCTGCTCCGACCTTGGTGCCCCGCTGCTGGTGATCAGCCAATTCACTCTCTACGGGGACGCCCGTAAGGGGCGACGGCCCAGCTGGATCGCGGCCGCGCCCGGTGCGCTGGCCGAGCCGTTGGTGGACGCGGTGGTGGCCGGCCTGCGGATCCGCGGGGCCACGGTGGCCACCGGGGTGTTCGGCACGATGATGAGCGTGGAGCTGGTCAACGACGGGCCGTTCACCGTGCTGCTGGAGATCTGAAGCACCGTCGCCTCTGGCGCACGTGACACTGCTAGGCGTCGACGACGACCTCGGTGCTCACCGCGGTGTCGCCCGCGGTCAGTTCCGCATCCCGCGGGGTGTTGCGTTTAATCAGCGCCAGCGCGATCGGGCCGAGGTCGTGGTGACGGGCGGAACTGGTCACGAACCCGACCTCGCGGCCGTCCAGGGTGACCGGCTCGCCGTGCCCCGGCAGTGCGCTGTCGCTGCCGTCCAGATGCAGGAACACCAACCGGCGCGGTGGCCGACCCAGGTTGTGCACCCGGGCCACGGTCTCCTGACCGCGGTAGCACCCCTTGTTCAGGTGCACCGCGGGGGCGAGCAGGCCGATCTCGTGCGGGATCGTGCGGTGGTCAGTCTCCCGGCCCAATCGCGGGTCGTGCGCGGCGATGCGCAGCGCCTCGTGCGCCCACACCCCGGCCGGGCGTCCCAGGCCCCCGACGACCGCAGCCAGGTCCGCGCGCGGCACCAACACCTCGCGCCCGGCGAACTCGCCCAACTCGGCCGGGGAGAACCACGTCGGTGCGTCCGGGCCGGCCGGGTGCGCGGCGGGCAACCACAGCACGGCCCGCTCGGCGCTGAGGTCGGCGACCTCGACCCGAAGCATGAAGCGCATCTTGTCCAGGAACTCGACCAGCACAGGCGCGGTGCCGGGCTCGACGGTGATCCAGCACGCGCTGCCGTCGTCGACCAGGTGCAGGTCGTGCTCGATGTGCCCGTGCGGGCTGAGCACCAGCGCCCGGGTGGAGGTGCCCGGCGCCAACTCGGTCAGGTGCTGGGTGCTCAGCGAGTGCAGCCAACTGAGCCGGTCCGGCCCGCTGACCCGAACCACCCCACGGTGTGAGAGGTCGACGAACGCACCGCCCGCGACCAGGGTCCGGGCCTCGCCGAACGGATCGCCGTAGTGCGCGGGCACGCCGAGGTCCGGTTCCTCGGCGGCGACCGCGCCGGGCACGACGAGCGTCGGAGTGAGCGTCATGTCATGAGCCTATGTTCCCGGCCGGCACCCTGCTCGCGCCTACGATGTCCGCCGTGGGGGCAGCCGCAGGTCTGGTGCGCTCGCTGCGCCGTGACCTGGGCACCCTGGCCAATCTGGGGCCGCGCAAGGCTGCCGCGGAGGTGCGCGCGCTGCTGCCCGGCGCGGCCGCCCGCCGCTCGACGGGCAGCGACGCGGGCTACCCGGTGGGCTTCCCCATCGACCTGGTCTACACCTGGGTCGACGGCGCCGACCCGATCTGGCGTGCCCGCCGGGACGCGGCCTGGGCCGCGGCGAACCCCGGCGAGCACAGCACGCTGGCCGCGAACCCGTCCCGCTACGCCAACCGCGACGAACTGCGTTACGCGCTGCGCTCGCTGGCCGTACACGCAGACTGGGTACGCACCATCTACATCGTGACGGATCGTCAGGTGCCGCCATGGTTGAACCTCGAGCACCCGCGGGTGCGGGTGGTCGACCACACCGCGATTTTCGCCGGCGGCGCCGGCCTGCCCACGTTCAACTCGCACGCCATCGAATCCCGGTTGCACCACATCGAGGGCCTGGCCGAGCACTACCTCTACCTCAACGACGACATGTTCTTCGGCCGCCCCTGCGTGCCCGAGGACTTCTTCGTGGGCAACGGCTTGGCGCGGCTGTTCCCGTCCCCGAAGCCCCTGCCGGACGGCCCGCCCGGCCCCGGCGACACTCCGGTGGAGGCGGCCGGGAAGAACAACCGCGAGCTGCTCACCGTGCGCTTCGGGCAGGCACCGGCACAGCGGTTCCTGCACGCGCCGTACCCGCAACTGCGCTCGGTGGTCGCCGAGATGGCCGAGTTGTTCGCCGAGGACTTCGACCGCACCGGGCACTCGCGGTTCCGCCACCCCAGCGACATCTCCGTGCCGGCCGCACTGACCGGCAACTACGCGTACCTGACCGCACGCGCGGTGCCCGGCACGCTGTCCTACGGCTACGTGGACCTGGCCGACCCCCGACTGGCGCGGCGGCTGCACCGGCTGCGCGCCACCCGCCCGCAGGTGTTCTGCCTCAACGACCACGCCGGGTTGGGCGAGGACCCGGCGGCGGTGGACGCCGCAGTGCGGGCCTTCTTGGACCGCTACTTCCCGCAGCGCAGCCCCTTCGAGCGCACGCCCCGCTAGAAATTTCAGAGAGTCAGCTGCTGCAGTTGCGACAGCGACCGTAGATCGCGAAGTGCTCCAGGTCCACGCTGAACCCGACATCGGCGGCCAGCCGGTCCGTCAGGTCCCCGGCCACCTCCATGCCGACCTGCGACACCGCCCCACAGTCCCGGCAGACCAGATGCAGATGCTGGTGGTGCCCGGCCGGGTGGTAGGACGGCGCCCCGTGCCCGAGGTGCGCATGGCGGACCAGGCCGAGCTCCTCGAGCAACTCCAGGGTGCGGTAGACGGTGGAGATGTTGATGCCGCTGGCGGTGCGTTGCACCTGCGTGGCGACCTGCTCGGGGGTGGCGTGTTCCAACTCCATCACCGCGGCCAGCACCAGTTCGCGTTGCGGGGTGAGCCGATAGCCCTTTTCCCGCAGGGTGACGCGCCAGTCCGGCTCGTCGTGGTGGGCGTGCGGCTCGGCCATCGTCAGGCCCGTTCGAGCTGGGCCGAGAGGTGCGGCTGCAGGGGTTGCCCCATGGCCTCCATCTCGTACACCCACCCCAGCCGGCCCTCGACCAACCCGTAGAGCCGGTGCCCGCGCCGGTAGTCCTTCGCGGACTCCACCTTCACCACTTTGCGCGTGGCGAGTTCGATGACCGGGCCGCGGATCTCGCCCTCCAGCGCCTCCAGGAAGCCGGTCGGGTGGGTGAGCAGCACCTCGAGCACGCCGTCCTCACCGGGCCGCCAGAAGCCGGTCTCCATGGCCAGCGGGCGCAGCGGCTTCCCGTCCTCGTCCATCGCCCAAGAGCGGCTCGTGTAGTGCAGGAACGGCTTGCCGTTCTGCACGAACTCCATGCGCTGCCCGAACAGCATGCGTTGGATCGTCGGGTATTCCACGACGCCCTCGCCCTCCCAGGCGCCGAGCAGGAACGCCAGCGGCACGCAGAGCGGATGCAGGTCCGGCGGGATCTCGAACACCGCCTCAGTCCGTCCGCAGCAGACGCCAGGCCGTACGCAACGCGACGGTTGCCCCCAACAGGGCGCCGGCGGCAAGCGCGCCGGCGAGCGCGGTGGTCACGGTGTCCTCCCGGGAACTCGATTTCTGACTCACGAGTCTAAGCGGGACGCGACCATGAGCGCGGGATGCAACCGGATGGCGGCCGGTCGGCGTAGTAGGGGCAGGACCAACACCGGGAGACACCGCCTGCATGGACCAGACCCGCCGCGATGATGAGTTCCGCCAGTACGTCCTGCACCGCCGCCCCGATCTGCTGCGCACTGCCACGCTGCTCGGCGCGGGTGACCGCCACTTGGGCGAGGACCTCGTCCAGAACACCCTGACCAGGTTGTACCTGGCCTGGCCGCGGGTGCGGCCGGAAACCCGCGACGCCTACGTGCACCGTGCGTTGGTGAACGCGGCCATTGACGAAGGACGCCGCCGCAAGCGACGCCCTGAGTTCCCCACCGAGACGATGCCCGATCGGCCCGCGCCGGAATTGCCCGACGCGCTGACCGACGGCCCGTTGCGCGAGGCCCTGGGCGCCCTGCCCGACCGCATGCGCGCCGCCGTCGTCCTCGTCTACTGGCTCGACCTGGACACCGCCGCCGCAGCCGCCGCGCTCGGTTGCCGTGTCGGCACCGTCAAGAGCCAGGCCTCGCGGGGCATCGCGAAATTGCGCGCCCTGCTCGACGCCCACCCCTACGCCGCCTCCGGAGGCCTCCGATGACCGACCTGCACCCCATCTTCGACGACCTGGCCGGCACCTCCGGCCCGATCACGTCCGCCGTCCTGGACGCCGACCTGCTCCGCGGCCGCCGCGCCCTGCGCACCCGCCGCCGCAACGCCCTGGCCGCCGGCACGTTCGCCCTCGCCGCGGTGGTCGGGGTGTCCGCCCTCTCGCTGGGCGGCTCGTCCGGCGCCTCCGCGCCGAACATCGCGGCCGCCCCGATCACCGCACCGGTGACTGCGCCGGTGGCGACCCCGCACATCTCCTTCGTCGCCTACACCGGCGACCAGGCGGCCCCCGGGTTCCGGGTCGACTCGATCCCGGACGGCTGGAAGATGCAGGGCGTCTCGGAGTACACCCTCAACATCGTTCCGCCGGGCCTGCACACGGATATGAACAGCTTCCTCGGCAAGCTCGTAGTGATGCTGGAGTCCGCCGACGCCGACCCGAGCGACCTGTCCAACCTCCCGGACGGCATCGCCGTCACCCACACCACGGTGGACGGCCGGCCGGCGGTGATCTTCAAGGAGGGCACGGACTCCACGGCATCGGCCTCGCTGCACTGGACCGACGCCGCCGGGCACCGCATCGACGTGCAGTGGCCGCGCAGCGCCGGCTGGAGCGACGACGAGATGACCCGGTTCGCGACCGGCGTCCATGTCCTGGGCGCGGCCAGGGCGGGCCGGGGCTGAGCTCCGCGGGCGCCCGCCGGCTAGGTTGGGCGCCATGAGCCGAACCCTCGTTGTCAAGGTCACCGCCGGCGCTGATGCACCGGAACGCTGCAGCCAGGCGTTCACGGTGGCCGCGGTGGCCGCCGCCTCGGGAGTCCCCGTCTCGCTGTGGCTGACCGGGGAGAGCGCTTGGTTCGCTCTCCCCGGTCGGGCCGCCGAGTTCGAGTTGCCGCACTCGCAGCCGTTACCCGACCTGCTCGACACAATTCTGACGTCAGGTCAGATCACCTTGTGCACCCAGTGCGCCGCCCGCCGGGACATCGCCCCGGACGACGTCCTGCCCGGCATCCGCATCGCCGGCGCCGCCGTCTTCGTCACCGAGGCCCTCGCCGAGAACGCCCAGGCCCTCGTCTACTGAGCCGAGGCGGCGGATCTCACCCGAGTGTGTAGTCCGGGGCGGCGGATCTCACCCGAGTGTGTAGTTGTGCACGCCGTAGGGACCATTAGGCCTGCACAACTACACACTCGGGAGAGTTGTGCACAGGCGGAGCGATCGCCTCCGCGTCGTGGCGCCGATCGGCAGGGTGTGGCGCATGCTTGAACACCTCAAGCCCAGCGGCGCCTTCCGGACCACCGACGGCGTTCGCCTCGGCATCACGCGGGGCCAATTGCAAACGCGGTTCCGCACAGTCCACCGTGGGGTCCATGTCGGCCGGGACGAACAGCTGGAACTCGAGGACCGCTGCCGCGCTTTGGGCCTCCTGCTCGGGCCGGACGCCGTATTCAGCCACCACACGGCCGCCGCACTTCACGGAGCGCCCGTCCCGGACGAGCCGTTGTTGCACATCAGTACCCGGGCAACGGCCGAACCCCGCATAAACGGGGTCGTCGCGCACCGACTCCGAGATCTTGGCCCGGTGCACACCGTCAATGGCCTTCGACTCACCTCGCCGGCCCGCACGTTCGTCGATCTCGCGGCGTTGCTCGACCTCACCAATCTCGTCTGCACCGCAGACTTCCTTGCCGCTCAAGAAGCGACGGGCGTCCAGGCCCTGCGACAGCAAGTCCTGTTGGGACGCGGCCGACGCGGGGTCCGGCTGGCGCGCCTTGCGATCGAGCTGATCAACCCGCGTTCCATGTCGTACATGGAATCGAAGCTGCGCCTGATTCTCGTGCTGGCCGGGCTGCCGGAGCCCGACGTGAACGAGGTGGTCTACGACGCCCGCGGAAACTGGGTCGCCTGTCCGGACCTGTCGTGGCGACCGATCCTGCTCGGGCTGCAGTACGAGGGCAACCATCACCGCATCGATGCTCGCCAATGGCATCGCGACATCGGCAGGGACGAAGGGATGGTGGAACTCGGTTGGACCGTCCTGCGCATCACGGCCGACGACGTCAACGTCAACCCCGCCGCCACCATCGTGCGCATCCGACGTACGTACGACCGACTGTCGCGCAAGCGCGCCGCGTGATCGTCCGGCCTCGCGCCTCTACCGTGCGCAACTCACCCGAGTGTGTAGTTGCGCAGGCTTAGGAGCCCATTCGGGCTGCGCGACTACACACTCGGGTGAGTACGGCACCACCCCTATGCGGGCAGGGCGACCTCGACCTCGGCGATGGAGCCGATGGTGGCGGTCACGGCTTGGTCGGCCTTGGTGCCCGGTGCCAGCGTGCGCAGCGTCCACTCCCCCGGCCCGGCGAAGAAGCGGAAGTGGCCGGTGGCGGAGGTGGGGACCTCGGCGGTGAACTCTCCGCTGCGGTCCAGCAGCCGGACGTAGGCACCGGCCACCGGCGACCCGCCCTTGGTCACCACGCCCTGGATGATCGCCTCCCTACCAGGGTCCACGTTCGCCGCCAGGGCCGGGCCACCCGCGGTCGCACCGCACATCAGGCCACCCCGCCCTCGACGCCGCCGGGGTTGTCGCCCAGGGTGATGGGCACGCCGACCAGGGCGCCGTACTCGGTCCACGAGCCGTCGTAGTTGCGCACGTTGGGCTGGTCGAGCAGCTCATGCAGCACGAACCAGGTGTGCGCGGAACGCTCCCCGATCCGGCAGTAGGCGATGGTCTCCTTCCCGAAGTCCACACCCGCGCCCTGGTACAGCGCGGTCAACTCGGCGTCGGACCGGAAGGTGCCGTCGTCGTTGGCCGCCTTCGACCACGGGATGTTCACCGCGGTCGGCACGTGTCCGGCGCGCTGCGACTGCTCCTGCGGCAGGTGAGCCGGCGCCAGGATGCGTCCGGCGTACTCGTCCGGCGAGCGCACGTCGATCAGGTTCTCCCGGCCCAGCGCGTCGAGAACGTCCTGGCGGAACGCGCGGATCGCGCGGTCCTGCGGCTTCGCGACGTAGGCCGTCGCCGCCCGTGTCGGCACCTCGGTGACCTGCTCGCGGGAGTCCAGCTCCCACTTCTTGCGTCCACCGTCCAGCAGCTTCACATCGCCGTGTCCGTAGAGCTTGAAGTACCAGTACGCATACGACGCGAACCAGTTGTTGTTGCCGCCGTAGAGCACCACGGTGTGGTCGTTGCCGATACCGCGCGCGGACAGCAGCGCGGCGAACTGCTCGGAGTTCACGAAGTCGCGGCGCACCGCGTCCTGCAGGTCCTTCTTCCAGTCCAGGCGCACGGCGTTGCGGATGTGCCCCTTCTCGTAGGTGGTGGTGTCCTCGTCGACCTCGACGAGCACCACCGACGGGTCATCGAGATGCGCCTCGACCCAGTCGGCGTCGACGAGCACGTCATTGCGGCTCATGGGGAATTCCTTCCAGAGGATGGGCATGCCGGAAAAGGGATGTGCGAGTGCGACGCTCAGCGGCGTCAGCTCGAACCGGACAGAGACCGGTGAGGGGGTAGGTCGCGAACCGCCGGATTCAGACGGACGGACAGAGGCAGCCCGCGACGCGGCACAGATCCACCGCGCGCCGCTTGGTCAGCTGCACATCCCACAACATGACCGCAATCCTACGTTGTCTCACGCGACGAAGGGCTCGGGCAGCCGTTTCAGCCGCGCCGCGGGCAGGGCCGGCCCGAACGCCGAGTGGTCCTTGCTGGACAACTGCACATCGTCGCCCGTGAAGCTGAAGTGGATCCCGTCGGCCTGCGGATCCAACGTGATGATCAGGTTCGGCGGGATGTCGCGCAACGGCACCCGGATGTCCGGCACCGCACGCGCGGCCAGGCCGGCATCCCCGGTCTCCGACGTGGACACCTTCTCCGGCTTGACCACCAAGGTCTCGCCCTCGATGCGCGGGTGTCCGTACGCCGACGCGGTCAGTTCCCGCCCCAGCACGGTGACCTCCGCGGTGATCCGGACCAGTCCGTTCCCACCGAATTCCACGTTCAACGGGGCGGCCGCCTCGTTCACCGCGGCATAGGTGATCAGCCCGTCGCCGGAGATCGAATCGGCGCTGACCCCGTCTCCGTGGCGACGCACCCCGTGCAGATCCGCATGCAGCCGGGCGATCCGCACCTTCCCGCCGTCCGCGTCGGTGACGTCGAGGATCACGTGCCGAAACTTGCCGCGCAGCAGTTCGTCGAGGAACGGGAACCCACCCAGGTCCACGTTCGGCCGTTCCGGCGTGGACAGCGTGGTCTTCATCCGCCCGGCCGCCACCCGCTCCACGGCGAGCTGACCCCCCCGGTCGGCGACCAACGCCAACACGGCTAAAACGATCAACAGGATCGCGGTGATCTTGCCCCAGCGCACGTGCGTCACCCAACCAGCAGGCGGCCGAGGACATATGACGCGGGTGCCGCCAACACCACCGGCAGTGCCGAACCCACCAGCAGGATGGCCTCCCCGGAACGCCGCGCGTCGCGCGCGGCGGAGCGTCGCGCCGCGCGCCCCGCGGCCCGCCCGGTGGCTGCGGCGGTCGGCACCGCCGAAGCCGGATGCGCCAGATCCCAGGCCACGTATCCGGCCGCCCGCCGCCCGGCCACGGCCAACAGACCGGCGGCCGCGGCCAGCAGGGCCACCTCCCCGGTGTCCATGTCACCGGCGATCACGCCCGCCAGCGTGCCCAGCACGGTCGCCACCGCGAACGCGGGCGCCTCGGCCATTCCCGGCGGCAATGGCGCCGCCAGCACCGCGGTGGCCGAGCCGGTGGCCAACACCGCCACGACGGTCACCGTCTGCCCGTGCGTCGCGCCGCGCTCGGCGAGCAGCGTCGCCGCCAACAACGAGAGCACCACCGCGCTGACCGTCGCGGTGAGCGACGCGGTCACCCGGTCACGCCCGTCGGTACGCACCAGCTGCACCGCGATGGCCACCGCCACCGCCGGCCCCAGCACCCCGGCCAAGGGCCCGAGCGACGGATCCCCGCTGCGCACCACCATCGCGATGTCCCCGGCGAACCCCGCGGCAATCGCCAGCACCGCGCCCAGGTCGCGTCCGGGGACGCCGAGCACCGCGTACCACCCCACCACCAGCAACGCCTGCGCCACCAATACCGGCACCAACAGCGCGGTCTGACCGATCAACGAGGCGAGCACCCCGGCCAGGGTGACTGCCACGGCGGCCGACGGCCCCACCGCCAGGCGGAACGGGGTCGTCACGGCGCGGGGACAACGGCGCTGGGCATCGGCCGAATCCTGCCAGAGCCAAAGACGGCAAGATGTGTTCTATGGCAATGGGCACGATCAGGTATTGGGCCGGCGCCCGAGCGGCGGCCGGCACGGAGACCGAGCCGTACTCCGCGGGCACGCTGGCCGAGGCGCTGGATACCGCGCGCGCCGGGCGCGGGCCGGAGTTCAGCCGGGTGTTGTCGGTGTGCTCCTTTCTGATCGACGGCGACCCGGTGGGCACCCGCGCGCACAGCGCCGTGGCGCTGCCCGAGGGCGGCACCGTCGAGGTGCTCCCGCCATTCGCCGGCGGATGACTCACACACGACACATGTCTGACACACAGCCTGTGCGATTCTGGTTACCGGCAGAACGCACTGCACCCGACCGCGGGGCGGGACAAGGAGGCCGATGAGCACACTGCTGCTATTGAGCAACGCGGCCCAGCCAGCCACGGACGTGTTGCCGGCGCTCGGACTGCTGCTGCACCAGGTCCGCCTGGCGCCCGCCGAGGTCTCCGCGCTGCTGGACGTGCCACCCACCGACGCGCTGCTCGTCGACGGCCGGCGCGACCTGCCGCACGTGCGGGGGCTATGCCGGCTGATCCGCACCACGGGTATCACCTGCCCCTTGCTGTTGATCGCCACCGAGGGCGGCCTGGCCGCGGTCACCGCCGACTGGGGCGTGGACGACGTGGTGCTCAATACCGCGGGTCCGGCCGAGGTGGAGGCCCGACTGCGCCTGGCCATCGGCCGGTTGGCCAGCATCGGCAACGACGACGGTCCGGACGAGATCCGCAGCGGCGACCTGGTGATCGACGAGGCGACCTACACCGCCAAGGTGCGCAGCCGCTTCCTGGATCTCACGTTCAAAGAATTCGAGCTGCTGAAGTTCCTGGCCCAGCACCCGGGGCGGGTGTTCACCCGGGCCCAATTGCTGCAGGAGGTCTGGGGCTACGACTACTTCGGTGGCACCCGTACCGTTGATGTGCACGTGCGTCGGCTGCGGGCCAAGTTGGGCAGCGAGCACGAGGCGCTGATCGGCACGGTGCGCAATGTGGGCTACCGGTTCGTGGTGCCCAGCTCCACCGGCAGCCGGGCCACGGTCGATGTCGAACTGCCCGACGAGTCCGAGACCGCCGACGACCCACGTTGAGCGAGCGCAGCGAGCGAACCAATGGGCGCCGTGTACGCGTGGCCGATAGGCGCGCGGACCGCACAGATGCCCGCCGTTGAGTGCGCCGCCGACCTACCCGGGCGCCGCGGACCGTATCTCGATCGCCGAACTGGCCGCGGCGGCCACCGTCGCCGACAGCGCCGCGCCGTTCTCCGAGCAGACCCGCCTGGCCCTGGATGCCGCCCTGCCGGGCCCCACGCACCTGGTGGCCCGCGACGAGGCGGGTGAACTGATCGGCTACGCCCAGGTGTGGCCGGACGGCACCACGGAACTCGCCGTGCATCCCGCCCACCGCCGACGCGGGTATGGGCGCGAGCTGTTGACCCGGGTTCGGGCCACGGTGCCCGCCCCACGCGTGTGGTCCTACGCGGGGCATCCCGGCGCGGACGCGCTGGCCGCCGGGGCCGGCCTGGTCCGGGTGCGCGAACTGTGGCGGATGCGGGCGCCGCTGCCGGTTGGGCCCGACGCTGACCCACCGGGTCCGGTGCCGCTGCCCGACGGGGTCAGCGTGCGGACGTTCCGACCCGAGCGGGACGCGGATGCCTGGGTGGAGCTGAACGCCGTGGCCTTCTACGGCCACGGCGAACAGGGTCGATTGACCCGGGCCGACCTGGACGCCCGGATGGCCGCCGACTGGTTCGACCCGACCGGTTTCTTCCTCGCCGAACGCGGCGGTCGGTTGATCGGGTTCCACTGGACCAAGGTGCACCCGGCCGGTCCGGATCACCCCGCCGCCGGCGAGATCTACGTGCTCGGCGTGCGTCCGACCGAGCACGGCGGTGGGCTCGGCCGGGCGTTGACCCGGATCGGGCTGCGCCACCTCGCCGAGCGCGGACTGGGCACGGCCCTGCTCTACGTGGACGCAGAGAACGCCCCGGCCGTCGCCGTGTACCGGCGCATGGGATTTGCAGTCGAGTCGAGCAGCGTGATGTACGGCCCGCCCCCCTGATCCGGCCCTCAGACCGCCTGCAGACCGGGCTTGCCGTCCTCGATCACGAACGACGCCCCGACGTGCGAGGGAGCGAGCGGGAGCGACACCTTGTTCACGATGTGGAAGTCCGCACGCAGCTCGTCGACGCTCGCCCGGCAGCGGATCCAGCCCCGCCGGCCGTCGTAGTACTTCAAGTACGGGAAGGCCCGCAGGCTTTCCCGTACCCACGGCGGCGCCGGCGACCCGTCACCCATGGTGCTGATCGAGGTGGTCACCAACTCCGAGCCGACCGGCCGGCCGCGATCGGAGAACAGGTCGCGGTGAATGTCGGTGGCCCAGTGCGAGTGCACGTCTCCGGTGAGGACCACCAGGTTGCGCACTTCGGCCGAACGCACCGAGTCCAACAGCCGCTCCCGCGCGCCGGGATACCCGTCCCAGCAGTCGATGTTCATCTTGGGGTACTCATACGGCACCCCTAGCTGATCAACCAACTTCGGCGCCGGTGTGTACATCACCTGCTGGGCCAGCAGCGTCCACACCGCGTCCTGGCGGTGCAACTGCTTGTCCAACCAGGCCTCCTGGGCGGCGCCCATGATGGTGCGGCCCGGGTCGATCCGGTCCAGGCAGTGCAACTGGTTGCCGGTGAGGCAGACCTGCTTGTCCCGGTACTGCCGGGTGTCCAACAGGTGGAAGTTGGCGGTGCGACCCCAGGGCACGGAGCGGAACAACTGCATGTGCGGGCCGTTCGGGTAGGCCGCCCGGCGCAGCGGCATGTGCTCCCAGTAGGCCTTGAAGGCCGCAGTGCGCATCTCGGTGAACCGGGGCCGGTCGGCCGGGTCCCAGGCATGGCCACCCGCCCAGTTGTTCGCCACCTCGTGGTCGTCGGGAACGACCAGCCAGGGCGCGACGGCGTGCGCGGCCTGCAGGTCGGCATCGGTCTTGTACTGCGCGTGACGCAGCCGGTAGTCGGCCAGCGTGCGCAGCCGCGCGCCCGCATGCTGTCGCACCGCACCGCTGGGCGGGGCCTCGAAGCCGGCCTCGTACTCGTAGAGGTAATCACCCACATTGAGAATAAGGTCTGGTTGGGCCTCGGCAATGTACCGATAAGCAGTGAAATACCCGTGCTCGAAATGGGCACAAGTGGTGGCCGCGAAATCCACCGACGCGGGCACGCCGGGGGCCGGCGCGGTGCGCGTGTGACCAACCCCGGACATGTGCATTCCGGTGCGGAATCGGTACCAATACTCCCGGCCCGGACGTAGCCCGGTCACCTCGATGTGCAGGGTGTGCGCGTCCACGGCAGAGGCGGTGGCCTGACCGGCGCGCACCACGTTGGCGAACCCGGGGTCCTCGGCCAGCTGCCACTGCACCGCCACGTCCTTGGCGTCCATGCCGCCGGTGCCCTCGGGATCCAGCGGCTCGGGCGCCAGGCGCGTCCAGAGCACCATGCCGTCCGGGGCGGGGTCGCCGGACGCGATCCCGAGCGTGAAGGGGTAGGCGGTCAATCCGATGGTCAACGCCCCGAGCGTGCGGGTCGTTGATCCCAGGGGGGCCCGAGGCCCCTCGGTCGCGCGCGGCCACAACACCGGCGCGACCGCCGCTGCAGCACCTGCTCCGGCCAGCAGTCCGTGCCGGAGGAATCGACGACGAGTGAACACCTCTGCATGGCAGCGCGACAGACGTACGGGACGGGAGCTAACAGATGTTGTGTCGAACAACATGTGGGGTCTGACAGGCGGTAGCCGCCCGGGCGCCCCGGAGGGGTGCGGCCATTCGGGTCGCATCCGTGGATAACCGACCGTCACACCCCGTGCCCGAGCAAACCGGGCAATGACCTGGATATGCCCCGGGAAGTGAACGGGACATTTCCCGAACATGAACGGGCCGGCAATGTGACAGCCCCCCACGACCAACAATGAGTGACGCCACCACTGAGATGATAAATGTCATCACTTGACGCTCGATATACCTGTGCTTTACCAATTTCACATCGCGGACCTAATCCACGGGATTCGCGGGAAACGCAATTTCGAGCAGAGAGCGAGATTCCCATGCGCACTTCGGTCCGTTCCGCCGGCGTGCTGGCTTCGGCCACCGCCTGCCTTTTCCTCACGTTGCCGGCCGGTACGGCCGGCGCCGTGACCATGGGGGACGCCCCCAAGCCGGCCAAGCCGGCCCCGCCGCCCACCGGTCAGGTTGTCATCTGCAACCACAGCGGCTACATGTTCGACGTGTACGCCGACGGCCCCTCGATCCGCGAGGACGACCTCGCGGGCAGCTTCGACGAGTGCACCGACTGGAAGCCGGTCCTGACCGGTGGCTACTCCGTCGGCTTCGGCCTGCGCACCCCGTCCGCCCAGAACGTCATCATCCAGGCCCGCTACAAGCGTGACGGCCACGTCTTCTACAAGGTCTTCAACGGCCAGGGCCAGCTGCCGCTCGCGGTCGGCAAGGACGAGACCACGCGTCTCGACCTGTTCATCCCGCGGGCCTGATCCCAGCTAGCGCACAAGTAAGTTCACCGCGTCGGGCGCAGCCCGGCGCGGTGAACTTCTTAATTCGGACAATTCCGGCAAGGAGCCGG
>Ga0137412_10000817_pt1 | contig 23243 bp, 19 predicted proteins | sample CZODoug2_1_16fun_FD_122160 | JGI IMG/M metagenome (GOLD analysis project Ga0137412, IMG submission 122160) | Vadose zone soil fungal communities from Angelo Coast Range Reserve, California, USA - CZODoug2_1_16fungal (Hybrid Assembly) | ecosystem: Environmental > Terrestrial > Soil > Vadose zone... | reverse complement strand
GCCCACCCAGCTGTGCGCCGGTGAAGTCCTTGAGCGAGCCAAGCAGGCGGCCCATGGGGGTGCGGGCCCCCGCCACGATCACCGAACCGGACATGTGCGGCTCCTCCCGAGTCCTACGCGGTGCCGTGCCGGCACTCATGTCACGATAGCCGGCGGGAGTCGGGACGTCGGTCCGGCCCCGGGAGGAAAGCAGATGATCAACCGCATCGACCACGTCGGGCTCGCTGTGCGCGACCTGGACGCCGCGATCGCGTTCTACGAGCGGACCTTCGGGATGATCCTGGTGCACGAGGAGGTCAACGAGGAACAGGGCGTCCGTGAGGCGATGCTCGCCGTGGGTGATTCCGGCTCGTGCATCCAGCTGCTCGCGCCGCTGTCCGAGGACTCCGCCATCGGGAAGTTCCTGGCCCGCAACGGCGAGGGCATCCAGCAGGTCGCCTACGGCGTGGACGACATCGACGCGATCAGCGCGCACCTGCGCGACGCGGGCGTCCGCCTGCTCTACGACACCCCGAAGCGCGGCACCGCGAACTCGCGGATCAACTTCGTGCACCCCAAGGACGCGGGCGGCGTGCTGATCGAGCTCGTCGAGGCCGCCGCCGAGCCGCAGCACTGACTCAGCCGCGCTCCTCGACCTGCGCGTCGGGTTCTGTTTGCGGCTCGGGGTCCTTCTCGGCCCGGTGCGAGTGGATCTTCCAGACCACCAGTAGCGCAACCACCACCACCGCAGCAGCCATCGCGGCGCCGCGGCCGGCTTGGTGCTCCACCTTGTGGTAGCTCTCGCCGGCCTTGAAGCCCAGCGTGGTGAAGATGATCCCCCAGACGATGCCGCCCGAGGCGTTGAAAAACAGGAAGCGTCGGTAGGGCATGTGCGCCATGCCGGCCAGCGCCGGCATGGTGGCCCGGAAGAAGGCCACGAAGCGTCCGAAGAACACCGCGAGCCCTCCGCGGCGGGCCAGGAATACGCGCGCCTGCTCCAACCGCTGCTGGTGGTTGCGCAGCATCCGGGTACGCATCAGCCGCGGCCCGAACTTCCTGCCGACCTCGTATCCGACGCTGTCCCCGATGATGGCGCCGAGGATCACCACGATCATCACCACGGACAGGTGCGCCTGGCCGCGCCAGGCCTGCACCCCGCCCAGCACCGCGGCGGTTTCGCCCGGAATCACGAACCCGAAGAACAGCGCGTCCTCGGCGAAAACCAGCGCGAAGACGATCAGGTACAGCCACCCCTGGCCGACGTTGAGAATGTGATCGACCACGCCGCCCATGAGCCCCGATTCTTCCCTGACACCGCTCGCTACTGACGGGTAGCACGCTGCTACCGTGTCCGCGTGCAGGAGATTCTCGACGCCATCATGGCCGACGACGACGACGCGACGCGCGCGCTGGCCTCCATGCCGGTGCCCGCCACCTACCGCGGTGTGACCGTGCACGCGGATGAGACCACCATGTTTGCCGGGTTGCCCACCCGGGAGAAGGATCCGCGGCGGAGTCTGCATCTCGACGAGGTGCCGACCCCGGAGCTGGGCCCGGGTGAGGCGTTGGTCGCGGTGATGGCCTCGGCGATCAACTACAACTCCGTGTGGACCTCGATCTTCGAGCCGGTGCCCACCTTCGGCTTCTTACAGCGCTACGGGCGGCTGTCCGAGCTCACCAAGCGGCACGACCAGCCGTACCAGGTCATCGGCTCCGACCTGGCCGGGGTGGTGCTGCGCACCGGGCCCGGAGTGACCAAGTGGAAGACCGGGGACCGGGTCGTCGCGCACTGCCTGTCCGTGGAGCTCGAGGACGCCGCCGGCCACGACGACACGATGATGGACCCGCAGCAACGCATCTGGGGTTTCGAGACCAACTTCGGCGGCCTGGCCGACATCGCGTTGGTCAAGGCCAACCAGCTGATGCCCAAGCCCGAGCATCTGTCCTGGGAGGAGGCCGCCTGCCCCGGCCTGGTCAACTCCACCGCCTACCGGCAGCTGGTCTCGCACAACGGCGCGAACATGAAGCAGGGCGACGTTGTGCTGATCTGGGGCGCCTCGGGTGGCCTCGGGTCCTACGCCACCCAGATGGCACTCAACGGCGGTGCGATTCCCGTCGGGGTGGTCTCCTCCCCCGACAAGGCCGAGATCGTGCGCTCGATGGGCTGCGAATTGGTCATCGACCGGGCCGCCGAGGGCTACAAGTTCTGGAAGGACGAGCAGAACCAGGACGTCAAGGAATGGCAGCGCCTGGGCGCCAAGATCCGCGACCTCACCGGCGGCGAGGACCCGGACATCGTGTACGAACACCCGGGCCGGGAGACCTTCGGCGCCAGCGTGTACGTCACCAAGCGCGGCGGCACGATCGTCACCTGCGCCTCCACGTCCGGGTACATGCATCAGTACGACAACCGGTACCTGTGGATGCACTTGAAGCGGATCGTTGGGTCCCATTTCGCCAACTACAGGGAGGCCTGGGAGGCGAACCGGCTGATCGACAAAGGCCTGATCCACCCCACCCTCTCCCGGGTGTATCCGCTCACCGAGACCGGACAGGCCACCCTGGACGTGCACAGCAACCTGCACCAGGGCAAGGTCGGCGTGCTGTGCCTGGCCCCCGGCGAGGGCCTGGGCGTCCGCAACCACGAGAAGCGCGAGAAGCACCTCACCGCGATCAACCGCTTCCGCAACGTCTGAGGCGCGAGAGGTCCAGGGTGTGCGGAATTCCACCCGCGGGCCCAAGGCTCTGAAATCGTCCCGACCTCCGTGGGACAATTGAGCGCATGGCCGTGGACCTGTCGGACAGCCACGCGCTGGTGCCGTCGTGGGGCACGCGATTCGACACCGCGCTGCGCGGCTATGACCGCGCCCAGGTCGATCGGTACGTCGAGGAGCTCACCCAGCGGGTGATCGTGCTGCGCGAGGCGGTGGCCGCCGCCGAGGCCGCGGCCCGCAGCGCGCACGCCGAGTCGACCCGGTTGGCCGCCGAGCTGGCCGCGTCCAGCGCCCGGCTGGAGCTCTCCGAGCAGCCCGGGCTGGACATCACCGGTGCCCAACGGCTGATGCAGATGGCTGCCCTCACCGCGGACAAACTGCAGGCGGAGGCCGCCGCGGCGGCCGCCGCGATCCGGGACGAGGCCAACGCGGCCCTGGAGGCCGCCATCCACCAGCGCTCCGCGGTGCTGGAAAGCGCCGCGGTGGAGAAGGCGACGATCCTGGACCAGGCCCGCCAAGCCGCGGTGGCCCTGGCCGAGGCGGGCCGCAGCACCGGCGAGGCGCGTCGCGCCGAGGGCGCCTCGTCTCGCAAACGGGCCGAGCAAGCGGCGCAGAAGGACGCCGCGGCCATCGCGGCCGCGGCCACCGCCCGGTTGGCCGACGAACTCGCTGAGCTACAGGGGCAGATCGAGGCAGCCAAGGTCGAGCTGACGGCCCACCAGGACGCGATCCGCGCGGCGGCGGCCGAGCACGAGGCAGCCGAGGCCGGGCGCAGTCAGGTCCATGTCCAACTGCTGGACCTACAGACGGCGCTGGAGGCCCTGGACCTGCCGGAGAACCTCGGCGCCGACGCAGACATCCTGGTCGTGTCCAGTGACCCGCAGGAGCCTCCCGGGGCCTTGCCGGCGGACCCTCCGACAGAGGCCACATAGCGCATGGAAGGCTGATTGCGCCGTTAGCAGAATCCCACGGACCGATATGCCCGCGACACGCAGACCTTGACCACAAACGTACTCCGGCCGTAGGAAGCAGTGCGGTCACGATCCGGTGGACGGACCCCGGTTGGGGCGCCACGCCGGCTATGAAGTAAGCAGATAGGACACGTGTTCGAGCGCTGCTCTGCCACCATGGTGCTCTCGATCACTTAGAAGGATCCGCCCCTTGAACCGAGGACCAGTGTCGCGATGACGATGAACGAGACTCCCCCGGCATTTGACATCGTGCTGCGGGGCTACGAGCGCCGCCAGGTGGACGATCACCTGGCCACCCTCGTGAATGACCGCCTCGCCGCCGAACGTCGCGTGGCCGATCTGGAGCAGCAATACACGCGGATGCGTGCGGAGTACGAGGCCGGCGCGGACGCGAACGAGCCGAGCTACTCCGCCCTCGGTGCGCGGGTCGAGAAGATCCTGCGTCTGGCCGAGGAGGAGGCGCGCGACGTGCGCGCCGAGGCCGCCGCCGCCGGGGAGACGACCCGTACGCAGGCCTCCGTCGACGTCGAGGCGATCCGACGCAAGGGCGAAGAGGACGCCGCCGCCCGCAAGGCCGCGGCCGAGCACAACTGCAAGCAGATGCTCGAGCACGCGCACAGCGAAAGCGAGCGCATCCGCGCCGAGGCCCAGGGCGAGGCCAACGCCAAGATGTCCGGTGCCGAGAAGGTGATCGAGGAGGCTCGCGCCAAGGCGGCCCAGATCGCCACCGAAGTCGAGTCCAAGCTGGCCAAGCGCCGCGAGCAGGCCGAGCGGGACATGGCGGGCCGCCAGGAGGTCGCCGAGAAGCGGCTGCTGGAGACCGGCGAGAAGGCCGACCAGATCCGCATGGAGGCGCAGAAGATGCGCGACGACGCGGAGGGCCGGGCCAAGCAGCTGCTCGAGGCCGCCCGCCGCGAGGCCGAGGACCTGGTCGCCGATGCGCGGGCCAAGGCCGAGCGGCAGCGTCTGGAGTCCGAGCGCGAGCTCGCCGCCCTGACGCACCGTCGGGACAGCATCAACGCCCAGCTGTCCAACGTCCGCGAGATGCTGGCCACGCTGACCGGTTCGGCCAGCGCGCTGGTCGAGGGCACCGCCCCGATGCCGTCGCAGTCGGGCCCGGCGCCGTCCATGCCGTCCCAGCCGCCAATGCACGTGGACAACGGCCCGTCGAACAGCTGAGCACCACGCCCTCAGGGGCGGCGCCGCATCCGCGGTGTCGCCCCTGTTTTTTGGGCACGTCATCCTTCCTGACCCCGCGCGAAGGCGTTTCGCCCCATTTGGCCGGCAAGGACGTCTGACACTCGGGCGGTCAGCAGTTGCGTCGGCCGGGTGGATGCCGGTGCAATCGGGCGGCCCAGCAGCCGTTGTGCCAGTGCCGCCGGTCCTCCCCGTCGGAGTCCGCCCGCCAGGCCACCGTGTGCGGTTGACCCACCGGTATCTCCTGCTGACAGCCCGGGCACCGGTAGGCCTTGACCACGGCGATCCCGGTCAGCCGACGCACGTACCAGGCCCCGTCCGGGTGCTCCTCGGGCAGCGGGAGATCCGGCGTCGACCGGGGGCGGTCGGCCGGGGCGCGCGGGTGTCGGCGGGGCACCCGTCGATTGTCCCGGGCCGGCAATGGTCACAGCTGGGTCACACTGGGTCGCGCCGTGAACGTCCCGGGTGGCGCGGCCGTCCTCGTCACAACAAGCAAGCCATGCAGACACCTCAGGGAGCCCACATGAACCGCAACGTCCGCCGGGTGCTCGTGCCCACCGGCGCGGCCGCCGTCGTCGGCGTCATCGTGACCACGCTGATCGTCGGCAACGGATCGGGCCCGGTGCGGGCCGCGAACGGCGACGCCTCGGCCGTGAACACGGTCTCGGTGTCCGGTCTGGGCCGGGTGACCGGCGTGCCGGACGTGCTGCGATTGTCCATGGGGGTGCAGCGCACCGGCTCGGACGTCAACGACGCCTTGAACCTGGCCAACGGCGACATCAAGAAGATCACCGAGGCCCTGCACAAGCACGGGGTGGCGGACAAGGACATCCAAACCTCGAACCTGTCCATCAACCCGCACTGGGAGAAGGACAACAAGATCAACGGCTACGACGTGGCCGAGTCGCTGACCGTGCAGCTGCGCAAGCTCTCCGACGCGGGCTCGGCCATCTCCGACGCGGCCGCCGCGGGCGGCAACAACACCCGCATCGACTCGGTGGCCTTCGACATCGAGGACAACGACGCGCTGATCAACTCCGCCCGCAACGCGGCGTTCGCCGACGCGAAGGCCAAGGCCGAGCAGTACGCGAAGCTGTCCGGGCGCAGCCTGGGCAAGGTCAGCCAGGTCAGCGAGAGCACCGACACCGAGCCACGTCCGATGCCCTACGCCCGCGACATGGCGGCCGGCGCAGCCGAGAAGAGCGCCGTGCCGATCAGCGCGGGCACCCAGCAGGTCAGCGTGACCACCTCAGTGGTCTGGGAACTGAGCTAGCTCCTCAACCGTTCAGTGACAGCCGCCGCCGCAGCAGCCCCCGCCCATCGGTGCTGCTGCGGCGGTGGCGCGTGCTGGGGCCGCGCTGCGGCCGGTGCCGGTCACCGAGACCGTGGACAGCAACTTGACGGTGTCCGCGTGCCCGAACGGGCACGGCGCCGGGTCTGACGATTGGGCCATGCTGCGGGTCAGCTCGAAAGTGTGCTCGCAGTCGCGGCAGCGGTACTCATATCGGGGCACGGCCCCAGCCTAACCCGAGCTGCGCTAATACCCCGAGTGTGTAGTTGCGCAGGCTGAACGACCGTCTTGAGCTGCACAACTGCGCACTCGGGTGAGATACGCCGCTCAGCCGGCGCCGGACAGCTCCGTGCCGATCGCGGCCACCCGCCAAATGCCGATGGCCATGCCGGCTGCGCCCAGCAGCACCAGGAACGCCCGCGGGCCGGCCAGGTCGAAGCGCTCGCCGAGCACGGCGGCGCCGACGATCACCGCGACCAGGGACTCGCTCAACATGATCGCGGTCATCGGGGCGGCCAGGGAGCCGCGTTGGAACGCGTTCTGGTTGAGCACCATGGCCAGCACGCACACGCCGACCCAGGCCCAGAGCGGCCAGTCGTCCAGCCGGTCCACCAGTCCGCCGTCCCCGCCGGCGATGGTCTCCTTCAACAGCACCGCGGACAGGCCGAACAATGCCCCGGTCGCGGTGCCCAACAGCGCCGCGGCCACCGAATCGGGCAACTGGGCCCGGCCGGCCAGCAACACCGCAGCCAGGGCCCCGGCGCCCACCATGGCGAACACGGCGGGCCACGCCCAGTTGGGGTGCCCCGCACCGGTCTGCGCCGGGGTGCCGGCCATCAGGAACGCGGCCAGGCCGACGGCGGCCAGCAGCACCGCGCGAACCTCGGCACCGATCGCCAACCGGCCCGCCAACCGCGCCTCGAACGGCAGCGCCAGCACGGTGGCACTGACCACCAACGGGACCACGGTGGCCAACGGTCCGTGCCGCAGCGCGATGGCCTGCAGCACCAGCCCGACCACCGCTCCGCCCCGGCCCAACAGCCAGCGCGGACGACGCAACAGACTCAACAACAGCCGGGGGTCGCCCGCCGCGCGGTGGCGCTCCTGACCTGCGGCTTGGTGTTGCAGGACCCAACTGGCTGCGAAGCAGGCGCCGGACGCGAGCGCGAGAAAAGCAGCGATCACGACGTTTTGCCGTCCGCTTGCGAAGCCCGGCGCGCCGTAGTGTTAAGACGCCGTTCGTCCATCGCTACAGTCTGCCCGCGAGGACATCCCATCTGCCGATTGGGGGGCGTGTTGGCGGGACCAGGTGCGCATTGCTTCGGGGACGAAGAGCGCAAGGAGGTCATGGAGGTCCTGGAGAGCGGACACCTCTCTCGGTACGGATCTCTGGACGATCCCGGCTTCGGCCACAAGGTGTACTCCCTGGAGCAAGAGTTCGCAGCACTCTGCGGTGCCAGACACGCGGTCGCCACGAGTTCGGGGACGGGCTCGCTGCTGATTTCCCTGCTTGCCCTGGGTATCGGCCCCGGCGACGAGGTCCTTGTGCCCGGCTTCACCTACGTCGCCTCCATCGGCGCGATCGTGCACACCCGGGCCACCCCGGTGCTGGTCGAGGTGGATGAGTCGCTGACCATGGACCCGGCCGATGTCCGGGCGAAGATCACCGATCGCACCAGAGCGATCATGCCGGTACACATGCTGGGCAACCCGTGCGACATGGCGGCATTGCGTCAGATTGCTGACGAGCACGGCCTGTTCATCGTCGAGGACTGTGCCCAGGCCGGGGGCGCGACCTTCCGGGGCAAGCGGGTCGGCACCTTCGGTGAGTACGGCGTGTTCTCGCTGAACCGCTACAAGATGATGGCGGCCGGCGACGGCGGCATCATCGTCACCGACGACCAGAGGCTCTACGAGCGGGCGTTCGCGCTGCACGATCAGGGCCACACCCCGTTGCGTGACGGCATGAAAGAGGCCGGGCCGCGCAGCCTGATCGGGCTCAACTTCAAGATGAACGAACTCACCGGCGCGGTGGCGCTGGCGCAGACCCGCAAGCTGGACTGGATGTTGGAAACGTTGCGGGAGAAGAAGGCCGAACTCAAGGCCCAACTGCCGGTGATCGACGGCATGGGCTTCCGCACCATCAACGACGTCGAGGGCGAGTGCGCCACGCTGCTCACCCTGCTCTTCGACACGCGCGAGCAGGCCGAGGCGGTGGCCGCGAAGCTCGGTGGGCGGACTGTGGGATCCTCGGGGTGGCACATCTACCACCGGATGGACCAGATCGTGGAACACAAGACCTCTGCCGAGGATTGGTCACCGCCCGCACGTTTCCGCCGGGCGGGAGACCTACCGCGTACCGATGACATCCTCGCCCGCGCGGTGAACCTGTCCGTGGGCGTCGTGGACAGCGGCATCGGGGCCGGTTTCGGTATCAACTTCGGCTCCACCAGCGCAGAGATCGCCGAGGTGGCGCAACGCTTCGCCGAGGCGGTCCGAACGGCATGAGTCCACTCGGCGAACGGGTCCGACTCGGGGTTATCGGGTTCGGCAAGCTCGGCTCGATCCACGCAGCGAACGTGGCGGCCACCCCGGGCGCGGAACTGATCGCCGTGTGCGACCCCAACCCGGTCGCGTTGGCCAGGGCGGTGGACCGGCATGGGGTGGTTGCGGTCCCGAACCTCGACGACTTCCTCGCGCTGCCGTTGGACGGGGTGGTCATCGCCTCGAGCACTCCGCTGCACGCCGAGCACATCCGGGCCGCGGCGCTGGCCGGCAAGGCGATCTTCACCGAGAAGCCGGTGGGGCTCAATCTGGCCAGCACCGACGAGGTGCTGCAACAGGTGGTGGACGCCGGGGTGCCGTTCCAGATCGGCTTCCAGCGGCGCTGGGACGAGCGCTACCAGCAGGCCAAGGCGGTCATCGACTCCGGGGAGATCGGCGACCCGGTGCTGTTCAAGTGCCACGGTCGCGACCCGGATGCCTCCGACCCGGCCAACTGGGGCCTGGACCGCAACGGCGGGCTGTTCCTGAACTGCGCGATCCATGACTACGACGCGGCCCGGTTCCTGATGGGGCGTGAGGTCGAGCGGCTGTGCGCCACCGGGGCCGCGCTGGTGCACAAGGGCCTGGGCGACCTCGGGGACGCCGACACCTGCGCGACCTCCCTGTTCTTCGGCGGCGACGCGATGGCGCTGACCGAGTGGAGCCGCTACGCCTGCTACGGCTACGACATCGCGATGGAGGTCGTCGGTACCCGGGGCATCGTGCAGTTCGGCCAGCAGCGCGACTGGATGGTCATCATCCGTCGTTCCGCCGACGGGGTCGGCTCGGTGTTCGACGTATTCGGCGATGCCTACCGCCGCTCCATGGAGGGCTTCGTCGACGCCATCGTCACCGGTGCGCCCACCCGGCCCGGCGTGCAGGACGCGCGCATCGCACTGCACCTGGCGCTGACGGCCCGTCAGTCCTTCGAGGCCGGCGGCAATACCCTCCAGGTCGAACCGTTGGTGCCGCTGCAGCCGGCGGCCGGCAGCGACACCAACGCGGAACGCTGGAGCCGTCAGCTCTTCGCGTAGGCGAGCCGGACGGGCAGTTCGGTCAGCCCGTGGAACAGGAAGTTCGGCCGCCAGCGCAACTGGTCGGGGGCGACCGCAAGCCGCAGGTCAGGGAAGCGCTCGAGCAGAGCGCCGAGCGCAATGCGGGCCTCCAGCCGGGCCAGCGGCGCACCCAGGCAGTGATGCGCGCCGTGTCCGAAGGCCAGGTGGTGGTTGGGGCTGCGGCCAAGGTCGAGCGCGTCGGACTCATCGGCTACGCCCCGGTTCGCGGGCAGCAACGCGGGCACCACGGGTTCGCCCGCCGGGATCCGGACGCCGGCCACCTCGGTGTCGACCGTCGCGACCACCGGGAAGGTCACCTGAACCGGTGAGCAGAAACGCAGCAGCTCCTCCACGGCGGAGGAGATGAGCGCAGGCTCGGCCCGCAACCTGGCCAGTTGTTCCGGGTGGGTCAACAACGCCGCGATTCCGCTGGCCAATAGGTTCACGGTGGTCTCGTGCCCGGCCACGGTCAACAGCCAGATCATCGAGGTCAGCTCGTCCTCGGAGAGCTGATCGCCTCCGTCCCGCGCCGCGACCAGGGCACTCACCAGGTCGTCGGCGGGCTCCGCGCGCTTGAGCGCGACCAGGTTCCGCATCATCTCGACAATGCCGTCCGCGGCGGCGGCGAAGTCAGCCTCGTCGATGTAGACCCCGGCGCTCACGGTCATGATCTGCGTGCGGAAGGACGCGCGGTAGGCATCGGGCACACCCAGCATGTCGCAGATCACCGTCATCGGCAGCGGGTAGGCGAACTCGGCGAGCAGGTCCACCGGCTGATCCCCGCGGTCGGCCAGGCCGTTCAGCAACCCCGTGGTGATCTCCTGGATGCGACCGTCCAGGGCCTCCATCGGTCGGCGGGTGAAGGCGGCGTTGACCAGTCGTCGCAACCGGGTGTGGACGGAGCCGTCGGTCACCAGCATGTGCGAACTGATCGCGGGCACCAGATGCGGCCGCAGTTTGCGCAGCAGCACCCCGACCGGGGTGCCGGTCTTGTTGAACCTCTCGTCGTTGAGCACCGTCCGGCACTCCGAGCGCCTGGTGACTAGCCAGGCGGGAAGCCCGTTGGGCAGCGTGATCCGCACCACCGGGCCGGCCTCGGCCAACTCCGCGTAGGCGGCCAGCCGGGCCGACTCTGTGGTGGCCGCGAACGGATCCGCCGCAACGGTGGTCATCCCACTCACCCCTTCGCGTAGTCCCGGAAGCCCCGCCCGGTCTTGCGGCCCAGGTATCCCGCGGTGACCAGGTGCTCGAGCAGCGGCGCCGGAGCAAAGCCGGGTTCGCGGAACTCCGTGTACAGCGTGCGCTCGATGGCCAGCGAGACGTCCAGACCGACCACGTCGAGCAGGTCGAACGGGCCCATCGGCAACCGACAGCCCACCTTCATCGCCAGGTCGATGTCGTCGGCGGTGGCGTAGTGCGCCTCGAGCATCTTGATCGCGTCGTTGAGGTAGGGGAACAACAGCGCGTTGACGATGAACCCGGCGCGGTCCCCGCAGCTCACCGCGACCTTGCCGAGCGACTTGCACAGCGCCCGGGTGGTCTCCACCACGTCCGGCGCGGTGGCCACCGTGTGCACCACCTCGACCAGCTTCATCACCGTGGCCGGGTTGAAGAAGTGCATGCCGATCACGTCGGAGCCACGGTTGGTGGCCGCGGCCAGTTCGATCACCGGAAGGCTGGAGGTGGTGGTGGCCAGGATCGCGCCCGGCCGGCAGATCTCGTCGAGGTTGGCGAACAGCGCGGTCTTCACCCCGAGGTCCTCGACCACCGCCTCCACCACCAGGTCCACCGCGGCCAGGTCGTCCAGCGCGGTGGTGCCGCGCACCCGGGCCAGCACCTCGTCGCGCTTGTCCTCGGTCAGCCGCCCGCGCTGCACCTGCTTCTCCAGCGACTTCGTCAGGGCCTTCTGCACCGAGGCCACCCGCTCGTCACTGCGCGCCACGTAGACCACGTCATGCCCGGCCTTGGCGAACACCTCGACGATGCCGGTGGCCATGGTGCCGGTACCGACCACGCCGACCTGCCGCACGTCGCGGCGCAGCTGCGGAGCCTTGGACTGATCCGGCGTCAGATCATCGGCCACCACGTCGTGCGAACCCGGTTCGGCGTAGGTGTAGAAACCGCGCCCGGTCTTGCGGCCGTACAGACCCGCGGTGACCATCTGCTTGAGCAGCGGGGCGGGCGCGTGCACCGTGCGCCGCTCCTGGCGGTACATGGTGCTGAGGATCTCGTAGGTGATGTCCAGCCCGATCAGGTCGATCAGCGCCAGCGGACCCTGCGGGTAGCCGCAGCCGAACTTCATCGCCGCGTCCAGGTCCTCGCGGGTGGCGTAGCGCTGCTCGAACATGGTCACCGCGTGGTTGAGGTAGCCGAACAGCAGCGCGTTGGTGATGAATCCGCCCTTGTCCCCGCACACCACCGGGGTCAGGCCGAGCTTCTCGGTGAACGCCTTGATCGACTCGATCACCTCGTTGTCGGTAACCAGCGTGCGTACCACCTCAACGAAGCCGATGACCGGGGCCGGGTTGAAGAAGTGCAGGCCGACCACGCGACTGGGGTTGGCGGTGGCCACGGACAACTCGGTGACCGACAGCGAGGAGGTGTTGGTGGCCAGAATGGCGTCCGCTCCCACGATCGCGTCGAGTTCGGCGAACACCGCGCGCTTGAGGTCGAGATCCTCGGTGACCGCCTCGACGATCAGGTCCACCCCGGCCAACGCGGTCGCGTCGTGGCCCAGGCTGACCCGTCCCAGCAACGCGGTGCGGTCCTCGGCGGTGAGCTTCCCGCCCTCCACGGCGCGCGCAGTGGACGCCTCCAGCAGCGCCCGGGCGCGGTCCACACCCGCCTCATCGACCTCGACGCCGATCACCGTCAGCCCGTTGCGGGCGAACACCTCGACGATGCCCGAGCCCATCACGCCGACCCCGATGACCCCGACCTGCCTGAACTCCATGGCTGCCTGCCTCCCCAATCCACTGCGCACTGCTCGGGACTAACGTAACGGTCGTGCGTTTAGTGATCGCCCGGTGCTCGGTGAACTACGTCGGACGGCTCACTGCGCACCTCGCGGAGGCCACCCGCTTGCTGCTGGTGAAGGCCGACGGATCGGTGCTGGTGCACTCCGACGGCGGCTCGTACAAGCCGCTGAACTGGATGTCCCCGCCGTGCACGCTGTCCGAGACGGACACCGGCTGGCTGGTGATGAACAAGGCCGGTGAGCAGCTGCAGATCACCCTGCACGAGGTGTTCCACGACTCCTCGCACGACCTCGGCGTCGACCCCGGCCTGGTCAAGGACGGCGTGGAGGCGCACCTGCAGGTGCTGCTCGCCGAGCAGGCCGAGGTGCTCGGGGCAGGCTGGCGGTTGATCCGCCGGGAGTACCCGACCTCCATCGGCCCGGTCGATTTGCTCTGCCGCGACGCCGACGGGGCTGCGGTGGCCGTGGAGATCAAGCGCCGCGGGGACATCGACGGGGTCGAGCAACTCACCCGCTACCTCGACCTGATGAACCGCGACCCGCTGCTCGCCCCGGTGACCGGCGTCTTCGCCGCCCAGGAGATCAAGCCCCAGGCGCGCACCCTGGCCGAGGACCGCGGTATCCGCTGCGTCGTGCTGGACTACGCCGCGCTACGCGGCGTCGACGACGTCGACAGCCGACTTTTCTGAGCGGCGCCCGTTCTAGAGAACGACATTCAGCCCCGGCAGGCCGGCTGTCGGGTCGACGTCAGTCTGCGCGACGTTCAACGCGACGCCGTTCATCCACGACGCCCAGCCGAGCGGTTTCAGGCCCCACTTTTTCTCGATCAGGTCGATCGGGACGAAGTTGACCTGGCCCTTGCGCAGGATGTCGTTGGAGTAGACGTAGCCGTCCCCGGCGGACAGCGCGACGTGGTTCGGTGCCCAGTACACCGGCACGCCCGCGGGCGGGTTCGCCGAGGTATGTCGGTAGCGGGCCGGGGTCTGGCGCCAGGAGGCGATCGCCGAGCGCGCGTCGGCAGGAGTTCCCAGGGCCGTTCGGACGAATCGCTGGCAGGCGTAGAACCACCCGTCATTGGCATTGATCACCTGCTCGGCGGCGAATCCGATGGCCTTGACCGTCCGCTCATCGACCGAGGCACCTGCGGTCGGCGAGTCGACGGAGGTCGGCGGGGTCGCGGATCCGGGTGAGACGACGACGGCCGCGCCGGCGGGCGTGCCGGTCATGATCAGTCCACCGGCGGCTGCGGTGCACACGATGGCATTGCGGTAGGGATGGGCCTTCGGCCGTCGATGCGTCCCCATGCTGCGTGGCTACCTCTTCCCGAACCGCACCCGCCACCACCCGGGAGGGCGGCGCGACGGACAGGTACGCAGGGGCAACAGTAGGTCACCGGACGTGGCCGGCAAGATCGCCGATGGTCCGGTAAACCCTTACTGCATAAGGGAATTGTCGGGCGGACCGGTACTTCGATGTCCGGTCATGCACGCACACAGCGGGCGGGCGCGTTGTGGACGATACCCGTACTGACCGGGCAGGGCGCGGGCGCCACGGGCCCCACCGAATTGGACCGGACGTTGACCGAGTCTTTGGTTTCGCCGCGCCGAGCCCGTTCTGAGGCCACGTCAGGCTGCGTCGAGGTCCGTGTGCGTGAAGTCGTCGCCGACAAAGAGCAACGGCTGACGAGCCAGCCTCGCGGTCGCGTAGCTGAAGCAGTCACCGAGCGCACCAATGCCCGCGGGAACCGTACGCGGCGCTTCCCACGTCGCCAGGATCGATTCGAAGCCGCGCTCCCGGAACACGATGGCAACGAGCGCCGACGGGTCGGCGATCAAAACCCGTCCGGCCCGAAGCCGAGGATTTCGCCCTCCTCCTCGAGGGTGAGCCGACGTCCACGCTGATCTGCCGGGACGAGCGGCCCGCCATAAGACAATTTTAAACCTTTACACCATCCGTCGCTCCCGTCGCGCCGACCCACGCTTGTCACCGCGCGCCGTTAGCGTCTGAGGTATGCCCGTCGACCCCGCTTTCGCGTGCGACCGGGACAGCCTGCGCGCCGGGGTGGGCACCCCGACGTTCCTGCGCGGGCTGGCCTGCGCGGACGGCGGCGCCGTGCGGCAGGTGGCGTGGCGGGAGCCCGCGCGGGTGCTGGTCGGCTCGGTGATCGGCAGCCGGGGCGAGCAGTACCTGACCACGGTGCAGTTCGATGACTCCGAGCCCGCCCGGTTCCGACGCGGCGAGTGCTCGTGCCCGATGCGCCACGACTGCAAGCACGCGGTTGCCCTGGCCCTGGTCGCGTCCAGGGAGGTCACCACGACCCCGCCGCCGGCGCCCACGCAGACCACCTGGGAGACACCCTGGCAGTCCCTGCTGGGCGCGACACCCGACGAGGCACCGCAGCCGGGCCGACACACCCTGGCCATCGAGCTGTCCCTGACCCGGACACCGACGAACCGCTGGGACAGCTCGCGCCTGGCGGGCAGCCTCGAACTGTCCGCGCGGCTGGTGCGCGACGGCCGCAAGGGCTGGATCTCCGGGGGGCTGGCCTGGGGCAGGCTCACCGGCCTGCACTTCCAGCCCGACTACGACTCCGAGCAGGTCCGGGTGCTGCAGGACCTGCACGCGCTCTACCGGGCCCGCACGGGCAGCGGGTGGAACGGTTACGCCAACTACGGCGAGGACCGGGCCATCGAACTGTCCGCGGTCACCTCGGGCGCGCTGTTCCCGCTGCTGAGCGCGGGCCTCGCTGCCGGGGTCCGCCTGGTCCACGCCGAGCCCGAACTGGGCGACCTGCCGCCGATCGTCGCGGCTGAGTTATGCCTGGACGTCACCCGCGGCGACGGCGCGGGCCTGTGTGCCTCGCCCGTCCTGCGCATCGACGGCAGCAACGCCGCGGTCGTCCCAGTCGCCTTCATCGGCAACGGGATCGGTGCGGTGGTGGTGCCCGCCGACCAGCCGAACTTCTCCGGGAATCCCGCGCGCTGGCCGTTGCGCCTGGTTTCCCTGGCCGCCCCGACGCCGCCGACGATCCTGCGGATGGCGTTGGAGCAGCGGAGCCTGCCGGTGCCCGAGCAGCACCACGACCGCTTCCGCGACGAGTACTACCCGCAACTGCGTCTGCTCGCCCCGGTGATCTCCACCGACGGTTCGTTCAGCCCGCCGCAGGTCTCGGCGCCGGTGCTGGTCGTGGCGGCCGAGTACGGCGACGAGCATGCGTTGGCCTTGCGCTGGGGGTGGGACTACGAGGTCAGTGGCACCCGCCGCGCGTTGCCGCTGTTCGGCGAGGAGGGCGCTGGTTATCGCGACCGCGCCGCGGAGGCCGCGATCCGGGAGGGCCTCGGCGCAGGTTTCGCCGAGTTCGGGCTGGCCGATGCCGCGGCGGGCACCGCGTCCTGCACCGGCCTGGACACCATGCGCTTCACCACCGAGTTCCTGCCGTTGCTGCGCAACCGCGCGGACATCCGGGTGGAGGTCCACGGCACGCCCGCGGATTACCGCGAGGCCGACGACGCCGTGCGCATCGGTGTCTCCACCACGGCCGTGCCCGAGGACGGCGACTGGTTCGACCTCGGCATTTCGGTGACGGTCGACGGCGAGACCGTGCCGTTCCTGGAGCTGTTCGTCGCCCTCGCGCGGGGCCGCTCGCATCTCCTGCTGCCCGGCGGCGCGTACTTCTCGTTGGACAAGCCGCAACTGCTCGCGCTGCGCCGGCTCATCGAGGAAGCCCGGGCGTTGAGCGACGCCCCGGACGGGCCGTTGCGGATCAGCCGCTACCAGACATCGGTGTGGGAGGAACTGGTCGGCCTCGGCGTCGTGGACCGACAGGCCGCCGCCTGGAAGAAACACGTTGCCGCGCTGCGCCGGCTGCAGAAGGTCGGCGGGGCACCGGTGCCGGCGGGCGTCCTCGCCGAACTGAGGCCCTATCAGCGCGAGGGCTTCGAGTGGTTGGCGTTCCTGTGGCAGCACCGCCTCGGCGGGATCCTGGCCGACGACATGGGGTTGGGCAAGACGCTGCAGTCCCTGGCGCTGATCGTGCACGCGCGCGCGGCGCAGCCGGACGCACCGCCCTTCCTGATCGTTGCCCCCACGTCGGTCGTGTCGAACTGGGCGACCGAAGCCGCCCGGTTCACCCCCGGCCTGCGGGTGCACACGGTGTCCGGGACGGCGCGGCGCACCGCCCGCCAGGGTGGCGCCGACCTCGCCGAACTCGCCGCCGGTGCCGACGTCCTGGTCACCTCCTACGCCCTGCTGCGACTGGACGCCGAGGCTTACCAGGCCCGGGAGTGGGCCGGGCTGCTGCTGGACGAGGCGCAGTTCGTGAAGAACCGCAACGCCAAGGTGCACCGGGCCGCCCGCCAACTCCACGCGCCGTTCAAGCTGGCCATCACCGGCACCCCGTTGGAGAACTCGGTGCTGGAGCTGTGGTCGCTGCTCTCCATCACCGCGCCGGGCCTGTTCCCCGACCCCGGCGCGTTCAAGGAGTTCTACGCCACCCCGATCGAACGCAACGGGGACGCCGAACTCCTGGCCCAGTTGCGCCGCCGGATCCGCCCGTTGCTCAAGCGCCGCACGAAGGAGCAGGTCGCCCCGGAACTGCCCGCCAAGCAGGAGCAACGCCTCGAACTCGAACTCGACCCGCGCCACCGCAAGATCTACGACGTCGCACTGGCCCGGGAACGGCAGAAGGTGCTCAAGCTGCTCGACGACCTCGACGGCAACCGGTTCATGATCCTGCGCTCGATCACCCTGCTGCGCCGGCTCAGCCTGCACCCGGGCCTGGTCGAGGACGAGCACCTCGACGTGCCCAACGCCAAGATCGACGAACTCCTCGCGCACCTCGACGCCGTCAAGGGCACCGGGCACCGCACGCTGGTCTTCAGCCAGTTCACCGGCCTGTTGGACCTGATCGAGACGCGGCTGGGCGCAGCCGGCGTCGAGTACTGCCGGCTGGACGGCAGCACCACCCGCCGGGCGGAGGTGATCGCCCGGTTCAAGGACGGCACCGCCCCGGTGTTCCTGATCAGCCTCAAGGCCGGCGGCTTCGGGCTGAACCTCACCGAGGCGGACTACTGCTTCCTGATGGACCCGTGGTGGAACCCGGCCGCCGAGACCCAAGCGGTGGACCGCACCCACCGCATCGGTCAGACCCGCACCGTGCACGTGTACCGGCTGATCGCGCACGACACGATCGAGGCGCGGGTGATGGCCCTGCAGGAACGCAAGTCCGAGTTGTTCGCCAGCGTCCTGGACACCGGCGACGGCTTCGGCGGTCGGTTCGACGTCGAGGACATCCGCGGCCTGTTCGCCTGACGCGGCGTCAGGACGTCGACAACGGCGGCAAATCGTTCGCGGCGCGGATGACGTCCACGATGCGCAGCATGATCTCCGTCAGCCCGTAGTCCTTCGGGGTGAACACCGCGGCCACGCCCGCCTCCATCAGCGCACGCGCGTCGGCCTCGGGGATGATCCCGCCGACGATCACCGGCAGGTCGCCGGCCCCGGCCTGGCGCAGACCCGCGAGCACCGCCGGGATCAGCTCCATGTGCGAGCCGGACAGGATCGACAGGCCGACGCAGTGCACGTCCTCGGCGACCGCCGCCGCCACGATCTGCTCCGGGGTGAGCCTGATCCCCTGATAGACCACCTCGAAGCCGACGTCGCGGGCTCGCACCGCCACCTGCTCGGCGCCGTTGGAGTGCCCGTCCAGGCCCGGCTTGCCCACCAGCAGCCGCAGCCGCCGGCCCACCTGCTCGCCGGTCTGCGTCACCGCGGCACGGGCCCTGGCGATCTGCTCGCCGTCCGGCGCGCCGCTCACCCCGGCCACCCCGGTCGGGGCCCGGTACTCGCCGAACACCTCACGCAGCGCATTGGACCACTCCCCGGTCGTCACGCCGGCCCGCACGCAGGCCAACGTCGGGAGCATCAGGTTCTCCCCGGTCTTCGCCGCCGCGGCCAGGGCGTCCAGCGAGGCCACCACGGCGTCGTTGTCCCGGTCGGCGCGCCAGGCCGCCACGTCGGCGATCGCCTCGGCCTCGGCCTGCGGGTCCGCGGTCTGGATGGCCGCGTCCAAGTCAGCGAGCAGCGGGTTGGGCTCGGACTCGGTGAACGCGTTGACGCCCACCACCACGTCCTCGCCGGACTCCAGCCGGGCCCGCCGGGCGGCGTGCGAGGCCACCAGGGCGGCCTTCATGTAGCCGGTCTCCACCGCGGGCACCGCGCCGCCCAGTTCCGCGATGCGGTCCATCTCGGCCCGGGCGTCGGCCACCAACTGGGCGACCTTGGCCTCCACCACCACCGAGCCGGTGAACAGGTCGTCGTAGTCGAGCAGGTCCGACTCGTGCACCAACACCTGCTGGATGCGCAGCGACCACTGCTGGTCCCACGGTCGCGGCAGGCCCAACGCCTCGTTCCAGGTGGGCAACTGGATGGCCCGCGCCCGAGCGTCCTTGGACAGCGTCACGCCGAGCATCTCCAGCACGATGCGCTGGACGTTGTTCTCCGGCTGCGCCTCGGTGAGCCCGAGTGAGTTCACCTGCACGCCGTAGCGGAACCGCCTGGCCTTGGCGTCGGAGACGCCGTACCGGTTCAGGCAGAGCTCGTCCCACAGCGCGACGAACGCGCGCATCTTGCACATCTCCTCGACGAACCGCACGCCGGCGTTCACGAAGAACGAGATGCGCGCGACGACCTCGCCGAAGTCCTCCTCTGCCACCTGCCCGGAGTCGCGCACCGCATCCAGCACCGCAATCGCCGTGGACATGGCGAAGGCCAACTCCTGCACGGTGGTGGCCCCGGCCTCCTGCAGGTGATAGCTGCAGATGTTGATCGGGTTCCACTTCGGCATGTGGGCCACGGTGTAGGCGATGGTGTCCACGGTCAGCCGCATCGACGCCGCCGGCGGGAACACGTAGGTGCCGCGGGACAGGTACTCCTTGATGATGTCGTTCTGCGTGGTGCCGGACAGCTTCCCGAGCGCCTCGACCGGGTCCCGGCCGGCGGCCTGAGCCTGCTCCTCGGCCACCACCTGATACATCGCCAGCAACCACATCGCGGTGGCGTTGATGGTCATCGAGGTGTTCATCGTGTCCAGCGGGATGCCGTCGAACAGTCGACGCATCTCCCCCACGTGCGCCACCGGCACGCCGACCTTGCCGACCTCACCGCGGGCGAGGATGTGGTCCGGGTCGTACCCGGTCTGGGTGGGCAGGTCGAAGGCCACCGACAGCCCCGTCTGACCCTTGGCCAGGTTGCGTCGGTAGAGCGCGTTCGACCCACTCGCCGAGGAATGCCCGGCGTAGGTGCGGATCAACCAGGGTTTGTCGCGGTGCGTCATCGTCGACCTCCCGACACCATGGTACGCATGGGCCGTGAGGCAACACTCCGGCCACGTGTCGTGGGCGCCGTTCATCGCGTTCGCCGCGGTCGGGGTGCTGATCCTGGTCCTGCGCTGGGCCTACTCCAGCCGCCGGGACAGCCTGCTGTCCACGCCCGCTCGCCGGGGCAGGCCGAGTGACTACGGACTGCTGGTCCCGGTGGCCTCACCGGAGAGCCAGGCCGCCGGAGAGCGCGCCGGGCAGCGCCTGGAGGCGGCCGGCATCAAGGCCACGCTGACCCGCACCGATTCCGGCCTGCGCCTGTTGGTCTTCCCCGACGACCTCCCCGCCGCACGTCGAATCCTTGACGAGCAAGCGAACTGAGGCAGCCTCAGTCGAAAACGTCGGGGTCGGGCTCGCGCACCACCACCGCGCCCAGGGCGCACATCTTCTCCACGAACCCGGCGTAGCCGCGGTCGATGTGGTGGACGTCGGTGACGATCGTCTCCCCGTCGGCGACCAGCCCGGCGAGCACCAGCCCGGCTCCGGCCCGGATGTCATGTGCGCGTACCGGGGCACCGGAGAGCTGTTCGCGCCCACGCACCACCGCGTGGTGCCCCTCGGTCTTGATCTCCGCGCCGAGCCGAACCATCTCGTCGATGAACATGAAACGCGCCTCGAACACGTTCTCGGTGACCATCGCGGCGCCCGAGGCGATGGTGTTCAGCGCGATGTAGGCCGGTTGCAGATCGGTCGGGAAGCCCGGGTAGGGCAACGTCATGATGTCGACGGCCTCCGGACGCCGCTCCATGGAGACCCGGAAGCCGTCGCTCATCAGTTCCACGTCGGCACCCGCGCTGACCAGCTTGTCCAGCGGCAGGTCGAGGTGATGCGGGTTCGCGTTGCGCACGATCACGTCGCCGCGGGTCATCGCGGCGGCCACCGCCCAGGTGCCGGCCACGATCCGATCGGCCACGGTGCGGTGCTCGGTAGGGCTCAGCGAGCCGACGCCCTCGATCTCGATGGTGGAGGACCCGGCGCCGCCGACCTTGGCCCCCATCGCGCACAGCATGTCGGCCAGGTCGACGATCTCCGGCTCGCGGGCCGCGTTGTCGATCACCGTGGTGCCCTGCGCGAGCACGGCGGCCATCAGCACGTTCTCGGTGGCGCCGACGCTGGGGAAGTCCAGCCACACGGCGGCGCCGCGTAGCCCGTCCGGCGCGGTGGTGATGATGTAGCCGTGCTCGGACTCGGTGGTCGCGCCGAGCTTGGCCAGCCCGCCGATGTGCATGTCCAGAGCCCGCGAGCCGATGTTGTCCCCGCCCGGCAGCGCCACCTTCGCCTGCCCGCAACGAGCCACCAGCGGGCCCAGCACGCAGATCGAGGCACGCAGCCGGCGCACCAATTCGTACGGTGCCTCGTGCTCGAGTTCCTCGGGCACATCGATCACCACGGTGTCCGGACTGACCTCGACCGCGCAGCCCAGTCGGCGCAGCACGGCAGCCATGTACTCGATGTCCAAGATGTCCGGCACCGCACGCAGGGTCGTGCGACCCGGCGCCAACAGCGCCGCCGCCATCAGCTTCAGCACGCTGTTCTTGGCCCCGTCGACACTCACCTCGCCGACCAGCCGTGCCCCGCCCTGCACCCGAAACCTGTCCACCGCTGGAGTTTATGGCCAGGCAAGGCCCGGCCCGAGCGAATCCCCCCGCTCGGACCGGGCCGTTCCCACCGCGTCAGGAAGCGTTGCGCTCGTACACCCCGAACGGCTCGAAGTCGTAGACCTTGTCGTTGACCTGCAGGCCATCAACCGCGCCGACGAAGGCGTAGTCCGAGCCATGGCCGACGGACAGCGTGGAGATCGTCGCGTGCGGCGCGGCGGCGTTGATCTGGGCCAGCGTGCACGGCGCGGCCAAGGTGCAGCCGGTCGCCGTGCCTGTGCTGCCGGTGAAGTACCAGCTGCCGGCCGCGTCGTCGGTGGCGTCGATCTTCGAGAACGTGCCCTGCGAGACCCCGGTGCCGTTCGGGATGAAAACGAGCGAGGCGTAGCCCTTGGTCACGCCCGACGTCAGCGCACCGGCATTGACCTCGATGCGGAGCAACGGCAGGTTGCCCTTGTCACCCTTCGCGGCGTCGATGTTCTCCTGGGTCGTGTAGACGTAGTACGAGAGGTCGTTCAGGTCGGCGACGTTGTCACCGACGAAATCCACCTCGTTGCCGAAGTCGACCTTGGTGCCGGTCATCGTCAGGTGGTCGCGAAGGGCCCACAGCAGCGGCATCTGCGGATCGATGTCCAGCTCGTGGTCGGACCCGTTGATGTTCAGTTTCACCATTGGTCGATGTCCCAATTTGAGTGCGGTGCGAACAGGGCCGGGCACCGCGCCGGGGCTGGTCGTGTCCGCCCTGGTTGGCGGATCTTTGTCCTGGATCGAATATTCGATCTGGTTTCGGTCAAATCGAAATCAGCGGGCCACCGCGCGCCAGCAGCCCTCGGCAATGTCGTCCAGCGCCGCGTCGTCCAGCGCCACGTCCAGGGTTCGCCGGGCCAGGCGCGCGGCCACGGCGAAGGTCAGGTCCTGGACGATATCCGGCGGCAGCGCCTTGAACGGGCTGTTGCCGCCGGCCATGCCCAGCCGCTGGGCCAGGCAGGCAAAGTTCCGGTCCTCGCGCGCCAGCGCGGCGAGCTCTTCGGGCCGATGGTAGGGGGAATTCTCATATTGCTCGAGAAACTGCGCCTCCTGCCGGTGCGTGCGATAGAAGGCGTAGGCGTTCAGCCAGGTGCGCTTGAAGCTGTCCTTCGGCGACAGGCCGTCGAAATCACCCTCGACCAGGGCCCGCCCCTTGACCGCCTTCACCTCGCGGTAGAGGTCGCGGATCAGGTCGTCCTTGCTGGCGAAGTAATGGTAGATGACGCCGGGGCTCGCGCCTGACTGCCTGGCCACCAGCGACATCGGCGTGTCGTGGAAGCCACGCTCCGCCACCAGCGCCAGAGTCGCCTTCAGGATCGCTTCGCGCTTGCCGTCGCCATCCATGAATCGCACTCGATCGAACGTTCGTTCTAGTAGCCGGGGCGACCCCGCATGTCAAGGTGGGCCGGCGTCGCCGGGCTCCGGGCCGGCCCCCCCGACCGGGGGGATTGCCGCGCGTGGCACCGCTCTCGATGCTGTCGGACGGCCATGATGGGCGTCCCGCTCGCGGTCCG
>Ga0137412_10000816_pt1 | contig 23270 bp, 20 predicted proteins | sample CZODoug2_1_16fun_FD_122160 | JGI IMG/M metagenome (GOLD analysis project Ga0137412, IMG submission 122160) | Vadose zone soil fungal communities from Angelo Coast Range Reserve, California, USA - CZODoug2_1_16fungal (Hybrid Assembly) | ecosystem: Environmental > Terrestrial > Soil > Vadose zone... | reverse complement strand
TAGTGCGACGACTTTTCGTGCGCGGGAACTTCAATACCGTGCTTCTTCTTCCAATCGCCGATGGCCGCCTTGATGGCGTCTTCGGCGAGAACGGAACAGTGAATCTTGACCGGAGGAAGCGAAAGCTCGCGGACGATGTCCGTGTTCTTGATCGCCAGCGCCTCTTCGACGGTCTTTCCCTTCACCCATTCCGTGGCCAGGGAAGAACTGGCGATGGCTGACCCGCACCCAAAGGTTTTGAACTTTGCTTCTTCAATAACCTTGGTGTCCGGATTGATCTTCATCTGCAGTTTCATGACGTCGCCGCATTCCGGCGCGCCGACCAGGCCGGTCCCGACATTGGGATCTTCCTTGGGCATGCTGCCGACGTTGCGGGGATTGTTGTAATGATCGACTACTTTTTCGCTATATGCCATGGACGAGTTACTCCTTCAAGTTTCGATTCCAGTAACAATCAGCCCTTCGCCGCAACGAGAGAGCCAAAACCTGCATTCTTGATGGCCTTTTCGGTCAAGGCGATGTTGGTCAAAAACGCCGAACGCCCCGCGGTAAGTTCCCGCAATGCGTCGCGGACATAATCCGCTCCCAGGCCCAGCACGTTCAAGAACGCGCGGACATCCTGAAGATGATGAAAAGAACGCTCCGCGGCTGGGGCCGGCTCGTCACCATCCTGATACGCCTGATAGGTCACGCGAAACGGCGCGGACGTACCCGCAATCGAGCGATGAATCCTGAGTGTTCCTTCACTTGCAATAGCGCTAGCCATCTTTTTCCTTCCAGTCTTCACGGGATTAGGCGGTCTGCCACTTGACCTTGGAAATGTCGATGCCTTCCTTGGCCATTTCGTAGAGCGGCGAGAGTTCCCGCAGCTTGGTAACAACCTGCACCATTTTGTCGATCACGTAGTCGACTTCTTCCTCGGTGGTAAAGCGGCCGAGGCCGAAGCGGATCGACGTATGCGCCAGATCCTCGCCTACGCCTAAAGCTTTGAGTACATAACTCGGTTCGAGGGTTGCCGACGTACAGGCGGAGCCGCTCGAAACCGCGACGTCGTTGATTCCCATCAGCAGCGATTCGCCTTCGACATAGGCGAAGCTCATGTTGAGATTATTCGGCAGCCGGTGCTCCATCGAACCGTTGATATAGACTTCGTCCAGCTTGGCTTCCAGCCCTTTGCGCAAACGTTCGCGCAGACCGAAAAGCTTCTCGGATTCCTTCGCCATTTCCTGCTGGCAAAGTTCAGCAGCCTTGCCGAGTCCCACAATGCCGGGAACGTTCAGCGTGCCGGAACGCATGCCGCGCTCGTGGCCTCCGCCATCAATGATGGCCGAAAGCTGCACGCGGGGATTACGCCGGCGCACATACAACGCGCCAACGCCCTTGGGTCCATAAAACTTGTGGCCGGAAATGGCCAGCAAATCGATGTTGTCCTTCTGGACGTCAACCGGAATCTTGCCAGCGGCTTGCACGCCGTCCGACGCGAAAATGATGCCGTGTTCCTTGGCAATCTTGCCGATTTCCTGAATCGGGTTCACCGCGCCAATTTCGTTGTTGGCATACATGATCGCGATCAGGATGGTGGTCGGCCGGATCGCCTTGCGCACATCCTCGGGATCCACGCGGCCATCCTTGCCTACAGGCAGATACGTCACTTCAAATCCGTGCTTCTCCAAATTCTTGCAGGTATCGAGAACAGCCTTGTGCTCGATCGCCTGGGTAATAATGTGGTTGCCCTTTTCGCGGTACATTTCCGCGACGCCTTTGATCATCAGGTTGTCAGATTCCGTGGCGCCGCTGGTGAAGATGATTTCCTTCGCGGTGGCGCCGACCAGGGCAGCCACTTGCTGGCGCGCATTTTCCACCGCTTCTTCGCCGGCCCAGCCGAACGAGTGGTTGCGGCTCGCGGCATTCCCGAATTTCTCGGTGAAATAAGGCAGCATCGCCTCCAGCACCCGCGGGTCCATCGGGGTGGTGGCGTGATTATCCATGTAAATCGGCAGCTTGACGGCCATTTCCGTGTTCTCCTCTAACTCTTGGACTTCCCGCCTAGCGACTCACCGCCAGTTGGTCCATCCCTTTCAATTCCACGAGCGCCGGTTCCTGCTTGTCTTCGCTTAATTGCGCGATGCTCACCGTGCTCAAAACTCCCAGAATACTTTCATTGACCCGCTGCAATGGTTCTTTGATGGAGCAACGGTCGGTTGCGTCACAATTTCCGTGGCTGGTCACGCAAGAAGTAATCAGCACCGGCCCATCAATCGCCGTAATCACTTCCAGGGCGCTGATCTTCGCCGGCTCTTTTGCCAACTGGTAGCCCCCGCTGGAACCATGCTTGGCCACCACCAGTGCTTGCCGGGCCAGCTTTTGCAGCACCTTGGCCATCAGCATGGATGAAATCCCATACTCCTCGGCAATTTCGCTGGCGCTGCACGCATGTTTCTGGCGATGGTTGGCCAGATGCTTCATGGCTATCAGGCCGTAATCCGCCTTCTTGGATAATTTAAACATCGCACGTCCCCAACGCAGTGATACTGAGCGAAACCAATTACGACTGAACCAGTCGCATATTCACTATACGACTTTGTCCCGCTCTTTGTCAATCCCACGCCAGAAGACAAATTCACAACAAATCTTTATTTATCCGATACTTAGACTACGACTGGTTTGGTCTTAGATAGAGAATTTTCCACTTAACTGCCCTATTTTGCTCTTGAACGGTGCTTATTCCGGCCTGAACGGCGGCAATACCCGCGGCATTCCGGGTTATTCTGGGGGCTGGACGGAATCTAGGAGGCGCGCTGACCGACATGGAGCCAACTCGAAGGATGGGGAGATTTGGTTGGATACCTCTTATAAGTTCTCTGTTGATAGTTGCCAGCGCAGCCGTTTCTTTGGCTCAGGAGTCGCCGGCCAATCATTCGGCAACTGCAAAAACCTCCTCGAAGTCCGCTCCGAAAAAATCCTCGGGCACGTTCACCCTGGTTGGGGCAGGGGATATCGTGGGCTGCTCGGACCTTTCCGGCGCCCAAGCCACCGCAAAACTGATTGACGCCATTCCCGGAACGGTCTTTGCCGCTGGCGACCTGGCCTATCAGCACGGCACCTACGAAGAGTTCGTGAAGTGCTATGGCCCGACTTGGGGCCGCTTCAAGGCCAGGACGCGTCCCACTCCTGGAAACCACGAATATAACGGCGCTACCGCTATCGGCTATTTTCGCTATTGGGATGGACGCGCCGGTGATCCCGGTAAAGGGTATTACAGCTACGACCTCGGCACGTGGCACATCGTCGTTCTCAATACCAACTGCGGCTCCAAAGAGCTGGGTGGTTGCGCGGAGGGCTCGCCTGAAGAAACATGGCTGAAGCAGGACCTTGCCGCGCATCCCGCGGCCTGTACACTCGCTTACGGACATCACGCACTCTTCAGCAGTGGACTCTTGCCAAAACATGCCGAACATCCCGAACTGCGCGCTCTCTGGCAGGATCTGTACGACGCGCACGCCGAGATGATCCTGGCGGGACACGAACATTCCTACGAACGATTCGCCCCGCAAAATCCCGAAGGCAATCCCGATCCCGAGCATGGCATCCGCGAAATTGTCGTCGGCACAGGAGGAAGAAGTCACACGCCGCTCGGATACGCAAAACCCAACAGCGAAGTCCGCGATGACAAGACCTACGGCGTTTTGAAGTTGACGCTGTCCCCCGGAAAATATAGCTGGGAATTCATCCCCGTCCCCGGCAAAACCTTCCGCGATTCCGGCGAAGGCGTTTGCCACGCGCAACCGGGCTCACCCAAAAATTAACGAGCACCAACAAATCAACCACCCGCCCGTAGCTGCCAATCAATCGTGCGCTTGTAGCGTCGGCACCCTGGAGGCACGCGTGCTGGCCGGCAGGATGCCGGCGCTACCAATTCATTTCGTGCAAGCCCCAGCAGAAGCTGCTTCAATCAACTTTTGAAATGCTGGGAGCTCGGGAAGTGTCAGTTGGGATTTGTGCGCCTGCTGCTCCAGCGCGTTAAGGGAGTCGAGTTGAATTTTCTTTTGATCTGCGGGAAGTGGTGCGCCCCTTTGGATGGCATCAAGCGCATCCATCGCAATTTTCGCAGCCTGCGAAAGCGCGCTGGACGCGGGAGCCGCCTCCTTCACCAGATGAGAACGCTGGGCAAGCGGCTGCAAACGGTCTTCAATAGAAGTCCATTCTTGCAGTTCCGCTCGAATCTGCGCACCAACGGTTGTGTCCTTGCAGGTTGAGCTAACAAATTGATCCACAAGTACCGAGAAACGCTGGGAGTCTTCGCTCTCCGGGTAAACCGCATCCACCAATCGGTTCAACGGCGTAAGGCTGGTCGGTGGGTTTCCGGCGCTCGCCTCGCGCGAGTAATCTTTCTGGTGTTCGAGCGCCTGGGCCAGCGCACGAAGCGCGTCAAACTCCGCGGGCGTCCACGAGCCGGCGATGCGCCCCAACATCACGCGCTGAAACGACAGATGCGTCAGCCCCAGCCATTCCAGGCGCGTGGACTCGGTGTCCATCCGCGCGTACATCGAAGCAACGTCGGTCGTGCCGTCGGGCGACCACAGACGCTCGGCGATCGCGGCGTTGCGCGGCCAGATGCGCGAATCGATGTTTTCCGCATTCACGTACTCCGACCAAATGCATGATTCGCCGCCAAGAATCAGTTGCTTCTGTTCTGGTGTCAGCGCTGCTGCAGGACCACCCAGCGGATCCATCGCGTAGTGGCGCGCGGCGCTCCATCCGAGGTCCAGGTAGTAGCCGTTCGAAAGAATGCCCCGATATCCCATCTTCGCGGCGGCGGCCAGTGAATCCACGCCGCGCCACGATTGAATCACGATCGTTTTCGACACCCCGGGCACCAGCACTTCGTCCCAGCCCACAGGCGCCTTTTTGTGCTTGGTCACCAGATCCTGCACGCGCCCGCTGAAGTAGGCCTGCAACTCTAAATTGTTCTTGATGTGGTGCGATTTCATGAACGCCTGGATCTTCGGATTGGCGTCCCACTCCTTGCCGTTCACTTCGTCGCCGCCAATATGAAAGAACTGGTCGGGAAAAAGCCGGGCCATTTCACCGATAAACTCGTTCAGGAATTTGTAGGTTTTTTCGTCGGTGGGATCCATTGCGGGATCGAAGACACCCCATTTACGCTCGATCCCATACGGGCCGCTTCCGCTGGCAAGTTCCGGATAGCCGGCGAACCACGCGGTGCTGTGGCCGGGCATGTCGAATTCGGGAACCACGCGGATGCCGCGGTCGCGCGCGTATTCGACGATGTCGCGAATTTCTTCCTGCGTATAAAACAGGCCGTCGGAGCCCTGCTCGTGCAGCCTGGGAAATTTTCGGCTTTCCGCGCGGAATCCCTGATTATCGGAAAGATGCCAGTGAAAGACGTTCATCTTCACGGCTTCCATTCCATCCAGATTGCGTTTGATGACGTCGAGCGGGATGAAATGCCGGCCGGAGTCGATCATCAGTCCGCGCCACGGGAAACGCGGGCGGTCTTCGATGTGCAGTGCCGGGATGCTGAAACCGTCCGGCGTGATGGCGATCAACTGGAGAAAAGTTTGCAGGCCGCGGAACGTGCCGAGCGGATTGGCGGCGTGCAGCTTCGCCCCAGTTGGCGTCATATCCAAACTGTAGGATTCGTCCTCCCCAAGTTCCTGAATGGCCTTGCTTTCGCGATCCGTGGTGACTTCGAGCGTTGCTGGTCCCGCGCTCTTGTTCGCGTGAAGAATGACCAGCCCGGTTTGCCGCTGAATTTGCCGCTCGAGGCGCAGGCCGGCATGTTCAAGGCGCGGCTCGCGGTAACCGGCAAACGCGATGCGGAAACTCGCGTCGATTTTCAGCGAGCCATCTCCGCGCTCGACCTTCGCCGGCAGCGGCATGATGTTCAACGGTGTATTCGATTGCGCGTTTAGCATGCAAGCCCCCGTCGCCGTCAGGATAAGCGCCGGCAGAATGCTTCGTGTCCCTGGCCCCACCCGTTTCATCGGCGATCCCCCTGACAAGTTTAAATCGGTTCAACGCGACGAAATACACGGCACGCGCCGCAGTAAGGGTGTCACAACTCTCGCGCGGGGACAATTCCCTGTTCGGAATTTCCTGCCACCCGCAACCGTGCGACCTCGCAAAGAAACTGTCTTCCTGAGGCTATCCGACGAGGATAGCCGAAGGATCTCATCGTCAAATTTATACACGGCGTTTAAGCTGAGATCCTTCGCAGCGCAAACAACGCGCCGCTCAGGATGACATTTTTCGCAACCCGGGGCGGCGGATAAATTGCTCTTCTCAAGAAATGCAGGTTAGAATGTGCCGCGGTAGCGCGTGCAACCTTCATGAAAACTTCGATTGCCATTTATCCAGGCTCCTTCGACCCCGTCACCAACGGGCATCTCGACTTGATCGGGCGCGGCGAAAAAATGTTCGACCGTGTAATCGTTGCGGTCTTGAAAAACATGGAAAAACAGCCGCTGTTCACGGTCCCTGAGCGCGTGGAAATGCTGCGCGAAGTCACCAGGCAATGGCCAAACGTGGAAGTGGACGTATTCCAGGGCCTGCTGGTGGACTACGCCCGCAAGCGCGACGCCGCCGTGATCCTTCGCGGCATTCGCGCCGTCTCCGACTATGAATATGAACTGCAGATGGCGCTGATGAACCGCAAGCTCGAGCCGCGCCTTGAAACCGTCTTCATGCTCCCCGGCGAAACCTACAGCTACCTGAGCGCTAAACTCGTCCGCGAAATCGCGCAACTCGGCGGCCCGCTCACCGGCCTGGTTCCGCCGCTCGTCGAGCAAAAGATCCGAGCCAAATTGGCCGCAACATCCGCATAATCCCTCATCCTGTCTCTGCCACGGTTCCCGATTGAATTTTCACGGTTTTTCCTGAAAACTAGTTGGTTACAGCTTCGCTCCAGGGAGAACACGTGCAACTAACCAACCGCATCAACCGCATCCAAGTTTCCGCCACCGCCGCGGTCATCAACGCCGCCGAACAATTGAAAGCCAAAGGTGTGGACATCGCCGACTTCGGCCCCGGCGAGCCGGACTTCCCGACTCCAGACCACATCAAGAAAGCCGCTATCAAGGCCATCGAGGAGAACCGCACCAAGTACACGGCGACCGGCGGCATCATGCCGTTGCGCGAAGCAATCACCGCGTGGCACAAGCGGGAGCTTCGCTCAGACTATACGGCGAAAGAGTGCGTGGTCACCGTTGGCGGCAAGCATTCCATCTTCAACGCCATCAGCGTGCTTATTCAAAATGGCGACGAAGTGATTCTGCCTGCTCCTTACTGGGTCAGCTTTCCGGACATCATCAAGTACGCGGGCGGAACGCCGGTGATCGTCCAGACCCGCCCGGAAGACGGATTCGGCGCAAAAGCGGCCGATATCGAGAAGGCCATCACGCCGAAAACGAAAATGGTAATCGTTAACTCGCCTAGCAACCCCTCGGGCGGCGTGGTGGATGGGCCGGAGTTCGAAAAAATCCTGGCAGTCTGCAAGAAGCGCAACGTCTGGGTGATGGGCGACGAGTGCTACTCGCACTTCGTCTACGACCCGCACAAGCCGTTTTCCATCGCCAGCGCGAAAGACAGCAAAACCAACGTCATCATCATCGGGAGCGTATCGAAAACATTTGCGATGACCGGTTGGCGCATCGGCTATACACTGGCTCCCGAAGAACTCATCCAGGCGATGATCAAGGTGCAAAGCCAATCCACCTCGAACCCGACTTCGATCGCGCAGTACGCTGCCCTCGAAGCCATGCGCGGCTCGATGGACACCGTTCCGCCGATGCTCGCCGAATATGCCAAGCGCCGGAAGCGCATCGTGGAAGGACTGCGCGCAATTCCCGGCGTTACCTGCGAATGGCCCGGTGGCGCGTTTTATGCCTTCCCGAATGTTTCCGCGCACCTGGGCGAAGGCAAAAACGCCGCGGCGAAAAACTGTACCGAGCTTTCGAAGTTGCTGCTCGAAAAAGCGCACGTAGCCCTGGTTGCGGGTGAAGCGTTCGGCGCGCCCGGATTCCTTCGCCTTTCGTATGCGACTTCGATCGAGCGCATCGAGGAAGGGCTCCGGCGTCTGGAAAGATTCTTTTCCCGTGCGGAGGCCGCTTCCTAAACTCTGATGCAACCTGCCCTCTCGCGTCTTGAACCCTTTTTCAGCCCGAGGATTTGGGGTCAGCGTTCGCTCGCCCCCTGGTATCCGGAAAAAGTAAATCTGAAAGAGCCTCTCGGCGAAGCGTGGCTTACGGCATTCGATTCGCGGGTCTCCAACGGTCCGTTTGCCGGAAAAACGCTGCGCGAGATGTGGCACACCATGCCGGCGGATTGGCGCGGCCGGCGGCTCGCCTCCGTTGCTGAATTCCCGGTGCTCATCAAATTTATTTTTCCCAACGACAAGCTGTCCATCCAGGTGCATCCCGACGATGCCTACGCCGCAAAGCACGAGCAGGCCGCCGGCGGCCGCGGAAAAACCGAGATGTGGCATCTGGTCTGGGCGAAGAGCGGGGCGGAAATTCTTTTCGGGCTGAAACCCGGGGTGAACAAGCAGGAGTTTCTCCGGGCCCTTTCTGACAACTCCGTGGAAAATCTGCTGCCGCACATTCCTGTGCAAACCGGCGATACGTATTTCGTCCCCGCGGGAACGCAGCATGCCATGGGCGCCGGCCTGGTAGTTTGCGAAATCCAGGAATATTCGGACCTCACCTATCGCGTTTACGATTTTGGCCGCGTGGACTCCTCCGGCAAGCCACGCGAATTGCACATTGAAAAAGCGCTGGAAGTGACGGATTTCAGCGGCGGGCGGGGCGGCAAAATCGAGCCGCTGGCGTTGCATTCACCCGACGCAAAGAAGTATCTTCTGGCCGCGTGCGATTTTTTTGCAACAGAGCGATGGGATTGCAACCGGACCACACCCATTGAAAGCGATTCCGAAGAGTTTCAGTTGTTCGTGATTCTCGAAGGCACAGGCACGTTTTATGATGGCGAGCAAGCACATCCGTATCGCCCCGGCGAGGCGTGGTTTCTGCCGGCGAATCTGCCGACCACCCTGCTGAAGCCGGATGGAGTAAGCTCGGTCCTGCGCGTGACCGTGCCGGACACCGGCGCGCTGCGCCGGCAATTGCGCAACCAGGGATTTGAAGACCAGGCAATTTCGCGCGTTGTGATGGGTGCCGAGTGAAAACTGAGAAAGCGCTGACAACTCACGCGGTGGTTCTTGCCGGAGGACGTGGCACTCGCTTCTGGCCACGCAGCCGCACCCGCACGCCGAAACAACTTTTGAATATTGTCGGTGAAGGCTCGATGTTGCAACAGACCGTGGCGCGACTGACGCCCCTTGTTCCCCCGCAACGCATCTGGACCGTCACAAACGCCGAGCAAGCCTCTGCGCTGGGCAAACAATTACCCGCTGTAGCGCGAAAGCATGTATTGACTGAGCCGATCGGGAGAAACACGGCCGCGGCGATCGCGTTGGCCGCGATTCATGTGCGCCATGCGGCGGGAGCCGACGCGCTGCTTGCGGTGCTTCCTGCCGATCATTACATTGCGCAGCCGGAGCGTTATCGCGAAATCGTGCGCGCCGCGCTGGACGAGGCGCGGAAACCGGGACGCATGGTGGTGCTGGGCATTCCCCCGACGCGGCCCGAGACGGGCTTCGGCTACATCGAGCGGCAAGGAGAATCCATCACCGCGAAAGGAGCGCCGATTTTTGCCGTGAGGTGCTTTAAGGAGAAGCCGGAACTCGCCGTCGCGAAAGAATATGTAGCCTCAGGCAATTTCCATTGGAACGCAGGGATGTTTTTCTGGCGCGTGTCCACATTTCTGGACGCGTTGAAGGAATTCCTGCCAAAGACGCACGCGTTGATCGAAGAACTTGCGCGGCACATCGGGAAACGTAGTTACGCCGCAAAATTAAAGCGCATTTATCCGCAGCTCGAAAACATCTCCGTAGACTACGCGATCCTGGAACGCGCCACGCAGCATTCCGGCGCTCCGCGCGTCTTCGTCATTCCCGCGGAAATGGGTTGGAGCGATATCGGCTCCTGGGCCGCGGTTCACGAGCTACTCGCCAAACACTCCGCTGAAAATATCTTTGCCGGCCCCGGCCACACGCTCGACGCCGAAGGCAATTTCCTCTGGAGCCCCGGCAAATACGTCGCTGCAATCGGCGTCAGCGGCCTGGTGGTAGTGGAAACACCCGACGCTCTGCTGATCTGCCCCCGCGACCGCGCCCAGGACGTCGGCAAAATCGTCAAAGCCCTCGAAGACCGCAAGCACAAAAAACTTTTGTAGCTTTGAGGTCGGCGTCAGGCCGCTAACTCTTTCTGCAGTGCCTTGCCCTTCCGGAACCATGGGCGCTCGACCCTTTGCATATACCTGGGCAGCGTCCTCTTCTTCGCCACCAATTTCTGCGCCCATTCGCGCGCTTCCTCTTTCTTCCCAGCCAGTTTCAGATAGTTTGCGTAGTTGTACAGCGTCTCTGGCGTCGTGGAAAATTGCGCGGCAGGCGCAAAATAGATCGCCGCTTTTTCCAGATCACCGGTGCGCGCATACGCGTCGCCGAGCAATCCCGTCGCCCGGTAGCAGTCAAATTTCGCGTCCTTCCCGACGATGTACTCCAGGTCAGGAATAGCCCCCGCAAAATCTCCCATTCCCAGCGCCGCTTTCGCCCGCAGGTAAAACGCGTGCGGAGAATCGTTTCGCGCGGAGATCGCCCGGTTCAGCAGTTCCCGCGCCTTCGCATACTTCTTCTGCTCAAAATAAAGCTCCGCCAGTTCCTCCAGATTCCCCGCCGACGGATTGTCCAGAATCTGAATTTCGAGGTTTTGAATCCGCGAGCGCCTGCCGAATCCCTGGAACGTCCCGCGCAGCAACCCCAGGTCGGGGATCATCTCGGCGACCACATATACCCCGGCGCCCAGCACGCCGCCGAAAATAATGATCCACAGCCAATAGCCCTCCGGTCGCCGCTTCACGAAGTGCCAAAGCGCCACACCTTGCACAATAAGTCCCCACGGATAGATGAGGAAACTCAGTCCTCCCATGCCCGGCCACCTCTTGCCTTCTTCTCAGGCTAATGACTTTGCAAACAGAATCCGGCATCGTCCATTGTGTGTCAATCCAACCATTCTTTATTTCGTTTAAGAGTGACTATCACTTTGTACATTTTTCTGCACTCTATCTGCCTTCCTACGCCGCGGATAAATCCAACTGTTGGTCAACTGGGTGATACAACGGAACCCCTCTGTGGCCAAAATGGCATGTTTATCACTTTTCCCCAACCGTGCCTAACCCCACAATCTTTGGCGCGTCGCCTTCCTCGCGTATACTCACTAGCAATGACTTCGATTAAATTTGGCACCGACGGATGGCGCGGCGTCATCGCCGAGGATTTTACGTTTGCAAACGCGCGCTCAGTGGCCGCTGCGATTGCACGCTACGTGGTGCGCGGGGAGGACGCACGCAAGGGTGTGCTGGTTGGCTACGACCACCGCTACGCTGCCGACCGCGTCGCCGCAGCCGTGGCCGAGGTGATCAGCTCGACCGGAACGCCGGTCTGGCTCGCCGACAAACCCTGCCCCACGCCCGCGATTTCCCTGCTCGTCCGCCAGCGGCAAGCCGCCGGAGGACTGGTCATCACCGCGAGCCACAATCCGTATTCGTGGAATGGCATCAAGTACAAGGCCAGCTACGGCAGCAGCGCGCTGCCCTCCATCGTCGCGCAAATTGAGAAAGAACTCGAAGGCGTGCTGTCGAACGGCGTGCCGCCGCTGCCTCCGCGCAAGGAATTGATTCACTGGCTGGAGCCGCGCGCGCCTTACCTGGACACCATCGAAAAACTGATCGACTGGCAACGCCTGCGCGACGCAAAGTTCCGCTTCGTGGTTGATCCCATGCACGGATCGGCCGCGGGCTTATTACACGAACTTTTTCAACGCAACGGCGTGGCTTGCGACGAAATTCGGGGCACGCGCGACCCGCGTTTCGGCGGCGTGCATCCCGAACCCATCGAGCCGCACATCGAAGCCCTGCGGAAAGCGGTGTGCGCCGGAAAATATGACGCAGGCTTTGCCGCTGACGGCGACGGCGACCGCATTGGCGCCATCGATCGCGACGGCTCCTTCGTCAATCCCCACCAGATTTTCGCTCTGATGGTGTGGCACCTGGTCGGCACGCGCAAACTCCCGGGGGATATCGCCAAAACGTTCTCAGTTACCAAACTCATCGACAAGCTGGCCGCCAAGTTTTCGCGCAAGCTTCATGAAGTGCCCATCGGCTTCAAATACATCTGCGAACTGATGCTGGAGCAGAACATCCTGATCGGCGGCGAAGAGAGCGGCGGCATCGGCACCAGCCTCTATCTGCCGGAACGCGACGCCACGGTTTCCGCGCTCTTCCTGGCGGAGCTGATGGCGTGGCACGGCAAATCGCTTGGCGAACTGCTGGCCGCGCTGCACGCGGAATTTGGCGAATTCCATTATGGCCGGATCGATCTGGACGTGAAGCTCGGGCAAAAGGAAAAAGCCATCGCGTATTTCACAAGCGAAAAAACAAAGAGCGTTGACAGTTGGGACGTCACGCGCCGCGAAAACATGGATGGCATCAAGTTATATCTCGGCGACATCGGCTGGGTGATGGTGCGGCCATCAGGCACCGAAAATCTTTTGCGCATTTATTCGGAGACTTCGCGAGCAGAGACGACGAAGCGCGTTTTACAGGCCACCGTTGCCGCAGTTAACACCCTTTAGGGAGCAAGCCATGGAAACCGTGAACTTGAAAGACAAATTCGGTAAATTCCGGGACTACTGGAAGCCACGCGTGATCGGCGAAGTAAACGACTGCCAGGTGAAAGCCGTAAAACTGAAAGGTGAATTCATCTGGCACCACCACGACAACGAGGACGAGCTTTTCCTCGTGGTGAAAGGCACGCTGCGCATGAAATTTCGCGATCGCGAAGCGGTCGTGCGCGAAGGCGAGTTTGTGATTGTGCCACGCGGCGTTGAGCACCTTCCCGTGGCCGACGAAGAAGTTCACATCGTTTTGATCGAACCCCGCACGACACTGAATACCGGAAACATCCAGAACGAAAGGACAGTCAGCCAGCTCGAGCGAATTTAAAATTTCCCGCTCGGCGGCCTGAAAGACAGGACTCACCCATGCAACATCGCTTCTACACGCTCGATGTCTTCACTACCACGCGATTCCAGGGCAATCCGCTCGCCGTTATAACCGACGGCGACGGTTTTTCTGACGACCAGATGCAAGCCATCGCCCGCGAAATGAATCTTTCCGAAACGGTCTTCGTACAAAAGCCGACCGACGACCGTGCGTTGGCCCGCCTGCGCATTTTCACGACCAAGGAAGAGTTGAATCTTGCAGGGCATCCGGTGATCGGCACCTGGTTCCTGCTGGCGGAACTCGGCGTGGTTCCCGCGCAAGAGGGCGGCGTGCACGTTTTGCAGCAGACCGGCGCGGGAATTTTGCCCGTGGAAATTCGCTTCAAGGACGGCCGTCCGCAGCGCGTGACCATGACGCAAAAAGAGGCCTCCTTCAAGCCGTCCAAGATCAGCAAGAAAAAGCTGGCGGAAGCGCTGGGACTGTCGCTGAAAGATCTGGATCCAAAGCTCGAGCCGGAATTCGTTTCCACTGGAATTTTCAATCTGATGGTGCCGCTGCGAAATCGCCAGGCACTCGCAAGAATTCAGCTCAACATGGTGGAACTTGCCCGGCTCTTCGGCAAGCAGGGGGCGCTGGCCTATTGCTTCGCGCTCGGCGGCAACTCTTCGGCCTACGCCCGCGGCATGATGCCGTGGGAATTGTATGAAGACGCGGCAACGGGCTCGGCGGCCGGATCGCTCGGCGCGTATCTGGTGAAGCACGGAAAAATCGGCGCGGCGCACACGCTGCACATCGCGCAAGGAGTCGAAATGGGCCGCCCCAGCGAAATCGAAGTGGAAGTTTCGCAAAACGGAAAAAAGCTGACACCGCGCGTAAGCGGCGCCGCCGTTAAGGTTTTTGAAGGCACCATCCACACCTAGCGTACCGGGGATAGGCGCGCTGCCAATCGTTCACTTGGTTTTCAAGGTTTTTTGGTAGGCGTCGAGGATGCCGTTGACGAAGCCGCCGGCATCGTCGGAGGAATATTTTTTGGCGAGATCCACGGCTTCGTTGATGACAACTTTCACGGGCGTGTCCGTTGCGCGCATTTCGTGCATCGCCAGTCGAAGAATCGCGCGATCGATGGCCGCGAGGCGGTCGAGGCGCCAGTTGGCGGCGTGTTTGCTGATCAGTTCGTCGAGCGCGGTGGCGTCATGCGCCGCGCCTTCAAAAAGCTGATTCGCGAACGTGCGCGTCTGCTCCGCGGCTTTCGCGCTTTTCCAGAAAGTAGGCTCAAGTTTTTCGGGCATCTGCTGGCTCATGTCCCACTGAAACAGCATCTGCATGGCGAATTCGCGCGATTTTGTCCGCAGGCTCACGTTATTTTCGCCGCCCTTTGCCCGTGGCGGTGGTTGATTTCGAGGAACCGCGCAACTTGCGCGACAACCGCGCCATTTCGATTGCGCCCAGCCCGGCTTCAAATCCTTTGTTGCCGCCCTTCAATCCCGCGCGGTCAATGGCCTGCTCCAGCGTGTCGCAGGTGAGCACGCAGAACATCAACGGGATTCCCGTATCCATCTGAGCAAGCTGCAAGCCACGCGAAGTCTCCGAACATACGTAATCGTAATGAGCGGTTTCGCCCCGCAGTATGCAACCGATCGCGATCAGCGCATCGTAACGCCCCGTGACCGCGAGTTTTTTTGCAGCCAGCGGCAGTTCAAACGCGCCCGGCACGTGAATCACGTCCACGTCTTTGCTCGCGGCGCCCCCGCGTTCCAGCGCATCCACGGCGCCCTGCAGCAATCGCTCAGTGATAAAACTGTTGAACCGGCTTACGACAATCCCGAATCGCAATCCTTCGCCGCTCAATCCACCATCAATTTTCGTGGGCTGAATCATCTAATCTCGCTTCCCCGTTTCCTCTACTTCCCCTTAAATTGCGCGGGCCGCTTTTCCAGGAACGCTTTCGTGCCTTCGCGCATGTCTTCTGTCGCGCAGCACAAACCGAAAAGCGTCGCCTCCAGAAACAGACCCTCTTCCTGCGGCATTTCCACCCCGCGCTCAATCGCTTCCATGCAGTATTTCACGGCCAGCGGCGCTTTCTCGATAATCTTTTTGGCCAGGGCTTCCGCGGCGGACAGCAACTCGGCGGGCTCGTAAATGTGATTCACCAGGCCGATACGCTGCCCCTCTTCCGCGGTAATCATTTCGCCGGTCAGGCAGAGTTCGTGAGCCACACCCTTGCCGCAGAGGCGCGCCATGCGTTGCGAGCCGCCATAGCCGGGAATGATGCCGAGCTTCACTTCGGGCTGGCCAAGCTTCGCGGTTTTGCTGGCGATGCGAATCGTGCAGGAAAGAGCCAGTTCGCAGCCGCCGCCAAGCGCAAATCCGTTGATCGCGCAGATCGAAGGTTTCCCTATCGTCTCCAACAGATGAAACACCCCCTGCCCGAAAAGCGAAAACTCTTTTCCGTTCGCCGGAGTCTGCTGCGCCAGCTCATTGATGTCCGCGCCGGCAACAAACGCCTTCTCGCCGGAACCCGTGAGAATCAGTACGCGCACCGAAGCGTCATCGCGCGTATCGAAAAGCACCTGCTGAAACTCTTCAATCGTCTTGCGGTTCAGCGCGTTCAGCACCTTCGGCCGGTTGAAGGTGATCCAAGCGATGCCGTCTTTCTTTTCATACAGCAGATTTTCGTAAACCATAATTTTTCCTCAGAACGCGATCGGCTTCGGATTCGCTGGATCGGCGTAGTCGTAAAACCCGCGCCCGGATTTCTTGCCGTTCCACCCGGCCAACACCATGCGTTTCAGCAGCGGCGGCGCAGCGAAGCGCTTCTCCTTGAATTCATCGAACATGATCTGCGAAATATAATAAGTGGTGTCGAGACCGACAAAATCCAGCAGCGTGAACGGCCCCATCGGATAACCGCAACCCAGCTTCATCGAATTATCAATGTCCACCACGGAGCCGACGCCTTCTTCCAGCGCGCGAATCGCGTCCAAGAGATACGGCACCAGCAGGCGATTGACAATAAAGCCGCCGCTGTCGCTGGCACGCACCGGCGTTTTGCCAAGCTTTGCACCGAAGGCAACCATCTCGTCGTACACGGCGGGATCGGTCGAGATGGTTTTCACGACTTCCACCAACTTCATCACCGGCACGGGGTTAAAAAAATGCAGACCGACAAAGCGTTGCGGCCGTTTGGTGGCGGCCGCGATTTCCGTAATGGTTAACGAAGACGTGTTGCTGGCAAAAATCGTTTGCGGCGGGCAAAGCTTGTCCAGCGCGCCGAAAAGTTCGCGCTTCACCGGCAATTGTTCGATGATCGCTTCCACAATCAGGTCGCAATCTTTCAGATCGTCCAGCGAAGTCGTCCCCTTCAGCCGTCCGCGCACTTCATTCTTAGCCGCTTCGGTGAGCGTCCCCTTTTCCACCAGCCGCGCCAGATTCTTCTCGATGCTCTTTAAACCCTTTTCCACCAGCTCCGCGCTTACCTCGCGTACCACGGTCGTGAATCCCGACTGCGCACAGACCTGCGCGATGCCGGAGCCCATCAAGCCACACCCCACTACGCCGACTTTTTGAATCGCCATGGATTCCTCACGTCTGCAAGTACAAGCAATACCGGCGGGAAATTTCCACCCGTCAAAGTGTACCAAAGCTGCTTCCAGAACTCACTTTGCCCAGCAAGCAACAAAAACGTCCGTGCCGCACGCGAGCTGCTTATCCAAATAGATAGCCGGCCTATCCAATTGGTGAGGCCAAGCGAGAATTCGGCCTTCCGAATTGCGGATCTGGAGGGAATTCAGGTAACCCACAACCTGTGAATAGCGTGGTCTCTATTGGGGGGCTCTAAGCTCCGTCCATCAGAGATTGAAGTGCGAAAACGCCACACCGCCAGAGGCGATTCGGATAGGTAACCATGGGCAAACAAGCCGACCCAAGCCAGTCGAAAAAGAGGAAGTTGGCGGAAATAATGCCTTCTATCTCCTTGAGACTGAAGCAAATTCAAGCATGCCCACCTGGGCCAAGAATTACCGGCCGACGTGGCAGGTGCCATGCACTCAGAAACGCTGTGAGCAGTCAGAGGAAACGGAAACAAGGCACCTGAAAAAATCACGAGCTTTCCTTTCCGCCTCTCGCCGCTATTGTTCAATTAGGAGGTTTTATGAAAAATCTGCGCTCCGTTCTTTTCGTCCTGGCCGCGGTCCTGCTTGTCCCGGTCGCTCGAGCCCAGCAAACTGGTGTTAAGGCTGACGTACCTTTCGACTTTGTCGTCGGCAACCGCGCCTACCCCGCGGGTGAGTACATTCTCAGGGCCGCTCTCACCGAAGGCGGCGTCATTCGCATCGATAACGTGAACGAAGTTTTGACCGCTTTCACTCAGTCGAACCCGTGCTCAAAAGCGACGCGTGCGACGGAAACCAAGCTGGTGTTCCATCGCATGGGCGGTCACTACTTCCTCTACCAGATGTGGACTGATGGCAATCTCACCGGACGTGAGTTCCCCAAGGGCCGCATTGAAGTCGAACTTGCGCAAAACCACGAAAAACCCGAAGTCGTAATCGTCGCGGCCGTCATTTCCCGCTGACATGACGCTGATCATCCCATCTTCCCGGGTCAAGGAGGGAACGTGTTCACGTTCCCTCCTTTTGTTGCTCGCAACCCCTAGCGTTACGTTTAACATTGAAGCGATTGAATCCAAGCAGTGAACGCCGGCCAGTGAGTGAGGTGCGCGCCTGAATTAGAAGCGTGTCCGGTAATTAGTTTCCAAGGGATTCCACGATGATGGCGATGCCCTGGCCGCCGCCGATGCACGCAGTGGCGAGACCATAGCGCAAGCCTTTACGGCGGAGTTCATTCAGCACGGTGATGACGAGGCGCGCGCCGGAGGCGCCGAGCGGATGGCCGAGGGCGATGGCGCCGCCGTTCACGTTGGTCTTGTCGCGGTTCAGGCCGAGTTCCTTTTCGACGGCGAGGTATTGTGCGGCGAAGGCTTCGTTCACTTCCACGCGATCGATCTGCTCGAGCTTCATCCCCGCAAGCTGCAGCGCCTTGCGCGTAGACGGCACGGGGCCGATGCCCATGATGCTGGGATCCACGCCGGCCACGGCCCAGGAAACTATGCGCCCCAGCGGCTTCAGCCCGCGTTCCTTCGCGTCTTTTTCACGCGTAAGCACCACGGCAGCGGCGCCATCCACAATCCCGCTGGCATTGCCCGCGGTTACCATGCCGTCTTTCTTGAAGGACGGCGGCAACTTCTCCAGAATCTCCATCGTGGTTTCCGGCCGCCGGTGATCGTCTTCCTTCACCAAAATAGTTTTCTTGCCCTGCTTCACTTCCACCGGCACGATTTCTTCCGTCAGGTAGCACGCCTTGAACGCGGCTTCCGCCGCCTGCTGGCTGCGCAACGCATAAGCGTCCGCATCTTTGCGCGTAATTCCTTTCTGCTCCGCCAGTTTTTCCGCGGTCAGCGCCATCGGCAAGCCGCAATACGTGTCCGTCAACCCCACAAAAAGAAAATCCTCCAGCGCGCCTCCGCCGAGCTTCAATCCGGTGCGCGCGCCACGAATCACAAACGGCGCTTGGGTCATATTCTCCATGCCGCCCGCCAGCACCATGTTCGCTTCTCCGAGCAGCAATCGCTGCGCTCCCTGCACGATCGCCTCAATGCCGGAGCCGCATAGGCGATTCACCGTCACCGCCGGTGTTTCAACCTTCAGCCCCGCCTTCAGCCCGACGTGCCGCGCGCCATAAATCGCGTCGGCGCTCGTCTGCATCACGTTGCCAAAAATCGCATGATCGAACTCAGCCGGGTCCACGCCGGACTTCTGAATCGCCGCCTTGCCCGCGTGAGCGCCCAGATCAATCGCGGACACTTCCGAAAACGCGCCCGTATAGCGCGCCATGGGCGTGCGTGCGCCTGCAACAATCACCACATCCGATGGAAACATGATTTTCCTCTCCTGCTACAGCTTGGGCATCGCGGAGAGCACGATGACGTCTCCGCCGCGTTTGCGGGCTTCCTCCACGCTGAACTCCGCGCGGTTGATCAGGTCGGTCACAATATCCTCGCTGTCGTACTCCTGCCGCGCCGCCGCTTCCACAACCCCGGCGCTCAACGTAATCTGCGTCGAATCCCACGGTGGCCGCACGCCCGCCGCTGCGCGCTTCAATTTATCCACCAGATTCTGCGCCCCGGAAATATTCGTGTCCGGCAGGATAAACGCCAGCGCCCACGACGTATATTTTACCGCCATATCGTTTTGCCGCACGATGGGCTGCAGCGAACGCGAGAGCTGCTCCAGAAATTTCTCCAACGGCGCTTCTCCCTGCTGCCGCAGCATGTCCGCTCCGCGGTCGATCTGCAGCACGGCCAGCGAAAGCGGCGTGCCCTGGGTGCGTGCGCGATCGGCTTCGTTCAGCAGGCAACCCACGTACGAACTGCGGCTGAGCAGGCCGCTTTTCTCATCCGAAACGCCCATCCGGCGCACCAGGCTGCGCAACCGCGTGTGGCTGACGCTCATCATCATCTGGTCGCCGATGGCCTGCAGAAAATAAGTTTCGTTGGGCTTCCAGTGATGCGCCTTGTCGTGGGCTACAATCAGCATTCCCGCCGGCGCCTGCGTTTCCTTGTCGGTGATCGTCACGCCAAGCGCGGTCGCCAATCCCAATTCCTTCAAAATGGTCTCGTCGGAGCCGTCCACAATCAGTCCGCCCAACTCGTCTGGAACAGCCTTTTCAATCTGCGCCAGCAGGAAAACCATCTGCGCCGCCGGCGCCGGCCGCAAGCCGGACGTGCAGTGCTCCGCCGCCATTTCCGGCGGACGCCCCGGCGCTCCAATCACGGAAAACGTACGCGCCGCTTTCATGTAAGCGCCAACTTCGTTCACCGTGGTATTCAGCATGGCGCGCGGCGTCTGTTGCCGGAAGATTTTCTGGTTAATCTCCGAAATTTTCGTCAGGTCGCGCAGCGTCTCGACGGTGTAGCTGCCCGTGCGTCCGGTCGGAGGCGTCGGCTTCTCTTCGACCACCTTCGCCCCACCGCTAGCAGGGTTTTGGGCAGGCTGCGGCTTAACCGCTGTCTTGGGCCACCAGTTCGCCATCTGATACAAATTCTGCAGCCGCGGGTTGTGCGCCTCTTCCCCGGGAAACATCGACGCAATCTTCTGCAACCGCTCAACTGCTTTCGCGTGTAACGAGTACTGCAGAAAAATTTCCGTCTGCACGATCAGGTCGTCCAGCGCCTGCATCTTTCGCCCCTCATCGGTGGCCGGGGGTGGCGCTTCAAATTGCTGGCTGGCCTGGGACTGGGTCTTGGGCGGCGCAGTGTTTCTCGACTGGACATCGGCGCTGCGTGACATGCGCCCGGCAACCCGCCGCAGAAAAGCATCGTCCGCGTGGCCGCGCAGCCGCTCCAGGCGTTCCTGGCAGCGGTAATCGTAGGAGTCGATGTCCACCAGGCGATCCAGGGCCTCGCAAGCCTTCGGGAAGAAGCCGGAATTAAAATTGGCGTCAAACAACCGGATCAGCACTTCGAAGTATTGCGATTCGCGGTTCAGTTCGTTGTAGTACGCTGCCCAGAATTCCAGGACCGGGATGGATTCCGGATGTTTGGCGCCGAGCGACTCGAGTTGAGTGGTGAACTCAACGATCTTTTTATCGGCAAACAGGCGGCGTTTCAGGACCTGCAGAATCTCCACCGATTTTAAGTCCTGATCCGCGCTGGCGTAGGCGTCGGCCAGATCAAACAGCCGCACGATACCTTCATTTTTTTCCTTCAGCAACTTCTCAAGAATTGTACGGGAACGATCCAGTTGCCCGCACTGCAGTAAGGCATCGGCAAACGTGTCGAGAAACGCCACATCACTCTCGGAGGCCGCGAATGGCTCCAGCAGCGCCGCAGCCTCCGCAGCTGCTCCCTTGCGCAGCTTGGCTTCGGCATAGAGCAGAGCTACGCTGCGCTCTTGCGGCGCCAGTGCATAGGCGCGCGCCAGCAATTTCAAGGCGTCGGCTGGCGCGCCAGAAGCGCTCGAAAGTTGCGCCGACCGCAGAAACGCCCGGGCAGCCAGCGCGTTTTTTCCCAACTGCGCGGCGATTTCCGCCACTTTCATCTGACGCGAAAGTTTCTCCGGGTCCAGTTGCGCGGTGCGTTCCCAGCAGAACAGCGCGTCTTCCCCGCGCCCGGCTTCGGAGAACATCTCCGCCGCTTTTGTATATTGCTCGATGGCCTCTTCACCGCGATTCTGCTTTTGCAGCAGAAAGGCGTAGCGGGTGATGCGTTCCGGGGATTGAATCGCCAGCGTGTTGCGAAGGAAACGGTTGTAAATCGCCAGCGCCTTGGTTTCGTCCTTGGGGTCGATCAGCAGGTCAAACAGGTGGCCGTAGTAGACGGCGGCGCGGTCAGGCTGCTCCAGCCGCGTGTAAAGATCGCCAAGCGCCTGCGAGGCCTCCAGGTGCTGCGGAGAGCCATCCAGCACGGCAAGATATGCCTCGATGGCGTCCTCGACGCGGTTCTTCTCCAGAAATTTCTTCGCCCGCTCCAGCTGTTTGCTGACGTCTGCGGCCATCAGGGATTTGCCTTAGGTTTCTTGCCTTGGGTTTCTTGCAAGGTGCGTTCACCGCCACAAGGGGCGCTCTGAACGCCATTTCCACTATATACCTGTGATGAGATGCCGCCAAAGGCAGTCTGGCTACGCGTTGGGCAATCCGGCAAGAGGCGCTGCGCGCTTTGCATTTATGCGCGGATTCTCAGCGATTACGATTATTCCGGGTAATAATCTTCCCACGGGAGAATTACAGGAAAAAAATTGTGGCCGGGTTGGAAGCCCCGGCCACGTTCAGACTCAAGTAGTTTTCCAGTTTTTCCTGGAGTCACTTGCCGCCTTTTGCAGCTAATAGGTGATCTCCCGGTAGCTGATCAACTGGAAGCCTGCGTTGTTCGTGGGCCTCAGCGCGCTAGCGAGGTCGTAATGAAACGTCCCGTTTCCACCATAGTCAATGGTGCCGCCGATCAGACGGCCGAAGAAGTCTCCGTTGCCTGCAACGGATAGATTGGAATTCGGCGCGTCCACGATGGCATATTGCGCACCCTGGCCGCCAATAGATATCGTGCCGGTGCCGCCGTAGTTGATTTGAAAATTGTTCGGTATGTTCGTAGGGTTTACGATGCCTTGCCCGGTGAGAGATATGACCGTCCCGGTGTTTGTTGACGGAAAATTCAATATCACCGCGCCTGGGGGATTTACAGTGATGGCACCGTTGCCTCCTCCGACTGAAAGGCTATAGATGTTGTAAACTCCCGGTGCCAAAGTGAGGGTGCTATTGGTACTGATAGCGCCGTAGGTGCCGGGCACAGCTGGATTTGTAGGTTGCGGACTATTCGCCGTTGGCATCGGGCTGGGGTCCGGCGGGGTTGGAAAGGAAGGCGGCGGTTGAGATAGTTGCACGATCTGGTTCGGGTTGGGGTTGTTATTGCCGTTGGGGTTAAATATGCCGGCTTGGTTGCCGCTTGTAACGTAATCGCCTCCGGGGCAAGGGAACTGCGCGCCACCCGGCAGGCTTTGCACACCGACGTTTCCGCCAATCTCCGAATGTCCGCTCAGGCTGACGCCGCCAATGGCCCCGACGCTCCCTCCCGTAAAGAACTGATTGCCGTTGCTGCCGTATGCGCCATTCTTGGAGTTATAGCTGTCCGTGGACGGGTTGCTGTTGCCGCCACCGTGGAAGTTCATAGCTGGGCAAGCGGTTGAAGTAGCGTAGAGTCCGTAAGTGAACGGTTGAGCCGGAGGTTGAGCCGCCTCGGCCTGAACCATCTTTCGCGTGGTGCCCGTGGAACTTACCGCCAGGGCCGTGATCATGTACACGGGCGTAGCGGATTTAATCGCTGGGGGAACGGTCAGGGACGTCGGATCGATATTATCCTGGCAGATCAAATCCGGGGCATTTACAAGTATTTCTGTGGACCCATTCCAGCACACCTGGGTTGCCGGAGAGGCGCCGTTTACCGGATAATTCTGGTTCGACCCGCTCTGTTTCAAAGTCACGCGAACCCATTTGTAGGTCAAAGCAGCCTTGGTGCCGGCCCAGGGATACGTACTGGTGGTTGGCGTCGCTGCAGGTTCTCCCGCCACCAGCATCGCGGCGGTAGG